>JAABUH010004308.1_pt1 | contig 11600 bp, 15 predicted proteins | sample 5559121 | NCBI WGS metagenome assembly JAABUH01 (sample SAMN10711871, study PRJNA513364) | rock metagenome | isolation source: Antarctica rocks | place: Antarctica: Victoria Land, Battleship Promontory nord | collected 2015-12-28 | reverse complement strand
CAGGAGGGGGACCGCAGGCGCTGGGGGCCGCTTGCCTGGCCGCCGCGTCCTGCTCGCCGCGCATGATGTGCTGCACCATGCCCTTCACATCGCCGCCCGCGCAGAACGCCTTCTCGCCCGCGCCCTTGAGGATGATGCAGTGCACGTTTGCGTTGGCCTCCCAGTCCTGCACAGTTCGAGCCGGCTTCACCACGCAGTGCAGCGCCAGGGGCAGCGCGTGTCAGGCGCTGCCGGTCGGGGGGGCACTCGCCTTGTACAGCTTGTGCAGCGTCTCTGACATTGTGAAGTTCAGGGCGTTCAGCGCCTTGGGCCTGCCGCACGCAGCGCCGCTCAGCTCCATACCGCACACGGTGCAGCTTCTGAATAGGAAAGCAGGCGCCGCATTACCAACCGTGGCAACACCCCGCGCCTCCCGGGCGCCTTGCCTGTTCAGCGTCGCGACCGCAGCGGCGGGCCCTACTTCGTACAGCACCTGTGGGCAGCACGCTCTGTCAGCACAGCGGAGTTGCAAGCAACAGCGGGCTATGACTCGCAGGCGTGTGCACGAGGGACCACCTCCTGCTCTTGCATGGTCATTGCGTTCACGTGGTACCAGCTCCTGTTCAGGTTGCGGTCAGCAAAGCGCTCCGCGCTGCCGGACGCCCTGTACTCCTGCCAGGCCCGCCCCACGAGCGTGCCCTGCACGAGGCGCTTCTCGAGCGCCCACGGCAGGCGGTTCCAGCACCAGGACGCGCCCGACAGAGCACGCATGCGAGCAGCAGCGCTGTGCAGCCGGCCTCAGCGCTGCGTCGAGCACACTGTCGAGCTCGAGGTTCAATTTTGTGCATGGCCTGGGTTTTGGGAAGCCCCAAGCATGCAGCACAAGCATGCAGCGCATGCTATGCAGCATGACAGAGGGGGCTTAGAGCGATGCCAGGTAGACACAGTAGTATTGCGCACGCATAGCATGTTTCATGGAACCTGCGAGATGCGCATGGAAGCAAGCGCTGGAGGCTGGGTGGGTTGCAGGCTGCAGGCACTGCGGCACGCGCTTGGAAGGGCAGGCAGCCACAGCACGCAGCAAGCACAACGCACAGCTAGCACGGCAATTTTAGCCAGCACTGAGCATAGTCCGCGTCCGATTGCTGCAAGTGTTGACAAGGCAGACCGATTGGCAAGCTCGCAACAGGCCTGAAACAGGTTGAAACTAACAAACAATCGCATGCATGTATTGCAGCCAAAAAGATGTCTTGATCACGCCTGCAAGTCTCAACGTAACACCGGCCTGCTCCGTGTACTGCACAACTCTGACAATTGCCATCACGCCCGGTGCGGCGGATCAAGCGGGGACGAGCAGGTGCTGGACTCTGCTGCAAAGTGCCCAAACAGTTGAGGCGGAATACACGAGCAAACAGTCAGGGAGCGCGCAGACAAAGGCGCGCTGGCCCAGGAAGAGCGGCCGGGCGGCGTGACAGGCCAGCGGCCAGCGGTCTGGCAGGCAACCCATGCAGCCCACGCGCGCGGGGTGCCCGTCCGACCCGCTTCATGCCCGCCGATGAGTCGACGCAGGCCCGCCCCCCGGCTCCACCATGGCGAAGCACAATGGGCCGGCCTGGGCGAACTAAACAATGATAATTAGGGCAGCTCCCATGCCGCGCGCTGATGCGGGCTCGCCCGCCTGCCGCGGCGCGCAGCGGCCCCGCCCTAGCGCTTGGGCGGCCGCTCGTCCTCCACGTTGATTGCGGCGGCGATGTCGCGCACCCGGGACACAAAGCGGTCCTGCACCTCAGCGCCGTGGCCGGCCGCGATCAGACCGATGTCCTCCAGCACGCCGGCGTGGCCTAAGATGTCGACATGGTCGGCCGACTTGGGGCCGCCCCTGCGCCGCGCAGCCGCCCAGGCGTCAGCGCCGCGCAACCGCGCTGCGTGCGCAGAGACCGATGAGGCGCGCGGCGAGGGCAGCCGCGCCGCACGAGCGCTGCCCGGGCGCACAGGCGGCAGCAAGCCCGCCGGTACAGCAGGTGGTTGCCGCAGAGCCCTGCGCAGGGGCTGGTGAGCAGGCAGCGCAGAGAGGTCGGGCGCGCGCGGATGTGTCGAGCGCAGCCGCAGTGGACAGCTAGCACAATGCACAGCAGCTGCACTGCAGCACATCACACTCGTGTGCCTGGGCAGTATAGCTGAATGTTGAGGTACCACCCCTGTGGCTCGTCTCGCCAGGCGCAGCAGGCGCGCGGCTGATACTCTGCGCGGGCCCCGCACCGCAGCTCGCCAAGGCCGTACACGGGCTCGTGCGGGAACTCGCGCGTGACCACGCGGATGCCGCTCGGGTTGAGGCGCGGCTCGCGCCAGTGCCGCGCGCAGAGCGAGCCCAGGCTCAGCAGCGGCACCGTGCCGTCGCCGTCCGACGCGCGCACGCCTGCCGCCGCACGCGCCTGACGCTTTCGCTGGCAGCTAATCTGGAGGGTGGGGCAAGCTCCAACGCTGCTCCGGCAGGCCTCTGTGCATGCACACGACCATGAAAGCTCCGTGGCCATGACGGCATGCCGACTGCGCCTGGAGCTCAACAACCGGGCAAACACATGAGGGCTGACGAATGGCAGGCAGCGCAACCGCTGCCAGGCTTGCATTGAGAGCAGGCAGGCAGGCGGGCTGCCGGGTGCACCAAGGCACGGCGGCTGGGGCGCGCACCGCGGTCGAGCGGGGCGCCGTCCACCGCCTTGTCGGTCGCGCCGACGTCGATCTTCCAGAAGACCTCGTTCTGGCGCTGCTCATGGTCCTCGTCCTCCGATTTTTGCAGCAGCTGCGCGCCGCGCACCCGCGCGTGAGGCAGCTCGCAGGTCATGGCATTCGGTGCGCGCAATGCAGGCACACGCCGCTCTGCCTCCGTCGGCAGCGGACGAGTCGAAGAGGTGCCTCAGCAAGCTCAACATGGCCGCCGCGCGGCTTGCCGGCACGCGCCCAGCAAGCGGCGAGACCGGCGACAGGCGCCAAGGCGCCATGAAGCCCTGGCCGCTGCGGCAGAGTCTGGGCCGCGGCACCTCGGGCGTCTGCAGGTTCAGGTACTGGTACGCGCGCTCGGTGGGCTTGCCCACGCCGTACATGCAGAACATCTGCAGCGAGGGCGCGCTCGGCAGCGGGCAGCGCAGCGGGTCGACGTGCCAGGTGGCCGCGTCGCCCGGGTCGACGTCGCACCTGCGCGCGCGCGCGCGCCGCCGACGCCCGCTCAGCGCGCGCCCGGCCGCAGCCCGCTCGCGCGCGGGGACGTGCCAGCAGCGCTGCCTCAGTCCACAGGAAAGCGGCACTGTGTCGCAGCGGCGGCGCAGGCGGCTGCCGCGGCCGGCTGACTTGCGCAACGCGCGGGCTCGGCGGCGGCGCGGCCCGTGCGCCAGCCCGCGGTCTCGCACAGGCTGCGGCGCAGGGCGTGCTGCTAGGCGTGCTGCGGGTAGGGTAGGGCCGGCGCCGGGCGCACGCGGGGGCGGCCGCGGGCGGGGCGCACTGCGACTTCTTGAACGTGGCGCCCCAGCTGTGCACCTGTTCCCGGAAGCGCGGCCCGCCGCTGCCCACCAGGATGTCCACCGCCGCGCGCACGTCGTGGCGCTTCATGACCTGCCGGGCCCTCAGGCCCCGTCAGGCTCGCGCGCGCGGCCCCGCCCCCGCAATGTACGCGTCAATGCATGGAGCAGGCTCCAGCGGCAGCGCCGGGCAGGCAGGCTTCCCCGCACAGGGACGGCGCCCCTGCGGCGCCGGCGCGACAGGGCCCCGCCGCCAGGGCCGCGCCGGCCGGCGGCGCGGGTCGGCAGGCGCGCGCCCACGCTCGCGCCGCCTCGCGCGAGGACCACGGGCGGCGGGCGCCTGAGGGACCCAGCGCAGACCGCGGGGGCGGCCGGGCACGGCGGCGCACCAGCTCGACGTCGGTGTCGTTGTGGTCCAGCAGGTGCTGCACCCAGTCGCGCACGGACTCGGCCAGGCCCGCATGGCGCGCGCCCTTCTCCGCGGCCTTCTGCTGGCTGCGCCGCTGCACGCCCTCGTCCACGCGCACCTCCGTCAGCATCGTCCTGCGCGCGGCATGCGCCCGTCGGGCGGCCCGCCGCGGTCTGCGTTCCAAGGGCCAGCTCGGCCCTGAGCTAGGGATGGGTTGGAACGGTGCATCGCAGCGGCGCACTTGGCCTGGTGTGCGCCCGCCCACACACAAGTGAAATGCCGTACGAGTGCCCGCTGAAGCCCTCGTCAAGAGGCCCGACTGCGGCGTGGCAGCAAGGACCCAACAACTGGCTACAGCGACAGCCACTCAAGACCTCACGTGATGACAGCAGCACGGCAGCAGCACGCCCTGCGACCTCATGTAACAGCGCACGGCAGGCGGGACGCCGCGCAGCGGCCGGGCGAGCGCGCGCGGCGCGCCCCGCGGCGCGCACCCATACGTGAGGCTGTGCTCCGCCATCTGCGGCGTGTCGTCCGGCGCCCAAGACGCGTTGCCCCAGGCGGCGGTGCCGCCGGCGGGCAGCATGCCGATGCCGGAGCCCCAGGTGCGGAATAGGCGGACGCGCTGGTTGCGCGGCACAAAGTTGTCCGACAGGTACGCGCCGATAAGGCCGAGCTCCGCCGTGTCGCGCGTCTCGCCTGCGCGCCGCGCCGCATTGGCGTGCTGGCTCTGTACCTGCTGCCATCGCTCGGCGCGCAGCCGCAGACCTGCCGTGGGTGAGCGCGCGATCGCCCGCCGGACTGAGAGCACGGCCATTCGGTGAAATGGTTTCTGTTGACAAATACGTTGTAGTCCTGAAAACAGTCAGAACCGGCTCCCCGTGCGGCCGACTGGAGCACGGCTCGGCGCCCGCGCGGCGCCCTGCGTCGGACAGGCCAGCGCCGGCGCACCCGACAGCAGCGCCGTGATGGCCTTGGGCACGCCCAGCGTCGGCCCGGCGATGTTGACATACGAGGCGATGTGCCGCTCCACCCAGGCCGGGTCGTCCGCCGCGGCCCAGCGCAGGAAGCTGCGGAAGACGTTGTCGCCCCAGCTGTGGCTGACCACCAGCGCCTGCCGCGCGGCCCTAACCCTTCAAGACCCTAGCGGAATACGTTGTCGCCCCAGCTGTGGTCGAACACCAGCGCCCGCCGCGCGGCCCAAACCCTCACACACCCCAAAACTGCGGAACACGTCGGCCGCCCAGCTGTGGCTGACCACCAGCGATGCCGCGTGGCCCTAACCTCACATACCCTAACACTCACCAGCAAGCCCGGCCCGCCCGGCGCCGGCCCTGCCAAGCGCCTGTAGGCACCCGGAGCCCTGCTGAAACCCGCGGGCGAGGCACACGGGCCGCGGCCCGCTGCAGGCAAGGCCCCGCCCGCGGCGCCGGTCAGCCCGCACCTTCTCCCCGGCGACCTGGTGCGCAATCTCGATGCGGACCTTCAGCCGCGTGAAGTACGCGTCGCGGCGCTCCATGTTCGGGATGGCCAGCCGCCAGTCGTACGTCTCGCCGATCTGCGCGCGAAGCAGCGGCGGGGCTCAGCAGGCGCGCACGCGTCTCAACCCCGCAGAAATGCGCGGATTGGCTCTTGTTGCTGCATCACATGGGGCGTGCTGGGGCGCAGGAGTCTGTGCGGTCCTGCCGAGCTGGGCGCCGCTGGCTTGCAGCAGCGCACCCACGGCGCGGCGCCGCGAGGCAGCACAGGCAGCAGGGGCCGGGCGTCGGGCAGGGCGGGGGGCGGACGAGGTTGTTGGCGTCGTAGCCCAGGTCCGCCAGCGCCTCGATCAGCTTCGCCCACACGAAGTAGCCCTGCGCGGGCCGCGCCGCCCCCCTCAGAGGCGCGGCAGCCCGGCCCAGCGCGTGGTGTGCCGCAGACGCCTGGGAGGCGGCGGCAGCAGCATGGGTCAGGCCGCAGCGTGCATGCATGTGACCGCAGGCGCACCGGGAAGAAGTAATCGACGCCCAACAGGCCTTCGCTTGCGCGCAGCTTGACCTCGGGGCTCTCGGGGTCCAGGCCAGTGTCGGGGTTCAGCGCCATGTGCTGCGCGGGGCGCGGCGCGACGCGTCGGGCCCGGCACACCCAGCACTGCTCAACCGCGACGGTCAGTCGGGTGCACGCCCGGCGTGCCGAGGTTACATTGGCGTCCGCAAGCAATACACCGCCACACACGGTGTGAGCACACGCAGCGAGCACGCGCCGCCTCCAGAGCTGAAGCTGGCTGGCGAACGCGGGAGGGGCCCCGCCGGGCGGGCGCCGCGCCTGGAGCCAGCAGTCCTTGTCGCCCAGGAGCGACTGCGTCATCCCCATGCTGCCCCAGATGCGCTGCCTGCGCGCGGGGCGAGCGGGGGCGTCGGTCCAGCCGCAAGCGCCCACCGCCCTGCGCCCGCATGTCAACCTGCAAGCCATGCCCGGGGAAGCAGGGCCCCTTGCACGCTGGCGTGCCGCGTCCGCGCGCGCCCGCCGCGCCAGGCGCCGCGGCGCGCCGCCCTGCCCCCCGCCCGCCGCGCCGGCCGCGCGGCGCGCCTGAAGTACTTGACGGCGCACTCGGCGCCGCGCCACAGCTCCAGCCCGCTCGTCACAAAGCCCGGCACGATGATGACCGGGTGCTTGGGCCGCAGGCCGCGCGCGCGCAGCGCCAGGCCCGGCCGCGGCGGGTTCTCCTGGCGGAAGACGGCCGGCAGGCGCACGCCGTGCGGCAGCTCGATCTGCGTGATGTTGCCCAGGCCCTGGGCCATCGGCTGCATCAGCGGCCGCAGCTGCTCGCGCAGCACCTTGCCCTGCGCGCGCCGGCGCGCGCCTCAGCGCGGCGCGGCGCGCGGGGCCGGCCGCCTGGCCGCGCCGGAACGAACCGGACTGCTGCGCGGGGCTTCCGAACAACCGGGCCTGACTCGACCTGCGCAGCGGGTGCGGGGCGCCCGGTGCAGCGAGGCAGCTCAAGTGTCCCAGCCGCAGGCGGCCGCAGCGCAATAGCTGCCTGGCCAGACAGACAGGCTGCACGGTCAGGCTTCGCGTCTGACAAAGTACCCCGCGTTTGCGCACCTGCGGCGTGGTGCCGCCCCACCATATGGACAGCGCCAGCACGGCCAGCGCCCACCACGCCGTCGCGTGCCTCTTGGGCTTTTGCGCGGCCGGCCTCTGCTCGTGCTCCCCGCGGGCCGCGGGCGCCGGCGGCTCCGTCTGCACTGCCACGGTGGCCTGCGGAGCAGTCGGCGGGAAGTTCCTTAGGTGGGCGCTCTGCACACCTCACAGTCCCGCCCTCCATGCACAGGCGGATTCGGCACGCAGGGCAGAACCGAGGTATGCAAGACATGCGCCAGTTGCGCATCTTTGCGCAATCTGCCGCTCACCTTTGGAACGGAGCCCGGAGATCCGTCCTCCATTGCGCTGCTGACAGGTCAGAAGGTCGACTTGACCACTCTGTAATGCCCAATGGGCGTAGTGGACAGTCACGGTGGAAGCTCTGCAACAGAGCCGCTGTGGAGCTGCAGCAAGTGGTTCCCACGTTGTCTGTGCGTGCTCTCACCCGGAACACGCTGTGCTTTTGGCAAAAAGGTGCCGGTGTGAGGAGGTGCCTGGCCGGGGCATCGCACGTGCAAGGTCAAACCAGGGTTTCTGGACCTCTGCGACTCACTGTCTGCCAGCTCCCCGCTTGCTGCACTGCCCTGCTCTGGCCTGCCTGGCTTGCCATAATTGGCACATCGCTGCGTGGAGCACCCGCAACAGCCATCACGCGTCACGCAGCGCGTGATATGACGACTGCGCACCTGGCCACCAGGCGGCCAGAGCCAACCAGGCAGCCAGAGCCAACCTGCCTGGCAAACGCATCCTGCACTGCTGGCCCATGCGTTGCTGTGCTTCCGTCCTCAGCTGGACGGCACAGGCAGCCGCCCTGCATAAGCGCAGCTCTGAGCGACTCCCCTTCACATATTTTGAGCAGTGCAGCAGCGACCTGCAAATATGTTGCCCCTTTCTGCTGCAGGTGTACACTGCTCAAGTGCACACCGGCGCCGTCCACCTGCAAACAGCTTCGCCTTGGGAAGACGTGCGCTCGCTGTCAGGGCCGCTGCTAAGGGTGGCGCGCTGAGGTGCCGCACTGAATCGCTCGCAGCGCGTGTGTGCGTCTGCACATACACAACTTTCCATTGCGAGCAGCACAGGTGATCAGCAGGCAAGCGCGCGCTGATTGCTGCAAACGGGTCTGTGTGCGCGAAGAAAGTTTCACCAGCTCACACGCCGCTGCACTTGTTTACACGCGCATACACACCCTTCAGTCGCTATGGCAGCAGCTCAGGACATAGCCATGCCCGGCTGCCGGCTCAGGCCTCCTCCGTGGCTCGGGATCTCCTCCTCACTTGGACCGCTGCCGCCTCCTCTTGCGCTTGAGCCGCCTCATACGCTTCTTCTTCCACTGCACGACCAGCACGACACCAGGCGTCAGGGACGGGGCTGCACTGAGCTTCAGGCCAAGTCCAACATGTCAGCACACCCGAATCAGGCAAGCAGCAGGCTGGCAAGGAACAGGGCTCGGGATCGCACCTTGGCACGCATGGTTGCAGGCTGTGGCCAGTCAGAGCCACTTCGAGGGCTCTTGTCTCTCTGGCGGCTTGCCAGGTCTAGGGGCAGGTCTACCTTGCAGCCAATCAGTACAGAGCATGTGCATTATCGCTCGCATTTGGTGAGCATACGACCCCACACAGACGGCTGGGAACGGAGTACCAGCAGGGGCTGTGACACGGACGCCATGGAGGACCGCGGCGGCGAGGCAAGCACATCCTGGCAGGTGTTCAGGCAGCGCACGCTGCATGCGGCCGCGGGCGACAGTGCAGGCGACGGGCAGCAGCGCAGGTGCCCCGCAGCTCAGCCTTTGCCCGGAAATGCAAGTCGCACATTGCTTACCGCATTGACAAAGTCGAGCCACACAGCCACTCTGCGCGCAGGACACTTGTGCCCGTGGCCGACCTGGCTGCCGCGGCAGAGGCGCCGCCTGGCAAGCCGCGGAAGAAAAAGCGGCAGTCGGCGAGCTTGTGCGCGCCCGCCGCAGCCCTGCCTGAGCGTGCCTGCCAGGGCCGCTTGGCAGCGGCGACCACCGCCGAGCGTGCGCGCGCCGCTCACGCTGGGGGCGTTGCAGGCGCAAGCTGAAGGCGGCGCTGGACAAGGTGAGCCCTGAGGAGCGGCGGGCCTTTTACGCGGCGGCGTGGGCCAGGCGACTGGAGAAGTACCCCGAGGAGGCGGCAGATGCGGTGCCGCCCGGCCCGCACGCCCGGGCAGAGGCTTGGCGTGCAGGGCCTGCGCTGCACAGGAGGTCGAGGGCCCTGAAGCTGTCTCCGGCAGAGCCCAAGGCCTGTATGCATGGTCGCCTTGCCGGTTCCCCACAAACATGTGCAGGTCCGTGTTCGGCAGAGAGTCGCGGCAGTGCACTGTGTGACAAGCCCTGCCTCTGGGCCCCCGCTGCTGCGCGCCGCCTCGGTGCGCAGGTGCGCCAGCCGCCCAGACGGCTCGGCAGCGCGGAGCATGGCCCGCCGCGGTGTCACGGGAAAGCGTGCCTGCCGCGGCGTCACGCGGGCGCGCGCGCGCAGACGGTGCGGCGGCTGCCGCGCGACGTGCTGGACGCGCGCGAGGACGAGAAGGTGCTGGCGTCGGGGCGGCCGCTGGAGCCGCAGATCAACACGGAGCCGCGCTGGCGCAAGCGGGTGGACCCGCACCGGATCCGCCCGGGCGCGACCAAGATGGTGCTGCCGCCGGAGGAGGAGGCCAAGCTGCAGCTGGTGCGCGCCCGCGCGCGTGCGCCTGGGTTTAGGGCTAGAGACCCTACCTAGCCGCGGGATGCGCAGGGGCTGTACTTATGAAGGAGTGACTCTGGCCGCCTCGCCTGCGGGAGGCACCACCTTTTGGGGTGATGGTCAAGAAGGCCACGACGGCAGTGGGAGCTCCTTCACGCGTTGAGGGGCGCCGGCAGAGCCAGGCCCTGCCGCCGGCATGGAAGCGTCGGCGGCGTGTTTCCGCGGCGGCCGGCCGCGCCCTGAGCGGCGCGCCCGGGGCTGCCGCGCGCAGGACCAGTTCGGCACGGGCATCCAGCTGAGTCCGAAGGGGCCGTTCGGCTACCGCCTGGGGCGCGTCAAGGAGGACTTTGTGTTTGGCATTTTCGGGCGCAGCGAGAGCGCGCGGAGAGTGCTGGAGGGCCGCTGGGCGGGTGCGCTCCCCGCCGCCCGGCCCGCCCGGCCTGTGCCCTGTGATGTGCCTCGCCTGGTCCGCGTGAGGCGTTGCCAGGTCAGCCCATCTCTACTTGTGGCGCAAGGCGTAGGCGGAGCATGCGTGGCAAAGGTGCTGCACTGGGGCGCACGCAGCGCATGCAGGCACCTTTTGAGTTACGCACGGGGTGGCTGTAGAGGGAAGCGGAGCGTTGGTGGGCGGGTATCCGCCGGTGCATGTCTGGCAGACTGGAACACAGGACGCGCGACGTGTACAGGGTGTGCAGTGCACGCCAGCCGTTACAAAGGGACGAGGTCCGCTGGCTGTGCGGCAGGGAGGGATCCAGAGCAGGTCATGCTCGACCCGGACTTCTACGAGGACGTCTTGGACAATGCGAACAGGGTGCGGGCCCTGCCAGGCAGCGTCCCCGCGCGCACGTGCCTCGCGCGCACGTGCCTCTTTGGAAGGGCCAGAGTTGGTATCAGTGTTGGCGCGTCCCTAGCGCAAGTCCTGAAGGCGTCCTGGCGCGTGGTGCAGTGCAGTGTCACAACTCCCGGGCCTGCAGATATCTTTGAGGTTGTCCTCCGCACGCTTCTTCGTGGGACTTCTGCCCATTTCGACGCCAGCCGTGGCAGAGCAGCCACCGCAGACAAGCAGTCCGCGCGAGGCAGGGTGCGCGGCTCCGCGCGGCGGCGCGCGCGCGACCGACCCGCCGCAGGCTGACGCCCGGCCCGGGCTGCCCCGCGGATGGTGTACGGCGCCGTGCGGCGGCGCGCGCAGTCGGCCCTGCGCAGGCTGACGCGTGCTTTTCAGACGGGTAGCCACGCACCGACACCAAGAATAATCAGATAATTCCCGGCCCGGGCTGCCGCGCAGGTGGAGCTGACGCTGATGGCGCAGACGCTGCGGCCGCTGCCGCTGGCGCCGCTGCGGCGCGCGCTCGGCCAGCGCCTGGCCCTGGCCATGCGCAGGCTGCCGCCCGACGGCGTCGGCAACCCCTGGCGGGTGCGCCGTGCCGTGCACCCGCCGGCGCGGCGGGGGCCGGCCGGGCCGGTGATGCGGGGGCATGACTCCAGGGAACATCTAATGTTGTGTGACAGAGATTGCTGCAGCCTGTGCTGGCAGGCCGTGTGCGTCAGTGCTGCATGCGGCGCATCATGGGCCTGTGATCAGGCCCTGGGCTTGACATCTTCAGGGCTCTGCAGCGAGCGACGCCTGTGCTCAACGGCCCACAGCGCCTGGAAGTTTCACCGAAGCGGCCTGCCAACGACGTTAGCAGCAGACGGAAGCGCCTATACAAGCTGGCCGGCCTCGGCGGCCCTCACGTGATGAGCCCGGCTGCCAGCCTGCGCGCTGCGCGCGCCCGCGCAGGAGACGCCGCTGCAGGAGCGGCTGCTGGACGAGGCGGACGCGGCGGCGCTCGATGCCTTCCAGGCGACCTTCGACGGTGCAGGCCGCGCTCGGCC
>JAABUH010004307.1_pt1 | contig 11600 bp, 13 predicted proteins | sample 5559121 | NCBI WGS metagenome assembly JAABUH01 (sample SAMN10711871, study PRJNA513364) | rock metagenome | isolation source: Antarctica rocks | place: Antarctica: Victoria Land, Battleship Promontory nord | collected 2015-12-28 | reverse complement strand
GCTGAATTCACTTAGTTGGTTAAAGCAGAGGTCTCATAATCTGTTGAATGTACGAGATGCATAAGAGTAAAAGCTAAGAATGAAGACTTGTATTTAAGTCGCGCGGACGCGCGTACTTCCGCGGCCCGTCTGATCCCTTAACAGATCCCAAAGTATAACTTGGGAACTGTGTCGCCTCTCCTGATACACATATTCAGAGAAATGAACTTCTGCTATCGTCCGTCACAATCCAGCCACATTTGGCCGGTTGTTGTATTCGCTGCAAATCGAGGAAGATTAAGGGTTGATCGGTCAAATTCCTATCGAAAGCCAGGCCTCTTAGGGAACACACGACTTGAGCGCTTTTGAAACGCTGTAAAGCTGTCTGGGGTGAGAAGGGGAGCAATCTCAGAATTGAGTAACAAGGAGACGGAGGGATTGGAGGAGATGACTACTTCGCCGAAGATACCAGAGATACCCGGCAAGGGGGAGTCGGGTGTGGGATGCGGACAGGAGAGCCTTCGGTCAAAGGATGGGAGGAAGAAGATTCATAGAGATACATGTGATGCAGAGTTGGATCGCGGCTTTCTGTGAGTGTTCCAGCCGTGATTTTGACATCGTGTCGTCCATACTTATGAGCCTTACAAGGCACTTGAAGCTGCTGACGATGAGGAGATATCACACGTCGCTCCAGCTTTGTGGGCGCCAGGCGGTCGGATATGTCCTTGTTGGAGATTCTGCGCTGATGCATATCGTTTGGCTGAGAATGCAATCTTTACTTCGGCTGTAACGGTCTACTTAGCGCTTCTCCTGACTATTTGCCCTTTTTTACACAATCAAAGACACTACCACTCAGTTATCAGACTCTCTAGTACGACCTATACGGACGTGACCTTGCCAAATCGGTACTGAGCCCAGCTCAAACTCAATTCGGGAAACGTCCACAATTGCTCGCCCAGATCGAGCCCTGCAGCACCTGCACAAACATAAAAGGGGAGAATATGCTCCAACGTCGGGTGCGCTTGTCGGGCATCACTTCGCTTCATCAGAGCTAGAATCTCCAAATGACGTTTTTCAGGCTTTGCGGTCGCAGCTTCTTTGAGCGCTTTGTCGAAGCTAACGGCGTAACTGAGCGATTGTCAATGGGGGAACCCAGCAATGGCTAACACGACTGGCGCGGGTCTCACTCACGGCATGGTCTCCCCACCGGACCGTACTTTGCGGAAGTCAAGAAGGTTGTGAACAGCCATTCCCGCACCGACAATCAGAATCCTGTCGTCACGAAGACTTTCGAGAGCCTGCCCAATGCGATAATGAGAATCCGCATCCTCGTTACCGTACAGCGAGACTTGAACGATTGGTATATGTAACGGGTTCTCGGTCGGATGAAAAGCTGTACGAACAGTGAATCAGTACCTTCTTCCCGTCAATTCGCCCCAACGTACCGACAATGAAACCGACCCACACCCCATGGTCAAGGCCTCGACTGACTCTTTCGACCTTGATGTCGGTAGCCGCCAGTTTTCCGAGGACTTTGTCCGCAATCTCGCTGCTTCCCCTATACGGAAATTTGTATTCGTAATAATGCGGGGGGAAGCCATAGAAATCATAGATGATACCCGCATTCTCCCCGACGTTGATCTCGATCTTATCGGGCCCGCCTTGCCAATGGGCCGAAAAGACTACCACAGCTTTGGGTCGGACCTTCGTCGTGATCTCTCGCCCGATGGCCTCTAAGGCGGAGTAGGCGGGATGTTTGGGGTTTTCCAGGAAGTTTGGTCCACCGATACCGAGGAAGTAGACGGGCATCCGATCGGGAGATGTGTTGTTCGTCGCAATAGTCGCCGCAGAAATCGGTATATGTGAGGACGGGGACATGATGCTGATAGCCTTAATGGCAAGATGGGTAGTGACGGCTTGCCAGATGCGCGACGGGCCGGTGTAAGAGACGAGCGGGATGAGGCAACTGCAAAAGAGGCCGAGGAGGACTGGAAAGTAATGAGGGCTCATACGTGAAAGAACAACTGACATGCTCGATTACATGCCACACGTCTAATAAGCCTTTCTTCGTCAGCAAACCTCGAAACGGCCGAATCCCGATGATTGCCCAATAAGCCTGCTATGTAATCAAAGCGTGCGCTTACTCGGGAGATTCCCGACTCGGTCTGACTGACCAAGAATCCTGACTATCTTTAGCCCGCTTCTAGGTATATCATTATATCCATGAGACATACAAAATGGCCAGTCACCTCAACTCGACTTTGATGAGTCGGATCGCCAGTCCACCACAGACCCGCCTTTAATCAACTCAACTGACATCATGTCCTCCAAAATCCTCCTCATCCTCGGAAGCGGCCCTCGCATTGGCCAGGCAACGGCGACATCCTTCGCCGCTGCTGGGTACAAGGTGGTCTCCGCATCCCGTACCAAACAGTCGGTAGATACCGAGAACAGCATACACTTGATCGTGGATCTCAGCGACCCCGCGTCTGTAGAACCACTCTTTGTTCAAGTAGAGAAGCGCTTCGGCACGCCCAGCGTCGTCATCTACAATGGTGCGTCACAATGGTGCCTCCATCTCCTATCTCTGGTGACTGCTGACCCTGTCACTAGCTGCTGCACATGTTCCTGCTCCCGATGGTCCTCTCAGCGTCCCTCCAGAAGCCTTTGCGAGGACGCTCAACATCAATGTCTCCTCGGCATACACTGCAGCATTCATCGCAGTGGCTAAAAACCCTCAAGTGAAATACTTTTACACCGGAAACATCACGAATGTCAGGCCCTTGCCCGGAATGACGGCTCTAGGGGTCGGCAAGTCTGCCTCGGCGCACTGGATTCAGGCTGCAGCAGCCGCCAGCACCTCTGCCAGGTTGGGATACCCTTCCTCATTTACCATGTGACTAAACTTGCGATCCGATAGGTTTTATTACATCGATCAGCGCTTCGCAAATGGCGAACCAGCTCTACTCAAGGTAGATGGACCGGCACACGCCGACTTTTTCCTCCAGCTCGTCGAGGAGAAAGATCAGGGCCAAGCTGTGAGGACCTTTGTGGCTAAGTCGCAGTAGAGCGGGAGACATGACACACAATGAGATATGCATCGTATAGTCTGCTGCACTGCAAAGTATAACAAACCCCTAGCCGCCTAACTGATCTTTGAACTACCCAAGACCTGAGACTATCCAGCTAGACCCTGGTCACCAGGTTTGGTCACCACGTTTACTTGAAATGAATAACATCACAGATTACCAGACCTGCGGCATTTGACGTGTGGTGTCGTCGCTTGTGAACACCCTCCCTGCGTCGGTCTGAAGCTCATCTATCTCCCTGATCAATCGCCTGGCCGTACAGTCCCAATAAGTCGACACACGCAAACTCTGCATCAACCTGCTCCAAGTTTAGTTGACCGCATCTTATTCTCTTGACCGACTCACTTCTCAGCCTCCTCACCGATGAGGAGGATCCACTCGGGTCCGAGAGGCTCGAAGAGGGATACGATGGCGACAATCAGGTCTAGAGGACGGTAGAGATCTGATAGAACGGATGATGGTTTCTGACAATGAGGTTGTATAAACACTCGCAGGGCTAGCGAGTGTAGAAGAAGACCGGCAGACTCACCATGAGTAACTTCAACCCCCGGCTGATCCTTTTGAAGATCCTTCTCGTTCGCGTTGCAATCAAATCGGAATCGATGACTCCATTCTGCAGATATGGATCTGGCCTCATCGCTGAACGCATCACTAGAACGTCCGTCTCGATCGAGCTCAGCTCCACGCTGAAGATCGACCTCAAGATCTCCTCGATTCCACTTGTGCCGGCTTTGACAAGGGCACTGTGAAACGAGTCCAGCCACGCGTATATGACGTCCAATCGAAACCAGTAGTCCTCGTAAGGAGCCGCAAACGAATTGTCAATTGGGGACGCCAGCTGGTGGGACAGAAAGTGGAGATGCATGGTTGCAGAAGAGAGGACTTGGGTCCCCAAGTAGCTTCGAAGATTGTTTTGCAGGCCAGGGTTAAGAAGGAGTCCAAGAATGTCGGAATCGGGAGTGATGGGAAGCGCGGCGGTCGGAGGAGGAAGCAATCGGGTGAATATACCCGGATGACTGTTGACATTAGCTCCACGTCACGTCAGCTCCCTAACACTACTGACATCGCAGACTGAAGGCCAAGAGAATTTGACAGATGGCTCTCGAGGATCTATGAGATTAGCCTATATCAACCGTTGACACTCACCACAAGCTGCTGTGTGCGTTCTTCTAAAAGCATAAAATGCTCACTGTCCAGAGAAATTTGGGTCAAGTTCCACGCCACTCGATGGATCACTGCTCCCAGCGCACACCGTAGGACGCCATTCTCCTTGGGATCCATGGGAGGCAGTTTCAACTGGACAGCGATTTGAAGCATTCCTGCGCAGGCCATTACTGAAGAAACATCCAGCAGGGGTAGGTAGTTGGGTAAGGAGGGCAGGAGACTCCAAAAGATTCGAGACAGCGATCGGAGGTGGTCACCTTGAGCGGTGGTTCTGGAGTGAGGAGTTTCGAGCCATCGAGCCATGGTCATCTCTCTCATGGGGTGTGGTGATGCGGTAACCGACAGTGACGTGCTGTGTCAGGTTTTAAAGCTGATGGTGAATCGGAATGTACTCACTGCGACGTCACTGAACTTCAGAGCCGAGTGAACGCTGAGGACGTCATCTAGCTGAACCCATGTCAGGATCAAGCTAGAAACAGGCCCAATGAAGCAAAGGCAAAGGGACCTACCTTACTCAATATCGAGTCATCACTCCTTGTCCAAGCCGAAGCGCTCTTAGGAATCAATCCCAATGCTCTCAACCTCTCTTTCCCTTGTGCCGCCAGGAACGCCCTCGTGTTATGCGAGAGAGCTTGATCGAAGATGCTACATAAACCGTCCACATCGACAGTGTTGGATGACTCCGGTGAGGTCGTCGGCTCCGGTGAAGTCTTTGAAGTGACGGATTTAATCGATCTTCGAGATGGCTTCTTTAACTTGCGCGGGGCTAGAGGGCATGTGTTCCCTCTGGTCCGACAGCGAAGGCAGACGACTGAACCATCCCACTCGCATTTGGCTAAGAGGGTGAGCTTTTTACTCACCCCTCGGGAAAGGTGAACCCTTACTTCTTGCTCTGGCACATGACTCGCAAGGTGGTTTTCTGGACCCGAGCTCGGTGAGGGTATGTCACGATGAGTCGACCGTAAAAATTCACTTAGTCATGGTCGGCCCAGAACAAGTCCGTCCCTGCCGCAAGCACCTCCCACAACTGTCTGGCCTTTTGTCATCCCATCTACAGGTGAGATGAAGACCTCGGCATCGGTCACAAGACGCCAAGCGAGTACCCATGGCGATGATCCGTGAGTATCGTGGTGTGGTGTGAAGAAATACTCGAATGCTTATAAATAGGGGATCCAAACGTGGGACCGAGGTTGTTAGGCCTACAATAGTTGTTGGTAAGCCTTACGTAATCCATCCTTGGTGTACTCATACCTGCGGTATGTCCTGATAATAACGCCGAAACGCCGCTCGCGGCGAGATTTCGTTCTACGCACCTCATACATTTCGCTCGTTCTCGACACATTTCTATGCATGCACCCTGTGCAAATGGCCCATGTCAGCCCTACAAGTCGCGGCAAGAACATAGAACTGCGCAACAACACAAGTCCAAGACAGACGCTGGGTGAGATTGCCTTAAATGGTCGGCCGGCCGCTCCCTACGGTCCAACACAACCTCGAGCGCTTTGAGGTCCACGGACACACCCATAATGCTCCCAAAAGCGGTAGACCACGCGCGCTGAATACTCAGGTTGAGGAGCGGATGTTTCGAGCCATTACCAGTGACCCAAAGGCCAAGTCGGACACATTTGCGGCGACCGAAGGTGTGTCGCCTACTACTGTTCGTCGCATTGCCGCTCAAAATGGCCTCTACTCTAGGAAATGTCTATCGAAACCCTACATTTCTCCCCTCAACCTACGCAGGCGGATCCAGTGGGCCCTCAACAACGTAGACACAGCCTGGCGGACCATCATGTTTACCGACGAGTCGGCATTGTGCATCGGGGAGACAGGGACACAGTGGTGTGCTTGGCGACCCGGCAAAGAACACCTCCCGCAGCATGAGAGTGTGTAATTTCGAGCCGGAGCGACCTTACACGTGTGGGGGACCATTGTGTACGGCCGGAAACCTGTCGAGGGCTGTTGGAGGATCATTAAGGAGAAGCTGCGGGCTTGGGATCGTCGAGCGAGCAGCCGCGCAGCTTGTTGGAGTGTTGGTCACACATGCTTGGTCATCATGCGGGCACGGAGATTGACCGCAGGAGAGACGTAGTTCGTGCGAGACGTATATTAGACCGTAGCGAGCTGTATGAATGATCAAGAGAGACCTGTACAACGCCTGATAAGCTTCATAACCCAACACAGCTGAACGGGAGGCCATTAATGCTGCTTGGGACGAGGTTCCGCAGGGAGTAGTAGATTGCATGATTGACAGCATGGATGAGCGGCGAAAGGCCGTCCTAACCAATCACGGCGCCGCAACGTGGTGGTAGAAGTATGTGCCGGTAGCGACGAGCATGCGCATCAATGCCACGGCGCCGCAGCGCCCGTTGTCTATGCGTACGAACCGTTATAAGCGGAAATCGAAATTTGGTAGAGAACGGCGTTTCGGCGTTATTATCAGGACATATAAGATTACTCTGCAAATTGATCATCATATACTGTTCTTGGGGTAAACGAGGGAAAGCCAGAGGGATCGTCATGCGGTCCTGAGCCTGAGCTCATCAATCTACCTTTTGCGGACAGCTAACAATTAACGGGAACCCAGGGGGGGGTTGCACGGGATGCCGCAAAGCGCAGCTACGCGCCAAGCGGCAACCGGAAACAGCAAGCGGGTAGAACGGATTGCATGGGTCAAATGTACGGGTTTACAGTGTATAGCAGAGTACATTGTCACAGTGCTACCTTGTACAATCCTAGATTGTAATCATTTACCTGAAGTCCTTCCTTAGTACTCTAGTCATAGTCTATGTCACACCGTTGCTTGCTTTGACCAGCTTTACTTGGCTACATTGTTGTCCTCATGTAATTTCATATCACAGTTATTTCTGGTGCCACTTGTCAAGTGGCGGCAGTTCTACTCAAGTTCCACGGAGTCGAGCGTGTCCACTTGTGGTTGACGCAATATTCCTGATAGGACTCTACCGAGTCTCAAGTTGATCCAAATTCACATGCTCTGTGCACGCCGTCAAAGCCAAGGGGCATACCATCAGCGCAGAATGGCACATCCAGAACGCTTCCAGACCGCCCTTCATCTGCTGTGACCCCTAGATCACCTGTCTCCAGCTTGCCACCAACTGCCAGAAGGCTGTACAGCGAAGTTCTGGCCTCTCCTAGCGCATCTCCTGCTTCCCCGGCATCAAGCTACAGCCAATCAATCGCCTCAAGTGCCTCCTCAAGTCCCTTGCTGTCAGAGCAACCATCAAGGCCTGCCCCTGCGTCAGCTGGGAGAGAGTACAGCCTCAGGAACCGTCTGATTCTCCCAGCAACACCCACCACCGCCCAGCAATCAGCTACAAGAGGCAAAGCAGCCAGACAGCGGTTGCTTCTAAGCTCAGCAACATAGGAGCAGGAACCGGTGGAGAGCAATCACAGAGGCAGGAAAGCGACTCCCCAGGCCCTGGGAATCAATTATCTCCTCCCCCAGGTAAGGCTGGATGCTCATACCTCAGCCCACCACTACCACCTGCACCGGAAACCATCGATATTTTGAGCCAGAATGCAACTATACCTTATCTCCTGTGCAAGGAAGTCCCATTGACTCCCTTGCCATCAAAAAGCTCGCCCTTCACCCTGCCTCTACCATGGTGGAAAGCAACACCAAGGGAGCCATACAACGGGTGAACAACTACCCAGATGTCCCCTGGCCCTCTCCGCCATTACAGCGACCACGAGGCAACCAGAACCAGCTGAAATCCATCAAAAGACTGGTCAACAGCGGCCGTTTAGGCACTGCAGCCAACCTGGTCAGAGAGGAGGTCAAAGTGGCAGAGGTAGACAATGCTGTGGTAGCTTCTCTTGGTCCAAACACCCCTCTGGTCCAAGCAATCCCTTTGGAAACAGCCAGGAACCGGCGCCTGGCCTCACACCTTCTGAGATGATTTTCTGGCTGGTCTACACGCCTTCAAACCGTTCTCAGCCCCAGACATTTCAGGCTGGACAGTTCAGCTGCTCAAATTTGCTACCAAGGCCCCCAGATTGGTTGAGTTAACCTGTTTGACTGGGATGATTGGACAGGGCACAGCTCCAGGCCAGTCAACGCTCTGCGCCTCAAGACTCACTCCCCTGCTCAAAAAGGATGGTGGACTCTCACCCCTTGCTGTGGGAGATCTCATCTACAGGCTTGCTATCAAGGTCCTCCTGCGCCATCATTTCACGCCAGACTGGCTCCTACCAACTCAATTTGGTGTGGGGACCAAAGGAGGAGTAGAACCAGCGGTCAGAGCGATCCAGAGAGCGATGAGTAGCAAATTAGGTCGACCCTACACCACCCTCACCTGCCTGGACTTCAGGAACGCCTTCAACTCTGTGGATCGATGCCAGATAACAACTTCCCTCAAGGAGTATGCTCCAGTGCTGTACAGGGCTGAGAGCGGCTCACCTGGATAGGCGCGTCCGGTATGATCGGAAATATGCTCGCTTCTACCACCCACAGCCCCTGCACGCCTTACACCCTCAATTACGAGTCCACCACCCCGCCTGATTCTGGCGGGAGCATCCAACAGGTCCCGCTAGGATGGTAAATGTTCCACGAGATGGCGCAAATGCACGTATCGATATTGTCGTCACTCTGCTGGGACCGTGCCAGCAACGCAGCCTGACATGGGACAGATTGGTCCACCCTGGCTCCGCATACGCCGGCACCACCGTAGGCTCCGATCCAGACTCCAGCACCAGCACGGTCATTCCCGCATGCTCCGTTAGCCTGTTGGCCAGTGCGAGCCCTGCCGTACCGCCAACGACAGAGTGACAAAGTTATAAGTGTTGAGAATTGTTGCATTGTTGAGCGTGGAGCGGCGGACAGGGCTGATGCGCCCATCTTGCGGTAGCGACTATGGCCGTCGTGCACAGCAGTGTGATTTGTACTGAGCAGGTGCAACTGCTGTCTTGGGAATTACAACGGGCGCGGCAGACTACCTCGGACCTTCCGGTATCCGTGTCTGCTCCATCTCTCCATCGGCAGTCGCATTCAAGATAATCAGCGATCGTCTCGTGTGTGTCACACCCGTGCTCCTCCCAGAAAATGCTGAGCTGATGACTGTCAGCCTTACATGGATTCCTCGTCGCATGTCTGAGCCTGAAGAAACGATCGACGGGATCATGTTCCTCCTCCAAAGCTCCATGATGGACGCTTGCGACGTTTATTTTTCGCGCAAAAGAGAACCACTTTGACAGCTTGACGTCTTGGTTTAGCTACGAAGTCGACGGTGCTTGGCGGACGATCAGTAATTGGGGTGGACCAAAAGACCGTGGGTCTACCGTTTGACTCATGGCGTCCTTCTCTTGCTGAGAGGCATATTCAGCCCGCGAAGATGCGCCCGCATCGGAATAGGTAGGAGCGATCACGGGACGATTTGATCTGTCATGGACATTGGATGATGGAATCAATTGGGGTCCCGTAGCGCTTTGATCCATATGATAACCTTTGTAGATCGAACTTCCCGCAACTCACTAACGTGATCAGCCTTTAGCGAGACAAGTCTGACGACTCTCATCCGGCTTCTGACAGCTCTTACGACATGTCCCATTCTTGGACGATCCCGTTCCACCGCTCAGCTCCATATACATTTACAGCTTGCTTTCCCGCCTCGCTTCTCCGCAATAGCGAACCCAGGCATTCAGTCTGCCCTCTAAGTCAACCCCGAGATCCTCGCACTCTCAGTAGTCTAGGCAAATCCTTTTTTCGACTTAAGGCACTCGAAATGAGCGCTGATACAAGCAAAGCTGTCTCAATCTTCAACGACATCGCCCGGGCCATCCTCTCTGGCCCTCCACAAGTTCCGTGGTGCATCAAGAAACGCCTGCATCACTAACGGGGAGCCCATATCTGATCCCACCTCACGAGCCTATGCAGTGTCTCCCCCATATGAGGATTCCCCGGCGATCTCCGATGAGATCCCCGTCTTGATTACGATAACCTCAGAAGGTAGCAGAGAAGGGGGAGGATGTCTACAAGCAAGATGACCGCCTCCCAGCCTTTCTAGCATTGCCAGATCATGCACGTAAGTGTCGGGTGTGGCGATGGCGTCGAAGATCCCGACAAACTCGTTTGATCCGTAGGACCGGATCGCTTCGACAGTCCTGTCGACAAGGTTATTGTCCTTGTGGTCGAAGACCTGACTCGCTCCGCAACTCTTGCTCAGACTGAAGTTGTGTGCTCCCGCGATAGCGGTGACATTGATGCCGGCTGCCGTGGGTCGTCATTGAGCCGACGGAACAAGAACCACCGTGGACGATGAGCGTTTTGCCGAGAGATGGGACGTCTTGGAGCGATGGATACGGAGAACCGAGCGTTGGTGTTGATACTCCGGCATGGCGATACCGGGCACTCTAACGCACAATGCGCAGATCGCCGCTTCGAGGGCGAAAGGCATGACAACACCGTCGACGAAAGAGATAGCTTCGGGGAGGATAGCAGCCTTGTCGACGGGAATCACAGTGTATAGAGCACCGTCTTGGGGACGACCACTGACCAGGTTGACAGTGTGACTAATCAGGCAGCCGGTATCAGCCTCGGACTATGGAAGACCTTGAAGAATGGATCGATAATACTTACCCGATCACCCGATCCCCTTTCTTGAAGCGCTGGACATCGTCGCCTACGTCAAACACCTCACCCGCTACTTCGCAGCCGAATATAGCGGGCTATTGCTGAAGGAACACCGCAGCGTCTTGCATGTGGCAGTCGAGACGGTTGATGGCGATGGCGGCATTCTTGACCACGATCTTGCCAGGACCGGGAGAGGACATAGGTGCGTTGCCCACTCGGAGCGGAGTATTGGTTTGATCGAGCCATGCTGCTTGATTGTGTGGTTCAGCCATGGTATGTCTGATAAAAAGCGTACAAAGGAGGAAATATACTTCGTATTGAACGAATTAAAGGTGGAAGGATGACACGGGGAACTGCTTGCCATTCTCCGCAGCCATGGACGGAACTTTATACCTCTCACGTTCGACCATAAGAGAGCAACTCGTGCAGACGATGATGAATCAGCAATGAGAAACCCGAGCGACGGAGGTTAGGCAGCTTCTCATTTACCATGACGATTTAAGGGGTGTGTAGGAGTATAATCTGAAACGATACATGGAGAGCCACGCCATCGGATACCGTTCCGCCGGCGGTTCTCGTAGGTGTGGGGCTCGAGCTCCACCTCAGTTGAATGGTCGGTCCGAAGCGCTTGACCGATCGCACGCACGACCGAGTCGTGGCGTCCAATCGTAGCCCTTGGTCGACGGAGGCAGACCTCGTCATGGCCCAACTTGGCGTCATCACCACACCACAGGCAGTTGCCCAGGTTGATGGAGGAAAGGAGTCGGTAGGAAAGTCCGGTG
>JAABUH010004306.1_pt1 | contig 11601 bp, 9 predicted proteins | sample 5559121 | NCBI WGS metagenome assembly JAABUH01 (sample SAMN10711871, study PRJNA513364) | rock metagenome | isolation source: Antarctica rocks | place: Antarctica: Victoria Land, Battleship Promontory nord | collected 2015-12-28 | reverse complement strand
GGCGTGGCGCCGCCCGCGCAGGCTCAGGCGGCTCCGTTCCTGGACACCCCCACCAACCACTGGGCCTACCAAGCCGTCCAAGACCTCGCCAAAAAAGGCATCCTCATCGGATACCCCGACGCAACCTTCGGCGGCAAAAGACCCATGACACGCTACGAGTTCGCCGTCGCACTCGACCGCGCACTCCGTACACTCGCCGACATCGTCGCCGCACAGAACGGAACGCCCCCACCCGCAGGCACCCCCGCAGCCGGCACCGTCACCCAGGACGACCTCAACAAGATCCAAGCCCTCGTGGACAAGTTCCGCCCGGAGCTTGACACCATCCAGACCAACCTCAAGCAAGCCCAGGACGACATTGACGCCCTGCGCGCCGACGTGCTCGACGCCAAAGCGCTCGCCAACAAGGCCCAGGCCACGGCGGACAACTCCTACGGCGTCGGCACGGACCGCAAGTTCCAGATCAGCGGCTACGTCCAGGCGCGCTTTCAGGCAGCCTCGTCGGGGCAGGGGGCGCTGGAGCGGTTCCCGCAGGGGGCGGCGGGCGGCTCGGGGAGCTACAACGGCAACTACCTGTCGGGGAGCAGCCCGAGCACGTTCGACGTGCGGCGGGCACGGATCAAGTTCACGGGCCAGTTGACGCCCAACTCGCGCTACGGCGTTCAGATAGATGCTTCGGGGGCGGTGACATCGGGGGCCAACGCGAACCAGCAGGTGACGACGCGGGAGGCGTATGCGGCGTACACGTTCGGCAACGGGGACGCCAAGAAGAACCTGACGGCGACGGCGGGCTTGTTCGCGACCCCGTTCGGCTACGTCCTGCCCGGCTCGATGGCGAACTTCATCGCCCCGGAGCGTCCTTTGGCGTTCAGCGAGGCGGGGTACGGCCTGTTCCCGACGCAGGACTACGACAAGGGGGTGCAGCTTTCGTACAACACGGGTCAGCAGTTGTTGTTCCTGCCGGCGGGGATCAAGCTGACGGCGGCTTTGGTGAACGGGACGGGCCGGACCAGCAACGACACGGACCGGTTCAAGGACCAGGTGTACCACATCGGGTATCAGAGTGCGAACAAAGTGGTGAGCCTGGGGGGGAGCTACTACTACGGTCAGGTGAACGCGCCTGCCGTGCTGGGCTTCCCCGCCGCCGGGACCGGCTCGACGTACACGGGTCGCAAGAAGGAGTTGTACGGGGCGGACGTGCAGATCGTCCTGCCGAGTGGCCCGTTCGTTCTGGCGGAGTATGTGGGGGGTCTGTTCGAGCAGCGCTCGTACTTCAACGGGGCGTCCGCCACTGGGTTGACGACGGTGTATGCGAAGGGGAACCACATAGACGGCTACTATGCGGTGGGCGGGTTCACGTTCGGTCAGACGGGGACGCATCCTTTGACATTGGCGGCTCAGTACGACGTTTTGCGGCGCGGGGAGGGCCGTGCGAACGCCTTCAACGGGGGCGGGAGCCGTTTCTACACGGACGAGAACGTGGGTTACGGAGCGTTGTACAACTTGGACAAGGCGACGCGGCTTCGTGTGTGGTACGAGCGTGCGGACGAGGTGGCTCATTTGCCGGGGACGGCCAAGCCTCCGGTGTACGGCCTGTTCACCGGCGAAGTGCAGGTCAAGTTCTGATCAGCGCCGCTTTCGCGGGCGACTAAAGGCGCGGCAACAAAGGCACAAAGTCACCCTAATAAAGCCTCCACCTTCGTGGACTCCGATCCTAACCTGCGGAGGCAGGTTTCGTGCCTTTGTTGCCGCGAATTCATTCGCCCGCAGGGACCTTGACTCCCTATTTTTCGGTAGGACTCCGCGCCCCCCGCGTCGAACAGTCCCGCCGTGAACGCTCCTGAAACTGTCTGGATGCTGGCCTATTTCCGGCAAGTTTACTCTGGCCGTGTCGAAACGACCGCCGAGGGCGAAACCTACGTCGTCGCGCTCACGGATGAGGCGCTTTGCGTCCAGGACCTGCACCTGGCCTGGAGCCGCGACGGATTGCATTGGACCGCGCTCAACGGCAACCACCCCACCCTGCCCACGCCCCCCTGGGCGCGGCACACCCGCGACCCGTTTGTCCGGCGCGGACCCGACGGGCTGTTCCACCTGCTCGCGACCGGCGGGCGCGCGCCGACCGACGTTCTCTATGGACGCTCCCCGGACCTGGTCGCGTGGGAAGACCTGCGCTCGGTCCCGCTCGGCGGCGACGTTGCGGGGGCGCGCAACGCCTGGGCGCCCGAATGGGTGTGGGACGAGGCGCAGGGCAGCTACTTCGTCTATTGGTCTACATCGCAGGGCGCGCACGGGTGGGACGACAGCCGCATCTGGTGCGCCCGGACGCCCGACTTTCGGACCTTCACCGCCCCCAGCGTCCTGTTCGACCCCGGCTTTTCCGTCATTGACGCCACGCTGCACCTCTACCGGGGCGTCTGGCACATGGTCTTCAAAGACGAGCGGTTCGGGGCAACATTGGGCGAGCACCGGTATCTGCAAGTGGCGACGGCGGACGCCCTGGACAGCCCGTTCCAGATCGCGACGGGGCCGGTCACGGCGTCCATCACGGAAGGCCCGGCCCTGCTGCCGCTGACGCCCGACGGGCCGTTCCTGCTGCTGTACGACTGGTGCATGGCAAACGACTACGGCGCGTCCGTCTCGGACGATCTGCGGCACTGGCGCGTCGTTCCCGACGTCTCGTTCCCCGCGAATGCCCGCCACGGCAGCGTTTTTCCCGTCACCGAGCAAGAACTGGCACGCCTGCGGGCGCGTTTCGGCGACGGAACGGGGTAACATGGGAGCACCATGGAAACTGTCCCACCCTCCGATACGCTGAACTCCGATACGCTGATCATGGGGGCTACTGCGGCTCCCCCGAAGACCGTTCCCGAGTACCAAATCCTGCGGGAGATCGGGCGCGGCGGCATGTCTACGGTGTATGAGGCGCGAGACACGCGCACCGGCCAGAGCGTCGCCCTCAAGATGCTGGTCCTGCCTCTCTCGCACACGCCCGACCAGCAGCGCGACTTGATCGCCCGGTTCCGGCGCGAGGCGCGCGCCGTCGCCCAGCTTTCGCACCCGAACATCGTGGTCATCCACGAGGTCGGCGAGCGGGACGGGGCGCACTTCCTGGCGATGGAGTACCTCACCGGGCAGACCCTGCGCGAGCGGCTGGCCGCCGGCCTGATGACGCCCGCCCAGGCGCAGCCGATCCTCGCTCAGATCGCCGGCGCCCTGGACGCCGTCCACGCGGCGGGCATCGTCCACCGGGACGTCAAGCCCTCCAACGTCGTGCTTCTCCCCGATGGGACGGCCAAGCTGCTCGACTTCGGCATTGCCCGGCAGAGCGACGACACGACGATCACCAGCACCGGCATGATTGTCGGCTCGCCGTCCTACATGGCCCCGGAGCAGGTGCGCGGCGAGGCGGGCACGGAAGCCTCCGACGTGTGGGCGCTGGGGGTACTGGGGTACGAGATGCTGGCGGGCCGGCCCCCGTTCCAGGCAGGGACCATCCCCGCCGTGCTGTATCAGGTCACGCACGAAACGCCGCCGCCCATCCCTGTCCTGCCGCCCGCGCTCCAAAAAGTCCTGCGCCGGGCGCTGGACAAAAACCCCGCCCGACGCTTCCGGTCGGCGGGCGCCTTTGCCGAAGCGATGGGCGCTGCCCTGCCGAAGCCCCCGCCCACCCCGCGCGAGGCTGCCACGCCTGCGCCGCGCCTGTGGCGGTGGGCGGCCCTGCTGGCGCTTATGCTGGCGCTTATGCTGCTCGGCATCGGCGTAGGCTCCCTGGTGCATCGCCGCGCGCCGGCCCCTGCGCCCCCGGTTCCTGCGGCCTCGAGTCTCCCAGTCGCCGCCATGCCTGTCGTCCACCCATCGCCGCCGCCCATCACGCCCGCCTCCCGGCCCGCCGTCGTCAAGAAGCAGGCTGCACTCCACAAGCCCGTGAAGCCAAAGACGACGAAGCCAAAGACGACGAAACCAAAGACGCACGTCCTGAAGCCGAAGGCTGTTCATGTCCCGCGCAGCCACCGGCATCCCGCCCAGACCTATCGCAGAGCTGCTGGCCGCCCGCGTCGGATCATCCGCCAGTATTTTCGGCGGCCCTATCGCTTCGCGCCGCGCCGTTCCGGCGACTCCAACGGGGCGGCGCAGCTCCAGCGGTTCATCTGGTCGGAGGGGCGCTAGCGTGATAAGCTTTGTGGTCTGGTTTTAGATGTCGTTGCAGCACAGTGTTCACATCGAAGGAGAGAAGCTATGAAACTGCTCTGTTCTCATAAACTGGGGAAGCTGATCGCCGTGGGAGCAGCGGCGTCCGCCATTCTCATGGCCGTCGCCGACCGTCCCGCGTCCGCCGTCACCCGCACCGACGCCGACACCGCCGTGAGGGCCTACCTCAAGGCTTTCGTCCGTCCGAATGGGACAGGTTCCTTTATCAAAGGCGACCAGAATGGGGGCGATCCCGGCTTCTGGCAGGAGATCGAGGAGATCGAAGGGATTGAGGACGCCAATGATCGGGCCGGCGGCTCCTATACAACCGAGGTCGCCGCGCTTCTGAACGGGTTCAGCAAGGCTCATGGAACCAACTGGTCAGACAATATCTACAACGACGATATTTGCTGGGCCGTCATCGCCTACACGCGCGGCTACCGGGCCACCGGAAACACCGCGTTCCGAACCATCGCCAAGGACAACTTCGACAGGATGTTCGCCCGCGCCTGGAACCCCGCCCGAGGCACTCTCTACTGGACGACCAAGAATACCAGCTACAATTCCTGCATCGAATGTCCCGCCGGCATCGCCGCGTGTCTGCTGAGTCAGGCGCTCCGCGACGACAGCTACCTTTCCAAAGCACAGGACCTGTTCGCCTGGGAGAAAACGCACCTGTTCGACGCCTCGACGGGGGCGGTCTGGGATGCGGTGGATACGCGCGGCAGAGTGGGCACCTGGTCCAGCACCTACAACCAGGGGACGTTTGTGGGCCTAGCTAACTTCCTAGGGGACACCGCCAGCGCGAAACTGGCGGCGGACTACACCAGGGATCATCTGGGAAAGCCCACCGCGAGCGGCTGCCAGATCATGCCGGAGTACGGCGCGGGGGGCGGCAACAACTCCGGCCTGAACTCCATCGGCCTGCGCTGGATCGCCAAGTTCATGCAGGATCGCCGTCTTCAGAGCGCCTACCTGCCCTGGCTTCAAGCCAACGCCGACACCGCTTGGGCTGTCCGGCGGGCTGAGGACAATCTCTCGTGGTGTCAGTGGCTTCAGCAAACGCCGAGCGGCGTCCTGCACTCGTGGGACTGTATCAACTCCGTCGTGGCGCTGCAAGTGACGCTCCCCGTCGGCACAGCACTGAAACCTTGGAGGAAACCTTGGAGGAAACCTTAGAGGGGCCGACCTGCGGGAAGTGGCGGGGAAGATTGTGGGTATACCGTCTTTAAAGACACCCGAAAGGACCTCACTTTGAGCCAAGACTTTACCGAAGACGTGAAAGAGCGCTTGGTGCGCGAACTGGCCGACGCCCCGCAGGGCGTCAATGACAGCGACATGCCCCTGCCCGGCAACCCGAACCCGACCGGCCAGACGGGACCCAGCCCGACCGAGAACAGCATCCCCGCCGGCGACCGGGTTCCGGGAGGCGGCTTCGACCCGGACGAAACCGGCGAGGAGATGGACCCCGGCGTCGCCGATGCAGGCGGCGTGGACGCGCCCAATACCGACGGCAGCGCGCGGGCCGAGGCCTAGAGGAACGAGAAAGGGAGGATACAGATGACCGACAAAGCAGCGGACGTAGCCGCAACGGGCGGCAGCCGGCCCGCCGCCACGGGGCCGGGCGCGACCGGGGGCGGCCCGACCAGCGGCGGCAGTGCCGTCCCGCCCGATGAGGTCTTGATGGGCGGAGGTGGCAGCCTGGGCGACACGGCCAGCATGGACGACGGCGGCCTGAACAGCGGCGACTCCTTGGAAGAGTCGGCGGGCGCGGCGGGCGGGCCGCAGTCGGCCATGCCGAACACGGAGAACGCCACAGGCACGGCCAGTGCGCCCGAAACGGGTGACGCGCCCACAGGCGGCCTGTCCGGGACGCCCGTCCCCAGTAGCGGAACAATCGGCGGCTCACCGACAGGCACGGCGGCGTCGGGCATGGGCGACAAGGGCGGGTAGGGCCGCCGGGGGCGTTTCCCCACAAAGCGTACATGTCCATTCAGCCTAGCAGCGAGGTTCTGGCGCAGTTCGGCGTCCGACTCGTCGCCCCGCTCGGCGGCAGGCTTAATCAGCACTGGCTCGTCCAATCACGACGCGAACAGTCGGTCTTGCGCCGCTGGTGGCGACCGGCGGACTCGGTTGACTGCGCCTCAATCCACTACGAAGTGCGTTTGGTCGCGCGTCTGGCGGCGCTGGGGTGGCCCGTCGCGCCCGTTGTCGCAGGGCCGGTGGAACTGGCCGGGCATGTCTGGAGCCTCGCCCCATTCCTTCCCGGTGACCCACCCGCGACGCACGACCCGGCCAGCGAGCAGCGCGCCCGTGGGCGGCTCCTGGCGGAGTTCCACACCGACCTGATACAGATCCGGGAGCTTGGACAACGGCCAGGATGGCGGCGATGCGAGGCAATCCTGGCCGACCCGGCGCTCGATGCCGTGCTGACCAGACAGGAAGCGGCCTGCCCGGAAGAGGCCCATATTCTCCGATGGCACCTGGAGCGCGCCCGCCAGCGGATCGCGGCTCTTCAGCTCCCGAGCCGGCCCGGCGTTGTCATTCATGGCGACTTCACACCCTGGAACCTCCGCTTCACCGGCGGTCGTCTCTCCGGCATCCTCGACTTCGAACTCAGCCGTTGGGACCATCGGGTCGGCGACTTCGCGCTCTCGTGGCGCGGCAAGTATGATGCCGTTATCCATGGGTATGCCGAGGTGTCGCCGTTGGCGCCGGAAGAATGGGAATTGATCACGCCGCTCTGGTGGGCAGGACTCATCGAGGGAGCCTGCCAAGATATACAGAACGGAGTCCGAGATGATGGCTGGACGATCAAAAAGCTGCTGCAACGGTCTCCACTGATGGGGCCGGACGCGGCGCCATTTCGGTAGCGACGGAGGCCGCGAGACAGGCTTGCGCCGGGGGAGCGACTTCCTGTATAATAGCGATGTGACACCCTCCCCCTCCGACTCGACTCTCGCCGACACGCCGCTGACGGACGAGCAGCGCGCCATCGTGACCCATGACCGGGGGCCGGCCCTGGTCTTCGCCGTGGCCGGCGCGGGCAAGACCACGGCGATGACGTACCGCATCGAGCGGCTGGTGCGTGAGGGCGTTTTCCCCGCCCGCGCCGTCCTCGCCACCTCTTTCAGCAAAGCCTCCGTCCAGGACATCAAGACCGCCCTCGCCCGCTGGCCTCACTGCGCCCCGGTCCTGGTGCAGACGCTGCACGCGGTCGGCTGGGGGCTGCTTAAGATGGCGCAGCGGCGCGGGCACCTGCCCGAACTGAACCTGTCGTCCGAGGAGGACGGGGCCGAGTCGCAGCTTCTGGGCCGCGTCCTGTCCCGCGCCTGGCGCGAGAAGGTCCCGTATGCTCCCGAATTGGAGGAGCTGGACCGGCAGGACTTCCTCACCTATGTCGGCGTGATGAAGGCGAACCTGTGGTACGCCGACCTGGAACGCGCCGGCTTGCCGCCGTCCGCCCGTGCCGTGGCGGGGCAGGCGCCCGCGCCCCCCGGCTTCGCCTGGTATCGCGACCTGTACGGGCTGTATGAGCGCGTCCGCGCCCAGGAGCATGTGCTGACCTTCGACGACATGCTGCTGTCGGGATGGGAGTGTCTGCACCGCTTCCCCGACGTCCTTCAAGAAGCCCGCCGACGCTTTCAATGCGTCTTGGTGGACGAGTTTCAAGACGTCAACCGCGTCCAGTCCGAGATGCTGGACCTGCTGACGGCCCCTGAGAGAAACTACATGGCGATCGGCGACGACGACCAGACCATCTACGAGTGGCGCGGGGCCGACCCCGGCTTGATCCTGTCGTTTGCCCGCCGCTACGGCGCGGCCCGCTACTTCATCCGCGACAACTTCCGCTCCCACGCCGCCGCGCTGGCCCTGGCGAATCGGGTCATCGAACGCAACCGGAAGCGCGAGCCGAAGCGCCTGTCGCTGACGCGCGGCTTCGGCGGGGACGTGCAGGTCCACGCCGAAGACTCGCCGGAGCGTCAGGGGCGGCACGTCGCTCAATTAGTCGGGGAGGCGCTGGCCTCGGGGCATCGGGCGGGCGAGATCGCCATTCTGGTCCGGCTGTACGCCCAGACGCCGTATCTGGAGCAGGCGCTTCTGGAGGCGGGCCTGCCGTACCGGGTCGTCGGCAGCAGCCCGTTCTACGCCCGCCCCGAAGTCTCGACTTTGCTGGACTATTTGCGGCTGGCCCAGAAGGAGCGGGGGATGACCCCCCCCGCCCCCAATAATGGGGGAGCCAGAGGGGATAGCTCGAAGGCCACTCCGGGTACTTTTCCGGCTCCCCCATTATTGGGGGCGGCGGGGGACTGGGAGACGCGCTGGTTTCGGATCGCCAACAAGCCCACCCGCTACCTGTCCCGTGTCGCTTCGGAGGGTATCGCCCAGGCCGTCCGGCGTGGGGCTTCGTTCGCCGAGGCGCTGGCCGAGGCCGCGCGGGGCGCGTCCGACCACTTGGGGTCGCGCCTGCGGGACCTGGCTGAGACGCTGACCTGGCTGGCGGGCGCGCTGGACACGCTGCCCGCCCAGTCCGCGCTGACGCTGCTGGATCACCGCATCGGCTACACCGACTACTTGCGCCGGTCGAGCGGCTTCCCCGAAACGGGGGCGGCCCGCGCCGCGAGTGTCGAGGCGTTCCTCCGCTATGCCCACAGCCAGCGCACACTCGACACCCTGCTCGCCCACCTGGACGACTTGGCCGCGCGCGGGGTCGGCCAGAACCGGGCGGCAGGCGCGGACTCGGTCTCTCTGCTCACCGTCTTCCGGGCCAAGGGGCTTCAGTGGCCGGTCGTCTTCGTCCCCGACTGCAACCAGGGCATCCTTCCTTACGGCGGCCCGGACGAGATCGAGGAAGAGCGCCGCTTGTTCTACGTCGCCCTGACCCGCACCCAGGCGCAGCTCTACCTGCACACTGTCCGCACCGAGCCGCCGTCGCAGTTCCTCGCCGAAGCCGACTGGCGAAACACGCTGGACGCCGTGCATCAGGTCCAGGCTCTGATCACACGCGACCCCGGCTCGTGGCGAACGGCGGACGTGTTATCTCTGGCTCGCCACACGCCCGCGCTGGGCCTGGAACGCTATTTCCAATCCTGGTGGGATGCCACGCCCGCCCACGCTCGGGCCGTCGCCGCCCGTCTCCATTCGCTTTTGGATGCCGCCGCCCGCCAGAACCTGTCCGGGCCGCTGGGGCTGACGGAGGGCCACCGCGCGCCCTGGGCGGCTTTGATTCCCGCACCCATGCCCGACCCGGACGCTTTCCCGGACCTCGCCGACTATGCTCCCAAGCCGCCTGCACCTTCTGCCGCCCCCGGCCGTGCCGCCTTCCGCCCCGGCGGGGTGCATGTCGGCGGGCACGTCCAGCACCCCCAGCACGGCGTCGGCGTCATCCTCGCCGTCCGGGGCGACCGCCTCAGCCCCCGCCTTGAAATCCAGTTCGCGCGCGGCAAGCCCGTCGTGCTCCCCGCCAAGTTCGTCGAGATGGTCGGGGCTTAACGATCCTGCCAAGCTTACAGCGCTTCCACCAGGAACTTATCCTGCAACTCGTTCCTTTGGACATCCCCGCGTAGACTTTCTGTAAGGGCGGTGCCCATCTCACGAACCAGCAGGACGCAATGCCGCCCGCGCGTCGTCCAGGTCACTTCGCCCAATGGCTCCGGCACGGCGTAACAGACGTGCAGTGCGGCTTGGCGCGGCACGGCAGCCCCCATGTCGGCTTCCGAGAGGGACAGGCGGACGCGCAGCGAGTCGCGCGACAGCATGGACTCAAGCGGACTGGGATCGTCTTTGCGGCGGTCGTCGTCCTTAAACAGGGGCTGGGGCAGCGTGTTGAGGCGGGAGATGTACGGGAACAATTCGGCCCGATGTTGAGACTGTACCGGCACGATTGTCAGGCCCTCGCGTGCCATCTGAGCCATCCGTGCGCTCGGCACGTCGGCGTTAGGTTGGCAAAGCAGAATGCCCTGGATGTGCAGACGGAAGCGCGGCGGCAGGCAGTCGCGGAACTCCCGGCGCAGTCGGTCCGCCAGCGTTTTGATCTGTGTCAGGCCATGCTTCAGGTCGCGGCTGCCCTTGCTTTTCATCTCGATGATGGTGCAGATGCAGCCGTCCCCGTAGAGGTAGACCGCCAGATAATCCGGGCGTGCCTCCCCGGCTTCAAAGATCGGGTCATCCTGGCTGTCAATGTGGATCAGCAGGCAGACGCCCCGCTCCGAAGCCTGGCGTCTGATGTGGAACTTGACGCTGCTTTCCGGCGGCACCGTCAGTTCCGGCATCGTCCGAAAGACCAGCAGGTTTTCCAGGAAGTTGAACAGCTCACGGTTGATCTTCCCCTGCTTGTCCGCCCGTCGGCTGTCTGTCTTTGGCTTTGGCGGCGGTCGTTTTTCGCCCGTTGCGCGCGCGTTCCTTCGCATGTCCTTCCTCATAGATGGCAAAGTATTTCTGCTGCAAGTCCGCCGACACGTCGCTCAGGGTGTCCCACCGGATGCCGTAATCCGGGTCCTTCAGCGAGTGCAACTGGTTGTCCCGCATCTCGTAGGCGCTGACTTGGTCCATCCGCAGCAGGCTATCCGGGTTCTTTAGGTAGAGTGACTTCGCCTGCCGGTTCCGCACGGCCTGCGAGGTGTCGTCCGCCTGCGCCAGATTGTTCAGGTGCGCCATGAGGTACGGGCTGTGCGTGGTGAGGAGGACGTTGACGCCGTGGTTGACCAGCATCGCCAGGACCTCCAGCAGCTTCGCCTGCGACTCTGGGTGCAGGTTCATCTCCGGCTCGTCTATGATGAGCAGGTCGTTCTCCCGCGCCCGGTAGCGCAGGTACAGCAGCAGAGGGGCGAGCTGTTTGATGGAGGACGAGGCATTATGGAGGTCAATGTCCAAGCCTTTTCTCACCTGCGTAATAAGCCTCCTTCCTAGTGCTGTGGATTGAAGGCGGGTCTTGTTGCCACCCTGAATGGTGTTCTCAATAGTATCCGCCAGTTTAGTGAATACGTTAATACGGGGAAGCGCTTGGGTTGCATTATCCATATCTACAAGGAAATCAAGGAAGTCCTCTACTGGCTGCGGGTAATAGTTATTTAGCTCGCGCGCCAGCAAGTCCATCCGTCGTTGAGCGGTCACATTTTTTTCAACTGTATCACGCGAACTGTCGCGCAGGATTTGGTAGCGGCGGCTTGTCAATAACTTATAGGTGAGGACGAAGGAATTGCGCTCGGCGGGCAGCAGGAACGGTTCAGGAAAAAGTAGGTTCTGAATGACATAACTCACCATCACCCGCATTCCTAAAGGAAGATCAACTCCAATCCTAGCGGCGTCTTTCGCTTCGGCATCTAGATTAGATGGCCCGGAAGATCGGCTGTATTTGATCTTGATGACGTTGCCTTCGGCGCTAGCTTGAAATTGCCATCCTAAAAAGTA
>JAABUH010004304.1_pt1 | contig 11603 bp, 10 predicted proteins | sample 5559121 | NCBI WGS metagenome assembly JAABUH01 (sample SAMN10711871, study PRJNA513364) | rock metagenome | isolation source: Antarctica rocks | place: Antarctica: Victoria Land, Battleship Promontory nord | collected 2015-12-28 | reverse complement strand
CGTCCGTCACCGCACGCAAAACTTCTTTCTGTGCTGCTGCCATCGTTGCTCTCCCTTCGTCCACCACAGCGTAGGACGCCAGCATCCTTCATTGCAAGATATTTGCAGCGTGACCCACTAGAACTAACGTCATCCCTGATATAGTACTGACATATCAGTGTGCTTAATCCCTGTATCTATAGGCAGTCGAGGGTGTTGCATGGCGGAAAATTTGGTCGAGCGATTGGGCCACGACGGCATCACGCGACTCTGGATTGTCTACGCGGACTACAGCGGCGTGACGCACGCGAAGATCGTTCCTCCGGAGCGATTCCATGACGCAATCGAACGCGGTATTGGGTTCGCGAACGCGAACATGGACTTTACTATCCTCGATCAGCAGGTGCCCACACCCTTGCTCGCCGCGGATACCGGTGATTTCCTCGCCGTTCCCGACCCAACGACCTTCGCGCCGCTTCCCTATGCTACTGGACACGGCCGAGTCTTCGCCTTCCTCCATAGCCCCGATACCAGCCGGTGGGCCGGCTGCCCCCGCACTGCGCTCGAGACGGTCGTCGCGCGCTATGCGGAGCGAGGCTTGCTGGTCCAGGCCGCCTTCGAGCCTGAATGCAATCTCTTCGTGCGCACGGAACATGGCCCTGTCCCGGCCGACACCTCCCGTATGTTCTCGGTCGAAGGACTCGACATTCACCTCGATCTCGTTGATTCCCTGATGGAGGGGCTGGGACGCATGGGTATTGTGCTCGAGCAGGTCGGGGCTGAATACGGACCGGCCCAGTACGAGATCAACGTGGAGCATGACCAGCCAATGCGGGCCGCGGATACTCTGCTCACCGTAAAAGACACGCTCAAAGCGCTCGCGCGCCGGGCTGGCCTGATCGCCAGCTTTATGCCGAAGCCGTTCACCGCTCTACCGGGCTGCGGCCTGCATGTCCACCTCGGTGTGGAACGGGCAGATGGCGCAAACGTGTTGCAGGGCGATGATCCCTCCTCGCTGGACCCCACGGGCAAGGCATTTGTCGCGGGTTTGCTGACGCACGCACGGGGTTTGTGTGGCGTGGGAGCGCCCACGGTCAACTCGTATAAGCGCCTCTTGCCCGGCTCCTGGTCACCGGCGCATGTCGTCTATGGCTCCGGGAATCGCGCGGCCCTGGTCCGCATTCCCCAGGGCGACTCCCTGCACGTCGAGTTTCGCGCCGGTGACAACACCTGCAACCCGCATCTCTTCCTGGCTGCACTCCTCGCTGCTGGACTCGACGGCATCAAGCGTGGACTGGACCCGGGAGAGCCCGTGCACGGCGATGTCGGGCACTTGACGGTTGAAGAGGTTTCCGCCCGGGGCATCTCCTTCCTTCCGCGCACTGCTGCCGAGGCACTGGATGCTCTCGAGGTCGATACCACCCTCATGGACACACTGGGTCCAGTGATCGGTCCGGCCTTGCTGCGTGTCAAACGATCCGAACTGGAGGCCTACGACCTGGAAGTAACGGAGTGGGAACGGACCGCCTATCTGGAGACCGTGTAACGACGAAGAATTGCATGGTGATCGTGGAAGAAACCGAGGCGGGTGAGCGCTCGCGTCAGTGGCGCCTCCATCTACAACTCGTAGAGTTCCTGGGCGTTTTCCGCCAGGATCAGCCGAGTTGCGGTTCGCGCTTCTTGGGCCGTCAGCCGCGCCGCCGAGACGGCAGTCTCGAAGGTCGAGGCCAGAGCGGTACGAGCATTGCGACCGGCCAGCCACTGCATCTCTGGCGAGCCGTAAGCATCCGAGGCATACAACAGCTTGGTGAACGGCGCGAGATCCAGAATAGAGGTCATGACGTGGCTGATCGAGCTGTAGCCCAGCCAGGGGTTGAAGAGGGACAGATCCAGATACACATTGGGGAAGATGTTCGCGAGATACGCCCCTTCCTCGTAGAACGGGTACGAGCCGTGCAGCATCACAATCCTGGCGTGACGCAGTTTCGGGTCGCGGAATATTGCGCCCAGAAAGCCCGGTCGCGCGGTTGCGATATCAAGGTCCTGGTCGCCCAGGCCGGTGTGAATCTGGAACGGCATCTGCAATTCGATGCTCAGTTCCAGCGCCTGACAGAGCAGATAATCGCGCAAGGTCTTGACCAGACCAAAGAGCGACCGTGGAACGTGGACCCGCCGCAGGAGCCCATCGGCCTCCACCGATCCTTTGAGCCGGGTAAACGCGGTGCGTGCGGTATCTCGATCGACCAGCTCAACCGCCAGGCCGGTTCGATAGGCAATCACGCTCTTGAGCGACACGATACGCGACTCGGCACAGCGGAGCTGCAAGGTGTCGAGGTAGGCCTCCACGAATGCATTGAAGTCGTCGTGGACCTCCCACAGCCGCCAGATGAGCACCTCGATGCGATAGATGCCGTACGTCGGCACGTCCGTCAACCGTGCGAATGCCTCGAGATCGACATCCAGCGGGTTTCCCGTGTCAACGATCACGGTCCCCAAATTGACATCGGCGTAGAGTTTTCGAACGTACGCCGGGAAGTCGGCCAGCTGCTCCGCGCGCGCGGCGAGTACCGCTTCCCGCTCCGGCGCGCACCCCAGGAAACCGGCCAGCTCGCACATTGCCCCCTGATACGCCATGCTGTGCCGGAGATTCTGGGTTAGACGAGCGCGCTCCTTCTCGTTTAGCGTCCGGCCGTCTACCTCGAGGAAGCCCGGATCGTCGCCTCCCAGGGTGAAGGTGCCCATGGGATCGAAGGAAGGCTGGTCGACATCCGGGGCGAAGATATGGACATGGTTGTCGATAAGGGGGGTATCCGCGAGATCAATCACACTGTCCTCCTGTCTCAGCCCGCCAGGCCGAGGGTATCCAAAGCCAAGAGCGCCAGGATCTTTGCGCCAGCGATCACGTCGTCCCGCTCCACGAACTCATGGACATCGTGGGACAGCCCACCGGCGGGGCCGAATTCGACCAGAGTCGGGATACGCGCCTCATGGATCATGAGCGTCGCGTCCGTGCCGCCGGGTGCGATCGCCAGATCCGGCAGATACCCCAGAATCTGTTGTCCACGATCCCGCACTCGCCGCACAATGGGAAGATCGGCGGCGTCCGCGAGGGTCCGCCCGAGCCTGACCGGGGGTGAGGCGCTCCCTGCGATCGGTTGGATGTCGTAGGTCCACCCCTCTGGATGAACTGTCTCGGCCAGGTAGCTTCTGATACCCTCCACGACAGCGTGGTATCCGGCCGCGATGTTCCGGGGGTACTCGTGGCCTGCCGGGAAACGAACATCGAGCGTGGCTTCGCACCGGTCAGGAATGGAGTTCACTCCTCCCCGCTCCACCCGGGTTCCGGTGGTGTCGCGGTGAACGGCACGAATGCCGCCTCCCACGATGGTGGTGCCGATTGCCAGCGAGGGGGGGCCGAGCAACGACGCGTCCATGAACCTCAGCAGTCGCGCGGAGAGCTCGTCCTGGCTGTTCACCAGGTGCACCAGAAGCCGGCTCATGTGTTCCACCGCATTGACGCCCAGCTGTGGGGTAGCCGCATGCGCCGCCTTTCCGTGGACCGTGATCACACATTGCAGGCCACCCCGATGCCCCACCACCGGTACCCAGCCGTAGGAGCCATCGAGAGCGATGCCCGAGACCTCGGTTTGAAAACCGGCGGCATCCCGTGGCCCAGCCATGAAGCCATGGGTGGCCATCCAGGAGCCATCGTCACAGGCGAAGCGCCGGATCCCCGCGCAACCGGCTTCCTCGTCCACGGTGTAGGCGCCGATAACCGACCCATTCAAGCGTTCGCCCACCGCCGGCAGTGCTTCCGCCAGCGCCTGCATCGCCAGGAGCAACGAAGCCACGCATCCTTTGTTGTCGAAGCTGCCGCGACCGTAAATGATTGGCCGGCGGCGGTCGGCGCGCTTCTGGGTCCACACACGTTCCATTTGTTCGCGAATGACGGCTCGATACCGAGCGTGTCCCATGTCAATCTCGACCTGACCGTCGCCAAGGTACTCGACGTAGCCTTCCGCTCCAGAGAATGGCTGTCCCTCGAACCACCGCTGGGCCTCGCCCTCGGGCACAATATCGGTGTGTGCTTCAAGCAGAAATGTTCGCGGGCCCACGCCTCGTATCACTTCGACGATGTTCTCGCTGGTCTCTCCAACCGGCTGAACGTCGACCTCGGTTCGGTGGCTGGTTGCCGCCCGGTAGACTCGCCCCACCATGGTCGCGCTATCGCACGCCGTTCCTTCCAGACCGGAATAGCTTGGCGCCCGGATGAGGTCCTGTAACAGGCGTACTCCCTCCTCCCGGTGATCCTCGACGCTCTCGCAGATCGCCCGCTCCAGCCGTGCCTCGCTCACCGCCACGTCCTCCCTCCTTGCGGCCAGTGGATCGCATTCACCCGCTGGATCAAAGGATGCCGAAGCGTTCGAACGCCTCGGTGACCGGCATCCCGGCTTCCAGATGCGCGCGGACTTCGTCCTCCCCGCGCACCTTCTCCTCAGCCAGTGCAATCACATCAGACGCGATTCCACGCGGCAGCACAACAACTCCGTCATAATCCGCGATGATCAGATCGCCCGGGCGCACCAGTACCCCTCCAGATTCGACGGCAACGTCGAACTCTCGAACGTCGATCCGCCCCAGTGAGTCGGAGCAGTGGATGCCACGCAAGAACGTGGGGAAGCGCAGGCGCATGATGGCCCGGGCGTCGCGCCCATAACCATCCAGGACGATCCCGTTGGCTCCTCGCATCCGCGCGGCGGTACTGAGCAATTCACCCCAGAAGCTGCCGTCGTTGCGGGAAACCACCATCACATGTCCGGGCTTCAAATTGTCCACGGCAGCCAGTTCTCGCTGGTAGTGCTCGCCGGCCGGCACCTCATAGACCGGGTGTACAAGCACGGGGAAGGCCACTCCAACCATCCTCGCCTCAGGGTACAGGGGGCGAACTGACGGGTGCAGTACCTGATAGCGATAATCGAGCCGATCGAGACAGTCGGCCACGACCGCGGTGTACAGCGCGTCGAGCCGATTGAGCAAATCGTTCGTGCCGTGTTCCACGACAGTCTCCTGAGTCGAAGGTCTCCCAGCCAGCATTCCTCGTATGATTCGGTTCCGACCGTACCATACGCCTGTGGGTCGGATGGTCATGCCAAACGATGTTTCGCGTGCTGCCCCAGTGGCACGCACCTACATCGCCGTTAGCGCTCCGAGCGGGTTCTCTCCTCGCGCGGCGGTCTCCACCAGTAGTGGTGCTGATCGGACGCATCCCGTGCGCGATCACCCATGGCCAGCACCGCTCCCGCTGCTACCGATGCCGCCATATGCACGGCTTCGGCGATCTCTTCGTCAGAAGCGCCCACCTTCTTCGCACCTGCGAAGTGAGTGACCGCTCAAGGCTCGCAGTGATACGCGAGGGTCAGCGCCAGGTGCATCAACTCCTTGGTCTTGACATCCAGCGCTCCCTCGGCGTGGGTTTCCTTAAAGTATTGCGTATAGTGTTCGCTTCCTGCGAAGAATGAGGGTTTCCTACTCGGCATCACCAACTCCTCATGACGGCTGTACTGGTTCTTGCTTCGAGTATAGCGCCAGGCACGACGCCGTACATCCACCGTGCCGATCAAGCCTGCGTCTACCCGTATAGAATGCTACTGACCGCAATCTTCGCAGGAGGTCCGCTCATGTCATGGTCCGGCGTCCATGCGGTGATGGTGACGCCCTTTAACATGGACCTATCGCTCGACGAGGCTGGACTGCGGGCCAACGCGCAGTTCCTCGCTGGCACCAGCGTCGATGTTCTTATCTGCCTGGGCACGGAGGGCGAGTTCTATGCCCTCACCGACGATGAGCGCCGGCGAGTGGTGGAGATCGTGGTCGATGAAGTGGGCTCTCGGAAACCGGTTATCTGCGGCGTGTCACATCCTTCCAGCCGGGTGGCAGCGACGCTGGCACGTCATGCCGCCGACGTAGGGGTCCAGGGCGTCATGGCGCTGGCGCCGTATGTGGTGCGAAGCGATGCAGCGGGAATCGCATCCTACTACCAGGCCATTGCCGAAGCGGCCGAACTTCCCACCTTCATCTACAACAGTCCGGGTCGCGTTGGGTACAATCTGCCGCCCCGACAGATACTGGAACTGGCTGCCCTCCCGAATATCATCGGTGTCAAGCAGGCCGCGCCCGACCTGGCCGAACTGGCGGAACTCATCGGCGCCAGAACCAATCTCGTGGTGATTGGCGGGGCCGAGACATCCTTCTGGCCGGCGGTATGCATCGGAGCGTCCGGCAATACCGCGACGGCTGCCTCGGCCTTTCCCACCATCTTCGCAAGGATGTGGCAGGCGGCCCAGGCGGCGGATCTAGCCGGCGGTCAGGCCCTCTACTATGAACTCGCGCCCCTACGCCGCGCGTACTCGATGACGGGAGGTCAAGCGGCAGTGGTGAAGCGAGCCTGCAGTCTGGTGGGCCTCGCGGGGGGGCCGGTCCGTCCTCCGGCCCAGCCTGCACCGGATGGAGTGGATCAACTCCTGGCCCCCCTGGTCGAGCGATACGCCGATTAAGCCATGAGAGTGGCGGGAGGAACATGACGTGAAAACGGTCCGGATCGCTCTCCTTGGCCACGGCACGGTCGGCAGGACGTTTGCGTCCATTCTTGACACAGACCGCGAATGGGTCGCCCAACGCTTTGACCTGGACCTCGTCCTGGCCGGAATCCGGACGTCTACCCTCGAAACCTACCTGGAGCCAGAAACGGGTGCGGCGAACGGTCAGTGGCGTTCGGCTGGAGACCTGGCGACCTTTCTGCGGGACGCGGGAGTAGGCGCGGTGGTCCAGGCCATCCCAAACGACTCGGCGGAAACAGCGTACGACCAGGTTTTCACCGCGTTCGAGGCGGGAGCTGATGTGGTCACAGCCACCAAGTCACACCTGGCGCGGGATTGGGCCAGGATCAAGGCAGCGGCGACTAGACTGGACCGGAGAATTGGCGTCTCCGGCGCCGCCGGCGCCGCCCTTCCCGCCGTTGAGATGGTAAGCCGGGGACTCAATGGGTTTCATTGCAGGACGATCAGAGCGTGTGTCAACGGTACCAGTAATTTCGTACTCTGGCGTCTGGCCGGAGGGGCCTCGCTGGGAGAGGCCATCGCCGAGGCGCACCGGCTGGGTATTGCGGAGCCAAATCCGCATGCGGATTTGAGCGGCGCCGATGCCGCCGCCAAGATCGTTATTCTCTCCAACCTGATGTGGGATCGAGAGTGGACCGTCGACGATGTGCGGCGAGAGCCTATTCCCGAATCAGCTCTGGCGCGTGCGGCCGGCGCGGCGGCGGCGGGCCGGGTGCTACGACCCGTTGCGACCGCCGCTGCCGAGGGACCGTTGGGAGTCCAATTGGTGGAGGTAGAGCGTGGCGATCCCCTCTTCGGCCTGGCGGGGGCGGAAAAGGCAATCGACTTCGATTGTGGCGATGAGGGGCACATCGTGATATCGGGGGGACGCTCCAGTCCCCCCGGTGCCGCGCGAGCGCTCTTGAAGGATCTGATCAACCTTACGATCACCATGTAATACAAGGGACGCGGAATGTAGAGGTACCACAGGAAGGTGAACGTGGACGGCAAGACTGCAGGGAAGCCCCGAGCGGAAGCAGAGGGAGTGGGGCGCGAATCGGCGTTGCTGAGAAGCCCGGAACTGGCACAGGCTCGTGCCCAAATCCGGAGGTTGGCACACCTTCATGCCTTCATCTCACTCACCGAGGAGGAGGGCGACGGCCCGGTGCTGGCCGTGAAGGACATCGTGGATGTCCGTGGAACCGTCACCACAGCGGGGAGCAAGGTTCCTCAGATTCCAGCCTCCAGCGATGCCGAGGTCATCGAACGTGCGCGCGAAAGCGGGTGCGTCGTGGTCGGCAAGACCAACATGCACGAATGGGCGTTCGGCACCACCAGTGTGAACCCACACCACGGGACCGTCCACAATCCGTGTGATCCGAGCCGGATAGCGGGCGGGTCGTCGGGTGGCTCGGCCGCCGCGGTTGCCGCCGGCATGTGCGCCTGGTCGATCGGATCTGACACTGGAGGATCGATTCGCATACCGGCCGCACTGTGCGGAGTCGTGGGCTTCAAGCCGACCTTTGGCACCGTCAGCACCGTGGGTGTCTTACCGCTCAGTCGATCGCTCGATACCCTTGGACCCCTGGCTCCGGATGTCCTCTCGGCAGCGCGAGCCCTGGAAATGATGACCGGGCGCACCGGATTGGTGCCACAGCATCCAGTTCCGGCCACCCACTTTCGGCTCGCGGCGCCGGCGGGCTGGGCTGTGAACCTCGACCGTGAGACACAGGCCGCGTGGGAACGCGTCGCCAGGGGTCTCCCGGAGATCGTGCTACCGGATCGCGATCGAATGCAACGCGTCTGCCTGGCGATCATGTACGCGGAAGCGGCGGCCTTTCATCGGGTGCGCATGGAGGAGCATCCGGAGCGGTATGGCGACGACATCCTCGCTCGCCTCCAAGACACGCTCAAGGTGTCGGGCGGCGCGTATATTGAGGCACTCGAAGACCGCGAACGAATCTGTGTTGAGGTCGAGGAGGCCCTGCAGGATGTGGATGCGCTGCTGGTACCCGCAACCGCCTGCGTTGCTCCGATGATCGGCCAGGCGGATGTGGGCGAGCCGCTGGCACGTTTCAGCCGGCCGTTTAACGTGACCGGCCAGCCCGCGATTGCGATTCCGGGTCCCACCAGCGGTCTTCCAGTGGGGATCCAGGTCGTCGGGAAGCGCGGGGAAGATGCCAGGCTGGTCGAGGTTGCCTGGAGTCTCGAACGCCTGTGGAGTGAATTCGAACCGTCACGTGCGGATTCGTGAGACAAGGAAGATTGTGATGCAGCTATTGAACAAGCGAGCTCTTCTGGTAGGCGCTGCCACTGGAATCGGGCGGGCCACCGCCCTCCACTTTGCGCAGGAGGGGGCACGGGTCGTCATCGGGGACATCAAGGGAGATGAGGGCGAGCGAACCGCTGCCGAGATCAAGGGGGCCGGAGGGGTGGCGTCCTTTATTCAAGCGGACGTCTCGGATGAGGCGCAGGTGAAGAACCTGGTCGATCAGGCAGCTGAAACTCTCGACGGACTGGACACCCTGGTCAATCTGGCGGGCGTGCAGCGATACGGTATGTTACAGACGTTCGCGACGGAAGAGTGGGACCTGATAATGGATGTCAACCTCAGGGGAATGTTCTTGACCATGAAGTACGCGATTCCGCATCTGGAGCGAAGCGGCACCGGGTCAGTTGTTAATGTAGCTTCAACAGCGGCCATGAAGGGCGGTGCGGGCTCAGCGGCGTACTCGGCATCCAAGGGCGGGATTATGTCCCTCAGCAAAGCCATGGCGGCCGAGCTGACAAGTGCGCGCATTCGCGTCAACTGCGTTTGCCCCGGATTCATCGATACGCCCTTTAATCAGCCCGCCATCGATTTCCTGGGAGGCAAGGAACAACAGGCAGCCCTGGTGAAGCAGGTAGTGGGCATGAAACGGCAGGGCGAAGCGGGAGAAGTTGCGCCGGCAATCACGTTTCTGGCTTCCGACGCCGCGTCGTATATAACAGGAATCGCCCTGGTGGTCGATGGCGGCTTCACATGATGCTCAGCCGGCCCGGCGCGTGCCCAGGGGGTGGACCGAGGATTCACACGCTGCTGTAGTGGTCTTTGGGCAACAGGCTCTTCTGGATCTTGCCAATGGAGGTCTTGGGCAGATCGTCGAGAAACACGATCTCCGACGGCACCTTATAGCCGGCCAGGGAGCATCGACAGTGCTCCCTGAGTTCCTCTGAGGTGATGGCGCCGGCGCCCTCCTCCGCGACCACAAACGCCACGATCCGCTCATCGTGGTGCGCGTCGAATACGCCGATAACCGCACTCTCTCGTATGGACGGATGAGCATCAAGCACCGACTCAATCTCGCTGGCCGCGACGTTTTCACCTTTCGGCTTCAACATGTCCTTCTTCCGGCTGACAAAGTGGACATAGCCGTCGGCATCTATTCTGCCTAGATCACCGGTATAGAGCCACCCATGCCTCAGAGCCTCCGACGTTGCCTCGGGGTTCTTCAAGTACCGCGTCATCATGCCCGGCCCCTTGATCAGGATCTCGCCGACCTGGTCGGGAAGCAATGGCCCGCCCTCGTCATCGATAATGCGAATCTCCCAGTCCGGTTGAGGGCGTCCGATGGATTGCCAGAGCCCTCGGCGTGCCATGTAAAACGGGGTCCGCGTGCCGCTTGCGGCGCTTTCGGTGAGACCGTATCCCATGTAGAGCGGGACGCCGAATCGATCGGAGAAGGCGCGGATTTCCTCTTCGTTCAAAGGAAGAGCAAAGCTCATCATCTTCATTCGATGCACGGTGTCGAGGGTACTGGGTGGCTGAGCAAGCAAACTGCGGACCGCCCCAGCCGTTAGGTTACCCACCGTTATGTCCTGATCCACCACCGTGCGCCAGTACCCACGTGCACTGAATCGGGGGGCCAGAAGCATGGCCGCGCCGGTAAGGAGCGCCGGGAAGAACTGAAAGAACATGGCGTTGGAGTGGAACAGAGGCAGGACCACATAGAGGCGATCGTCTGGGACCAGCTGCCAGGCAGACGCGCTTCCCAGTCCGGCGGCCAGGCACGCTTCGTGGCTCAACACCACTCCCTTCGGTCTCGAGGTCGTGCCTGAGGTGTAAAAGATGAGCGCGTCCCCCGTTCCGGACGGAGGAGCGGGCAGCGGTCCCGGCGAGGTTTCAAGGAGGTCGCGAACCTGGGCTCGGTCATCTCCCCGGCCGCTCACCGTTCCTCTGGGAGTTGACAGAATCACCATCATCTCCGACGGGAGATCGAACGGACCACCGGCATCGTCATCCGGCTCCATGATCAGGCAGCGGGATTCCGAATGGTCGATGATGTACCCCAGTTCAGCGGCCGAACAATTCCGGATGACAGGAACAGGAACTGCACCTAGACGCACCAGGGCCAGCAGAACCAGGACAAACTCATCTGAATTGCCCAGCCGCAATACAACCCGGTCGCCGGCGCCGACGCCGAGCGTGGCGAGGCCGGACGCGAGCCGTTCAACAGCGGCGAGAGCGCCGCCATAGGATAAAGTCGAGACCGGCTCCCCGTGTCCCGTGTCATAGATGAGGAAGTCGTCATCGGAGCGCTCGTCTGCCCGATCAACCAGGATGCGCCAGATGGATACGTTGTCGAGTGCTCTCACGTTATTCCCTTCGATTCGATCGACGTTAGGGCGCCTTGCGGCGTGTATTTGCTCAGGATAGTGTGAACGAGCGGCGTGTCCGTGACCACGCCGACCCCGATGTGCCACAACCGCCCCGGTAGGGGCCGTGGCTTCGCCCGGCCCGCCCCTGGTGTCTCCAGCTGCGACACCCACACGTGGAACTCGGGCACTACCATCCCAGCCGAGGTTCATTCCATGCCAAACCACAGCGCCGCCTCCAACACCCCAGGGCGGGCCGGGCAGGAGAGCCTGTCTCGGAAAGGGGAACGAGGAGTAGGGTAGAGGGAGGAGAGGTGCAGCGATGACCATGCATGTGCGACCATTTCTGCGGGCCGGGGGATGGGAGTTGCCGTCCTCGCTGGATGGGCTGGT
>JAABUH010004302.1_pt1 | contig 11606 bp, 15 predicted proteins | sample 5559121 | NCBI WGS metagenome assembly JAABUH01 (sample SAMN10711871, study PRJNA513364) | rock metagenome | isolation source: Antarctica rocks | place: Antarctica: Victoria Land, Battleship Promontory nord | collected 2015-12-28 | reverse complement strand
TCCGCGTCAAGTAAGATAGCTTTCTCAAACCAAGTCACAGCTTTCTCCAATCGGCGTTCTCCCCAGAAGACACGAGCGACGGTGGCGAAAAGCGTGGGGTCGTTGTCGCATTTCTTGATGGCCTCTAAGCTGAGGGGTTTGCGCTGGGTTCGGGGCTCCAAATACCAGATTGATTCGGACCATAAAATACCGGAGGTGGGAAGTGCCTGCAGCGCTTTCGCCATTAGCACCTTTGCTTGTGGGGTATTCCCTGCCCGACGCTCCACTCGGATAGCCTCGAGTCTGAGCTCAGCGGATTTGGGTGACGCCATGATGCCGCGTTCCAGTACACTTCTAGCTTTCACAACCACGCCGCTGGCTTCTTCGAGGCGGCTGAGGAGCAGGAATAATGGGACTGATGATGGACATGCTCGGGTTCCGATATTGTAGGCTTCCCTTCCCTGGGGTATTTTGCCCTGAGAGGAGTAGATTTGGCCTTTCTGCATGTGAAGTTTGGCTTGCTTGGGATAGAGCTGTAATGCCGCTATGCAAAGATCCAGAGCGACGTCATCATCGCCCTGTTGACGCTCGAATGCTATACTTTTATACCACACTCTGTCCGTACCGGCCTGTTCGCGGGCCGTTTGAAGCAGGACACGAGCTTCCGTGTTATTACCAGTATTTGCTTCCAATTCTACAGCGGCTAAGTAGACGTCTTCGTTTGAGCTAAGTTGGTTGAAAGCGCGTCCCAGGACACGTCGGGATTCGTTGATCCCATCTTCTCCTTTTCGCTTTGCTTTTGCAAGAGCAAGCCACAAGTGGACCGATGAAGGACATGCCTCGCAAGCTTTCTCCAGAAGCTGGAGTTCTGATTCTTCGGCGCCATTATTTCTCTCGAATTCGGTAGCGAATTTCCAGAGCCTCTCGCTGGTGGGGAACACCCGTAGTGCGTAAGCATTGATGGCTCTTGCAGTCTCGAATTTTCCTCGAGCAATACTGGCTTGGCTGTCTTCGAGGAACAGCAATTTCCTGTCATCATCTTCATCAACCCCGAAACCTAGTGTCTCTTCAATGATTGCCTGTAGTGAAAGCACCGCCCCTCCTTCGGTCTCTAATTTCTCTGCCTCAGTTATCCATTCTTCTCGTTTCAACATAGCGTTCTCCCTAGCTAGTGACTGTACCGCCCTTTTGATAATCTGCTTCGGGTTTCCTTTTGAGGTCTCTTCCGCCAGTCTTGCAGCCGCAATCCACACCCTGAAGCTGGTTGGATTAGCTATTCTGGCGCGATTGAGTACCTTCTGAGCATCCATCGAATTGCCAGTCCTGACTTCCAGCCTCGCCAGGCCCAGCCAGAGGTCCACGGAGAGTGGTATTTCCTCAACTGCTTTCGCAGTCAGTAATTTCGCCTCAGAAGCGTCGGCTACTCCGTTGATGAGCTCTCTCCATATTTTCTCGCTCTTAGGAAGAGCGTCAATGGCACGTCGCAGTACTCGTTGTCGATTTGCTGGTATGGTTTCTAGGTCTGCTGCCCCAATAAACAGCGCTGTCGATTGAGGGTTCGCTTGGATGCCTTTTGCTGCTATGATCTTGGCATTGTGATTGTCGTTTAATCTCATGGCTTCCAGCCAGACAGCCTCACTACTCGGACACATATCGGTTCCAATAGCAATTGCTTTCCTTGCGGCAACTACCCTACCAGCGACTTCCTCGAGTCTAGCGAGCGCTATATAACCAGGACCATGGCGTGAATTGGTCTTGATGACTGACTCGAGAAGTGTCCGTACCCGGTTAATGTCACCGACCTCAACTTCACCAGCTTTCAACTCAGTCTTAGAGAGGCTAGTGAGATAGCCTTTAGGATCGATGTTCGTAGATGTACCGGAAGCAGCATCGACGCCAGACTGCGCAGCTTGATCCAGTCGTACCTGAAGAACCTTGTCTCTTGCAGCTCCAATGTCTGCAAAATTAGTCATTGTTCCATCCACACTGTCTGCCCCTGCTCCGTTTGTCGCGATACCGTCATCATTCACGCTAGTGTCCATCTGAGTTGAGTCTCTAGCTCCTGCAATTACACTATCAGGCACAGCGTAGAATCTGTTATGGGTGTTGGTCTTTGTCCGCTTGTTTTTCCTTGTCAAATCTCCAGCTTCAGGTATGTTGGCCCAATCTTCTTCCGACACACTGGCAAGTCCGCGCTTCAAGTCTGCAAATTGTTGTTGAATTTTGGGATTGTTCGCCTCATAATCTGCTCGCTCTTGAGCTTCGCGTGCTTCCCTAGATAGATCGGAAGGGTTCAAGTCGGTAATCTGTTCATACAAAATGTTCTTTGATAAACCATGCGTTCGCTATACAAGGGACAAACTCGTGCGCTTTGGAAGATATCAGGGGACTAACCTTCTAGATTTCCTCCTTTTCTCCATGCGCTCGTCCACATCTTGGTATATTCGATCGGCTGCGTCATCCTCAGCGTCAAAGTTGCCTCCTGAAAACAGCCCCGTTTCATTCTCAGGATCCTGAAACCGATCATCGTCCTCGTCTGCTTCTTCCTTCTTTTCTGTAGCTCCATAGGCTGTCGGCGGCGCAGCTCCGAGCTGTTGCGCGCGTTTGGCAAGAGCTTCTTTGATCTGATCCTCGCTAGGACCTTCTCTGGCAGGACCTAAATCAGAGCGGGTGGTAAATCCAGTGGCTGTTTCAATGTTAGCTGGCGGAAATGACAGCGAAATAGACCTGTTCTTACCTCCTCGCCCAAGACCGGCGACGTAATTCTCCGGTGCAGCTTGGCTCAAGAAGTCCGTCCGACCAGGCATTCTGTCGACGAAAGAAAGTCGAGGGTTCAATCAACTCCTGAGGCTTTCAAAATGCTGACCTAGGTAGTATTACTTTACGAGTCAGCCCGACAAGGTCCACATCAAGTGAGGCTTGGGCTTAGCGTTGAGATCGACAAGGCTAAAATAGTTCCAGAAAGATTATCTTATCTTATCGATCAACGCACCTTGGACTGAAAATCTAATGCATCAACATTGATTCAGCAAGGTACAATTGCTACGTTCAAATGGAGAGTCTAAACCCATGATGGAAAGTCCAAAATTCCTCATCCTATAAAAGCATGCCCAAAGCAAATACCAAAAGGCGCAATGGGGCGGCCCAGAGCAGCCCCTACAGCCATCCGGCGAAAGGTTCTGCTGCGAACCACATCTTTAAGATGAAAACGGACATCGGGCAGCATGTTTTGAAAAATCCTGGCGTTGCCGACGCCATCGTCGCTAAAAGTGATCTTAAACAGAGCGATGTGTGTAAGAAGCCATCCCCGCGTTCCTAGTATTGGCTGATGAAAAATAGATCGTGCTTGAAGTGGGCCCTGGAACGGGTAATTTGACGGTGAAGATACTCGAGAAGGCAAAAAAAGTCATAGCTGTCGAGCTTGACCCGCGAATGGCGGCCGAGGTCACGAAACGAGTTCAAGGCAAGCCAGAGGCAAAACGTCTTGAAGTACTGCTTGGCGACGTAGTGAAGACCGATCTTCCATATTTTGATGTCTGCATATCGAATACGCCATATCAGGTATGTTGAGGTTCCCCAGATGGCATGTCATAGAGAATCTTACTGACAGAATTCAGATCTCTTCCCCTTTGACCTTCAAACTCCTAGCCCTCTCCCCAGCACCTCGAACATGCATCTTGACCTTCCAACTCGAATTTGCCCAACGACTCTTCGCTCGACCAGGCTCCGCCCTATACTCCCGTCTCTCAGTCAACACGCAAATGTGGGCTACAGTAACCCACATAATGAAAATCGGCAAAAACAACTTCAGACCTCCGCCAGCTGTAGAATCGAGTGTGGTGAGGCTAGTACCCAAAAGACCAAGACCGCAGATCAGCTGGGATGAGTGGGATGGACTGCTGAGGGTATGTTTTGTCAGGAAAAATAGGATGCTGAAGGCAGGATTCTTGGGGACGAGTACGGTGATGGAGATGCTAGAAGCAAACTACAGGACATGGTGCGCGCAGAACAACGTATCGGTGGAGGATGGGCCGGCTGAACAAACCAAGGAGGTGTCGATGGATCTTGACTCGACGTGGAATGGAATAGAAGATGACGCTGAAGTCGCCGCAGCAGAAGACGCCGTCGTCGACAATGAAGAAACAATGGACATCGACGAGCCCGAAATCCCAGATTTCTTCCAAGACGAGGATCTAGACCAAAAAGCAAAACAAGTCAACGCCAAACCCGGCTCGAAGCGCAATCGGAAAGGCAAGGTTGCGATGCTCATCAAGGCTAAGGTCGAGAAGGTGTTTGAGGAGACGGGACTAGGCGAAAAGCGAGCGAGGATGTGTGATGAGGGCGACTTTTTGAAGCTTCTCTGGGAGTTCAATAAAGAGGGGATTCATTTCAGTTGATGTCGTTGAGTTGGAGTAAGATGAATGAGGAAATGTAGTATATTGAGCGAGGCGCTGGCGGTTTATATCGATTTCATCTCCCCTTATAGAGGGTTGCATATGGACAAAGATGGTCAGACTCATTTGAAAAAATTACGAGCAGGATTCCAAGACATCTCGCCGTGAAGGCGCTGCAATTGCGACAAATTCCGAGTATGGACTTTATAAGGTGAAAAATTCTCTATTTGATCAAAAGCGCTCTGCAAAGAATATCTAAACTTTTGTACAAACTTACGCTCAAAAAGACCATGCCATAAAAATCAAGCACATGAGACTCCATCCATTAATTGCAGCAAAGTGGGTATCTTCCAGCCATCCAAGCTCAAATGCCCTAAAGAACTCCCGTCGCTCCCTCATGCGTGAAATATGCCCCTCAAAGAGAGCCGCACCCAGCTTCATCACCTTCTCCATAACGCCCTGGAATGCAAAGGATCAGTAGAAATCATGTCGACGAGCCAACCCCGGCACCCCTGCATCACTGCCCAATAGCCAGACATTCATCCAGCAGCGAAAAGAGCTTTTCTCGATCCTTAGCCGCACCACCGTCCCAACCGTAATTTTCGTTTTCGTTTGCGTAGATGCCATTTGTGTGGATACCATTGGTCATCACGCCATTCATTCGTGGCCCACTGCGCTCCATTTCATCTTCCTCTACTTCCATCATGTCGGGGTGTCTGCCCCAGCCTTCCAGCACACCCTCAGGCCAGCCGCCCATGATGCCTTCTATGACAGTGGGCATCTGACCCATTGCGCAGGCACCTCCGACTTCCAAGGCGATCCGGAAGTCGCCAAGGCCGAGCGGCCGCCTTGTACCGGCTTCTTTCGTCTCTACGGGGAGGAGATTGCTCACGACTCCCCTTGACACTTCTCCTCTAGACAAGGCGTGCTCTTCCCGCTCCAGTTGTTGACGGAAGCGGCGCGTACTTATTGAGAGCGCTCCAGCGGCGCCGGCGAGGTTTGAACGTGTTTTTGCGAGGACAGAACCTACGACAGTCTTGATGTACTGTTCGGTGGCCGTCGCCATGAACTCGGCGCAAGAGGCTGATGGACCATTTGGGAGCGATTGTTCGTAGCATATAGGTACCATGCGGTTATGTATCGAATCCATGTCGGGGAATTCTCCTGTTTCGCTGGCAAGGGGCTGGGTGTAACGTTTACGTATCTCGAGATCCCAGTCTGTTCAGTGTAACGTCAGGTTAGAATTTTACGAAAGAGATAAGGGAAGTTGTAACGGAGCGAACTTACTTGTCTTATTCAGACCACCTGCGCTAGCGGGCACACTATCGGGAAGCTTGATCATCTTGGCTCCATGGTAGCTGTTCATCGAGCTGGCGACTGAATGAGAAACATGGTCAAGGATTTCGCCCTGTATATATGGCCATGATTAGTGTTTTATCCACGACTGAGACTTTCCACGATTCTCTATTCGCCCACGGATCATTTGACTCACATCTGGCACCTCTTTGAGTCTCCGACGATCTCTCGCTGGTAACTGCATGACCTCTGTCTTTAATCTCTGTTCCGCAGCATCACCTGATACGGGCTTAGAAAGCACGGTAGGCTTGTCATTGGCCGATACCCAAGGCGCAACTCCTGGTTCCGGGGGGTCACGAGCAACATTGCCAAAAATTCCAGCTATCAATTGATTGTGTAAATGCTCAATGTTTGGATCTGCGGTCACGCAATGGTCGATTTGGAAAGCGAGCTCGTTCTGATTGAGTTGCCCTGAAGGTCAAGACTCCCGTCAGTACGTTCAAGAGTATTACGTAATGGTTCCCACGGAATAACAGGGGCTAAGACTAACCAACTATGTACAGGCTTATGGCTTCTTTGTATTTGCCCCAACTGTCACCAATAGCGGCCTTCAGACTGGTGTAGAGCGGCTCCAGGTCGATGCGCTGGGCAGAATTGGTAGTCTTGAGAGTCTTCTGAGAGGGAATGACCGAGATCCCATTCAATTGCTTGAGCGACAGAGATGAGGGATTGGCGATGGTAAGGGAGTCGGAGCGGCTCAATGCAGCTGGATCGATGTCAGGCATGTTGACAGCTTAGGCAACCCAGTGGGATGCGCCTGGTGAAACTAAGGGCGCCGGCGCCCCATTAGGTCTGTCGGTACCCAAGTTTCATGCGCGGCTCTCGGTGATGCTGGACATTCAGACTGATACACCGCCGGGTCCGCTTCCTGGAGTTGCTGGATTTGCTTGTAATGAAGCAGACAGGATGAACGGGTCGGCGACGTCGGCACAGTCGGCTAGCAAAAAGCGCTCGGCTGTTGCCGAGAAGCGCGCAATGATTACCTAAAAGATGGAGGTTCTGAGAAGCACAGTAAGCCCTGTGTCTTAATAGATTAGGATAATCTTCCCTGCTGTTCACTTTTTTGAGGGTTTTCAGCCTACGGCAGTAACTTTTTGTGTGCCTTTCCGAGCGAGTGATCAGACAGTCTGGGTCTTCAACCCCCCTAGGTAGTAGCTGGAAGGAGCCGTTTTTACTCTGAGATCCGCACTGTGGGACGTTGCCTTTTGCGGATGATACCACCGTCAGCTTACACTAAAAATACATATCAACATCTATCCTTAAGGCCTTAGCAAACGAATTGAGGTTGTCATGACAAATGGCTCCTTCTTATCTGTTTCCGATTCAAAAAGAGCCTCATCAAGATGTTGATCATAAACGCCTACCAGGTTTTGTGACCTGTAGCACTAGTGGAGTTGCAAAGTGACAAAGGTATGGCCAGCAGAAGGATGCTAAGAGAAAGGGGATATGGTGCCACGCTAGCTGTCGGACTGGTTCATCCCCCATGCTTTTCATAATGTCAAACATCACATGCTTAGACTGAATTAACACCAAACCCTGCAAGAGATCTGCCTTCGACCTTGAGTGTTAATGCCCCGCTGTACTTGAGCATTAGGTCATTATAACATTGAAGCGCAAGCTGGATCTGAAGTCATATTCCGAGACTTTATCTTCTGTTATTTCTTTCGCCGGTCTCACAATCACAAATTGAGCATATGTAAGACTTGAACCTCATGATGACACCCGTACTACCGACAGAGATATGGGGTGAAGTTGCGCAAAGGGTATGCCTGGCTCTACTGATACGGGGACATTATTGACAAGACTAGGCTTCCTCAAGCGGAGATGTGAAAACAGTTCAGGCCATGTGCTTGGTTTCCCAAGCTGTGTCTTACGCCTCAGTCCCATGGCTCTATCGCAATGTCACATTAGACATGGCGAGAGTCGAAAACATTCAAAAGGCTATCATCGCGATCGGGCATGGCAAAGACCAATATGTGCAGACAATACTCGTTCCTGTAGACCACTTTCCAAAGGACTATGCTCAGGAACGTGCCTCTTGTGCTCGTTTGGCCATGCTGCTTGAAGCTATCTTACCAACACTACGTAATTTGCGCCGCTTCACGTAAGTCCTCCAATCTGTTCGTATATGAATGAGTTTAATCGTTGTCCAGTTGGGAAAATAAATCGCCTGTCCCTGAGCGCCTTCTACAGGCCCTAACAGCTATGCAAAGCCTATCTCAGCTAGACCTTTACTACCAAATCGGAGATAATCTAGTCCAGCTCCCTAACATGATCGAACGAAACGCCAAATTGACATCTCTAGACCTACAAATTGTATGGCCAGGCAATAGGAACTGGAACGTCGATATGCGGCAGTGTCAAGCGGTCATTCTTAGCGCTCAAAACCTCCGGTCACTGAGGATAGATGTGCGTAGAATCGGACGCGATAGGCATTTACCTTCCTGGAGCGACCCACCTGTTTTGAGTTTTGCTTCGCACGAGCAAATTCCACCAATCAAGCACTTGTTTCTCAAGGATTTGATTATCGGTCTACCTCGGACAGACGGAGTTGAGCACCGACTTCAACTTGAAGCGCTGCGGGTTCTTACTATATCAGTTGGACCTTTTGTCGATCTAAAATCATTCCTTGGAGCTTTGATGAGTAGGGGCGAACTTCGTGTAGTGAGACTTGCTATCATTGATAATCGCCGCTCTGACCTGATACGGATCCCAGGGTAGTCCGCTTTCCTGGATAGATTTCTCAAGTCTTTCAAGGGTCTGAACGAGTTGATTTTGATTGGCCCCATTGCATCGGCACTACACAGTATCCAGGCTGGTATCCATTGCCACGGTGAGACCTTGGAGTGCTTGGAACTACATGATCCACTTGGAATTCAGGAAATCGACGCAAGCCCTCGAGAAGAACGAACAAGTTTTACCGATCTTCAAGATCTTTCCTTCGCCTGTCCTCGTCTGGAGACTCTGCGGCTGGATATTCCTCTTGGCATTGTAAGTTGGTTTCCATTGATACTCAAGTATCGGGGGTTAACGTGATCGTCAGACTCCAAATCCAATGGAGGATATAAGGCCCTTGGAATTTCCAAAGCTTAAGAAGCTCAGAATTGCCACTCCACTCCTTCGCGCTTCCTTACTCGACTTCGAGCCTCGCATCGACTCTTACTATGTCCACACTCTTGCAGATATGCTTCGCTCGCCTCATCTTGAAAGCATCATACTCAACGCGGGCCATCCATTCATATCCTCATTTGTGGCTGTCACCCTCGACGAGCAATGGGAAGACTATCACAGAAGGGATTGGCACATAAGCTATCTCCGCAACTCTAACGCCATCAATATTCATGAGACCTCGCACTCAAGATTGATAGTCGAACTGAAGAAATTCGCCAAACGAAGCGGCTTGGTGTTCGAGTCAATCAATAGCTGGGAAATCTTTCTGCAGTGGAAACAGACCTTGGTAAGACCTTTTTAAATAGATGTTAAAACCCATTTCTGACAATGAAAATAGACTGAGCTTTAAGGCTCTAGACGGTATTACACGCTGTTCGCTCGGGCATCAGGCCTTACATGTGTATAAGCGCGAGTTTGATTCCCCATACAAGTTAATAAATGTTGCTCAATAGTCCCAGCTTTAGCAAAATGAAACGATGATAACCCCATCTTGAATATGATATTTAGGGAAGATCTCCAATGCAAAAAGTCAAAATTTGTTTATTCATCCCTTGCCCTTGTTATACGAATAGTCATTTCTCCCCTGTAATCACGATTATGTATTTAGATGACCACTTTCATAGTGACACAAGTGGATGTATTGCCTGTGAAGCCCCGAACGGAGGTCTGTGTGTCCCCCTTTTCTTATAACAAGTTATGGGTAGTGTCTCCGTGGAACATAAAAAGGGTGCTAAGAACTACCCATGTAGATGCAACAAATGTGGGCACTATCCTACGGAATCCTCAGAAGTCACATAGTCTCTTCCGTTGAGGCATGTCTGCCTCAAGCCCCTGAAAACCTTCACCTGCTTTGACGGATTACCCATCGCATCCCAAGATTTTGAGAGGGCTTCAACAACAATCGGCCAATTTGTTGAGCGAGCGCTTGAGAAGATGTCAAATCATAACCTGCAATCATATTGAATTATCATTTCCAAACGCCACCAATATATACATCCATCGCAAAGCCACACTTCTAAAACGCCCCATCCGTCCTCATCTTCTCATTCCCCCACGGCTCCTCTTTCAACGCCGTCAACCCCGCCAACGGCTCACAAGTCTTCCTCCCACTCGCAGGTCCCGGACTCGGTAGCTTCACCCCCTTAGCCGCATACCCCCTCGCCGCCTGCCCCTCCACTGCGCCGCTATTCCCCGCATGCCCTCTTGCCTCGCCAACTTTATTCCCCATCCCCACCTCACTTTCTCCACCGACCCCAGCCGTTCCTCCTGCAGCGCCGGTAGCTTCGGCCGAGGCTTGTAGCGCTTTTAGAAGGGTGATGGTGGATTCGGGGGTTAGGTCTTCGTAGTAGTCGTCGTTGATTTGGATCATGGGTGCGTTGACGCAGGCGCCGAGGCATTCGACTTCGCTGAAGGTGAACATGCGGTCGGAGGTGGTTTGGCCGGGGTGGATGCCGAGGTGGGATTCTATTGCTTCCATTATTTTGTCGGAGCCGCAGCCGCCTAGTTGACATGGTGTCTGCGGGTTTCGTACTCATTAGCCGTAGAGTCTTCTTTGGTGGCAGCGAATGTCTTAGGGAATGAAAACCGAGACATACGGTGGTACACGCCTGGACGTGGAATCTTCCCACTGGGTCCCGGTTGTACATGGTATAGAATGTAGCCACCTCATACACACGCATCGGCGGCATTTCCAGTAATCTTCCCACCTCGTTCATAACGCTTATGCTCGTGAAGCCATGTTGTCGTTGGCCGAGGTCGAGCAATGGCATCACTGCCGCCTTTTTGTACTGGGGTGGGTAGCGTTTAAGGATTTCGGCGATGAGCTTTTGGTTGATGGCATTGAAGGAGAATGGGATTAAGGGATTATTGTCGGGGGTGTCGCGATGCTAGATCATCTTCAGATACACCTCTCTAGATACACATTACGGAGCGATCTTACTACTTGAAGAGCCTCACTTGCCACACGCGGTGTGGCGGACAGAGCTCGGCATTGCGGTCGCCCTCCTAGTGTCGCATTCCGCGCAGCCCGTATGAAGAGCCTAGGAGCCAAGATGGATGCCATGTTGACAGAGGGGAGCGTTAGAACTTATCCCTTTCCTTGAGTCGGGATGGTCCGCACTAGCGACTAGCGTATCCGAGGCCATCGTGCTTACCTGATTGCTCTACTCAACTCTTGGCAGCATTCTTAGTCATCTGCAGATTATTAAGTGGACTAATTGCAACTTCAGGATGACCCCGGGTACGCTAATCGCTAGTGCGGACCATCCCGACTTAAGGAAAGGGATAAGCCGAATGTTCTAAGAAGCCGTCACGATTGAATATCATAGGAGTAGGACAAGAGCGCTTATCGTACCTGTAAAAACTCTGTAGTAGCGCGGTTTTTCCCCGTCGGCCCCGCAAACGCACACCAAAATTCGGGATTTCATAGCAAATTAATAAAATCCACCCAATTACTTAATATATGACTAATTGCCACGTCCCAAACGGTTAAGTTTAAAGCTATATAGGTAACCTTCTTACTATATTAATTTCTCAGCCCTACACGGGCGCAATAGATACACTACTACCTATATTACCGTCGCTACTAACTAGAGGCCCTAGGGTAGCTATACGCCTCTCTATAGGTATCTCGAAGAAGAAGGCTAAGGTCGTCGAACCCTCTATTACTACTAGAGCCTCTAGGAGGAGGCCTATAGCGAAGAAGGC
>JAABUH010004296.1_pt1 | contig 11616 bp, 14 predicted proteins | sample 5559121 | NCBI WGS metagenome assembly JAABUH01 (sample SAMN10711871, study PRJNA513364) | rock metagenome | isolation source: Antarctica rocks | place: Antarctica: Victoria Land, Battleship Promontory nord | collected 2015-12-28 | reverse complement strand
GACTGCGTATAGAAAACATAAGCGCGCCGCCGAGCTCGCCACAAAGCCGCGCACCGGCCAGAGGGCCCGGCGCCCCGCGAGGCGCGCGCGCGCTCCGCCGCGCCGCCGTCCTCGCCGTCGCTGGCGTCCGCGGCCATGCCCGCGGGCGACGCGGGCGCGCTCGCCTGTCAACAGCGTGCGGGGCTCGTCAGAGTCGCCCATTGGTTGTTGGGCTGAGACGAGTGCTGTCAACACCTCGAGTGCTGTCAACATGATGAGTGCTGTCAACATGTTGAGAGCTGTCAACACGTTCAGTGCTGTCAACATGCGTCCAACATCATGTCCCCTGCAGTCATGCCGTGCCACCTCAGCAGGAAGCACGGTCAGACGCAGACGCGAGCTTCGCGCCCAGCGCAAGACGAGCAGCCCGTCACCCGAGCGCTCACGCCGCCTGCAGGCCACTGGCAGGCGGCCGGGCTCGGGCAGCGGCGGGCCGTGCACGCAGCGGCGGCGCGGGGCGCACGCAGGCGGGGTCCGCAGGCACGGCACACATGCCGCGCGCGCCCCTGCCACTGCCGCCGGGGCGCGCTTCGCCCGGCTGCAGCGGCGTCAGCACCGCCACATGCCCGGCCGCGCCAGCCTGCGCGCGCCGCACAGCACACCCTCAAGCCCTCAGGCCCAGCACACCAGCCCCGCTGCGCTGGCCAGAGCCGTGCCCGCAGCGGCGTCAACTCCTCGCGGCGTCGCGCCGCGCCAGATCCTGCGTCCTGCGCGCGGCCAGGCCTGCACAGGCCGACGGCGGCGCTCTGCGCGCGAGGCGGCCAGCGCAAGAGCGAGCTGAGCCCGCGCGGCGCGCGCAGACGTCACCGCAGCAGCTTCCCGCGCGTCTGCTGTGACACTGCTGTGGCCATGCGTGCGCACACGGCGCGCTCGAGGCGCCCCACACACACACCTGGCAGTGCAACACCGCAGCCTGGGGCGTGTCGCAGGCGGACCCCGCCGCGCGCCACCGCAGGATGACGCAGAAGCCCAACAGCGGACAGGACGCGCTGTGTTGTTGGCTGGTGCGCACGCCCCGCAGGCCTGGGAAGGCGGGAAGGGATGAGAGGGGCCGGCGGCGCGGAGCCACCAAAAAGGCTGCCGCGCGCGCCACGCAGCCAACCGACGCCGCGGCGGCAGCCCCGCGCCTCGGGCCGCGCTCAGGGCCCCCGCCGGCGGAACCCACCGCGCCGGGGCGCCCTGGGGGCGCGGTGCAGAATCAAACAGTCAGGTGTCACGGGGGCCTCCGTGTGCTCACCCTCGGGTCAACATCGCGGGGATGGCCCGACGGAGAGGCGGAGCTCCCCTTGCGCCAGGGGCCGTCCGAAGCCACCGCGGGCCGGCCCCCGGGCTGGGCTGAGGAACAGCCCGCCGGGCCGGAGCAAACCGGCCGATCCTCGCAGGCTGCCAGCAGGACCTGCCAGGGCAGGTGTGCGACGGCCCTGGCCAGCGGGCCAGGCAGCCCTCGCAAGGGAAGCCCTTTGCCCCTCAGCAACTCCCTCGCGCGCGTGCAGCCAGCCCCGCGTCGGCGCGCCTCGCTCGCACTCCCGCTGCCTGCTGCGGGCGTCCACCCACTGGCATCGCTTCAAGACTGGGCACTCAAAAAAGTGGGCCTCAGTTTGGTCACACCCTTTAGGGTGTGGCTGCGTTTGCTGCTTTATGAACAGCAGACACTCTGTGCGGTGATGTTCCCCGGCAGTGCGGTGGCTCCTTGCATTGGCCGCCGGCAGCAGAACTGCACTGCCCCGCGCGCACCGTGGAAGCCGCCCGTCTTGTGGCCGTACAGCAGGCCCTGAACCTCGGAGTTGTTTGTGGTGTCGCACGCCGTGTACGACTCCTGCGGCGGCCACGCACCACTCACCAACCACACAGACACAATTTGAGGCTGCACCAGACCGCGCTGCACCACTACCTGCTGCGAACGTGTCCACAGGCCCAGAGCGCGCCCATGCATGCCCGCAGCGGTAAGCCTCTCTGCACGTGTACGCAGCAAGGCCGTGCTGCCAACCCTGTTGCTGCAAAGGCATCGAGTGCCAACCGCACTCTGCCCTGGCTGGTTACCAGACGACGTTTATTACTAATACTAAGTTGGTACAAGTGCGGCTGGTCCCAGGCGTGGTTCCTGTGTGCTGACTGCACTCCAACTGCCTCCTGTGGCTGACCTTTGCCAGCTCCGGGCAGGGCACAAGTGCCAACAAATTAGCTTGACACTGGAGTCCCTGTGCTTACTTCGTAGGGATCCTGTGCAGGCAGGTGGCAGCCTTCACAGTGCACCGGCCGCAACAGCAACAGCGCAGGATGCAGTTCAAGCAAGCTTGCTGCTCAGGAGGCCGCGCAGGTCTGCCGCAGCTAGTACGCTCTGGGCCGGCTGGGCCGGCTGGGCCAACTTGTCTCGGCTGCGGCTGGGCAAGCGCGCCGTGCACTCCGCAGCAGCCAGCGTTCATATCAAAGCAGACAGCAGGGCTACAGCTGGGTACAGACACCGCGCAGGCTCTGCTGCTGGCACACTCCGCCGAGCGGCCCCCGCGGCAGGGCGACAGCAGGGCGTTCACGCCGAGCAGGGCCGGCGCAGCCAGGCTGGCCCAGCATGCCACGAGCAGGCACCCGCGGTCACGGCTGCAGCAGGGTCAGGACGGTCCGCAGGTCTGCGGCCGACGCGCCGCTGGTGGCCGCCTGGCGCTGCAGGAACGCCTTCTCCGCGCGCGCCGTCGCTGCGCGCCGCGGAGTTATCAGGCCCTGATAGGGTGAGGTTACCCTAACCTGACTATATCCTGACCGTCAGGGACTAGCAGAGAGTGGCTGTCAGCACCCGTCTGCTCTCAACGCATGCCTGCATGGCCATGCCTGTGCACATCCCGGACGCTCACCGTGTGCGCTGGGCGACCGCGGGCGCCGGGGGGCGCGTCACTGCTGTGGGACAGGCAGAACGCTGTAGTGAGGTTTTTGCATGCAGTGCTGCAAACGAGCAGGCTGGCGCAGTCTCGCTGGCAGGCCTGCGGCGCACGGTCGCCTGCCGGAGGCGCGGACGAGGCAGAGCACCGCCGCGCGGCCTGCGCCTCGGCGGCGCGCTGCAGCAGCGCTGCCAGCTGCCGAGCGCGCGCCTGCGAGCGCACCCAGGCGGTCGGCGAAACACGGAGCTGCTGTCAATGCAGGGGTCAGCAGGTTCACAGCAGGCAAATGAAACCCGTAGCGGCGGCGTGCAGCGAGCAGTCAGCATGGCTGAGGCAGCCCATTCTCGGCCTGGGCCCATGCACGGCTTGAGCTCACGCATGCGCAATGCTGGCAGCCACTGTTCGCATGCTAGGCTTATCAGCACAGGCGGTGCCCGGCAGGGCTGACCCACCAGCCGGCTGGCAGTCGGGCCGGCCGGCGCACCTGCACCACGGCGGCGTCCTCCGCAAGGTTCTCCTTGCCGCCCGCGCCCGCCGCCGCCGCCGCGCCGACGGCCGCCAGCGGCCGCGCATCTCCTGTGCCGCACATGCGGATAACACGCCTGAAAGCAGAGGCGGAGCCGTCCCCGAGCGGCCGCCCGCCCTTGACATGCATCACATGCACGCGCCAGGACATGCAGATGGGGGCATCATGATCTTGCACACACCTTAGCGACCGAGCATGCAAAGAGCACCCCCCATCTGCGCCAGCCAGCGCAGGCGCCCCTTTGCGTAAAGCAGGGAGGGCCTCCATTGGTGCTCCCTCTGATGCTGCTCGCACCGCTCGCCGCCAGCTCGCGCCCCAGCGATGCCAGCTCCGCCTCCAGCGCGCGCGCCGCGGCGCGCGTCTGCAGGGCCGCACGCCATCAACAACGCAGGAACAGGGATTGCCCTCCTCAAGCAACCTCACACGAGCAAGGTCGCAGGCTCGACAGCTATGGTTGACCAGCCCTGCTGTGCTTGCCTGTTCCCACACACGTTGACTGGCATGGCAGAGCCCCGGAGGCAGATGCGTTGCATCGGCAGAGCCCGGCAGGCTGGTCTTGGTAGGGCAGGGACCTGGCTGAGGTCGGCCGCCAGTGCGGCCAGCTCCGCGTCCACCGCCGCCTCCGCCGCAGGGTCTGCCGGCGAGGGCTCCGCCGGCGCCGCCCCCGGCAGCAGCAGGCCCACGGGCACGTGCAGGCTGCTCGCAAGCGCGGCGGTCTCGAACGCGGCCAGCCGCCGCGCGAGGCGCGCCTGCAGCTGCGCGTGCAGCGCCGCCGAGGCCTGCGCGCCCGGCACGGCGACGCGGCTGCAGAATCGCACGGGGTGCCGGCACCTGGAGAGCTGCGGCTGGGGAGCACTGCCAGTCAGTGACACAGAGGTCGGAGGCGTTTGCACGGACTGCCAGCGCCTCAATGCTGACGTGCACCAATGTCTGACAAGGCAGCGCTGCCTGACCCAGTGTCACTTCATCGCCGACTCTTACGGAGAGGGAGGGCAAGTGCAGGCTGCTGCTGCAGCAAGTGCGTGCGCACCTGCATTAGCGCGCCTGCCTCCTCTTCTGCACCGGCGAGCATCAGAAGTCTCCTGCAGCAGCACAAGGACACATGCAAATAGCAGTGATGTGTGCAACAACAGGGGAGGGGCAGCCAGGCACTTGCAGCACCAGACCCGCTTCACAGTGTGCCTGCTTGCGCACGCACAAGCACAAGACTTAACTTCCAAAGCAGACAGAGTGACAGGCTTATCAGGAGGTCTGACACTGACACTCGATAAATCAGGCACCTGTCGAAGGCGTCAAAGCCTTGCGCACAGTACTCCGCGACCTGCACGAGCTGACCCACTCACTCGCAGCTCGTGTGGAGAAACGCGGGTATGCATGTCCTTGCGCACCTCCTCTTGCAGAATACTGCTGCGCAGCGGGCAGCTCCGGGGCTTGCGCGCACCGCATTGTAGATGTCATCAAGCACGGCACGCGGCTGGATGCCAATGGACTCTGCTGGCGATGTTGGTACATCAGCGACCTCGAGCTGGCCCTGTGCGATATGCGCGAGGGTGCTTGTATCAGCCGCGTCCCCCGCTGTAGCCTCGCCCACTGTCATGCTTTAATAGCCGACTGGCCTGGATTCGCTGACAAGTAGTCAGGCGGCTTTTGCTGCCTGAGGCCGCAGGAGGCAGCTGGTTCTGTCGCCTGCGCAGACACACTTGAAAAGCTAGGGTGAAGGGCAGGGGAGGATCACACGGTGACAGGATAGATCCCCACTCTGCACAGCAGAGCGCAGTCTGCGCTGGAACAGCCTTCAATGAAGGTGACAGATGTGAATGTGCTGACAGCTTGCCTCTCGGGCAGACTTCGAAGCTGTTTGTCCACGTAACGCAACGTGTGCATAGCTCAGTGCTGCCAGGATGCGGCGGTTTCCCGCGTGCAAGTGTGTAGGTCCGCAAGTGGAAGGTGGGCAGGTGTCATGCACTTCACGCTTACGCTTTGTTCGCATGTGCAGGACGATCACTCTCTTGCGTGCGCTGTCACTCTCTCGCGTGCGCTGTCAATGTGCGCATTGTTGTATGGGACGCGCGCTCGTAGCGTAGACACGCGGCAGCTGCATTCTTCGGACGTTCAGAAGCCCATGCGTATGGTGACCTTGGGCGTGCTTGCTTTTAGAATTGAGTAGAGGAGTGCATCGCTCCTGGCACACTCCGCAGCACACGGGAGATAACGCGGGGCCGCCCTAAGCGCAGGAACGGTTGATTCAGTCGGCTGTTCCTGCGCGAAGGGCGGCCCCGTGTCATGTGCCGCACGTCAGTCGAGTGTGCTAGGAACGATGCACTCCTCTGCTCTTTGCATAAACACGCACTATCACTACACGCGTGGGCTTATGGCAGTCCGAGAAGTGCAGCTGACGCGTGTCGTCATTGCGAGCGCACGCCCCACGCAAAGCGCACATTGACAGCGCACGTGATAGCACATGGACAGGCGCATGCCCAGCAGGAGCGCATGTCAGGGGCTGTGGCGTCCGATTAGGTTGATGGATGTATGTTGAAAGGTGAGCGGCTCATCCTAAATGTACTCATAAAGCAAAGTCTTGCATTGACTAGCTGGGTGGTTGGCAATGCATACCGCTTTTACTGACACTGCCAAGCGCCGAGCATTGCCAGCAAAGCCACTTCAGCGAGCGCAGGAGTGGCATGCAACCCACAGGCACCATCTACTGTGGTGGCAAGAACGCCTTTGCCTCTGCAGTCAGCTTCCCTGCCTCCCTGCCTGCATGCCTACAATGGTGCAATGAGCTTGCTGCGTTTCCAGCACACACCCCCACGAGATATGCCTCGCTTGGCATCACCCTGCCAGCAAGGCTGCCCCAGCAAAAGCAGGGCGCTCTCATGCACTAGCCCCTGCATCGACGCTCCTGCCCACGCCACGCTTGCAGGAGTACATGCAAAGCATACGTTGCCAGCCACTGCTGCAGACTGAGTGACTGCATCATGGACCAGGGCGCCAGCACTGAGCAGCCACCGCGCAGCTCTCTGCTGCTGCTCAATCAACAAAAGCTCTCAGCGGCTACAGAGGACGCAGGCAGAGCAGGAACTGCTGCAGGAGCCGGCGCTTGCGCACGCGTGCCAGGGCGTGCGTGCAGGGAGCAAAAGCCCTCCGCCGCCGCAGCCACCGCCGCTCAGGTCAGCCACGTGCCGTCGACAGAGGGTGCAGGCGGCGCCGCGGGGGCTGGCGGCGCCCCGGGGGCCGGAGGCGCGGCGGGCGCGGCGGGCGCGCGCTGCCGGGGGCCGTGCGTGCGCAGGGCGGCCGCCCGCCAGCGTTTCACCCGCTCCTGCTCCCGCCGCACCGCCGCCGCGGCCTCCTCTTTCTTCCGCCTGGCATGGTTATCCTGAACAGGCGACGCAGCACAGCTTGTCAGCTGTAGCAGTTGAAATAGGAAGCTTGCGTCGCGTGGCTGGCAACTGACGGGGTGGTGCGCCGAGCCAAGCGCATGCAGCCGCAAAGAACTCACTTGCCCGCACCACAAAACCGCCTTGACGCCTCCTGAAACATGTCATAAAAGGCATGTACATCCCCTCTCCTTGCATAGTCCCGCCTTTGACCAGGCACACGCGCGCCTCCTATCCAGGCAGGTTGCGCCGCACCCGAATCTGCTTCTGCCGCAGCAGCATCCGCCGCGCGTGGTTCCTGTTCTTGTTCGGGCGAGCCGCAGCCGCACTGTGCCCGCCCGGCGCCCCTGGCTCAGCGGCGAGCTCAGCGGCGCCGCTCGCCGCGGCGGCGCGCGTCTGCACGGCCGCGGCTGCAGCAAAGCCCCTCCCCGGACACGCCGGCCTGCTGGCGGCAGCCCAGACGGCTAGCTCGCCCGTGTGCAGGTCCGCAGGTCGCGCACAGGCGCACGCCTGCTGCGCGCTAAGGCTGGGCCGCACAGCCGCACACACGCCTCGAGCCACTAGCTGCCTCACCCGATTCATCCTACCTGCGGCGCTCGCAGCAGTGCTCAGCAGCTGGGCAAACAAACTTTGTTTACAAAGGCGGGTGTGCCTTGCAAGGCAGAAACCCTGCAAAGGCCCATCACACTGCGGGGGCAGAGCGTCTTGGCTGCCTTTCCAGGCCCAGGCTAGTCCTGTCCTCTTTGCTGACTCGTCTGCTTGCGAACAGCACGGGCTTGTCAAGACTTGAGGCCCTGCGCGCAGCAGCCGGCAGCGTTTGCGGCTTGCGCTGTGGGCTGTGAGGGCGGTGACAGCAGAGCGCGCTGCAAGGCAGGTCTGAAAGGGATCCCGTCCGGTTGCGGGCTAGCGTGGCGCGTACGCGCACCGCCGCCGGCTGGGTCTGCTCTTGGTGCGCAGTGAGCACGCCACGGCCGTCGGCGCCCTTGCCGTCCTCTCAGCTTCAGCCTTGCTGCGGGCAAGGGTGTTGCGGTCCCTGCCCAAACACAGCCCGATGCGGCCGGCCCGCGCGCACGCGCGACGCGCGCGCCCAACCAGGCAACCACCCAGCGAGCGCTGGGCGCTGCTGGCTCTGGACAGGGGCTGCGCTGCTGCGCACGCGCTGGGGCGCCGGCTGCCTGCGCCTCTGGGCCGGACAGCGCTCCGGCGGCGTGCACTGCCAGAGTGCCTCGTACGGCGCCCAAAGGTGGTCTGTCTGCGATGCAGGGCGCCAGAGCGCACTCGGCGTCGCAGCCTCCCGCGCCGGGCGCGCAGCCGCCCGGCGCGGCTGACCACACGCGGCGCTGTCCTACGTGGGAGCCTGCTCGCCGGCAGCTCCTGTGCGCCGGGCGCGCTCGCGTGCATGGCGCTTGCAGCGTGACGCTCCCCGCGCCGCGCGCCCCCAGCACACGCGGTGCGAAGCTCGCGGCGCCGCTCCGGCAGGGGCTCTGTCGCCAGGCAGCCTCCTGCCCGCACTTCTGCTTTCTCACTTCGCGCCGGTCGGCCTGCCGAGCTCCTGTGTGGCGCGCTGTTGCGCGCGCCGTCAATCCAACCCAAAGTCTGCGTCAGCACGCGGCGTCCGCTTGCGCAGATGCTCAAGGGCGCCGGCGGCGCGATGGCCGGCACCGGAGCCAACCGCTTTCGGAGTCACCCGTCGTGCCCGTGGCCGCTGCTGTCCCAGGAGGAGCTGGAGGGGGACACGCCGAGCCGCCGGCAGGGCATGCCGGCCAAGAAGGAGCGCGCGATGTGCGGCTCGCTCGCTAAGATGATCCGCGAGACAGGTGGGGCATGAGAGCGCGCTGTTGCTGCGTCAGGACGTCCTGTTGCCCTCCGCGTGTAGGATGCCTGCACGTTGGGGCGGACGCGCCCACGCTTCCGCGCCTGCCTGCGCAGTTACCACCCCTGTCCACATGCCTGTCCCGCCGCGCCCACGCCCGCGCGCGCGCCCGCGCGCAGGGCAGCAGCTGTTCAAGAAGTCGAACAAGCCGGCCTGGGTGACGGCCGTGATGTTCTGCCGGCGCTACTTTGCGGTCAAGAGCCTGCAGCGCAACGACATGATCATCCTGGGCGCGGCCGCGCTGCACCTGGCCGGCAAGGCCGAGGACGACCCGCAGCGCCTGGACAAGGTCATCCACCAGATCTTCACCTACCGGCGCGCCCCGCCTACCCTAGGGCGCCGTGTTTTAACGCAGGGAGCAGCAGGGAGCGGCGGCATCCGCAATCAAAGTGGAGCAGGGGCTGGTCTCTTATCAGCGCTGCCACGCCGTCGGGAGCCCGTGAGAGACTGCTCCTCACGGAGTGTGCTGTGGGCGCAAGGTATTGGAGAAGGCAGCGGCAGGCTGCGTTCAAATTCGGCGCGGCGAGCGGGGCGAGAACACGCCAAGCAGGTGAGGGGAGCGGCGGCGCGCCGCGCCGCGCCGAGGGGCGGAGGCCGCGCGCGCGCAGGTACAAGAAGGACGCCAAGATGATGGCGCAGCTGGCCGAGCCGGGCTTCCACGACGACCTGCGCGAGAGCGTGCTGACCGCGGAGCGCGCGCTGCTGTATGCGCTCGGCTTCCAGCTCAACATCGACCACCCGCACTACTTTGCGACGCACGTGGTGGCGGAGCTGGGCCGCGCGGGCGGCGGCGTCGGCGCGTTCTGGGCCGCCTTCAGCGCCAAGCACGTGTTCGGGCCGCACGGCAACGTGCGCGCGCCCATGTGACTCCGCTGCAGCGCCATGCACGTGTTCGGGGCAGCACAGCAACGTGCGGGCGCCCATGCGACTCTGTTGCAGCGAGTCAACACCGCCACGTGTGCTCGCAAGAGGCGTGCGCCCCGGCGTATGCAAGCTTGCACCACTCCGCGCTGCCCGCGAGTGGTGCAGGCGGGCGCGTGTGCGCGCTGACGAGGGTCTTTGGGTGATGAGGGTTTTCGCGCGCGCGCCAGGTCATCGGAAACTTCCTGAACGACAGCACGCAGCGCACGCAGCACTGCCTGCGCTACGACCTGCGCTGGGTCGCGCTGGGCGCCATCCAGGCCACGCTGAAGGAGTCCACCATGATCGGCCAGGCGCGCGCCCTGTCGCTGGTCTGGGGTCAGGGTCGGCATAGGGAACATGAGGGTCGTGTGCTCAACATAGCCAGCCAGGCGCGCGCGCTGCACTTGACCCGGCCCGCCCCGCCGAACCGCAGCGATGCGTGCCGCTGGCGCGGGCGTGGACAGGATGGGGCTGGAGAGGTGTAACAAGTGTCTGTCGTCCTGTCATGTGCGACCAGCCAACTCACAACAACTCACTCGGCCGCGCGTGCCGAGCGCGCAGGTGCCGTTGATGGGCGACGGGCAGCCGTGGTATCGCCACGTGCTCAGGGACCCGGCGGTGCCGCTGGAGGCCCTGGAGCAGATCAGCGATGACATCCAGGTCCGCGCCGCTGGCTCTCCAGCACTTTCTCTGCCTGCAACCAACCCCCCGCGGCAGCCTCCTGTGTGTGACCTGGAGCAGGTCAGCGACGACAAACAGGTGCGCGCCGCTGGCTCTCCACCTCCTCTCCAGCGCTTTCTCTGCCTGTTGGCCTCATCCCCTGCAAGCCATTGCCTTGTGTGCTCCGTGGAGCAAAGTGCCTGTGCTTGCTCGCCAGCTGTGCGCACATAGCTGGCAGCAAGGAGTGCACCTCGCTGGCGGCTGTCAGAGTCGCGTGCAGCTAGTCTGCATGTGGCGCAAGCCCAGACGCAGCGCAGGGCCTGCGTCACAGCCTTGGCCTGCGCCACAGGCAGGGTGTTTCATGGGAGGAATTTGGCGGCAGTGGTTTGCTCCGATCAAGCTGCACTGCGTGATAGAGTGTCTGACAGCCGCTGCGCACAGCTGCATGAGAGCTGTCTGCTTGGGCTGCGCCGTGCCGCAGTCGAGCCGCGCTGCAGGGGTGGTCGGTCGTATCGGCCGCTGTTTATGGCTCTGCGGGCGTCCCTCACCTGTGTGCCGCGCTGGGCTGCAAGAGGCTGGGGCGGACTGCGGCGCTGTCGCGTTCAGCAGCTGCCCGCGACCTGTGTGGATAGGGTCACCTGTGTGGGCGACCCTGATCTGGGCGATGCTGCCCTGCAGGACATGTACGAACGCAAGGTCGTGCCGCCGCCCGCCGCGGCGCGCGATGCGGCCGCGGCAGGGCCGGGCCAGGCGTCGAACGGGCCGGCGGCGCCGAGGCCGACCCCCGCCCCAGGTGTGGGCGGTCCCGGCCCGGCTCGGGTGCAGCGGGGGCAGCGCGCTGGGCCGTGGCCGGGCTTGCTGCGTCGGGGTCGGCGCTCCCAGGTGCGCCCGCCGCGTTGCTGCACTGGGTCGGGGACGGGGAGGCGGCGGACAGCAGCCAGCGTTGTTATACGCTCCCTGGCCAAGCCGGGCGCAGCGAAGGCCGGGTCGGCACAAGGCATGCGCTGTTTGCGGCCCCCTGCCTCAGGACGGGAATGGGCGCTCGAGCAGTCTATTATTTGTTTCAGAGTAGGGGCGGGCGCTGCCTAGCCAAGGATGCGCCGCTGCTGCTGCAGCCAGCTGGCGCCCCGGCCAGGCACTGGCCTTGCGCAATGCAAGATACCGCCGCGCCAAGGGATGCAAACAGGGCTGCGAGTAGCATGGGAAGCGTCTCAGCTTGTGAGTTGCCTGCTGTGGCTGTTCGCCGGCGGCTGAGGCGAACGGGCGCACTCCGTGCCCCAGATGCGTCGCGGCGCGCGCCGCCGGCGCAGCCGGCGCCTGCGCCGGCGCGGGCGGAGGCCCGGCCCGACCGCGCGCACGGCGCGGCCG
>JAABUH010004295.1_pt1 | contig 11616 bp, 7 predicted proteins | sample 5559121 | NCBI WGS metagenome assembly JAABUH01 (sample SAMN10711871, study PRJNA513364) | rock metagenome | isolation source: Antarctica rocks | place: Antarctica: Victoria Land, Battleship Promontory nord | collected 2015-12-28 | reverse complement strand
GCCTCATCAAAGCACAGTCCTACCCCACCTGCGACCATGCATTGCTGCAGTTCTGCGAGCCATGCCAGCCAGCGAGTGAGACCAAGCTGCTGTGCAATGTGCCGCCGAGGCATCTATCGTGGAATGCTAAAGTGGAGTTTTGTTTCCTTTGTCGGTTGAAGAGGAGGATGGGGAGGGCGGGGCATTTGCTTTTGAGGCTTGAGATAGGGGAGTTGTGAGTGAGCGATTCTTTTAATACAAACCCTGCTTTGTTCTATTTCCATCTCTATCGATGGTTTGTGATATGACCATCTTGCTTTAACGTTCTGGTTTTCTGTGTTGTGGTCTTACATTTTTATAGGTATGAATGCTTCATGTGCCTCTCAGACAGAAGCTGGCTATTGCCAAAGTTTTAGGTTCGATGTTCGGTGATTTTCTTCTCTTGTGTAACAGAAATACCATTGTAGTAATGTATCGGACGACACTTAGAAACCGCTACAATCTCGACTCTAAGATTGGTACTGCTTGCCATGTACCCCCTCCATAATTCGTAGACTCATGACGATTTCTTCATCTTTCTATTCACTTTTGTTTCGCCATCTAATTGAGTCAGAATATCGAGATCACACGACCTACATCTTCCTTCGGGTTCTGTCCGTCCCTCTTTTCCTTTTCTGACACCTTGTTTGTTCTGAAGGTCATTGTCTCCGTAAGCTGAAATGCAAAAAATCCCAGCGTAACGTTTTGTTCGCTGGACAGGAGCTTTATCTTCCTCTCAGCGTTCTTGAGTATCATTCGAGGCTTTGTTTTCAAGCACCCGCTCACACTCTCAATCCCGACCGTAGATCCACGTTCCCCTCCCCTCTCACTGCATCTCCCATCTTGATCAACCCATCACAAACACTACATCAAACTCCAAATCTTCGTCATCAAATTGTCCCCCACTCCCACCACTCCTCCCGTCTGCCCCTTCTATTCCTCCTTAAATAATACCGCTTGGTCTTCTCAAACAAGCATACGCTCACCCTCAAGACTTCATTCTCCTCCTCTTCCCCCTTCCGCGCATCTCACAATTCTTCTCAACCACAATTTCCCCCTTCCCCCAAGACAACTAGATATATTACACCGTACGTGACACTCGCACTATCAGCCCTGTCAAATACTCGCTGCTTTGTTATGATCAAGTGTGCGAAGCTTAGAAGGGCGCTTTGTACGTGTTGAGAGTTAGCATGTGGGTTAGATATCTGTTTGAAGCAGCACAGTGGTATCGGTATTATTTCTAGCACCAGTACTAGTCTGGTTGAGCCCTGTAAGTACCTAGCTACTTACATAGGTCTTGAGGGGCTTCTTTCCCCATACGTATTCTCCGACAAATCTACTACGACCTCCCTTCCATTCCGCCCAGCGGTTATCGAATCTCGCATGCCCATGTCCACTCGGCCAAAGCAAGGAAGAAATCGTTGTCTCCAAGATCCGTCAGGGCAGATCCGCCTTCCTGCACCCCCAGAGGAAATTATCGAGTCAAGTTGTCCATGCGATCAGCACGTACCTGCTCTCTTACTGGTTTCTCTATGTATCATGCAGTCCCGACTCCAGTTTCGTCAGCTTAGCGAAACGGATCGTGGTAGACAGTCCGAATGTTTGATTGATACCACAGTGTTCCGAGGGATATGGTAGTCTTGATACTGTAGAAGACATGCTTGTTGTGGGCTGTACCATTGCTTGTTGAAAGCATTATGCAAATTCTGTCTTTAAGACATTGATAAATGTACATTATCTTTTTTTTTCGTCCTTCTTTGATCGTTGTATCGACTTTTTTTCCTTTCAAAAAGGCGTTCGTGACATTTCAACCCCCATTATAGATACTCATCAAATCTCACTCCTTCTTCAATCCTCATCATCATTACCCAATCACAAATATCCCACCTCACACTCAGAAAACCAAACATCAACGATCAAAACCAAATACCCACAAAAACGCAACCACTTACCACCGGTCACCCTCAAACACTCACGCAATGTTGTCAATACCACACCCGTCTCTACCCCGAAGCTGGCAAATCACACACCGTTCCTTTCCCCAACCAACTGATGTACTTCCGATGGGAAAACCACCGTGCCTGCAACCACCAGATGACGCGGATCTACGCGCCGCCCGAGGCAGCACCAACCAAGCGCGGGCGAACGAGCGGCCGGACGTTCCGGGGTTTGCTTTGTGAGAAGCCCCGTCAGCACAGCCTCCATTTAAAGGAAGTTGTGGGGTTTTGTTTTGCTTTGTCTGGTTTGTGAGGGGACAGTTTAGCTTGTTGAACGGTGACCGGGCTCCTCCAGAGGGAATCGCGATCCCCCCGGACACTGTCATTGAGTGGAGAAGTAAAGCGATTCACGATATCAATCCAACGGGGGAACCACGGACTCGCTCGTCCGAGACTGTTGAAGGCAGAACAATGTAACAATTTTCAACCTCATACTTCTCACACACACACACACTCTCTCTCTCCCTAACATTCCTCTCTCTCTAAACCATCAATCTTGCATTCCATATCACTCAACAACAACATTCCTCCAATCAACAGAAATCCCTCTCATTCTCGCTGTAACCATCATTCTTACACACTAACTCCTCCACAACTTCCCCCAACCGAAACCCGTCAACCCTCAAAAGAAACCCCCCCCTCCCCAAAAGCACCAGAGTATCAGCACAGACAAATCTCAGCTCGAAACCCGAACGTCTGCTACGTTTTACCGTATCTCCGCGTATCTTTTTGTGGAAGGCAGTGGGTGGGTGGGTTGGGTTCGTAGCTGGGTTGTGGTAGGTGTGATGGGGGAAGGAGGGGGAAGAGGGGAGGGGAAGTTGTGGAGGGGGGGTGGGATATTTTTGGCATGCGCATCTCCGCAAGTTCTGATATCTCATTCATGGGCGGGGTTCGAAAGACGATGGGATCGTTGCTTTCCTCCGTTTGCAAGGCTTTGGTTTTCAAGACTAGCGATGAGTTGATCCGTTGTATTCGTTTATTTCTTGTCTCTGCAAAAGGTGCTCCAACGCTCATGATCATGCTTGTATCTGCCTTTGCTCGTGCCTCGCATAAAGCCCGCTTACATGAATAAAACCCCCCTTTTCCTTTAAACCCGCCCGATGAGAACGCCGATGAAGATAGCCGAAATGCTAAGCGCTCAGCAGTCAGAAAAAGCACGAACTTCGTCGTACCCGGACGTCTCCTCCCTCGATAACTTCCCTAAACCCCCACCCCCTCCCCCCTCATCCTCGTCACTACGCCCGTGATCCCGCCGCCAACCCCCTTCCCCTTCCACAGATCCACGCCGCCAACCCACCACGCGCCGGCACGCACAATCTCCATCAGCAAGGCTACTTGCTCTTCGGTTCGGGGAGCGTAGACCATGACGAAGCCGGAGGGCAAGAGGCGTTTGCCGAAGATTTGGCGGCCGGCGAGGGGGTGGCGTTCGCCCCAGCCGGAGGAGATGACGAGGGCGGCGTCGTGGGGGTGCAGGGTTAGGTGCATTGAGGTGTCCTGGGAGGGGATGGTATTAGAAGGAGAGGAGAGTGGGCACGTGACGTGAGACTGGAAATGGATAGAGTTTGGAAAGGTCTTTTATTTTGGCAGCAGAGAGTAGGAATGGAGAGGTAAGGGAGAAAATGGTGCTAAAAAGATTTTGAGGATTCCAGGTAGGTGCTGGGATCTAAAAAAGGTGCACCATGAGGGAAATTGATTATAGATCTAGCGCGGAACACTAATAAAAAACCAGTACTTACAGTTGCATGCAAATGGCAAATTTCCGCGGTGTCGGCACATGTCTGGTTTACATGACGGAATCCTGGGTGTGTTGTACCGATAGGAGCCAAGTCGTCCTGGCCAGTCAACAAGAAAAGCGCCAGGCCATGCTTTTCAAAGCAAGAATTCCCTTTGCGGAGCAAATCCGGATAGACCCCAGCGAGATTGTGCAGAGCACGGCTCAGAGCGGCATGCAGATGAGGTGGGCCTTTTTGGTTCGTCTGCCGTTGCGGAGCAATCCCGGCTACAGTGGGACGGGGACCTGAACGACGGGGCAGGTGGACCAGATAGCTCAGCTGCGGTAGAGTGGCAGGAGTGATGGCCGGTGGGATAAAAGGGTTCTTGAGGGCGAAGAGGCGGAGACATGACACACGAAGGTAGCCGGCAAAGGTGCTCGGGGTTCCGCCTGGGCCAAGGTCGAGGAATTTCTGGTAATCACGGAGGACGAAGCGGTAGGCTGGAAAGAGGAGGGAGAAGACGACGACGGTAGAGTAGAGAAGATAGTTGAAGCTGGAACCATCTGCAGCGGAGAGCAAGCGGGTGAAGTGGTGGATCGGGTGGTCAGCGATGGCTACCATTGTGAGTATCAACCAAAGTGATAAGGAAATGAACAACAAGGTAGTTGGTACCTAAGGTATCATGGTCAATGGAAAGTTGGATGATGAGGGGGAAGGAAGCTGTAGACTGCTCTCAGCCTTGTTCTCAGAGTACTTTCTGGTATCTAGAGGGTGTGTGTGGTAGGTCAAGGTAGGTGAATCAGGAACCGGGTGATGATATACCTGATTTGGGAGAGGGGGGGGGGTGAATTCAGCTTTTAGCGTGCAGTGATAGACCTGGGGTAGTTGTTTTGCAGGTATGATGTAGCACTTTGACACGATGCGGGAAAAACGGTGAGACACGTTGGGGGGATGAGGTCACAGTACGACGTTCAATCACCAAAACGGGGAGGATGGGACTGTGCAGTTTTGCGTTCCTGCTTGTTTGTGACGTAGATAGATAAAGCCGTGAATAACTGTCTAAAGGGACTGTGCGGGTGGGGTACCTGGGCATGTTAAATAGTCAAATGATTTGTAGCTGATCGAAGACAAGAGACAGTGGGGACATGTAGTCCCGGAACGATGTGACGTGAGTTGGATATAAGGTAGGTAGGTAGGTAGTGTACTGTAAGGTATCGCGGAAGTTGATCCGAAAAGGACCCCCACTAGTCAATCTGCGCTTGCTAAGGTACGAGTCCCTTACCTACCTTAATGGTAATGCAGGAATAAATGTAGGGAGCTCCCAATATCACAGTACATTAGATTAAAGTAGTTGTCTGACCCCCCGTGACAATGCTGAATTGACAAATTGCTACACTCTGGTGGTCCATTGGCATGTCAAATGACAAGCACCTCCTACATAGAATGCCAACTGATTCCTCAAATGGATTTCCCTACATGCTGACCGAACTCTTCAATACAACGATACTGGATCTTATGGCCTCCTGACCATCATCGGAGATCACATCGATATCAAAGCCACAGTCCCGCCGGATTGGAGAGGATGGTCACCAGTCGCTAGCCTTGATGGCCCTGAACTGGGCCTGCCAATCGCTAATATTCCAGTGGCTTGCAGATACAGCAGCTAGACATTCGGGGGATTGTAGCCACCAGCAGCAGCAGGTCCCGGCTCTGGACGTCTTGAATATTGCATCGAGGGTTAATTGGAAGAGCTAGCATCCGGTGTGTTGTTCGCCGTTTCTGGGTGGAGCTTCTCGTGGCGGGCATTCAACCATTCAATCAATGGACATCAAAACACGGGCCTTCCTGGGATGGATTGTCAACATGGTTTGGTAGGCAGGCGTTTGTCAAACCCGTAGAAGAGAACACATCCCCGAGGGACGGTAGCCCGTAACATTTGCAGAAAGCGAATAAAGACTCTACCGGTTGCGCATGCTTGATGGAGCGTAAAAGTCCTGGTGATTAGCTGCTTTGAGCCCCTCTTTGACCATTACGCCACGTCCATGGGAAGAGCTTTACTGTAATCCCACAACTGCATGGTAATCGCAAATCTGCGCGAGACCGACTCTGCCAAGCGTATGCAAGCACTGGGATGGGAAGCCCATCTGAGCCCCAGGTTGACTTTCTCGAGAACTAGAACCTTGGCTAAATGGCCTTTGGCGTAGGTAGCTAATCTTGATGGGAGGGCTACTTTAAGAACTCGATGGTGGGGGGTTTGCCGCCAGATAATCACCCAGACAACAATCAAAGTCGCGCTAACGACTTTGTTATGCGATGAATGCCTCGAAGAGTACACAGAGGAGAGGCAATTGCTTTACGATCCATGATAGAAAACGCAAGCACATGGTAGATTCCAAAAGCACGCTCGAGCGGCAACATGCAGAAGAACGACCGCCAACGACCATACTTTCGTCATGAAGACGATTGCTACGACATTGGGAATGCGGCCGACGTTGAAAAGTATGGCTACAGCAGAAGAAACCCATCGCCTGGTTATGCAGAGGACCATATCCCGTCATCCTATTCGGACTCGTCACGAGAAACATCTGGGTCCTATGCGCCCATGTTACACAAATCTCCTGCGAAGAAACAAGAACGAATGTACCTTTACAGGTTGCCGCACAGGGCAGTCAGATATTGTTGCTTGACGTTGGCATTGACGCTGGTCATCTTTGTATTAAGCCTGATACGGATGAGCTGGGCCTCTGCGAAGCGACTAGAAATGGGTCCGGTGGAGAAGACAACATCACAGCCCGAATTGTGGGAGAGCTTTGACTTCCTCAAGAGGTATCATGGAGGAATACGAACATTAGTATTGAAAGAAAACAGTGTTCCTGAGTGGCCAAGGGATGTTGAGACTGGGCAACATCAAGAATCAAACGCTTCACTTTCCGCCCGAGACTCAACACACCTCCCGAAGAGTATTCCCTTCGATCCTTATCCAGACTACAGCTCAGCGGATTATTCTTCCAAGTACGAAGCGAAACATGAGTGCTTTCTAGATTTCAAAGGCCACCAAAGAATACCCCAAGTCCATCACTACACTGGGATACCACAGGGCTTTCCTGATCCTGCTATGGGTGCACATGCTGTCTTGGGTTTGCGAGACGATGTCTGCTTCGAAAGATTTGGTAGACTCGGGCCGTACGGTTTTGGTTACAGTGTCAATAGAGGAGGGATAGGAGCCGGGCTCAACGGAGATCGAGAAGGGGCAGATGACCTATGGACAGATGAAGAGAGCTTGACAGAGGTGGACTATTCCAAGATCCAATGGTCAGATGTGCAGCATGTCTGTGCAGCGAAAAATGGCAAGCGATTCCAACCGCTACCTAAGATTCACGACACCTTATTCCAGGCTATGGGCACGAAATCAGATCAAGAACCGTCTGTAAATGGTGAAGAAGCTAGCACAAAGAAAAGGGAATTTTCAGCAGAAGATTTGAAGCCAACAAACGAAACTAAAGTGATGCCGCCTCAACGGAAGACTTTACTTCCTCGAACAGCAGTTTTGATCCGTACTTGGTGGAACATGCAATACAGTCAGGAGGATATCATCTATATAAGATCCCTGATTGCTGAGCTTTCTCTCCTCTCAGGTGGAGAGTATATCGTACATTTCCTCATCCATGTCAAAGACGACAATATACCTATCTGGGCAGATAAGCAAATCTACGACAGAATACTTGAGAATGCTCTTCCCGAGGAGTTTCGAGGCATGGGCGTTTTGTGGAGTGAAAGACAGATGGGTCTGATTTATGGTGGGCTTGAAGAGAGCTTCTTCCGCCAGTTGCCCGTTCATGGTGTTTATCGCAGCACCTTCATGCCTGTACAGTACTTCTCTCATCAGCACCCGGAATATGACTTCCTATGGAACTGGGAGATGGATGTCCGTTACACTGGCCATTGGTACCACCTCCTGGACCGAGTCCGACAGTGGACCAAAGCTCAGCCTCGCAAAGGTCTCTGGGAACGGAATGGCCGCTTTTACATTCCTTCCGTGCATGGTAGCTGGGAGGACTTCAAACAGATGGTTCGAGTACAGACTGAGATGGGTACGGACAGCTCCAATAACGTCTGGTCAGGTCTCAAACATGACACACCGGGCATGCCACCTTCCCCGCAAGGCAAGACTGACAAGCCAGTTTGGGGCCCTTTACGTCCGTCAGACGCGCTTGATGCACAAGATGACCCGAATCCTCCTACTACAATAGAAAAAGACAGGTACACCTGGGGCGTTAGTGAAGAAGCGGACCTCATCACTTTCTCTCCTTTATTTGATCCTGATGGCACCACTTGGTTTTTCACCAACGATGTGACAGGCTATAACGCAACGGAGGGTCTCCCGCCACGGCGAGCGGCCATCACTACAACATCTCGATTGTCTCGCCGTCTATTACAGACCATGCATCGAGAGATGTTCCTCAAGCGACATGCGATGTTCTCCGAAGCCTGGCCCGCATCCGTTGCCTTGCATCACGGCTACAAAGCAGTATACGCGCCTCACCCAGTATACATTGACCGTGACTGGCCTCCATCTTACCTGGCAGCTGTGATGAATGGCGGCAGGAATGGCGCAACTGGCGGAGCAAGAACAAGCGTCTTTGGCAGCCGGGAGCACAACTTCAAGGGTACAACGTGGTTCTATGATGCAGGATTTTCGCCGAATCTATGGCGACGTTGGCTGGGGTATAAAGTAGATAATGATGGTGGAGAGCAAGAGGAGTTGGCGGGTGAAGGAAGGATGTGCTTGCCTGGAATATTTCTACATCCAGTCAAGGGTGTCGATTTGGTGATCGAGGGGGCAAGACAGGTCCAGGAATCATAGCCGGAGCCTGTGCTGTACTGTTTATACTGTATATACGACTATCTGGTGTTTAGGGGATCTTGTGGATCGGGCAGGATATTCAACGAAGCAAAGGCACACAGGTTTGCTCTTAGTACATAGCAACGTCGTTATGTCCAAAAATCATAACAGAAGAACCTTCTCCATCTGCTCATGTATTACTGGCTACCAAAGTACTGCATAGCAAGTATTGTGCGTAAATTAAGACATTGTTTACTACGGAATTTGATAATCCCACTCAGCCCTACGGGCCAGGTCCACGAAATTAATTTCGAGTCCGCTTATTTTCAGTGAGAAAACCCAAGTCCCCCACAACACAATGGCGCCAGAAACCTCCACAAGAAAACGCAAAGCAGTGACCAGGGACTCCGCTGAAGCTGAAGAGGTAGTCCTAAGTGACGGAAGGGACGAATTTGAGTCAGGACTGCTTGACGGCATTTTATCAGCTAGTGAAGAAGAATTCTATGAAGAAGCCGGGGACGGAGAGAGTAGCGATGAGGAAGAGTTGGGAAGTGAAGACGAAAGCCATGGCGAAGATGAAGACGATATTGCCAGCGACGAAGTTCCTTCAGAAGGTGCGGACGGTGTTGAAGGCAGTTCCAAGGCCAACGGAATAAGCACAGAACCACCGCAATATGAGCACTCACCAGACAGAAGAACTGCAAATTACACAATTAGCGAAGATGCTAATGGCAATCCTCGCTATGTCTACCGGGACATCGATCCAGTATACGACTCTGACGACTCCGATGCGCCTGCAACCACTAATACAATCGGTAACATCCCGCTGTCCTTTTACGAGTCTTATCCCCACATTGGCTATGATATAAATGGGAAGAAAATAGCGCGACCAGCAAAGGGAGAGGCTTTGGACGCACTACTGGATAGCATTGAAGTGCCGAAAGGATGGACAGGACTGACAGACCCAGCCACTGGGAAGCCTTTGGAGCTCAGCCAACAAGAGCTGGAAGTCCTGAAGCGGATTCAAATGAACGAAGTGCCGGAAGAGGGTTACGATCCCTACCCTGACATGGTTGAATATTTCTCCGGGAAGCTGGAGATTATGCCATTGAGTGCTGCCCCAGAGCCTAAACGGAGATTCGTACCGTCAAAGCATGAAGCAAAGCAGATAATGAAGATTGTCCGGGCTATCCGGGAAGGCCGCATTCTACCATACAAACCACCTGCTGAAGATGATGAGAAAGATGTTGATGTCAAACGCTATGATATATGGGCAAATGAGGCACCGCGGCCAGATCATCCTATGAATATTCCAGCCCCTAAACTACCGCCACCAGGCTACGATGAGAGCTACCATCCACCGCTAGAATATCTACCAGACAAGGCAGAGAAAGAGGCTTGGGAGGAAGCAGATGAGGAAGACCGAGAGAAAGAATATCTTCCCAAAAATCACGATTCGCTGCGAAAAGTGCCCGGCTATGACAAATTCGTCAAGGATAAATTCGAACGATGTCTAGACCTTTACCTCGCGCCGCGGGTGCGCAGGAGCAAATTGAACATAGACCCCGAATCTCTACTACCCAAATTACCGAGCCCAGAGGAGCTAAGGCCCTTTCCTACTACGTGTGCTACGCTCTTCCATGGGCACGAAGGTCGCGTACGCAGTCTAGCAATTGACCCTTCAGGGGTGTGGATGGCAAGCGGAGGGGACGATGGCACGATCAGAATATGGGAACTATTAACGGGCCGTCAAATCTGGCATGTCAATCTGGGCGACGGAGAAGCGGTCAACGCTGTGCGATGGCGACCTGGTACTGATGCCATAATTCTCTCAGCCGCTACAGGTGAGGATATCTACCTGATCACACCTCAAATAGTTGATCCCGAGTTCGAGATTAAAAGTCGCGAGATTGTCGATGCCGGCTGGGGATATGCTGCTAACGGTGTTTCCAATGGTGCTCCGAAGAAGGAACCTGCTGCACAATGGACACGTCCAGGAAGCCGCCTGGAAGACGAAGGCGTGTTAGTCAAAGTAGGCCTTCGCAAGCAAGTCAAAGTCATTTCCTGGCATCGTCGTGGAGAATATTTCGCTACCGTTTCGCCACGAGGCCAAACAAGTGCTGTCGCTATACATACACTGTCCAAGCACCTCACTCAACTTCCTTTCCGAAGGCTTAAAGGCCTTGCCCAATCAGCTCAGTTTCATCCGTTGAAGCCCATATTTTTCGTGGCTACTCAGCGCATGATACGCAGCTATGACCTCTCCAAGCAAGAACTTCTGAAAATCATCCAGCCTGGTGCCCGCTGGATCTCCTCTTTCGACCTACATCCTGGCGGTGACAACCTAATCGTCGGATCCTACGACAAACGCTTACTATGGCATGACTTGGATCTTTCCGTTCGCCCTTACAAAACATTACGATATCATAGAAAGGCCATCAGGGCCGTGAAGTTCCACCAGGGAGGACTACCGCTGTTCGCGGATGCAAGTGATGATGGAAGTTTGCAGATTTTCCATGGCAAGGTAGTGGGTGATCTGATGGAGAATGCGACTATTGTGCCGTTGAAGGTCTTGAGGGGACATCAGGTGAAAAAGGAGCTGGGAGTGCTGGATCTTGATTGGCACCCAAGGGAACCTTGGTGTGTAAGTGCGGGCGCTGATGGGACATGTCGGTTGTGGACGTAGCCTACGCTGCGTATAGAATAGAATAAAATTCCCAATGTCTGAAACATTTACCTTACGAGTCTCTCTTGAGTTATTATGAATTGAGCATACCATTATCACATCATGTGACTTTATTACTGAACGCTAGTGGTCAACCCAGGCTTTGAAAGCCTCGTTTGCATGTGACAGTGACCTCGACGTTTCTATTCGCAAGCCCCGTGATTCTAGCTACGTAGCCTCGACACGTCCCATAAGATCATGGCCCCAAGAACAGCGCAATGGCACTCACCTCGATTTGGGGCATGTTCGCTGATGTAGCGGGCTACTGGCAATCTGTAAGCAGCTACCTTACTCACACTTACGAACGCAACCTAACCGCGT
>JAABUH010004294.1_pt1 | contig 11617 bp, 12 predicted proteins | sample 5559121 | NCBI WGS metagenome assembly JAABUH01 (sample SAMN10711871, study PRJNA513364) | rock metagenome | isolation source: Antarctica rocks | place: Antarctica: Victoria Land, Battleship Promontory nord | collected 2015-12-28 | reverse complement strand
GGACTGAATGCCTGACAGGGTGCTGTCCGTCGTAGGTGGTAGCATCAAGCCTGGAGCGGGCGACGCCGCGCCAGGGGCAACGTTGCCGTATAACCGTCGGCGTATCACATAGAACAAAGGAGACCTGTGACCTATGCTGAAGATCGGAACGATCGTGCTGGGCGTCGCTGACGTGCGCCGCGCCGCGGACTTCTGGACGCAGGCCCTGCACTACGTCCCGCGCGCGGGCCAGGACCCGGACGACCCGACCTGGACGGTGCTCGTGCCCGCCAATGGCGACGGCGGCGCCCCCCTGGCGCTTGCCCTGAGCGAGACGCCCGTGCAGGCACACCCGCGCGTCCACCTCGACCTCTACGCGGGCGACGGCGCCGACCAAGCGGCCGAGATCGAGCGGCTCGTGGCCCTCGGCGCCGCGCGGGTCGACTGGGACCTCTACCCGGAGGACCCCGACTTCGTGGTCCTCGCCGACCCCGCGGGCAACCGCTTCTGCGTCATCGACACCGGCCGCAGTTGAGGACTCCCCGACAGACTGGCCCCGATCAGACCGTGGTGCGAGAGTAGCGTAGGGAGAGATGACGGGACGTGACCACCTGGCGACGCCTGCTCAACGGGGACCCGGTGCCCTGGTTGTTGGACGACGACACCCCCGCGGTGCGCCATCTGGCCTTGTGCCACCTCCTCGATCAGCCCGAGGATGCGCCAGAGGTGCGGCAGGCGCGCGCCGCCGCCATGCGCGCCGACCCCATCGCCGCCATCCTCGCCGCCGAGCAGCCAGAGGGGTTCTGGGTCAAACCAGGCCCAGGCTATACCCCCAAGTATCGGGGGACGGTCTGGCAGCTCACCTTCCTCGATCAACTAGGGGCCGACGGCGCGGACCCGCGCGTGCGCGCGGCCTGCGCCTATGTCCTGGCGCACAGTCAGGCCGCGACGGGGGGCTTCGCCTCCTGGGAGGGCGGGCGGCGGGAACACGCGCCCCCACCCCCCTCGCTGGCGCTCCATTGCCTGAACGGCAACCTGCTCCGGGCGCTGATCGGGTTCGGCTGGCTGGAGGACGAGCGCGTGCAACGCGCGATCGACTGGCAGGCGCGGGCGATCACCGGTGAGGACGCGATCCGCTACTACCGCTCGGGGACCAGCGGACCGGGCTTCCGCTGCGGGTCGAACGAGGGGCTCCCCTGCGCCTGGGGGGCGATCAAAGGGCTGTTGGCGCTGGCGCGCATCCCGGCCGAGCGGCGCACGCCCCAGGTGGAACGCGCCCTCACGCAGGGAGCGGCGTTCCTCCTGAGTCGCGACCCGGCCAGCGCCGCGTACCCGGCCGGCTGGGGCAATGCGACGCCCAGCCCGGCCTGGTTCACGCTGGGCTTTCCCCTGGGCTATACCGCCGACCTCCTTCAGAATCTCGCGGTCCTGTGCGAGCTTGGCTTCGCGCGGGACGCGCGCCTCGCGGGCGCGGTCGCGTGGCTCCTCGGCCAACAAGACGCGTCGGGGCGCTGGCGGAGCGAGGCCGCCCGTAACGGCAAGACCTGGGTGGAGATCGAAACGCGGGGCCAGTCCAGCAAATGGGTGACATTACGCGCGTGCTCCGTCCTCAAGGCGGTGTACGGATAGCGACGGCTCGGCCATGGTCGACCGCGCGTCCACACACGGTCACGCTCACGCAAGCCGGCGAGCAGCTCAGGAGGCGGCGGAAAACATGGCCAATGGCGATGGCTGCCAGTCGGTGACCTATTCTTTAACCCCAGACCACATCGAAGGGTAACGCTCCAGGGCGCGGGTAACGCGTCATTGTCGGGATTCCCCGTTATCATGATCGTATGAACCGCACGGATCGGTTATACGCCCTTGTGGAGGAGCTGCGGGCTCGCGCGCCGCGGACGGTGCGCGCCGTCGCGTTAGCTCAGCACTTCGAGGTCAGCACTCGCACCATTGAACGCGACTTGCTGGCTCTCCAGGAGGCCGGGGTGCCGATTTGGGCCCAGCCCGGCCCCGGCGGCGGGTACGGCCTCAACGTCGACACGACGCTGCCCCCGTTGAACCTCACGCCGGCCGAAGCCGCCGCGCTCGCCACGGCGCTGGCTGCCCTCCCCGCGCTGCCCTTTGCGGGGGCCGGACGCTCCGCGCTCCAGAAGCTCACCGCCGTGATGGCCGCGGCGTCCAGAGAGACGGCCACCCAGCTCCTGCAGCAGATCCGCGTCGTGTCGGGACCCCAGGGTCCCGCCGCCGCGGTCTCCGCGGTCGTGCAGCAGGCGCTCCTCGACGCGGTCGCGGTCGAGTTGACCTATCGCGACGCCCAGGACAGCGAGACGGTGCGCGTCGTGGAGCTCGCCGGTCTCTTTAGCACGCCCCATGGCTGGTACCTGGCGGCCTGGTGCCGCCTGCGCCAGGCGCCGCGGGCCTTCCGCCTGGACCGCATCGTCCGGGCCACCCTCACCCGCGAGCGCATCACCCCGCGCCCGCTCGACGTCGTGCTCGCGGACCTCCCTCACGACCTGGCCCAACCCGCCCTTCCGTAACAGCACAACATCCCTGGCCAGAAATCCCGACAGAGGGGTGTCGCCCCCCGGCCGTATGCTACCCCCAGGGGCTGGATCTCAGCCCCATCGCATGGACAAGGAGCGACCGCACATGACCGTGACCCTTCGTTTCGCCTTCGCCTTGGAGTACGTCGCGGATATCGCGGCGGCCAAGCGTTTCTACGTCGACGTCCTCGGGCTTGAGGTCGAGCGGGAAGCGCCGGTGTTCATCCAGTTCAAAGACCAGGCGGGTGCCCGCTTCGCCATCGCCAGCGATGCGCCGCTCAGTGGCGGGCGTGGCCCCGAGTTGTACTGGGCCGTCGACGATGCCGCGGCCGCCTTTGAGGCTCTCGCGCCCCGGGCCGAGGTGCACCTCCCCCTCACGCACAGGCCCTTCGGCACGGTCTTCGGCCTCACCGATCCGGCCGGTCAGCCCCACTACCTGGTCGAGTTCGCCCCGAACCGCCCGAGCGAGCGCCGCTGAACACCGGCTTTGGGAAGGAGACATACGTCCCGCCAGGTCGTGTGCCATCTGGCCGCGTCCACGCGCGCCCGGCCCAGCTCGCGCGCCTGGACACGCGCCGGGGGGAACGCCGACTGGTGTACGCCGAGGGTACCTGGCACATCGACCCCTAAAGAGGACATCAGGATGGAGCGCGACATAACAACGGAGCCCAAGTGTTACACTGGGAGTCTGTGATTTTCTTGCGCTTCACCATCATTCGCTGGCACTGCGCCGTTTCTGATGGAGTCAGGAAGCAAGTTTTGACGTGATCTAGCCCTATCGATAGCGTTGAAGGAAGTCAGTGGTGCGCGTTTTGTTCACGTTCGCTGGGGGGAGCGGTCATGCGAATCCGCTCGTGCCAATCGCCAGCGCCGTCAAGGCTGCCGGACACATCGTCGCGTTCGCTGGCCATCACTCGGGCGCCGCCGTCCCCGAAGCGCAGGGGTTCGCCGTGTTTACCGATCCGGCCAGCGCCACAAGCACAACGCCGTCCATCATCCCTTTGCTTGCGCTCGACATGGACCGGGAGTACCGGGTCGTGCGCGACTTTTATGCCGGCCATCTGGCACACGACCGAGCGACGCGCCTGCTGGACCTGAGCACCGCATGGCGACCGGATCTCGTCGTCTGCGATGAGATGGACTTTGGCAGCATGATCGCCGCCGAGCGACGCGGCCTCCCGCACGTCACGATCCTGGTCATCGCGGCGGGCTCCTTCGCGCGCCCCGCCGTCATCGCCGAGCCGCTCGACATGTTGCGCGCCGAGCACGGCTTACCGCCCGACCCCGCGGTGGTGATGCCCAGTCGCTACCTGGTGTTGTCCCCCTTCCCGCCCAGCTTCCGCGACCCCGCCGATCCTCTGCCCCGCACCGCCTACTCCCTCCGCTCAGACATGCCCGGCCCCTCTGCCAGCGACAGCATACCCGAGTGGTTGTCGCGCCTGCCCGACAGACCGACCGTCTACCTCACGCTCGGCACGGTGTTCAACAGGGAGTCCGGAGACCTCTTCACGCGTGTGCTCGCCGGTCTGCGCGACCTGGCGGTCACCGTCATCGTGACCGTGGGACGGGACATCGATCCGACAGTCTTTGGCCCGCAACCGGACAACGTCCATAGCGTGCGCTACATCCCCCAGGCGGTGCTCCTGCCGCACTGCGATTGTGTGGTCAACCATGGCGGGTCCGGGAGTGTGATTGGCGCGCTCGCGCACGGTCTGCCCCTGGTCACGATCCCGATGGGCGCCGATCAGGCGTTGAATGCCGACCGAGCCGAGCGGCTCGGCGTCGGCATCGCGCTCGATGCGGTCCAGGCCACGCCGCAGTCCGTCCGCGAGGCGGTTTCCACCATCTTGAGCGATCCGAGCTACCGCCTCTCCGCCAGACGCATCCGGGACGAGATCGCGGCGCTCCCTGAGCCACACACGGTAGTGCCTCTCCTGGAGCGACTCATCGGCGACGAGGACGTAGCGCCGCCGGCGTGAGCCGGGTCACGCGGGGATGTTCGCGACCGGGGCGCGGGTAACGATGCAGGGCAAGGCGTCTGCATGCTCCCGTCCCGGTCAGCGCCCCCCCGTAGACCGGGACGGGAGCATGGGGCGCCGGGGGGCGCCGGGGGCGCGTCCGCTCACCTGCCCTCGTCCGCCCGTCGCGCCTGCCCCCACTCGCCCACCCCCTCCACCCGCACGCGCTCCTTGCGCACCATCGCGCTCACCCGCTCGCGTTCGAGCACGTCCTCCTTGTGCAGCCGCACCTCCTCGACCACGCGCGCCCGCGTGCCCACGACCGCCCGCTCGCCGCGCACCGGCACGTCGATGTCCATACCTTGGAACGCGTCCGGCGCCGCGTCCGGCACGACGGCCTGGTCCATCGGCACCCGCTCGACGGTGACCTCCTCGTGCCGCAGTGGCACTATCACCGTCTCCCGCTCGCGCACCACCTCCTTGCGCACCCGCACCCGCCCGAGCGTGCCCCGCCGCTTGTGCGCCACCAGCGCCTCCTCGAACACCGGCACGTGGAGGTCTGTGCCCGTCCCCGAGGCGGGCACGGGCACGGGCACGGGCACGGGCACGGGCGGGAGCATGGGCGCCCGCGCGTCCCGCCCGTCTCGCCCGTCTCGCTCCAACGCGCGCCCCGTCGCGGGACGGCGGGGCGCGCGCGGACGGCGGGGCGCCGCCCCGACCGCAGCGGACGGCGTGGCCGCGGCCGCGAGCGCCGGGAGTTCCTTGACCAGCGCGCGCGCTAACTCCTCCGCCCGCTTCCGGGCGGTGCGCAGCGTGGGCAGGATGGCCGTGTGCCCGAGCGCCCGCGCCGCTGCGACCAGCCCCTCGTACAGGGCGGCCGCCGCGCGCGCGAGGCGCACGAGCATCGTCGCGATCGTCCAGTGCGCGAGCGCCCGCTCCTCCCCCGCCGCCCGTCGCTCGCGCTCCCCCGCGGCCACGATCGCCGCCGCCGCGCGGTCCGCGCCCCGCCGCGGCGATTGCCCGAGGGCGGCGAAGATCCCCTCGACGGCCGCCACTTGTTCCGTGACCCCTGCCTTGTGCGCGCGCAGCAGCGCCGTGAGGCCGGCAGCATGCGCGTGCGGCCGCAGGTCCCGGAGCGCCTCCAAGGCGTGGTGCTCCACGTCGTAGACCAGGGCGAGATCGCGCAGGAACGCCTCCCGCAACGTATGCCTCGTCACTCCCCCTCCTCTCCCTCGTCGTCCTGTGATCGGGCACCGCCAGGCTGTCTGGGAAACCGATGACACGCGCCCGCTCGTAGAATATACGTGCTAAGTATACGCGGTCGGATACGATGGCGACGCCCTGTATCCCCGAGTGACCGCGCCCACGTCTCTCGATTGTGATGCGCCAGCGGGGTCCAATCAGGCGCGTGGGGCGTGAGCGGGGTCGTGGAATGATGTGCCTGTGGGTGCTAATCCGACGTGCCGACGGTGTGTTGATCCGTGGGCCGCGGGGCGGCATAGCGCAGGATGCCTGCCTGGTCTCGATCGAGCGCGCCACGTCGACAGCCTCCGTCTATGGCTTTACGGCGTCATGATCGGCAGGGCGAGGGCGAAGGGCGACGAGGGGAGCGTGGTGACGAATGAGCCCAATGGTTACGAGCGTTGGGCGCAAGTATAACATTAGAGCCCGCTCGATGTGCTGGTAATGGGTTGTATTCACGACACGAAAAACGGGACTGGGATGTCAGCATGTGCGGTTGTGGGCAACAATCCGGGATTAGCATGATCGATGAGAGGGGTGTGGTATGGTATGTCGACCACACGACCGGCATAGGAGACGACGATGACCGCAGACACGGAAGGGATTCTTCACGACGGACCGGAGGTTGAGCATCTCCGCACGACCGAACGTGCCCGCCTCCGCGCGCTGGTGGAGGCCAACGTAGATGTCGCGCGCCCGCTGCACGCGAACGACTTTCAACTCATCACGCCCTCCGGCGTGGCGCTCTCCAAAGAGGAGTACTTGGGCCACATCGCCTCCGGTCACTTCGACTACCGCGTGTGGGAGCCCGCTGCGATCGCTGTGCGCGTGCAAGGTAAGATGGCGCTCCTGCGCTGCCAAGCACACCTCGACATCGTCGTTGGAGGGCACACGGGGCCGCCGGGGCCGCCGGGGCCGCCGGGGCCGCCGGGGCCGCCGGGGCCGCCGGGGCGCTACTGGCACACCGACTCCTATGAGCAGCGTGACGGGCGCTGGCAGGTCGTCTGGTCCCAGGCGACCGAAATACAGTAGCCGTAACTGGAATCACGCTCACCGACCCGATGTCGATGGGGTGGGCCACTGATCGAGCAAAGAACAGGGCCGGAAACCGGATCTCAGGCACTCTCGATGAGGCCATTTTCTCCGTACCAACCAGAGATGGGCAAGGCAGCACTCGCAGCGCGACAAAAGGCCGTCGAGGGCCAATTGCCTCATCCCCTGTGATTCGTCGGCTGTCGCCACGTGATCGACCCTCGTCACGCATCATCGAGAGTGCCTGAGATCCGGAAACCGGGCAAGATGACACCTTGGAGAAGCCAAGGCGATGCACGCCTTCGGGGCGAAGGTAACGCGTCAGGGCAGGTATTACCGGCAGTGAGTGACAGAAGGGGCATGCCACACGACATTAACGAGCGGCATCGTCTGAGAGACTGGCGAGCCGCCAGAGGTGACACATGAACGACACCCACGCTCGCGCCCGCGTCTGGACGCTCTGCCGCGCCGCCCTCGCGCTCTCGGCTCTCACCGGACCCCTCGCCGGCCTCCTCACCCCGCTGGTCCATACCTCCGCGCCCGCCCTCACCAACCTGGCGGCGGCCCTCGCCGCCGCCCTCGTCGGCGCGTACGTGGCCCTCGCTGTCCTGCTCGCCCGCGCCGTCCTGCGCGTCGTGCGGCCTCGGCTCGACGGCCGCCCCTAGCCCGCGTGGAAGCCCGCTGCACCCCACTACAGGGGTGCGAACGGCCCTCCCAAGGGCCTCAAATCGTAGCTCTATTGTGGCGCTATTGTAGCGCCATTGGCCCCCGAATCGTGGCGCCATTCGTAGCTCTAGTGCTAAAGGCATGGCGCTACGATAGAGCTACGTTTCACACGGGAAAAGAGGGGATTGGCGCTACCATGGCGCTACTCTTTATCCTGGGGTGGGCGCTACCCGTAGCTCTAGCGCCATTGTCTCTGTAGCACCATAGTCCCGTGTGGAACGGGCGTGAGGGCGGCCCCGCGCGCAGCGACGGGGCGCAGGGTACGGGCCAGCGGAGCGCGCTCAGGGGCGAGCGCGGACCGTGACGGTAGCGAGACCGTCCGTCGTCGTCGCCCCGCTCGCCGGGTCCTGGGAGGGGACCGTCGCCGGCAACGCCCGCACGACCCGCTCCCCTCCTGATCGGCCACAGCGATACCTATGCCCTGCGTCACCACACGCACACCTGTCGGCGGCGTATGCTATGGGGGGAAGGGGGGGAGTGCGTTGTGCAGGCCCCTGTGCAGGCTCCACGCTGGAGAGGAGGAGAGGACCGATGCCCACGCGCACCTTGCCCACGCGCGACGTGACGCTCGCTGATGGGCGACGCCTGTACTACCAGCAAGAGGAGAGCCGCCGGTGCGCCGAGGCCGGCAAGGCGACGGCGGTCTACATGACCAAGCGCGGCCCCGACGGCGCGCTGCGCATTCTCATCACCGTAGACGACGAGCCCGAGCGCGGCGAGCACTACCACCTCTCGGGCAGTTATTCCACGCGGACGCCGACGCCCGACGAAATGGTGGCGGCGCTCCGCGCGTTGATTCCTGGCGGTGGCCACTTCGGGGTGATGACGCCCGAGCGCAACCCGAAAGCCCTGCACGGCCACGTCGTCCACCTCAGCGAGGAGACCCCTCGCTACCTCGCCCGCCACGCCGCCGCCGACGCGGACAAGCCACCCGAGGTCTACGCGCACAGCGTGGGGTCCCCCACGCGGACGGATGCACCTGACACAGAAAACCGGGTCCCGCTCGCGGAACGGCTGGAGCATCTGCGCATCGACCTTGGGTTGGTCCCGCCCTTCACGTCGGATGAGTTGCGCGAGGCGCTGGATCAAGTGCGCGCCCGGCGCGGTCTCGCCCCCGGCGCCCCACCACCGTACTCCTGCACGGAGCAACGCGGCAAGGACGTTATTATCCCGTACCCCAGCAACCTTCCTCCCTCGGAGCAGGAGCACGCCCAGTGGCATGGCATCGCGCACCTCATACTTGAACATCAGCAGCTCGCCACGGGCGTCTACTCGCTCAAACAGGAGCGCGATGCGGAGGCGTGGGCCGACGCGATGATGACCTACGTTATCTGCGGCGATACCGACGACGATGCGGATGCAGCAGACGAGGAAGGCTAGTGCTTGCCCTCTGCGCTACACCTACCGCGTCGAATGACCCGGCAAGTCCATGCTGAAGAGCGTTGGGCCGACGGGCTGGCCGAGCCAGACGTGGGCCATCCAACCGGTCGAAGGGTAGAAGCGGCCGCCGCGCGCTGTGCAGGCCGTCGGCGTGTACGCGGCGATGACGTGTCCCGCGCGCGCGCCGCCCACGACGCAGGTATCGACGTGCTTGTGCCACGGGACGAGAGACCGGGGCATGAGCCGATCGAGGCGGCCAGGCGAGGTGTCAGCAGGCACGTAGTACATGATGCCGGCGAGGCGCGCCCCGTTGTAGACAAGGAAGGGCGGCCGGGTGACATCGAACACACCAAGCTCGGCGGTGGCCGCGGCGAGCGGATCGTAGTAATGGATACCCTGGCTGGGCACGTTGAGGGCGGGGTATGTGTGGAAACCGGCCGCCCGCGCCGCAGCGGTTGTGGGGTAACGGGCCGCGATCTGTACCGCTGTCGCGGCGAGGCGCACGGCGTACGCGTGCTCGGCCGCTGTCGGGGCTTTGCCTGTTAGGGGCAACATCTCCATGCGGTACGGGCCATCGTACATCGTCATCGGCGTGGCCATCGTTGCCCTCGTGGGACCGGCGGTAGGGGTACCCATCGCCATACCAGGCATAGCGCCCATCGTTGGCGTTGCGGGGCGGGCCAGCATCGCATAGGCCGCGTTGACGCGCGTGGGCCTATCCATAGCAAGGCCACTAACGATCAACGATGCCACTCCGGCCGTCGCAAGGGCACCGACGAGCCGACGCCGGGTTGTTCGCTTGCTCGCAACAATCTCGTCAGCAACATGTCCATTCATGTGATTACACTCCTAATCAAGAAAACGTTGCTATCGTGCTACTGTAGCGCAACGCGGGCGGGGTACACCTCTATGCGATCTGCGCAACAACCAAGGGGACGTTGAGCGAATGATCGGTCATGAGCTGCACGCGCAAGGTGATGGGTTTATTGAGCGCGACATGTGACAGCGCATGGTTGCGCAGGAAAAGCCTCTCCCCACCGTTGGCCGATGCTGTATCGATGCGGAAGTGGAAAATGCGATTCAGCCAATCGACGTGTCCCACGTCTACCCCAAGTATGCCAGGGTCTGTTGGAGGGGGAGTGATGAGGGCATAGACAGAACCTATGCCGAATGATACAGCCACGACTTCACCACGCACGCGCAGGGTGCGACCGATCCAATGTGAAGGGTCTTGAACGACATCCCTCTTTATTTCACCTATGCTGTAGACCTTTTGAGATGCGTCTTGGGGGGCGTGGTGGTATAGCAAGACGGTCCCTGCCACCAAGACGCCCGCAAGTGTTACGAGAAGGAGAGTAATCGCTCGCTTCATATTATTAGTGTAGCTAAGCAATCCGATACATCACTCACCCGCGCTCGCGGCGCGATCGCTCCCGTTTTGCTCCGGTGGGAGCACACGGAGTACTCTTGCTCCTGCTGGGGCTATACGCCGCTCCTCGCTGCGCGTGTATAGTTCGGCGGCAATCATGTTGGCCACCTTGCGACGCATCCCCCTGGATGCGAACGGCTCCGTCAGCTTCAGATCGGAAGACCTGAAGTGGGGCGCGACCAAGACGGCAACCTGACACGCCTCCACGAGCAGATGTCCTGATTCCTGCGACCAGCGCGGTATGTCGGTCAACATTGGTTGGTCATCGACAACCGCCCCTTGTCTCTCGCCTATAGCCTTCATCCGATTGGACCGGCTCGCCGTCACCATCCGCGTCGCCATAAGAGCAACTTTCGTCCAGAACTCATTGATACCCTGTTCCTTGCATTGGGCCTCGACGGCGCGTAGGGTGTCAGGATCACCGAATATTTGATTGAGCAATTCAGTGATCAAGACGACGCACTGCTGAAGGGCTTCCAGGAGTTGGGCGAGTCGTAGTCGGTGCCACAGGGGGCGCAGAAAGCCGTTCGTCCACGGAAAGACCAGTGCTAAGATAGCGGTTAGGGTAAAGAGCGGAGAACGTAACGCGGCTACCCAGGTTGCATTACCCGTAGCCGTTTCCGCTATCACGCCCACACCATACACCGCGACGCTCGCATAGAGAACTATAGCGGCCGAGGCCGACACACGCTCCCAGGCCGTTTCGGCCTCGACAAACGGTTGGTAATACTGGCTCGTGGCCAGGACCCCAACATACAGGGTGCAGAGGCCGCTTATCAGGTTCATGATCAGCAGGGGGAGGGGATAGCTACCATATCCGTGGTAGTACAGGCCGAAAGCACTTCCTCCAGGGGCAAGGTGAGACAGGCCCCAAAAGACGGCGACTAAGGCAATGAGCACCCCGTAGACGCCCACCGCTACTGTGCGCCAATGCGACCACCTTTCGGTTGACACACAGATGAAGACAAACGTGGAGACGACGGCTAAAGTGCCCAAGAAATCGACCATGAGCCGTCCCACCCCAACCATATGCACGAGATGGTCGACGCTGCGCGCATTCACGGTAGGCATGAGCGTGAAGAAGATCGAGGGGCAGGTCCAGCACCTCAAGGGGCGCTTCCGTCCGGGCGAGGCGCGCGAGGAGCGCACGCTGTTCGACGCCCACGGCCCGGTCGCCGACCAGGCGGCCGCACGCGCCGTCCTAATGGCCGCGATCGGCCCCAAGGTGGTATTCCACCGCCTCGTCCTCTCGCCGGGGCGACGCGCCGGGGTCGTCCGCCCGATCGACCTGCACACCTGGACGCGGCTGCTCCTGATGGACCTGGGCCACG
>JAABUH010004293.1_pt1 | contig 11619 bp, 12 predicted proteins | sample 5559121 | NCBI WGS metagenome assembly JAABUH01 (sample SAMN10711871, study PRJNA513364) | rock metagenome | isolation source: Antarctica rocks | place: Antarctica: Victoria Land, Battleship Promontory nord | collected 2015-12-28 | reverse complement strand
CAGGCGTCCATCCGGTGCAGCAGGTCGGGCTCAAGGGTCATTGGGCTGTCCTCATGTCCAGAAGGCCGGCTGTATGGCGTGCGATGCTCGCCTCCTCGTCGGCGGGGATCACCCGAACGGCCACCGTACTGCCGGGCGTGCTGATCGCGCCGACGCCGCGTGCATTCAACAACGGGTCCAGCGCCACGCCGAACCACTCCAGACGCGCGCAGATTGCAGCCCGGATGGCGGGGGCGTGCTCGCCGATGCCGCCGGTGAACACGATGCCGTCCAGCCCGCCGAGGCTCGCCGCCATCCCCGCCGCAAGTTTCGCCGCCCGGAAGCAGAACAGGTCCAGCGCCTCCGCCGCCTCTGGGGCGTGGCTCTCGGTTAGGGTCCGCACATCGGCGGCAATCCCGGACACGCCCAGCAGGCCGGAGCGTCGATATAGCAGGGTCTGCAGCGCTTCGGCGTCCAAGCCTTTCTCCTGCAGCAGGTAGAGCAGCACGCCGGAATCGAGCGCGCCGCAGCGCGTGCCCATGACCAGCCCTTCCAGCGCGGAAAAGCCCATAGTGGTGTCCACGCTTCGCCCGTCCTGCATCGCGCACAGGCTGGCGCCGTTGCCGAGATGCGCTGCCACAACCCGACCCGCCGCGAGCGCGGGCGCCTCGTCACGCAGCTGCCGGGCAATGTGTTCGTAGGACAGGCCGTGGAAGCCGTAGACCCGGATCGCGGAGTCAAGGTCACGCGGTAGGGCATAGCGCCAAGCCAGCTCGGGTAACGTGGCGTGGAACGCTGTGTCAAAGCAGCCGACCTGCGGCAGGGCAGGGCGCGCTGCCGCGATCGCATGCACCGGCGCAAGGCAGCCGGGCTGGTGCAGCGGGGCCAACGGGGTGAGGTCACTCAGCTGCGCCAGCACGTCGGACGTCAGGCGTACTGGAGCACGGAATTGGAGGCCGCCGTGCACGATGCGGTGCCCGACAGCAGCCAGCCTGTCCGCGCCGAGATGAGCCTCGACCCAGTCCAGCAGCCGGTGCAGCCGGACGTTGGGGCCGGCGTCGCCCCAGCTCTCATCGACGAGCGGGCCGGCGTCCGCGCCGCTGGCGGTCATGCGCACCGTGCCATCCTGCTCTTCTAGCTCGCCGCGCACCGATGGCGCCGCGTCCGGACGAGGGAACAAGGCGAACTTGATGCTGGACGAACCGGCGTTCAGGGCAAGGATGGCATTGGACACGTTGATACTCCGTAGGAATGCCTGCGTCCGGTGTGGCCGATCCGTGCCAAGGGTGGAAGTGACGATCGGGCGCAGATCGGATCGCGCGAACCTCTGGCTATGCGGCCGTGCCCAGGGTCGCGGCGATAACGGCCATCTCCGCCTCCCTTTGGCAGGCAATCGCGCCGACCAGGCGGCCGCCGCGCATCCGGCGGGCGATGAAGTCCATGCCGTCCAGGTCGCCTTCGACAAGGGTGGAGTCGACGTCCTGCGGGTGGCCGAGCAGCTCGATGCGGTGGCCGAAATGGTAGGTCCAGAAGAACGGCGGCTCCGTCCAGGCCGCCTCGCCGCCCAGCATCGAGCGCGCGGCGATGCGCGCGGTCTGCTGGGCGACGCGCCAGTGCTCGATGCGAATGCGAGTGTCGCCAAAGGGAAAGCGCGCGACGTCGCCGGCGGCGAAGATCGCGTCGGCGGCGCGCATGCCGGCGTCGACGCTGATGCCGCCGTCCTCGTCGAGCGGCAGAGAGGCCGCGAAGCCGGTGGCGGGGCGAACGCCAAGGCCGACAATGACGAGCTCGGCGGACAACGTGCGGCCGTCGTCCAGGGTGACGCCGGCGGCTCGCGCGAGGCCGTTGACGCGGGCGACACGACCGGGGACGAAGGTGACGCCGCCGGTCTCGTGCAGGCGCCGCAGGGCCTGCGCAACCTCGCGTCCAAGCGGCTTCTCAAGCGGAAACGCGTCAGGACTGACGACAGTGACCTGCAGTCCGTTTTTGGTCAGCGCGGACGCCGCTTCCATGCCGATGAAGCCGCCGCCGACGATGACGGCCCGCGCGCCGTTACGGAGCCTGGGCAGGATGCGGCGGGCGTCCTCAACGTTGCGCAGAGTATGGACGCCGGGCAGGTCAGCACCGGGTATGTCGAGCGTGCGGGGAGTGCCGCCCGACGCAAGCAGCACGGCGTCGTAGTCGATCGCGGTGCCGTCGGCGAGGGCGACACGGCGCGCGGCCGGGTCGAGGCTCGTCGCGGTGCCGTGGCGGCGCTCGATGCGGTGCCGGTCGTAGAACCCGGGGTCGCGGAGCGGCGTGACGTCGGCGGGCTTCATGCCGCCCTCCAGCACGAACTTGCTGAGCGCGGTGCGATCGTAGGGCACGTCGGGTTCCGCGCCGAGCAGGACAATGCGGCCGTCGAAGCCGAACTCGCGCAAGGCCGCGGCGGCGGCGGTTCCGGCGGCCCCGGCGCCGACGACGATGAAGGTCCGCGCGTCGGTGCCGGCGAGCCGCGGCACGGGCGGGATCGGCTCGACGGAGACGAGGACGCGGTCGCCGTCGACAAGGACCGGGTATCGCGGCAGCGCGTCCAGCGCCGGCGGCTCCAGCAGGGCGCCGTCGCCAATCGCGAACATCGCCTTGTGCCAGGGGCAGACGATGCGGCCGGCGCAGACCACGCCCTCCTCGAGGGGAGCGCCGGCGTGCGGGCAGATGGCGCCGAAAGCCCGCACCGCATTGCCGTCGCGGACGAGGATGATGTCCGTCCCGTCCACGCTGACCTTGAGCGGCTTGTCGAGGGTGATGTCGCCCAAGGTCGAGACCTGCTGCATGATCGCTGCTCCGGGTTGCTGCCAGACGAGCGTGCGTAGGAAGGCAGGGTTCCGGCCAGCGTGTCAGCACGGATCGTCAGCCTGTTCTCGCTTCCAGATTGCTGGGCTTGCGATCCAGAGGTGTGTCGCGCCGCGTCATCTCCTGCTGCGCGCACCAGATCGCGTCGGCATCCATGTCCGTCTGCCGTGCCATCCATTGCAGGTAGTCCAGCGGCACCTCCGGCCAGGGCAGGCCGCGGTGCTTGCCGAACGGCAGGGTGGGCAGGCGCTTCGGCTGGCTGGTCCATTGCACCATCTGCTCGACGCTGGCCGAACCCAGCAGCTTGGTCAGCAGGTGCGCCGTGACGTAGGCGTCCGGTCCCGCCCGGTGCGGCGGCATGGCCAGCGCCGGGTCCAGCCTGAGGTCGCGCCAGTAGCGCAGCACCTGGTTGGAGTGGCGCGGCGCCTCGGGCCAGACATGCAGCGCTACCTTGTAGGTGCAGAGCCAGGGCAGGCTGGCGGGCAACGCCGCCTCGAGGAACAGCCGCTCGAAGGCGCAGTTGTGCGCCACCAGCACGTCCGGCCGCTCGCCGCCCCGGATCGCCTGCTGCAGCCGCTCGGGCGTGCACACCGGGGTGTCGGGCGTGAAGTCCGCCTCGGTGATGTGGTGCACCGCCATGGTCTCGGGCGGGATGGCGCGCAACGGCCGGTAGAGCCGCGCCATCGGCCGCTCCACCACCCAGGCGTTCCCCGTCCGGACCACGTCGACCCGGCCGAACTCGATGATCTCGGCCGGCGGCGCCTCGCCCGTGGTCTCGATGTCGATCACCCGCAGGCGCGTGCCCATGGCGCTCAGTGCACCGAGCGCGGCGAGGCCAGCATGGCGGGCACGCCCAGGCTGTCACCGAGCAGCACCCAGAATGCCGCCTTGCGCGGGTGCTCGCGGCGCAGACGACCGATGAAGGCCGCGTGGCTCTCCAGCCCGGCCTCCTCCGGCAGGAATGGCGCCAGGCTCACGCAGGCCGCCACGTCGCGGGCGGCGTAGACATACTGCCGCGAGGACGCCCGCTGCAGCACGTCCTCGGACAGCGCCCGGTGCAGCAGGGTCGCCGCCGCCGGATGCTTTTCCGCCAGGAGATCGGCGGCAGGGCGCAGCCGCGCGTAGTTCCGGGCGTCCAGCTCGCCGGGATGGGTCCGCACCAGGCGGTTGGCCGCCTGCAGGTCGGGCCAGCCCACCAGGAAGCAGAGCGCCAGGGTGCGGTCGGGATGCGCCAGGGCCAGGGCGATCGCCCGCCCCTCTGCCTCGACGTCGTCGAAGTCTGGCAGGCTGCGCAGGTAGGGGCGCAGGTGGTCTGGGCTGAGCCAGCGGCCGAACGCCTCCCAGCGCAGCGCCTGCGCCTCCTGCCTGTGTCCGAGCGCGTCCAGCGCCGTGATGCGCAGGTCGGTGTGGCGGACCTCCTCGCCCTCGTGGCGGGCCGGCGCACGGGCCAGCCAGGCCAGCGCCTCCTCGGGACGGCAGTGCGCGAGCAGGCGCTCGGCGATGTCGGCGGCAAACACCTCCACCCGTCCGCCCGCCTCGGCCGCGGCGATGAAGGCGTCCACGTCCTCCTCCAGGTCCGCCAGCTCGCACAGGTGCATGCACAGCCCGAAGCGGTCTCGCCAGCCTGCGTGGTCATTCTGACCACGCAGGCGCGGCAGCCTGGCGAGCCGTTCCTGCAGCAGGCGACGCAGCTCGCCTCGTCCTGCCGGGCCAAGGGCGGGGCTGGCCGCCGCGAGCAGGAGGTCGGTCACGCCGTAGCCGTCGGCGTCCAGCAGGGCCAGCAGCTCGGCGGCCAGGGCCAGCGGATCGCGATCCTCGACCAAGCCCCACAGCCGTCCGAGCGCGGCGCCAGCCTGGCGGAACACCTCGCCCAGGGTGCCGCTGCCATCGTCGCTGCGCTCGAACACGCCGGCCCCCAGGCCGAGCAGCAGCCGCATCTGCGTCACCGCCGCACGCGGGTCGCTGGCGGCCAGCGGGCCGGCGATGGTCTCGCGCAGGCCGTCCAGCTCGCGGGCGAGGGGACGCACCCTTTCCCAGGTGATAAACCCCTTGGATCGGGCGATGGTGCGCAGGCGCTTCTCCACCTCGGCCGCCAGCCGACCGGCGCTGTCGGTGCCGGCCAGGGCAAGGCGGAGCGAGCGGGCCAGGGCCGTGTCGGACTGGGCGGCCGCCATCAGCAGCTCGGCCAGCGTACGTGCCCCGAGCTGCTCCAGGGTTTCGACGCTCAGCGCCTTGGAGCGCGGCGCGGCCCTCTTGCGGGAGACAGCCGGGCAGAGGGACGGAACAGGCATCGCGTCCGGCTCGGGCGAGGTCAGGCGGGATCGGGACACCCTGGCACGCGGTGGCATCTGGGTGTCTCCGCTGTCCGATCTGCCGAAAGCCAACGCTACTCGCCGGAGAGGTTCTCCTCCAGGCTTGCTCGTGCTGCCTCTGCTTCCGCGTCGAGCGGCGCAGGTTCCTGCACCGTCACGCCCGGCGGCACGGCATCACCCGGATCGAGCTCTCGCGACTGCTTGCTGGGGCGAGCGGCGGCGGCACGGGGCGCCTTGGCGGGTGCGGCACGGCCGGCCTTGGCCAGGTCACCCTCCAGCCGGGTGACCTCGGTCTCAAGCTCCGTCATCCGGGCATCGGCCTGCCTAGCGGCAGCGCGCATCACCTTGGCCTTGGCTTTCAGCGTGGCGACCGTGCGCTCCAGCGCCTCCACCTGCGCCCGCAACTCGTCCTTGCTCGGTTTCGGGACAGTAGCCGTGACCGCTGCCGGCCTGGGTGAGGGTGACAGCCTCTTTGCAGGCTTGGCGCGAGCAGGCACGGGCGTCGTCACGGTCGGGCGGCTCGCGCCATGCAGAGAGTCTCCGTGTTCAGGAAGGATCAGACGTGTAATACGCCTGGCTTGGTCGGGTGACTCTCGGGATTTCCAAGCTGGCGCTGACGTGATTCGGTGTGCTCTGCACCAGATGTGCGGGGGTCAGCATGGCAGCACCGATCAGGATCACCCGGGAGGACCTGGACGCGGCCGGGTTGCGCCGAGCGGCCCGGCGCGCCTCGAGCGTTGCGGCATCGCGTCGCATGCTGGCGCTGGCCCTGGTGCTGGAAGGCACGTCGCGCAGCGAGGCTGCGCAGGCGGCAGGAATGGACCGCCAGACGCTGCGCGACTGGGTGCATCGCTACAACGAGGAAGGTCTGGCAGGGCTGACCGACCGGCACGGCGAGTTCGGACCGAAGCGGTTCCTCTCGCCCGAGCAGGAAGCCTGCGTGGCCGAGTGGGTCCGCACCGGGCCTGACCTGGCCGAGCACGGCGTGGTGCGCTGGCGCCGGGCCGACCTCGCGCGTGCGATCGAGGCCAGGTTCGGCGTCGTGCTGGCCGAGCGCAGCATCAGCACCGTGCTGCGCCGGCTCGGCTTCAGGCGGCTGGTCGTGCGGCCCCGCCATCCCGGGCAGGACGCGGGGGCGCAGGCGTCTTTCAGGCCGGCTTCGCCGGCCTCGTAGACGCGGCCCTGCCGGAGCACGCCCGCGGCAAGCCGCTGGAGATCTGGTGGGAGGACGAAGCCCGCATCGGCCAGCAGGGCACGCTGACCCGGGTCTGGGCCGAGCGAGGCTCGCGTCCCTCGGCACCACGCGACCAGCGCTACGACTGGGCGTATCTGTTTGGAGCGATCTGTCCGGCGCGTGGTCTCGGTGCTGCCCTGGTACTGCCGACTGCCGACGCCGCGATGATGAACCTGCACCTGGCCGAGATCAGCGCTGTCGTGACATCTGGCGCCCACGCCGTGCTCATCCTCGACGGTGCCGGCTGGCACCAGAACGGCGACAAGCTGCGCGTGCCCGGCAACATCACCCTGCTGCACCTGCCGCCCTACAGCCCGGAGCTGAACCCTGTCGAGAACGTCTGGGCCTACCTGCGCGGCAACGCGCTCAGCAACCGGGTCTTCGACACCTACGACGACATCGTCGACGCGTGCTGCACTGCCTGGAACTGGTTCACCGCACAGCCGGAGCGCGTCAGCTCAATCGGAACCAGAACGTGGGCATGTGTCAGTCAATGATGCCGGACGTATTACACGCAGCAGGGCTTCTTGTGGTCGGGCGCCGAGCGGATGGGTCTCAACGTCAAGATGTACGGCGAGTGGAGCGGCGGCTACGTCGTCACGCCCAAGCCGGGCGGCGGTCAGTACACCTGGGCCGACTACTACATCCCGCTGCTGAAAGCGCAGGACGCGGCCGGCGCGGTGCCGAACCTGACCATCATCTGGCTGCCGGACGACCACACCGCCGGCACCTCGACCGGCTACCCGCTGCCGGCCAACTACCAGGCCGACAACGACCTGGCGCTCGGCCGCATGGTCGAGGCGATCAGCACCAGCAAGGCCTGGTCGACCAGCGCGATCTTCGTCGAGGAGGACGACAGCCAGGACGGCGTGGACCACGTCGATGGACACCGTCAGCCGGTCTACCTGATCAGCCCCTACACCGTGGCGCCGCAGTCGCCGGGCATCGGCCGCGTCATCCACACCACCTACACCCAGGAGAACGTCAACCGCACGATCGAGAACATCCTCGGCCTTGCGCCGCTGACGCAGTTCGACCTGACCGCCTCGCCGATGTTCGACTGCTTCCAGGACATCCCGAACCTCGCGCCTTTCGCCCACGTTCCCGCGAACACGCCGCTCAACATCGGGCCGGGCGGCGTGCCGATCGCCGGCACCGGGCCTGCGAATTACGCCATGCGGATGACGCCGGTCCAGCGGGCCTGGAACGTGGCGTCCAACGCCATGACCAGGGGCAAGCAAGGTCAGGCGGACTCGGTAGACGAGACCTTCCTTAATCACGTGATCTGGTACTCGGCCACCCACTGGAAGCGTCCATACCCGGGCGAAGCGCGCATCGAGTGGCCGGCAGCCTTCATCAAGGCGGCCGCCCGCAAGGTGCCGGATACCGACGATTGAGCCTGTCCATTCACTGACTCCACCCCTCCTGTGACAGGCTGCGGAAATAGGTCAGGGCTTGGCGACGAACAGTGTTTCGCCACCCTGGTTGCAAGCAGCCTGTTCTATCAGCGGTGCTGCGAACGCACGCCCTTGCAGGCGTGCAGCAGCTGTGCGCGGCAACTTTTCACGCACAGGCCCTCACCCGACGTCCTCTCTGGAGGCGTTCTGAACCCGACGCTTGGTTCCGGATGCCCGGAGTGCATCCGGCTGACATAGCAGTCGATGGACGTCGGTGCTCCACGCCCGTCTTCCGATCCGTGCAACACAGCCCTTTGACACCGAAGCTTCATTTCCACCGTCCTGTGCAGGAGGCAGACTGCCGAAGCTGACCGACAGCGCCTGGGGGGATGACGCATGACCACCTTTCATCGACCCCGCCAGCCCGGGGCCTCGCTGGCGCAGCGTGCGCCGCCCCGGAACACGAAGTTCGAGCCGATCCCGGACCGGTTCGCCCAGGGTAGAATCGCCCCGTTCCGCATGGACCTCGGCGACGTGCTGGCCGCCGGCGAGCTCCAGGAGATCACCAAAGCCGGCAGCATGGCGTTCCATTGCATGGGCGATACCGGCGGCGTGAAGGACCCGGAACCGCAAAAGCTGGTGGAGCGCGGGCTGGAGCAGTCGTTGTTTAGCGGCAACATCGCGCCGAGTCTGCGCGGCGCCGCGATGGCTCCGGCCTTCTGCTACCACCTGGGCGACGTCGTCTACTACAACGGCGAGGTTTCGGAGTACTTCGCGCAGTACTATGATCCGTATGAGCATTACCCGCTGCCTATCCTCGCCATTCCTGGCAATCACGACGGCGAGCCGCTCGACGCGAACGCCACCACACTGGAAGGGTTCTACCGCAACTTCCTTGCGGAGAAATCGGCTGAGCCGACCTACACCGACGAGTCTCGCGACAGCGGCCGCCCGGCGATGGCGCAGTCCTTCTTCTACTGGACACTGACGACGCCGTTCGCGACCTTCGTCGGTCTGTACAGCAATGTTCCCGAGCATGGTCGCATCGACGACCAGCAGCGTGCTTGGTTCAACGGTGAAATGGCGGCGGCGGACAAAAACAAGGCCTTGATCGTCGCCGTACACCACCCGGTCTACTCGTTCGACGACCACCACAGCGGAAGCTCGACGATGGCCAAGGAGCTGGAGGACGCGATCAACGTCTCACGGCGTGTGCCGAACATGGTGCTCAGCGCCCATGTGCACAACTACCAGCGGATCGAGCGGCAGGTGGGCGGGCACACAGTTCCGTTCTTCGTTATCGGCAACGGCGGCTACTGGAACCTGCACCGCCTTGCCGCCGCCGACGGCTACCGCGATCCGGAAACGGAAGCGAAGCTGGTTTCCAGCATCGACAGCCGCCACGGCTTCGCGACCTTCGAGATCAGTGACTCTGTCATCAATGGTCATTTCACGACGGTGCCGCGCCCACAGGAGTCCTGGACCGACGCAGAAGCCTACAACGCCAGCTTCGACGTGTTCAGCTACAGCTCGACCCCAGCCTTTCTGAAGGACGGCGAGACGGTGGAGCTGGTGCCGCCCGACGGTACCAACGTGCCGCCGCATACGAACCATGCCCAGGCGGATCCGCCTGCGCGCACGCCGGCGTCGCAGCAAAGAGTGCAGGCACGCGATGCCCACGCGGCCCGTACGGCCCAGCGCGCGCACGGCCGGGGCAATTCAAGGCCGATGAGCTGTGGTGACCCGGCGGGAATCCGGGATTGATGCTCTTCATCGTCGGCGAGTGCATCGCCGGCGCAGCGACTCGGTCTGTCGCAACGCAGGCCGGTGCGCTGCGCCCGGAACCAGGTGCGAGAGCGGCGACCGGCGCCATGCCGGGTGTCGCAGGGTGAAGCAGAAGCGGCTCCAGAAAGAAGGTACATGGCGATGAGCACAGACATCAGTCTTGGGAACGACCCCGCGGCAATCCAGACGCAGGTAGGCGCCCTTGAGCGCGACCCCAACGCGACCCTGGCCTTCAAGCAGCAGTTGCAGAATTGGCTGCAGCAAGTGGAGGCTGCTGTGGGCGAATCACCTCCGGGCAAGGAAACGTCTCCAATGCAGCAACCAGTGCAGCAGCCGGCCCTCGCTTCCGAGACGGCAGGACCGGTCCAAGCGCCTCCGCTCGCCGCACCAGACAGCAAGTTAAACCTCGCGCACGATACGGATGGCGGCCCCGCGGCGCAGCACGCCTCCCAGCCGTCCGGGACCCCTGCCGCGGAAACCAAATCGACGGGTGTCGTCAACGTCAGCGGCGCCGACAAGACGATCACCATGAGCAACACGTCGGACAAGGACATGGTCCTCTACCACACGGGCGGCGACGGGGAAGCGACCCAGGCCGTCGCCACGCTCAAGCCTCGCGAAAGCGTGGACGTGACGGTGGGCAACAACACGAACGGCGCCTTCACGAAGGGCAACGCCAACGGCGACTTCACCTCCGACTCCGGACGGGTCGAGTATTCTGTCAAGGACGGAAAGATGAGCGCCAACCTGGACAGCGAATGCGGCGTGGACGCGATGTCGTTGCAGGCCGGGCAATATGCCAAGAAGGTCGAGGACGCAGCCAGCGGCGCACCGGCCAGCCTGAAAGACTCCTCCGGGCGATTGCTGGAGCCGAAAAGCCATCCCGAGGTGCAGGCCTATCTTGACTCGCTCGACGGCTACAACCAGAATTCTTACACCCATTCTGATACCGACACGAAAACCCATGTCATGGAAGCGGCCATGCTGGATGTCGACAAGATCAGCGCGTCGTTTTCCTGAGCTAGCGGTCATCCAAGGCATTTACCTCAACGGCTCGATCCGGTGCGGGGATGGCTTAGCCGCCGAGCCGTCGACATCGATGATCATTAGACCGTGGTGGCGATTTCATCGAAGCAGGATGGCTAGGGCGGCGAGCTGGACGAAGCCCTCGTCGTTGGCCAGGAGCCTGTCATGTCGAGTGGCGACGCGACGGATCTGCTTCAGCTTGCCGAAGAGCCGCTCGATGGAGTTGCACTCCTTGCAGAGGAGTTCGTCATGGGGCCGTCGCTGCCTGCGGTTCGCCTTGGCCGGGAGGACCGGCTCTGCTCCGGCATCGCCTATGGCCTCGCGCCGGTGGTCGGCGTCGTATCCCTTGTCGGCTATCACGGCCTCGGGCTTGAGGCTCGCGATCAGCTCGTGGCTGCGGGTGATATCCTGGCGCTGTCCTGGCCCGAACAACAGGCGCACCGGGTTACCAAGTGCGTCCGTGGCGGCATGGACCTTGGTGCTCAGCCCGCCGCTGGAGCGGCCCAGTCCCTGAGCATCAGGCCCCCCTTTGCAATACGCGCCCCGGCCGCGTGCTGGTGGGCACGCACGATGGTGCTGTCGATCATCAGCCGCTCGAGATCGGCATCCGTCGCGAGCACCGCGAGAAAGCCGCCCAGGGCACCGCGTGCGATCCAGCGGTAGTAGCGGCGCTTGACGGCCTGGTAGTCGCCGAACCTTTCCGGCAGGTCGCGCCAGCACACGCCGGAGCAAGCCATACACAGCAGTGCGGGTCGCGCAGCCGCGCCCACTGATCGTCACGCAGCCTGTCCACGTCGCCGCTCACCATGGCCGAATCCTAGATCAGCCTTGAACCAAGCGAGACGCTCGGACGCGCATGGAGACCGCCAGGCCTGCAACGCTTAGGCCGTGGTTTGCGCCGCGGGCGCGCAGCTGGTCCTAGCCACCAACTGAGGTGGTCCCGTCCTGTTGGACAGTTTGGCGGCCGAGTTAAGCTTGGTTCTGGGTGTTGTCAGGCCGCCAGTTTCTCCATCCGTCCAGCCTCGTAGGACTCGTCGGGCGTGCGCCCAGCCAG
>JAABUH010004289.1_pt1 | contig 11623 bp, 15 predicted proteins | sample 5559121 | NCBI WGS metagenome assembly JAABUH01 (sample SAMN10711871, study PRJNA513364) | rock metagenome | isolation source: Antarctica rocks | place: Antarctica: Victoria Land, Battleship Promontory nord | collected 2015-12-28 | reverse complement strand
GCGCCGGCCGACGCGTGCGGGCTCTTCGACACGCTGTGCGCCCCCGCGCGGCGACCCGCCTGAGCGGGTGGTTTTCTTGGGTCCGTCAGGGAAGCTCGCATGCGACATAGCCTGTGCGGTACTGCACGCCATGCAGGCTCCAAGCAGCTGCCCCGACATAGCCCGCTCCTGCTGCTGTGTCGTCACGCCTCTGCCCCAGCTGCCGACAGCCACGGGCAGCGTGGGCTCTCGCATGCGACACGTTGGCCGGCGGCCGGCGAGCGCGCGCATGCGGCTGGGGTTGGAGGTGGGGTCACTCATGCCGCACGCGCGGCGCGCAGGCGCATGCTGCTGATGCGCGCGGACGGCGTCTGGGAGGCGTTCTTGGACGCAGCCGAGCGGCAGCTGCCGCCGCGCGACTTTGCTGTCGCGGCCGTCCAGTACGAGGCGGTCGGCGCGCGCCTGGCCGCCCTGTGCGTGCCGTGGCAGACCGCCCTGGGCGCGCCCGCGCCGGCGTGAGGCGCCGGGCGCCCTCCCGTCCGCGGGGTGCGGCAGTGAAGTGCGTGTGCTGGCGACCGACCAAGTGGCGGGGGTCCCCCGCCTTGCGCGGCCGCCAGCGTGTCCTGGAGGGTTTGCTACAAGGGTCGCATGCGAGTAGTTAGCATGGCCCCCTCGCAGTGTTGCGAGTTGGCCCCAGGCCCCTCATTTCATTCATTTCTCGGCCAGCTACCCCACAGCCGCGCGTGTGCCAAACAGGCTGTGCACACATCACATCGTGGCGGCCCAGTCTGCGCCTGCACCGAACGCGCACGTAGCGAGACACTTGCAGTGGGCTGCTGTGTGGCTGCCACGCGAGGCAAAGGCTCACTTCCATGCACGTCCATTTCATGATGGTGTGGCGGTCCGGGCGGCAGCCAGCTTGCGGGCAGCAGCTGGCGGGGCGCGGCGCTCACCTCGCCAGTTTTGGGCCAAGGAGTGCGTGTCTGGGACTGCTGCGCTCCCCCAGAAGTATGGAAGTTTTGAGTTCAGAAAAGGATGGCGGTGAAGGCAGTGCGCGGTGCAGGGCCTACCAGGGTGTGATGGCGCCAGGTGGTAGGAAGCCTGGGCAGGAGTATTCTGAGCTGGTTTGTGGTGACGCAGTGGAAGGGGGCTGATAGCTGCGGGGAGGGGGACCGTGCGTGGACCTCAGGCAGCACTTTTTTAAGAACGTTGCGTTGTTGCGGATGGCATGCCGGCGTACATGCGCCAGGCCTGGGCGGAGTGTGCTGTGCCTAGCAGGGCCGCGCGCTGCGCCGCCGGCCGGGGTCGGGCAGCGGCTCGCCAAGGATCGCATCATGACTGACCACTGTGCTTTGCGGCTTGCCGGCAAAGTTTTGCCCCCCCCATTGTGGCGCCTGCGCGGCGACAGCAAGATTGGCTCCTCCCTTCATTCGCTTCACAAGTTTGCAAATTATGCTTGGTTGGGAGGCGGATAGTGCATGCCGGTTGTTAATGCAGGTGGCTGTGCGAGGCTGGGGGGCGCTGGGCGTCCTGAGTGGCGGAGGTAGCCGTGCGCATAGAGGTAGCCGGGCGCATGGGCGGTGGCAGGCTGCGGGGCAGGAGCCGGCCTGCGCCTGTGCAGCTCGGCAGCCGGGGCGCCTGAGGGTCACCGCAGCCTGCGCGTGCAAGGGGGTGGGGACCATTTGGCTGGAAGGGTGAGGCTGGGGTAGTGCGTGCGAGGGTTGCATACCGCTGATTCGAACGCCCTCGAGTCTCAACATGCAAGAAGCCATAAATGGGTGGGTTTGCTCTCAAGACATATGGGTTTGCTTTGTGTCGGGGTTGTGTGGGGGCGAGCTCTGCAGGAGCGCGAGGCCCGCTGCGGCCAGCGCCATGCAGGCGGCGCCTTCAGAAGGAATAGCCGGGGCGGAGGGAAGTGCCGCTGCGAGCTTCACAGCCTGCCGTAGCGGGCGCGGCTGTAGCAGGCAGGGGCAGGGGCGTTGCGTTGGGTTGGGATGGAGAGACCGGTGTGACGTGCGAGCAGCTTTTGTGCACTCTGGCTGTCTGCAGCAGCGCGAGCTTGTGATAAGAGGGCTGTGGTAGCACACTCGCTGTGCCGCTGCATGTCTTTGCATGTAGGCCAGCTGTGTGCCTTTTTCCGTATTAAGTGTGTTTAATGAAAACCCGTGCACGTGCTGGCAAGTACGAGCGCGTCTGCGCCACTGCATGCCTCTGCGTGTCACTGCGCAAACAAGAGCCTTGCCGCAGCACACCGGTCCTCTGCTGAGCCTGTGCGGCGCCCTTACTGTCCCCGGGTGTCACCAGCCTGCGTGTTTGTGTGTGTGCATGGTGGGGGTCCATGCATATCCTCAGGTGATGGCAGGCACGCAAGTGCCGGTTGGCTTGCAATGCCCCAGTGAAAGAGATCAGCTGGCCCGAGAAGCCAATGTTGGCTTTAATTGCCTTTAAATACAAAAAAGTGAATGGACACTCATGGATTGAGTGCACCATGCACTGGATGCAGCGAGCGTCTCCTCTCACTGTGCTCGCCATGTGAGCTCGTGGCAGTGCTGCCGGCTAGCACGCGCTCCGTCATCTTGCAAGTATGGACAACAGACGTGCGTCGCGTAAGCACAGCACGACCACCGCGGCGTCTGCACGGCAGCGGCGAGCCGAGGAGGTGTGTGTATATAAGTTTCAGGGACGCTTGTTACTGTTTGAGCTTGTTCTGAGGCGGCCTGGTTGCGCAGGGCGCTGCAGCCGCGAGGGAGGGCCGCGCCGCTGTGCTCCGCCGCAAGCGGCTGCGCCGTGACACTCACAAGAGCGCGGACGGCCACAGTGACGGACAGCTGACACGGGAGGCCGCTGCAGCGTGCGCCGGGGCAGCGGTGCGCGCACTGCATGACACGCGGCCAGGCAGCCTCACGTGCCTGGAGGCTGTTCGCAACGTCCGCCGCCTGCTGTGCGCCGGTGCGCTGGCTATCACTCCGCAGGCAAAGTGCGGGCACTCTGGGTATACTAGATACGTCCAAAGCACTGCGCTTAGCATGGTGGCGTGCATCAATGCTGGCATTGGCTGTGCATAGGTGCGTTGCTTGCAGCCTGCACGGTGACGGGAACTGGCACTCGCCCTGCGACCCCCAGCCCAAGGACCGTCCATGCTTGCACTGATGCCCAAAGCAGGGACCTGTGCTGGCAACTCTGTACGTGTGCGTGCCGCTGTCAGCGCTGGGCCTCCAGCGTTCCTGGCAGGGCCTGACAGGGGAGGTGCTCTGCAGGTGCAAGCGCCCCGTACGCGGCAGTCGCCGCGGCGGGGGCGGTGCCTGACCTGGTACGAGCGCTGCAAGCTAGGCGCGCCACTCGGCCTGGACGCACGTGTTCTGCCACGGCTGCCGCGCCTGCATTTTAATGTACCAGAGGACAAGGGAGCGGCACCACGCCTGACTTGCGCTTGGGCGTGGTGGCAGCCAGCACACGCCCGAGTCCGCCGAAACGGCGGTGGAGGCTGCGTGGGCGCTCGCCAACCTGGCGGGCGCGGACGGCGCCGCGGTGCTGCCGGCGGCGCCGGCGCTCATAGAGCGCCTGGGCGGCTCCGGGGGGCTCGCGCTGGCCGAGTTGTGCGCCTGGGCGCTTGGTTCGTTCACCTCCGTGCGACGCTGCCAGTGCAAGCAGGTCAGGTGGGGCGGGCCAATGTTTGCAGGCTGTGCTGCCGAGGACCAGAGCGCTTGCATGCAAAGCGTGCGCGGACAGTCCCACCTGGCCCTGGACGAGGCTTCGCACAATGGCCAATGCGTGCATATACAGCAGTAACATCGCTACGTGTATAGCGAGCTCGTCATTGTAAATCACCTCTCTCCATCGCTCTGTCACTCCTCACACCGAGCGTCTTGGGCGCACGCAGGCAACGTGGCGGGCGAAGGCACACAGGCTTGCGCGACGCTCGTCGCCAACGGCGCAGTGCGCCCGCTCGCGGCGATGCTGCTGAGCCAGGGGCGCGCGCTGGCGGGGCCGGGTCTAGGGCCTGCGCCGGGTCTGGGGCCCGGGCCGGGCGGGCGCTCGCTGGCGGCCGCCGCCGCGCCGGCGCCCGCCGCCGCCGCCGCCGCGGCGGGCACGGCGGCCTGGGCGCTAGCCAACCTAGCGCGGCAGCCCGGCAGCGGCGCGGGCGGGCAGCTGCTGGCGGCCGCGACCGCCCCCGAGGGCCTGGCGCAGATGGTGGCCTGGGGCGCGGCCGCAGTCCGCGGCAGCGGCCCTCCGCCGCCGCTCCCATGCGGCGCCGCCGTGCCGGACGCGCATGCCATGGCCGACGCGGCACCTGGCGCGGGGGAGGGCGCTGGGCGGCAGCCAAAACCGGATCGCCACGACTGTTCGGGTGTTGAGCTGCTGGGCGTCGCTGCGGAGGTCGCCTGGCTGCTGGCGGCGCTGGCGGCGGGCCACGCGGCGCACGGTGCGCCTCACCAGTGCACGCACCCCTGCCCCTTGGACCGCGTCCGCTGTCTTATGCGCCGCGACGTCCGGCAAAGCATGAGGCTGCACGGTGCGCGCGTGCTGGCTGCACACCTATTGCGGGCGGCTTTGGGCATCAGCTCTGCAGGTCTGCTCGGCGGACTGTGAGATCCGAGGGTCGCAGTCGTTCTATGGACGGCACGCCTGGCGCTGACCTCTCAGGCGGCGCGTGCGGGGCGCAGCCAACCGGCTGACGAAGCTGGGCGCGGCCGCGGCATGCCTGCAGCTGCTCACGGCCTGCCTCGCGCCGGCGCGCCCTCGCATCCCTGCCTGCGCTGCGCAGTGGGGGCTGGCCCTCGCAGGGAGCCGGGTTGATGAGCATCGACATGCGCTCGTGGAGCAGATTCCTGAAATGCCATACAAACCACTTTCTTGCAGTGTAGCCGATATGCAGGTGCCTTCACCTTGTGAGCGAAGCGGACCGCGTGCTCACCCTGCCCGCCTGGCGCGCCCCTGTGCAGCGGCAGGCAGCCAGCCGCCTGCTCAGCGTGCCACTTGGACACGAATAAATCCGCAGATTATTATGGGTCGCACCATAAGCAGAAACAGGGCTATTACGACAGACAATGTCTTGCACAAAGCACTGCCCATACACAACAAATAGTAACAGCGGACGACCGGGGCCATGCGCAGACCGCCCCGCCCGCGGCGGCGCGCTGCGTGCTGCCAGCGCTGCGCGCTGTGGGGCACCTGGCGGGCGCGGCCGGCGCAACTGGCGCGGCGGCGCTGCTGCACGGCGGCGCCGTGGGCGCCGCGCTGGCGTGCCTGCGCGCGCCGCCGCCGGGGGCCGCCGTGATGCGCGCGGAGGCCGCGTGGGTGCTCGGCAACCTTGCGGGCCTGCCCGGCAGGTGCGCGCACGTAATATCAAGCTGGCTGCTGTGCGCAGTGCTGCCTCGCTCGAGGCTGGTAGCATGCGATGCTGTGGCCCGCAGGAGCGCCTGTCAGGGAAAGCGCGCGCCGCGCATGGGAGCGGTGGCACGTGACCTACGTTTGGTAGCGCTGCCTGGTGGCCATGCAGCCGAGGTTTGAAGCGAAGTAGCGAGCGGACACTGGTGTGACTTTGCACTAGAATGGCTGCCTATCACAGCACTGAGATGCATGTGTGCATGCGTGCCTGCGTTCCGGCCAGAGAGGGCGCTGCGGCGGTGGCCGCGGCCGGCGCGCTGCCCGACCTGGCGGCGCTGGCGCAGCACGGCTCGCCCGCCGAGCGCAGCGTGGCCAAGCACGCCGTGGCCAACCTGCTTGCGGGCGGCGGCGGCGGCGGCGGCGACGGCGCGCTGCTCTCGCAGGTGCGCGCGCCTCTCGGCCTCGTACAAACGGTTCAACCGGTTGTACCGGTTCAAGCTGCGTCACCTGGCGTGCAGGTCGCGAGTTGCCGCACAGTCGCTGCCGCCTCTTACACAACTTGTCACCAGTCAGAGGGTTCGCTTGCACTGTGCGGTGCAGCTGTTGCAGGGTCGCAGGGTTGCATGAGGTAAGCCCGCCGTGTGCGAGCCCCGGAACGCTCGGCCTGCGCAGGTGGCCTCGCCCGAGGGCGCGCCCCTGCTGCGCGCGCTGCTGGCCCCGCTGCTGGCCCCGCTGCTGGCCGCGCGCGCCGGCCCGCCGCCGGCAGAACCGCCGCTTGTTGGCGTAACCCGCCCCGGCAGCGCGCCTGCGCCCGCCCCCGGCGGCGCCCTGCTCGCGCTGCAGGTTGCGGATGCGGTGGTCCAGCGCGCGCCCGGCGGCAGGGCGGTCACGGCGGCGGCGGGCGGCGCGAGCGCGCTGCGCTCGCTGCTGGCCGGGTGCGCGGGGCCTGCCGGCAGGCCGGGGCGCGCGGGAGGCAGCGGGCGTACGCCAGATGCGTGCCTGACGGGCTGTGGCAGGGCTGGCACGAGCGGCGCGTGCGACGGAGCTGCCTGACGCGTGCTTCTTAGGAAGCCCTAATCACCCTGATCCTGACAGCCATGAGGGCCTCAGCATGGCTGCGACTGAAGTTGCTGTGCAGAGTGAGAGAGGAGCCGCCGCAGACCGCCTGTCTGTACTGACAGCTTAGCAGGGGTACATGCTATCATGCCTGTTGCACGCTTCACACCCATCCGACTCACGTCTGTGCTCGGGCGGCAGGAGCGATGAGCAGCTTTGTCCCTGGGCGGCAGCGCTGCTGTCGCAGCGCTTTGAGACGGCCGCCAGCGGGCTTGCCATGGACTGCAAAGAGTGACGCCGTTCGTTCCAGCCAGCCGCGAGCGGCGTGTGTAAACGTGGGGCTCTGTCTCATGTGGCTGTCATCCATGCCAGGCCAAGCATAGTAGAAGTTGGCCTGTCAATGCGCTTTTGTGTATGCAACATATACCGATGTGCATCAGTAGAATATGTGTGTACAGCGCACCGATTAGGGCGCATTGCACTTGCCCAGATGACGAAGTCAACTTTGTTATTCTGTAACATGGTGATGCACTTGTCATCACGCATGACTGCAGAGGGTTGCAGACATTCGCGATCATAACGTCCCATGCGCCACTGCTCTGCTGCTGCTATGCAGACGAACCGTATACAGGGTTGCAAGCATGACCCCAGATGTGCTGTTGTAGCAGGTCAGGCACAGCATGCTGTGCGGCACAGCCTGGATCAGCAATGCCGACAGTGAGAGGCTGAGCCAGCAGTGAGTCTTAACCGAAGCCGATGCTTATCAACAGGGCATTATGAACGCATGTGCAACAATGCCGCTGCTAAAAGTAATCCACGACCAACAACGCGCCGCCATGAACGGAGGTTCATACCTCCGTTATAGCATGCACTGATACACAGAGGGCATCATTCCATTTTTCTAGAAACAGACCGAGCATGACCCAGAGTACCATGCGGCGTTTCTCAAAATAGAGCGTTCAGTGCTCAAGCCTGCATGCCAGAAAGCTTAATGCATGCCAGGAAGCAGCAGCAGCGACGCGCGGGCCGACGCCAGTCGAGATTGTGCTGGCCCCCAACAATTTCTATGCACTGATCAGCTGCTGCTTCTGCACGTTGTTCCCACAGCTGCAGGCTGGCTCTGCAACGTGATGTCTGCATGCGCAGGCGCCCTTGTAATATGCTAACCGCATGCGAGTGCAGTGGCCGCAACTACACAATGTACACGCCTCGCACGCTTGACAGACAGAAAATGCAGCAGACAGGACGCTGCGGGCTGCAGAGGGCACCACGCGACGTACACACCCGCCTGCGCGCGGGTGGAAAGGGCCCCACACGCACACCCGCCTGCGCGCGGGTGGGAGCTAGGCGCTGGACGCGCTGGCAGGCTTGGTACACGTGGCCAGCTTGCGCGCGTCCAGGAAGTAGCCCCGCGCGCATGCGGCCGCCCCAGTGTGGTATTCGTAAAAGTACCCGCAGCCTGGGACGGTCCCCGCAACCAGTGCTTACTGTACTTGCAAGGGCTGAAAGCAAGCGAGCATGCCATGGCCCGCAGGGGGCCAATTGTTCGGTTGCGTGGTTGTGCGAGGGCGCACAAGCGGATTGGAAAGCGCTCACACTCGTTAAGACTGAGTGCGCATGCCCAAATGCTGTGCAAGGGGCAGCAACAGTGGTCAGGGGAGCACCGAAGCATGTCCTGTTGCGCGTGTCCTGCCAGTAGCCGTACGTCATAATGTTCCCGCCGGCCGCTGCGCTGGACTGGAAGTACCTACAAAGCCACGTGCAGACACTCAGTCGTAACAATCAGTCAGTCTCGTTCCTCTGCAATTGCTGGGAGGCATGCGCGCACCATGGGGTGTGGTCGCGGCAGGCAAAGGAGACCCCGCCCTCAGGCAGCTGCGCACATAACACTAAGCGCTTGATGCGGCGCCAGCCGGCGCGCGCACCACCAGGTGCGGCCGCGGTAGGCGAAGGAGACGCCGCCCTCGGGCGGCTGCGCCTGCGTGAGCCGCACGCCAAACACGCTCGCCAGCGCGGCCGGCACTGGCAGCTCGGTCAGGTTGAGCGGCGTCTGCGCGGGCGCGGGCGGCGCCGGCGGCGCCGGCTGACTCGTGCACCTGCGCGTCCGCGCGGACGCTTCAGGGACTGCGCGAGCTTGATGTCTGCATCGGCGGTGGTCCAGACAGGCTGGAGGCGATGTGGAGGCAAGCCCACGCATGACATCACGTGAGCAGGCTGCCAAGGCGTCGGGTCGCGCATGGGGTCTGGTTCTCAGCGTGTGCATGTGCTGCAGGCAAATTGTGCAGCAGGGCCCAGCAGGCGAAGTTGCATCTGCACTGCACGCTGTCAGGGACGTTTGCAAACATGTTTGTGTCGAGAGGCGTTGGAACAGGATCCTGCATGCGCAGCAACTGCACCTCTTCTGGCACGACAGGGCCTGTGCTGCAGGCAGCAGCGGGCCGCACCCGCTGCAGCTCAGCGGCTTGCCCCAGGAGCTCGTCACGACGCTCGGCGGCGCGTACGCAGGCTCAGACCGGAAGTCGAGCCGCATCTGCGCTCAGCCGCACCCAGGTGACAGTCTGCCCAACGCCCTTGGCAAGCCCTTCCTGGCGACATGGGTGCAGAAGATCCGATGCATGCAGGAGCTCCATCCTGGGACTGCGGGTCTGGGCATGCGAGCTTGCCATGATCACCCCCGCGCACTGCGCTGCCTGGTCCCGCCCCCTGCCTGCATGCAGGCACAGCCGGCCGCGCCCCGCGAGGGCGCCGCGGCGACGGCCGCGCGCGCACCTGCCGGCAGCGGCCGCCGCTGAGGAATGCGCCCGCGGGGCAGCGCACGCGGCCGTCGGCCGTGCGGAACACGCCGCAGCCCAGGCACCTGCGCGGCGCTGCCGCGTCGGTGCGGTCGCGCTGCGGCGGGCGCCCCCTGCTGCGCACATGGCGCGCGCGCGTGCTTGCAGGGTCCCCGCCTCGGTCACCACATAGCAGCCATGGCGCACGCGCACACCAGCTCGCAAGGCGCGCATGGAGCAGGGTTGCGGCGCGCATGTTGGGGCGCCGGACTCACGTCTACCCAGTGAGCCTGGACATATCCATCCAATGAACCTTGACACTGAAGGGGGGTTGTTTGCATCAGCTGCTGCGCAAAGTGTCTCCCGGACCTGCTCCAGCGCCCGCGCACGCGCTGGCCGCCGTCGGAGTAGAACCACCAGAGGTCGTTGCCGTCCAGGAACGCGACGCCGCCGGCCGGCGTGATGACGGCGATGAGGTTCAGGGTCTCGGGGTCTGGCGGCGTCACGGCCGCCGTGGCCGGCACGGGGTCCGCCACAGGCGGCGCGTTAGACGGCAGCGAGGCCACGTCCGCGTCAAGCGCCGGCGGGTTGTCCGTGCCCGGCTGCGCGCGGGGCATGCGGCGCTGCTTGCTTTGCAATTTGCAAAAGGCGGCGCGAGGAGGCAGCGTGTTGCACTACTGGTGGTTTAGCGCCCTGAGCACGAAGTGCGCCTGGCGCGTGCTTGTGGCAGGTGCTTAAACTGGCCTCCGTGCACCTGCGAGTGGGCTGCGTGCCTGCACAGGCTGTGTGGTGCTGTCGGCGGTGCCCCGATCGTTGCCCGAGTCCGTCGCGGGAGCCTCCAGCTGCGGCGCCAGGCTGCCGGCGTTGGGGTCGGGCGAGCCGCCGCCGGCCCCGCTCGCGCCGCCGCCACCGGCAGCGGGGCTGGCGGGCGACCCAGGCGGCGCACTGGGGCCGGGTGTGTCTGCCGTTGGCGGTGGCGTAGCCGACGGCGCGTTGGTCTGCGCCGGCGCGGGCATGTTTTCGGCCGGTGGCGCATCCGGTGGCGTCGGCGCCTCCTGCGCTGCTGCCGCCACCGCTGTCGCTGCTCCCGCCCCCGCCGCTGCCGCCGCCATCCCCGCCACCGCCGCCACCTGTGGGGGAGTACCCGCCTCCGCCTCCGCCGCTATCTCCGCCGCCTCCGCCGCCTCCTCCGCCTCCACCGCCTCCACCCTCTGCAACAGTTCAGGACGGTGAGCGGCAATGCCACCCAAACAAGCGCGTCTCTGGCCTCAGCGGTTGTGGGTTCTGCACAGGTGCTGTGCTCACAGCCCGCAGCTTGCAGTTATGTACCCGCTGGACGTACTAGCTGCCAGCCAGGTTCACTGTTGCAGAACAAGAGATGCCCCTGTGACGCAGGCTGTGTCACAGGTAATGCAGTCGCTAGCACTCTAGTGTTACAGGCTAGTGACGTTTCTAGGAGTGTTCTGAAGAGTGCCTCACCGTCCTGCAGCAGACGGCGCGACGTCTGAAGCGAGCAGCCTAGGGCAAGATGCAAGCCGACGCAAAGCAGGACCAACAGGAGCAGAAGGCGTTCAGGAGTCATGCTCGCGGTGCGCAGGACGCCGGGGACCTTACGCCACTGACGCCCCGTGCGGCAACAGTCGAGACAGGCAACGGCTACCTCAGGCAGGGTTCAGACATGAAGTTCAAACACTCAAAACGCAGCTCCTCATACCCAACCCCGGCAGCATAAGAGCTGGGCGTCTTCAGGGCTCTGAGCAGCCGCTCGCGCAGCAGCCCCAGCGGCACCCGTTCATCTATCGCCACAGCGTTTGCGGAGACTCGCGACCCGGGCCAAGCCCCGCCGCGACGCGCTGCCGCGGCCCGCACCTCGCCCAGGTCCGCCAGCGGCACGACCGTCGGGCGCCCGTGTGCGCAGCTGGCGCACGCATGCATGGCATGCTGTCAGCAGGCCTGTGGCCTTGCAGACGAGGTTGGCGCCTGTATACAACATAATCAAGCTGCCGCCAGGGCGTAGTGATATTCTCTGAATACATCTGGCGCCATATCTGATCAGGGTCAGAATACGCATGCATCACACCTTGAATCTACACCTTTGATCAACATATGCGCCAGCCCTAACTGCAGGCGCGCACACCTGAAGCACAGCGCGGTGCGGGCCAGCTCCTCCAGCAGGCGCACGGCGCGGCCGGGCGGCACCGCGTCGCCAAACTTGGCCGCGGTGCGGCAGGCGCGCGCGGCGAGCACACGCGCCGCGCCCGGCGGCAGCGTGCCCGCGCCCGCCGTCGCCTGCAGCTGCGCCGCGAACAGCTGCGCGCGCGGACCGTGCCCCGGTCGTGTAGAGCGCTAGCAGACGGCGCTGCACCTGCCGGCCGCCTTTGCAACCGCGCCGAAAACAGCGCGCACGCCTGCTGCCTGGCAACCTGCCCTGCCCCTACCCTACCCTATGCGGGGTTCAGACGTCATGATGCGGCCGCCCAGCGCATCCC
>JAABUH010004288.1_pt1 | contig 11627 bp, 16 predicted proteins | sample 5559121 | NCBI WGS metagenome assembly JAABUH01 (sample SAMN10711871, study PRJNA513364) | rock metagenome | isolation source: Antarctica rocks | place: Antarctica: Victoria Land, Battleship Promontory nord | collected 2015-12-28 | reverse complement strand
GGGGTGAATTGGGGGGGTTGGGGGAAGAGGGAAGGGGGAAGGGGTGTAGGCGATGAAGTTTTTTGGGTGGGAGGAGAGAGTGGAAGGTGGGAGATGGGAGGTGGGTAGGGGGGGGAACGAGTTGGGGAGGTGGTTTGGGTGGGTTTTGCTGCCGAGAGGGTTGAGTGAGGTGGGTTGTTTGCAGGGAGAAGATGAGATGAGGATGCTATTGATGGGTCTCGAAACGGCGTGCGTTTGGGGGTGTGAGAAGAAGTAAAGGAGATGCTGTTTTAGTATCAGCGCTGTGGTGTGGTAACCTAAGGTACTTTGAGTTCGTTTAGCTGCTGTATATGCGTATCAGCGTACGCGTTGAGATTTCTTTGTTATCTGTTTTGTTACGTTTCTCTATTTATTACAACCTTACCACTTCGTTGCCACCAGCAATTTCGATGTTGAGCATCTTATGCTTTTTCCCTCGACAACCCCAAACAATTCGCCATACCAAAGAAAATGTCTATGCTGCTGTACACACCACCGAACATCTCCTGGCACGGGCCCCTTGCAAACACAGGCACGTCCGTTAAGCTGTGCACGCCCTGGTCGAGGTCAGTGGGTAACGACCCGTTCATCACGAAACCGCTGATAGCATCCTTGTAATTGACATAAAAGTCGTTTTTAGGGAAGCCTGTGATGTTGATTGCAGGCAGACGCGGCCCATCCTTGTGAACCTCGTAATTCTCGCGACGATCGGGGTCGGCGCCGACGGCGGAGAACAAAGTGTACCGGGGATCCCAGTTGGCGGGGAAGAAGGTGCCGTTGGTGTAGTTGAGGGAGGTATTGTTGTGACTTGTGGAGTTGGTCATTGGTCCAGATTCGGATTTGGGGTTGGTGTACTGGCTTAGGCCACTCTCGGCGTAGGTGCCAATCGCTGAGCGCTTTTTGCGGTCTCCGTTTTGTGCGGCTAGGTACTTCGTGTCGACACTACCCATGACATCAAAGCCATGACCATGGTCAGCGGTGACAAGGACTAGAGTGTCCTTGAGGTTTCCCAATGAAGTGAGCTTCGCGATGGTAGCTTTGATCGTGTCATCCAATTCGAGGAGCTCGCCGAGGGCGCGGTCGTAGTCGAGTGTATGCATCTGCTTGTCAATGGAGGCGGCTTCGGACATGAGGAACCAGCCCTTGTCAGCACTGCGGGTTTGAAGAATGTCGATGGCTTTCAAGGTCATCTCCTTGAGACCTGGCTGGTCGGTTGCAGAGTTCTTCTGGCCATCGGGAGAATCTTTATGGCCAATGAGATTCTGGGTATAGACATTGCGGTCCAGCCACTTGGCCATGTTAGAGACAGAGAAGATACCAAGGGTTTTGGACTTGTTGTCCGTCTTCTGGAGCGACGTGTTATTTTGAACAACGTTATAACCTTTTGCGGCGAAGGCAGCATAATAGTCTTTGCCCAAATAAGAGGTAGGACCGGGATAGAACTGTTCAGCTCCTCCGCCGAACAGAACATCAGGTCCGGTCCAGTTAGTCCAAGTATAATTGGTAATACCGTTGAGGTACGAGTCAACCACCTGACCATATTGACCACGATCTCTAGTGTGCGCCGTGAGGGCCGCCGGCGTAGCATCTGCGATAAAGGCAGTCGAAACAATACCGACCCCTCCGCCTGTAAGTCTCCTAAACATCTCTGCAATAGTCTCAACCTTTGGGTCATCGAACGGGTTCTTAGAGCTATCGGCGTAAACACCCAGTGCATTGACTGAGCTCTTATGACCGGTGTAGAGAGCGGTGGCGCTGTTGGCGCTGTCGGTAATGAAAGAGTCCAAAGAATGCGTCATTTGATGTCCAAGTACTGGGAATTGATCCATTTGCATTTTGGTCTGGTAGCGGCCATTAACCATCTTGTGCGCTATGAGGCGTGCCGCCGTAATCATATTCGTTGTCATTCCATCACCAATGAAAAGGACAATGTTCTTGGTCTTCCGGACTGATTCAAGGTCACGAACAAGCCATGAAGCAGAGGTCTTAGTTCCGTTGTTGTAGGTGAGGGTCGCCGTGTATTCGCCAGCTTCGTAGAGTGCAACCTTGCGGTATGCCTTTGCTGTGACATTGACAAGGGAAGGCTTGTATGCATCCTTAGCAAAGAGGTCTAGATGGTATTGTCAGCCTTTCCAGCACTATATTAACTACCATTCCTAAGGGGATCCGTACCCTCAAACCAGGTAAAGTTCCAACGCTCCAACTTCGGTTCTGCTTGCTTGAAGTATGTAGAAGCATTCTGCGCTGTCCCATTACCCTTCGCTATCGTGAAGGTAAAGTTTGGGTCTGGTTTGCCTCCATTGGCTTGGCTTCCATTAACAGGAGCGTGGACCTCAAGACGGATGTCAAAGTATTGGCCAGCAAGGAAATCGGTTCTGCACAAGCTGTCAGCAACGGCCCCTCGAACAATGGTTGGGGGAAATACTGATCCGGAGGAAAGACGCATCCAAACGTAGGGCATGCTCCCAATCTCTGAAATGTCTGCGCAGTCGTAAATGCCAAAAGCGACGAGGCTGCCGCAGCTATGGAGAGGGTCTTGGAGAGCATGATGTCGGTTGTTGGCGACCTGCGCAGAAAGAAGCCAATGGTGGAGATTCCCAGCAATTTGTAGCTCCCACGGCTCCCAGCATGGCTCCCATGTCCCCACAGTAGTGGTAGTCGGCATCGTCACCATCGCCCTGCGTGAATCTTGCATTTCGTTGCATTTTGATCATCGCGATCCCACGTGCGAGAATGGCATTTGATTGTTGGAAAGCTCAGACTGCCAAGACTATTGCCAAGCGCCGTTTGGGGCGGGCGAGAAGCCGCGAGATCCACGAAGAGAACGCCTTTCCAAGTTTGTATGACATTGGGAAGTTGTGATTGGTTAGGAAACTTGATATGCAGCACGTTGCAAGCTAGGCCATTGACGGCAGGTCCTTCGAATATGGTGGATTGGTGACAAGAACGCAACGGCAATTGTTCGGTCAGATCCATTTGCAATCGACAGGACTTCCTGGAAGCTGAGTTAGCAGTCAGCTCATGAGCTGTTTGACGGTTATCGTGCGCTGGAGAGTGGAGAGGTCGACATGGATGTGGTCGGCTACATATTCTACTGGAATTACCCTTGGGTTTCGGAAACCCTTCATCACCACACACTGTTCGTGCCATCCAGTGATCGGCCTCTGCTTTGTTTCTGTACACCACTCATCACTTATACTTATGTGACGATCAATACATGTGTCGAACCAAAAGCATACTGGTCTGCATCAAGTAAAAACGGTGCGACTTGAACCAGCTGTATGGAGATTCACAAGAGCGCTAATGAACCTGGTTTCTTTCAATCTCAGCGACGAGTTATTCCAAACCGCTCAGGGTACTGTATGAGAACTGAAATGTTTACACGCGGAAACGAGTGGAGATGACCGTGACCAGGCTTAAGCCATAGTTCTGAGTATATTTGCATAGATCGAATTAGATCTAGCTTAAGTGAGATGAGGAATCATTATGTCAACCTCCGAGGCGCCCGTCTTCCACAGTCTTCAATTGAAAATTCTAAACGCTGATGGTTTGATTGACACCAGAAAAAGATGGCATCAGAACAGGTAAGTAGTTCAAGGTGGTGACAGCGACCCTTCTGGAAAGGACGGTGGAAAAGCGCAACGGTCTTGAGGCAGGATGATATTACTTATTCCAAGTAGGAGCTGTAGAGCTGAAATAGCTAAACGAATAAGATCTATGAGGCCTTTCCCTCGGGTTGATGGGTTGCGAGCTCTTGTCAGTCCGTCCATTTTCTCGTTCTACAGATACAAGTTCATATCGGCAGAAGAGATTCAATTTAGTTGAATAGAACTCGTTACGTGTTGCAGACTGCTTTGCGATCAGACCCGACTTTCACATATTCGATGTGAGCGCTCGGAATCGTCAAGCCGTCTGCTTACTTTCAGCAATACCGAAATTTGTAAGAGGTTGATAACGACTTTATTATCGACAGTGCATGCAGAAAGGTACCGAATACAAATCGAACTTCTAATTTGAGAACCACCATGTGTCCCTCGAGACCGCTTTATACATACGCACAACTTCTTTCTATGGCCTACTGTAACCTAGGTCCTCCTACCTCTTGTACTACGCTTGTTCTATCTTAAATCAAACATAATGCTCTTCATCATGTTGCGGATTCAGTTGATCGGAGTTATCTATTTCTTAGGGTGTACCATGCAGGTGCTGGTATCTCAAGGCGCCGAACCATTCTCAGCATGACGGTTGTCATTTTCAGAATCCTCTGTGCTTTCTTCCCTTTGGGCATCTTCCTGTCTTTCCCCATGTGTCTTGTGATTTTTGAATACGGCAAGGATTCCAAGATCATAGCAAGCTTTCATTGATCCGGCAATAACGAATGCCACCCAGAACAGATGGGCACCAGATAAAGTGCCGGTGATGACGGGTCCCAAGCTCTGACTGGAAGTTTTGACAACGTTGATGATGCCCATGGTTGCGGTTCTCTCGGCCGGAAGCACCACAGCAGCAAGGAATGCCGAGCGAGGCGCCGAATCCATAGACTGCGTGCACGATCGCAGGATTAAAAATGTCATGGCACCATACACAGAGCTCGGTATTGGTATCAGAGCAAGCATAACTGCTGATGGTAGATGTGTGAACACCATCGTCTGTTTTCTTGTCAGACACAAGAATAGACTAGACCCCGTACAGAGATAACCTACCTGCACAAGTCCAATTCGCTTCGAGATAGATGACGCAACTAGATTGGATGCTGCAGATATAATACTAGTGACAAAGAACAACGAGCCCAATTTGCCCTCGCGCAAACCGAATTTGCGATTGAAGAAATACGTAACCCATGACCTTATCACCCCAGGAAATCAGCCTGAACCCGATTGTGATCTTCTGGCGAGGTACTTACGAGGGGACCAATCCTGATGCCAGTGCATCAAGGGCAAAGAGCAGGCATAGGTTCGTTAAAATGATCCGCGACTCCTTGCTGATGGACGGTAATATCGACTTCCTCGCTGCATCAGGCTTTTGAGCATCATTTCCGTTCCCGAGTAAAGGTGACGTTTCTGAAGGGTTTGCAGAGTGTGACCCATCTTGACTCGTCGCCTGCTTGTCTTCTTTCACCACCTCGCATTTTACACTCATGAAGAACGTCAGGCAGAGTTTGACTAGCCCAAAAACAGCGTATGCGAAAAAGACAACACGGTACGACCGTACTTCATCCCACCCTTCTCTTGACTTGAGATGTTGAGTCACCCAGCCGCAAGTTATCATACCAAGCGCTCCACCACCGGTTCCGATGAGGTTATACCAGGCAAAGATATCGCTTCGGGAGGCGTAAGGTATGAGCTGTGCAAGTGTGGACTCCTCGATTGCACGGAATGGACCTATTTCATTTCCACTTGATCGATAGCTTGTCAGATCAAGTTCGCCAAGACTTCTCATAATAAGTGGGTTTTGCTCACGCTGGACTTATCACTCCGATGATTGCCCCCGCAAGCAGTCCCCAGAAATTACCAACCGTTGCAAAGACTACGCCACTAAATGTGACCATAAGGGCACCTAGTGCCAGTACCCGTCGTCTGCCCAGCCAGTCTGCAGTGAGCGTCAAAACGAAGCTTATGAGAATGTCTCCCACCAAGGTTAATGTCATAAAAAGACCGATTTTGGTATCGGATATGCCAAGTGCAGACAGATAGAGAGCGAGTATGAGGGTCGACGAGCCATAAGCAAAGAGGCGTATGAAGCGTTGAAGGATAAGCAGTTTCGCATCTTTGGAGGAATCGTACAGTGCTACAAGCCCAATTTCTTTTGCAGCGCGGCTGGGCAGGCCAGCAATACCGTCCTTTGTCATATCGCTATTCTGTACCAATGTTAGAAGGAAGGTTGTAAACAAACCATCGGTAGAAGGAAGATGGGACAACTATAATTAACAGTTTGTACTTTAGCTGTGCCGCAGTTGCGACAGGGGACGCATGTAGCAGAGAACGTCATATCTGCTTACATAATGAAGACACACCTCATTCTACTGGTAAATTGTTCGTCTATCACCTGCTGTACTACGTTGTCGTGCTACAACGAGCCTGGTTGAGCAATCTCTATTCCAAGGTGGACGGATGACTTTACTTAGCTAGAGTGTCATAAGGCTGCGTTGTGACCGCTGTGTACACTGTGAAGTAACTTTCCTATATTGACCTTTACTCACTCATGGACTCCATCGTCTAAGCTTTAGCATAGAGACATATCTATGTAGTAGCGTACAGTATTTGCTATGCTTTGTTGTTTGTCTGTATAGCGAGTACCTAGCCGCCTCCAGAGGATATCCCTCGTTAAATTGGAGATCTCCCGGACGAAATCCTTATCCTATGTCTAAGACTATTGCGCAAGGCCGACTTGAAGTCAGCACGCTTGCTAAGACAAATAAGATGCATACAGTGAGCTGTGACGAAGCGTGGTATCTAATTGACCCTGTCCTACAAGCTCCTGGCCAGCCTAATTTGCAGTAAATAAGCGGTAGTGTCTGAACCAGTCCTGAAGGCCCCAGTTATTCAGGTTCCGGGCTCAAGTGTGATCCTTGTTTTCGGCCTTGGACGTTGAAATATGCTATACATACCTGAATAGGATTGTTCCAAAGAGTGTTCACATTTTGGCCGATTCGTAAACCAACATTGGAGAGGTTATGGATTTTCCCCATGAGATGCTTTGCGAGAGACTCGCGGATTTGGTACATCGTGGTGTGAATACAGCCGGAGATCGGACAGGTTTTTGGGATCCAACGCCTTCCTTTCCATCCGTCGAGGTACTGCTTGATTGTATAGTTGAAAAATCTGTGTACTTTCCTCAAATGCGCACGGTAAGTTTGCCGGCCTCGGAACAAGACTGTGGCATGTACATTCCTCAACGATGCACTTTGTCGGCTCGAAGCTGTTGTGATACAAGCAATGTTTGACAAAGTCGTTTTTCGTATAGTAGAGAAGCCGCGCTCGTATGCGCATTTTATCGGTGTGACTGCTCAATGAGAAGATATAAAGCATCGATTTGGGCCAAATTACATGTAATTTAGCATACACACAGCGCCTAGATAGTGCCATAGCCATAGGCTGCATGCACTTAATGAAGAAAAAAAAAAAAAAAAGGTATAGTAGAGAAGGGTCGGACTGCAATGTTCCGTCGCTTCATCGCAAGTTCGAGGTGTTCAAGCTTGATGAATACGCTTGATATGCTTGTTGAGCCTGCGATTAGTAGAAAAAGAGGAAGTGCAGCCTTCTTCTGAGCACTTAAAGGGCTTGTCATGTGTCTTCGTCTCCTCTCTTTCTGGCGCAAAATTACAATGAAGAACATGACTTTGCTCTAGATAGTATTTGTTATAGATAGTATTTGTTATGAATAGTATTTGTTATGGATGATGTAGTCGCACCCTAAACGTGCGTTAGGACAAGCAAATGTGAACAGAGTTGGCTCGTCTTTGCTGTTGTTGTAATTTTGAGTCATCATCTGCGCTCGTGATGCGGTAGAGCTGATCAGTACTTTCAAGTTCTTGATAATATTGATCTTAGTCGATCGTTTGACAAAAGCTGCAGGCGATTTCTTCAATGACACATAATCGGATTTGAATGTCAATGCGTCTGTAATGACATCTTCAATGCCAGCAGTCAAGGTCTTGTCGCTGATGTCATCGACAACTTGGCTCAGAGATTTCTCTTCTTCAAGAAGAGCTGAGTCAATGAGGAAGTTCTCTTCATAGTCTTCAGAAGTGTCAGCGTTCTCTGAGATAATGATGAGAGCTTTGAGCGTCACATGATGTTGTTGCACCTGTTTCCCTAGATTCCCTCGGTTCATGTTGCTTGATGTTCACGAGACCAAGGCTTCTAAATGAGCATTAATAGTGACTCAAAGTAACAACGTATGTAAAGAATAGATATCTCTAAACTCGTTCTGAAGCTCTGCTCTGAGTGCTTCTTGTCTTCATGCCTTCAGATTCAGCTTGCGAAATTCGGCCTGAACACGATATCGAACCTTGAATTCGTTCTCATTCAGTTCTTTTTCTTTGCACAGCTCAGTGATAGTAGCATTCGACAATCTTGACTTTTTATATGAGGTGACAGTGATTGCGGATTCTAAATCGAAAGAATCTTCGACAGTAGACCAGGTTTCTTCTGCTTGAAGATCAGAGTATTTAGCAGTGATGTCTTTATTATAACTGATACGACTGTGCTCTAGCGTTGCAGCTACATTCGAGATTGCTTGTTCTTTGATCTTATTTGACAGTTGTCAAGATACAAAGCCGCCTTCTGCTCATTCTTGCTCACGCTGATTTCTACCAGTTTTTCGTCATCAAACGGCAAGTTCAACCCTTCCGTCTTCTCGTCTGTCTTTTTGCCGGGCATGATGGCGAGAGAGGGTCTTGAACGAGTCCCGAAGCTAGACACACACGCAGTCGATTGAGTCTCGGTCAAAAGCCGTTGCTCGATCAAAGCTCACTGGTATGAACTCGAGGTGTTTTCTGAATTGGTTCCAGCATTCAACGATGCTTGAACTTTTCATCAGGAAAAAGTGAGGTCTGTAACCGAGATTTCAGGGGCTAGACTGAGTGTTGAAGTGAGGTTCTCATCTCTTGTTGAGGCGCGGAATGTCAGAGATGTACCGCGAGCGCGGTATCTAGTACGAACAAAACAGAAGATGTGGTGAGTTGCAGAAGATGTCGAAGTAACGAGAACGAAGAAGTGTTATGCAGAATGTAAATGAACAAGTGAGATTAGACTCGCGTAATGGAACTGGGCAAGTGAGGTTAGGCTCGGCGGGATGCCACTGGATCACACCGAGGTGGGACCCGACAGATGTCAAGCCGTCGGTGAGGTCGAACCCAGAGGATGTCAGCAATGTGGGGGAATCCACAATGATCGGGTTCGGAGATGGAGATTCTGGAGCGGTGGCGGTGTGTGTGGATTGGACGGTGCGGTCGGGCCGTGTTGGGTGTCGGCATCACCAGTGAAGGCTTCGCAATTCATCGAGGGTTTGGACTCCCACGTGGTCGAGGGTTTGGGATGCAACAAGTGAAGGCTTCGCAATTAGTTTGTTGTTGGAAGCTGGATGCTGGGTCTCGGCTGGTTTAGACTTGATTGTTCCTGTCCGACGGCCGTATCTACCATCTTAACTATTGTCTTTTTCGTCTGTTCATGCGATGAAGTTTTCGCCTCTCTGGAAGAACGGTCTAGAAACTGCCTCTTCTCGCTTACCCATCTTTCGAACCATGCTTTGATATCCCGCTCCCTTATCTCCACCGTCAGATTGCTGTTCCAAATCATATCAGCCCCCTCAATACCACCAACAAGCCGATCCCAGTCCTGAATCATCTTTCCGATGCTCTCCCGCCTCGCCCGTTCCAATGCTTCGTACTCTCCAACCCAGCTCTTCGACACTACCGGCTTCGCCTTACGATTGAGATATCTTAAGGCACCAATATAACTTCTCCATGTCAACACCTCAGATACCAGCCCGTCCGTAACCTGTGTACTGACTACGGAACCCGAATGGAACTGAGAGCGGGACACCCTGTTGCTTCTGAAGCAAGATCTTTATTGCCGCAAGCGAAGTGGAACCAGACAGTCGGGAAAGGATGTATGAGATAGGCTCAGGCCATTCTGGAGCTGTGCGGGGGCGCTCAAGGAGACTTTTGATGCTGTGGGGTTAGGTAGTGGGGAGGTAGAGAGAGGCGTGGTGGGATGATTGACCAGAAGTGACGAAGATTCTGACACTGTAGGTCGGAGACATTGACAATGTATACAGAAAAGGACCTATGAGAAAACCTACGAAGAAGACGCCGATAGACTGCATTTGTTCTATCTTCAAATATTTATCTCACTGTTGCCTGTTATTTCTCAGCTTAAACAAGACATTGCATCCCCGCGCGCTGTTGGCTGCAGCTCGGGAAGCGCTTTATCATCGAGGCCAACTTCAGACATACGTCTTCATGCATCTACTCGTACAGTACTACCCTATTTCGATCATGCAGTTGTGCCATTCCCACCATCAGCTTATGTATGATGTCACGATCACAATGTGTGATCCCACTATGCGAAATCCGGGTATATTAGCAGTATTCCCGTCGTTTTGAAGAACATCTATCCTTCCTCCTTCTCATTTGATTCTTACAGCGCACTTGGAATTTACAATGCTAGAAGACAAAACACTCCCAGGCTTCCAGCTTGCAGATGGACAAAACTACATGTTAGATCGCAGCTACAGTGCTACCTGTCGTTTAAATTATCAATTCTATCGTTGGAAGGGGTCATTATAGTTCAAGGTTCACCCCTCAATTCCGATCCCAAAGCATGATGCCCGCGTCGCAGATTTGGGCACAGGCACAGCCTTGTGGCTCCTTGACCTCGCTCGCGAACTACCGTCTGCACGATTAGACGGTCTTGATATCAGCCTCGCACAAGCTCCGCCAAAGCAGTGGCAGGAACGTGAAATTAAGAACCTGGAACGCCTAGGATGACGTCCCCAGTGAACTTGTGGGGCATACGGTCTTGTGCATGTCAGACTACTTGTCCTTGCAGTCGACAATAGCGACCCACGACCGATGCTCCGTAATCTTATCAAAATGCTCATACCAGGCGGATTTCTTCAATGGGATGAGCTGGACTTCCCTGGAACCCACGTTATAACCGTTGACGAATCGCTACAAACTCCAGCATTAGAGGACCTTCGAAGGACCATGTAATCCTGGGGTAGGCAAGATTAGGCGCTTCAGCTTCCTGAGATATCGAGCGTCGAGGATCTACAGGATACTAAACTCTATCACTATGGGGACAGGATAGAATTGCTGAGGGCGAATTGTGAGCAGCGCTTGCTTGTCATGGACGAGTTTGCGTCACGATTGGCGAAGATCAACAAGAAAGAGAAAGCTTCGAAGTTGTATCGAATCCTTCAAGACGCATACAACGAGACTATGCAAGGAGCTGCGCTGGTCATGCCAAGAATTGTTTGTGTGGCAATAAAACCGAGTTGAGCGGTGTTGTGAGCACACGATAAGATCAGTGGGCAAGTCAGTCTCATACCAGATTTATTGTGCCGCAACAGGCACAAGGAACCTCAGACCTATCAATCAATCTGTATGCAGAGAGACATATTGAAACTGATCCTTCTCCACAACTGTGGGCCCTGTTGGCCGATTACTGGTTTCCCAAAATCTTCTTCCATCATCTACCAAAACTAAAGACATGGGATTTCTTCAGAGCGGAACTATCTACCTACTCAATTGTCCCCTCTAAAAGAACCCAGAATCGCAAAACCCATAACCCAACCCCATCCTTCCATCTAACACATATGAGCCAAAACCCATCCCTCCATCCCTTCCCACATATAATATCCATCTAGAAAACCAAAAACTTCAGACCCCCCCACTTTTCCGCTCCGCTATGTTACAAAACCACCCATCTAAGACACAGTCTTCGCATCCCCACAACGCAAGAACCGCAAGCCAGGCATACACACACACTCTTTGCTCCAAAACTCAAAAAGAACGACGAGAGAAAAAAGAGAAGAAAAAACTCGCTCTGCTATGAGCAGTGGAAATGTCAGATGCGTAGAGATTATGAACCGCTAATCAAACC
>JAABUH010004287.1_pt1 | contig 11628 bp, 17 predicted proteins | sample 5559121 | NCBI WGS metagenome assembly JAABUH01 (sample SAMN10711871, study PRJNA513364) | rock metagenome | isolation source: Antarctica rocks | place: Antarctica: Victoria Land, Battleship Promontory nord | collected 2015-12-28 | reverse complement strand
AGACGGGGGCGGCGGCGCCCGCCGCAGCAGAGGACGGGAGCGGCGAGCTGGGTGTGACTGAGGGAGGTGGCGGCACCGGGTGCGCACGCTTGCCGATGACAGTCCACCATAAGGGCAGCACTGTTTTTATGCTGTTTCTGTGAGTGGACCAGCAGGGCACCTAGTTGCAGGGCAGCAGAGAGCACAGCCTCCTTGCTATAGTGATATCGGCTCTGAGGTTCGCGAGGATGTGGGGGCGCGAGACACGAGACGCAAACACGCAGCGCAGAGGTGTACACGCAGCAGACATGCACCGGCGGCGCGGCGGCAACGAAGCGCGTAGTAGTGCGGCGCGGCATGGCCTGGCGGCGGGGCGAGTATGGTGCTGCTGCAGCATGCGCGCTCCCATTGCGGTGTTGAGGTGGGTTTAAGCAGTATGCGGAGGGCGGGCCGTCTGAGGACGCGGCGTGCCCTGTAACAATATGCATGTGCTCAGACCGCGCGCTGGGCTGCAGGGGCGGCGGGGCCGGCAGCGCGGCGCCGGAGCGCGTGGTGATGCTGCGCGGCGTTGTGTGGCGGCCGGGCGAGGTGGAGCTGTGGCGCCTGTGGCGCGACGTCGCGCGCGCCTGGCCCGCGCCCCTGGCCGAGCCCGGCGCCGGGCCGGGCGCTGGCCTGCTTGCGCACGCAGGCGCGGCCGTGCCTCTGTGCGGCAGCTCTTGTGGAATACATCATGGCAGGCATGCTTCTATATTTTGGGTGTGTGGTGTGATTTACCAATGATCAACCAGTGGCATCATGCTGCTCCTCCATACATGCCATCAAGTCAACCCAAACAGGCTACATAACCTGGACCTTAAGAGCGACCATGGTGGCGGCGGCCCTGCAGGCGTGGCAGACATGGCGCGCCAGCTGTGGGCGGACCTGCGGCCGCACCTGGTGAGCGCGCAGCGCAGCGGGCAGACTATCAGCCTGGGCGGCCACAGGTGCATGCCCCCTCATCTTCTCATCATTTCACCCGCAGGTGACAGACTTGGTGTTGCGCGGACTCGAGAGCGCAGCTAGTGGGGTGAACGGGGACCAGGGCGCTGCCTCGCTGTGCCAACCTCCATGCGGCGCCGCAGCCTGGGCGGCGCGCTGGCGCTGCTGCTGGCCGCGCTGGCGCGGCTGGAGCCTGGCGCGGCGCGCGGCAGCGGCCTGCGCTGCTACAACTTTGGCTCGCCGCCGGTGCTCTCGCACGCGTCTGGCGGCGGCGGCGAGGCTGTCTTGCAGGCGCGCCCCGGCCCGCCGCCTTGTGCACCCTGTGGGGCTGCGGCGAGGCCTCATTCTCCGCCGCTTTCTAGGTTTGTGATGGCGCGGCCGCATGATGCTGTGCGTGAGACGCTGCCGGTGCATTGTGCTGCCCACCCGAGTGCCAGAGCGTCCCTGCCTGTTGTACCAAACCCTGCTCAGATGAAACTGTGCTGACGGGTCCTAGCACTGAGGATTGAGGCTGAGATGTGCCCTCCAATGACGTGAGTGCACCCAAGCTGGGGCGTGTGGGCCCGCTGCAGGCGCTGGGCCTGCCCGCGAGCGCCATGCGCAGCTTCGTGCTGGACAATGACCCAGTGCCGCGCGCGATGCTGAGCGCGGACCCCGCGTTCGCGCTGCTCAAGCAGAGCGCGCCCGTCGCGTGGCTGCTGCAGGCGCGTGAGTTCCTCTGCCGTGGCTGTCTGCCTCAGTGATAGTTCCTGCTGTACGGGTGCTTGTTGTGACACAGCAATGTGACACAGCACCTCGGCACGAGAACGCTGCAGCCGCAGTCGTCACAGCGCGCGCGCCGCCGGCGCGCGTGGCCGCCCATGCTGCCAGCGCAGCATGCTGATGCCGGGCTGCCCCCGTGCGGCAGCGCCCGTGCTGTCCTGCGCATCCACCCCGCGCGCGCGACGGTCCGCGCGCGTGCAATGCAGGCGCGGCGCGCGCTGTTCGGCGAGGGCGCCGCGCTGACGCCGGACCGCTTCCTGTTCGGCAACGTGGGCGAGGTGCACCTCATCCGCTGGAGCCCCGAGCACGGCCACCGGGTGCGCTGCGCCCGGCGCGCCGCCGTCGGGGCGCTCGCCATCCAAGCGGCATCACTCCCTCCTCACATCACAGCATGCTGCTGCTGCTGCAGTGGCCCAAAAAAGAATCAAGCCAAACGTATGTGCGGACTTTGGGGTGTGTCATATTGCATGTTGTCATTTCGAGCCAAGTGAGACTGTAGCCCGCCGGGGCCAGGTGTCTTAGCTGTCGAGCGCAGTATCCTCTGCATCCTGCCCGAGGCCGACGGGTTTGTAAGGAATGCTGCCTGCTCTTGGTACACCCGCGAGCACTCATGAAGTCCACACCAGCGCGCGCCGCAGGTGCTGCCGCTGGCGCCGGCGAGCGCGGAGGAGGCGCTGCGGCTGGTGGTGGCCGAGGTCATGGCGTCGCCCGCCGCGGCGCTGCAGGCGCTGTACGACCACGCGCACGGCAGCTACTCCCAGGCGCGCCGCGCTGCCGGGGCGGCGCGGGGCGCCCCATGCCCTGCTTACCCCACATCGGTCGCGCCCCGGCGGCCGCTCCGCAGGAGGCGTGTGGTTGTTGTGCACTGCCGGGATGGTGCACGGCGACCGGCAGTCCCCAGCCCGCAGACCCGCACAACTGGAGGCTGTGTGTCCTTGTGGTCCCTCGCTGTGCAACGTCAGAGGGTGCCGTCTCTGCCCCGCTTGCTGATGCGACCAAAGTTTTGTGCAAGCAGGCAGGGCAACATGCTGCCCACTGGCAAAACACATACCTGCCCATGCGCAGGAGCTGGCCGCCGCGGCCAGGCAGCTGGAGCGCCGGACGGCCGCGCCGGCGGCCGCGCCGGCGGCCGCGCCTGCGGCTGCCGCGCCTGGCGCGGGGCAGGCGCGCGACAGCGCTGGCGCAGCTGCGGCGGCGGCCCGTGCGGCTACGCCTGCGTGACAGTCCTGTCGCTGTGGGTGGATAATGAGCAGCCCCTCAGAGCCTGCAGCCGCTGCCGCTCTGTGCGAAGGTGTTGCACACCGGCGCTGCAGCGTTTGCCCAGCACCACGCATAAGCCTACAAGAATAGAATGTCACACGAGGCATGCTGTTGTGCGGCTGCCGCGCGCCCGACTGCCGCTCTGCCCAGGGCGAGCTGCCGCCCCGCTGCCTGACATTGCGAGTACGCTGCTTAGGTTTTTGGTCAGCGGCATTCGCATAAATGCTGCCCCCTTGGGACAATGTCTACTGTTGCTGTGTCTGCACGGCAGCAGCCGCACGACTTTGCATCAAGAGGTGGTGGCGGCTCGAGGGCAGCACATGCAGCTACTACTTTTGCTTTAAGACAGTGATTGGCATGTCACGGCGCAGCCGAATGCATGTCAAGGCTCGAACACTGCATGAAAATCTGAGTGTCCATGAGAGGTTTTCGCTGCTGCTCTGAGTGCGTTGTTTTGACTGTGGCTATTGTGTGACTTTGAAATGGAGGGGGTCGGATCGGTATCAGCACACCTTAAATACAAATTGGCTTGCTTTCCACTTTGACGGGGATGTCTGGGGCTGAGGTGTAGGAACTGGTCTTGCAGTTATTGCAGCAGCATGCTTGTTCTTTGTGTGACACTGCGGGCGCATCCAGGCATGTGTGGAGGCGGTTGCATGTCCATGCAATCCTGCCTTCCCTTGTTGCAGTGTAGCAATCCATCAATGCCGTGTATTTCTCCAAGGAAGGGAGGCCTCGTCCGTATTTGCAACACAGTGGAATGTCTGCTGAGCCAAGTAGCAAAACCTAGGTAGGTGTTGTGGGGTTGGGCTGTCCAGCCAGCCGCCTGCTAGACACATCGCAAGCACGCGTGTGCCTGCTTGCAGCCTCGGACCAGTTGACAGGTGTGCGCCTACTGGCTCACAGCCAGACAAGCTGCTTGCAACCCTCACTTTGCCTGCGCGGTGCCCTGTGGGCGCTTGAGGCTGAAGCGTTTGGTGCTAAACCGAGCAAGAACAGTGCATATCAAGCACATAAGCTCCTCAATAAGTGTCTTGCTGTCTGCCACACTCTCTGCCAGCCAGCAGCCAAAATGTACTTAGCAGTCACCGCGTGACCCGCAGTCTAAGCACGCGCGTGCGGAGCACGCAGGAGCCGATGACTGTCAAGCGGCGCAACCACGGCCGCTCCAAGCCTGCTGGCGCACGCGGCCGTGTCAAGCGGGTGCGAGCCGCACTCACCAAGAATGAAGGAGCCAGGCGCTGTGCTGGACAGCGGGTTGCCTGCGCTGGGCAAAGTCTTTGGTTGAGCGCAGCCACAAGCTGGAGAGGCAGTGTCAGTGGTGCGTTTAAAAACTGGATGTATGCCGTGCTGCTCCGCCGCCACAAGCCGCTTCCAGCCGCGCGGAGTGCTCGCCTGCTTCGCACGCAGCTTGCAGGCTGTGTGCAACAGGCGTGCATGCTGGCATGAAGCAAGTGCGTGACCTGACGGGGCTGTGCCGTCATGTATTGGCGCGCTGCTCCCTGTGAAACATGGAAAAGGGGCCGCACCAACGTCCGCATGCACAAAGCATGCGTCCCCCGCGCGCCGGTGCCCCGCACATACAGCATCCTAAGCCTTGCCAAAAGTAAGGCTCGCACATGCAAACAGCGGTGTGGTCACGTGCGCGCGCGGCGCAGGTGCGCTGCGAGGCCTCGGGCGTCCTGGTGCCCAAGGACAAGGCGGTCAAGCGCTTTGTGGTGCGCCCGCGGTTCGCGCATGTATGCGCTCACAGCCAGCGCGGCGCCTCGCTCTTGCTCTTCATCTTGCCAGCCGTTTCTGGTGCCCGTGCTCGCGCGCGTCAAATCCGGGCATCCTCTCTGACGACAAGCACAGCGGCATGCCCAGCGGCAGGTACAGCGGCATGCACATCATGCACGTAACTGCCTGATATGCACACTTTCTGCACAGACCAGCACGGCGCGCCAACCTGCCTTGCCCAGTGCGGACCATGCGCTTGCCAGCGCGGTCACGAGGTGCAGGTCACGAGGTGCAGGGCGAGAGCGCGCATGCCTCAGCCGGCGCATGCTCGTGGGAAGCTCTTCACAGATGATCTATCTTCGTACTGTAAAATAAATGCGTTCCTATAGGTATGGGAGTGGTCATGCATGCCGGCCATGCGCAGGTGCGCAACATCGTGGATGCGTCAGCCATCCGCGACATCCAAGACTCGAGCGCGTATACAGGTCGGCCGCCCAGCGCTTCCAGCAGAAACGTCCTGCCGCCGCATGCAGACCTCGCTGCTTGTGTCCACGCATTGCCTGCCCGCGTGCGCATGCCGCTCCCTACCGCGCTGTGCCCCCACCTGCATCCGCGCGCGCTTGCGCCGGCCTGCGCCGCTCCCACCCGGGCGGGGGAGGAGTTTTCCAGCACCCGCCTCATGCCCGCGGAGGAGCCTCACTTGCTCATGGTGCCGTGTTTGCGGCGCTCTCCCGCGCAGATGACACGCAAGGCTACGCACTGCCCAAAATCTACCGCAAGCTGTACTACTGCGTGAGGTGCGCCGCCAAGCAGCGCTGCAGAGATGCTGTGCAGAGTCCCCGCAATGCAGCGTACCTGCTGTGGCCAAGAGAGCCAGCAAGCTGGCCACGCTTGCATCGCCCGTGAGCCCATTCGATGACATGCCCATCTGTGCAGGGTCACCCCGTGCTGAGGCCGCGGCGCGCGCGCGCAGCGCCGCCATCCACAGCCGCGTGGTGCGCGTGCGCAACCGCGAGGAGCGCAAGAACCGCGAGCTGCCGCCGCGCCCCTTCCGGCCGCCGCTGGCGCGCGGGCCGCCCGGCGCGGGCGGCGGCCCTGGCGCGCCGCCCGGCGGCAATGCCGGCGCAGGCTATGGCGGCGGCCCGGGGTACGGCGGCGGCGGTGGGTATGGCGCGCCCGGCTACGGTGCGGCGGCTGCCTTTGCGCACGGCTGTGGTTGGGTGCTCTCTGAAAGGGAATGCTCATATGAGAAGCTTCACCGCCCTCGATGCACTGGGGGCCCATACAGCAGCATGTTCACCGTAGCCAGCATGCGCAGGCGGGCCCAATCCAACTGGCGTTGGCGGTTTCGGCGGTGGCGGCGGCGGCGCCGGTGGCGCTGATTGGGCTGGCGGCGGCGGCGGCGGCGATTGGGGCGGCGGCGCCGCCGGCGGCGGCGGGAATTATGGTGGCGGCCGCATGGTGCCTGTGGCGCAGCCTTCTGCCGCCCCCGTGCAGGACTACAGCACATGGTAGCAGGGATACCATGCTGGGGTCGAGTCCTGTGTGGCTGGAGTGACTGCCCTGTGGCAAGCTTCGCCAGCAGTGGTGGCGGCAGCGGCAGCTTGTAAGGCTGGGGCGCGGTGGCAGTGGAGCGGCTGTGGACCGCCCTGGGTAGAAAACACTCAAGTCAGGGCTGCACAGCAAGATTTGTGACAAACAGCTTGGGCATGGGTACAAACTTGGCTGAAAAGTTCTGAAGCATGAGCAATTATTTCTCATGTATGGAGCTGCTCTGCAATCACCCAGACAGCAGGCAGCGCACATATCACTACTGCATGCATGTGGCAGGAGCCGGACATGTCTGCATGTTCAGGGAGGTATCTGCTAGGTGTTTGCAAGGGCAGCGAGCGCATGCAGCCTGAGTGGGAGCATACATGGATATGGTGCTTGGGGTACTCAGGACAGCTAAGCAGGTGCAGACAGGTGACTATATGAGTTTTCAGGCTACGTGTATGTAAGTGTGCTTTTTGTATGGCGCCAGCGTAGCTGCCAGGGCCGCAGCGGTCCAATCCAAGTCACCAGTGTCCCAGCCACACACCTTGCTGCACACTGACTACCTATGCAAGACTGCCGCACCACTGTCGCAGCACTGCCCCGGCCCAGAGCCTAGCCCGCCGCGCCCCCCGCCTCGCTGCGCCGGCGTTTTGCGTGCGGCTCGCCGCCGTCCGCGCCGTGCGTGGCCGCCAGCGCGCCCGCGACGGGCGCGGCGGCAACCGGCGCGTCCGCGGGCGCGCTGGCCTGGGGGCCGGCGGCGGCGGCGGGCGCGTCGGGGGCGCGCATGGGCAGCGCGGCTGGCCGCGGCGGCTGGCCCAGCAGCGCGGCCTCGGCCGCGGCGGCCTCTGCCTGTCGCGCGGCGACCTGCGCGCACAGCGCCACAGGGCCACCTTGGCATGTAGCGCAGGCATCATGTATGACAGGCATATTGAACAGAAAGAACATAGGTGGGTAATCAGAGCCTAGCGCACATCCTTGGGCAGCAGAGTTAGGGCAATGCAGCAGACTCCGCGACGTAGTGCAGCCACCAGCACAGAGGCCAGGGTCTGGCCAGCTGGGGCAGCAAAGCGCCTGGGCAGCGCACGAAGGACACAACAAGCTGGCAGCGAGTCACGGAGAGTGCAGGACGCATGGGGGTGCCCCGTGTTGCACCTTGCGCTGGCGCGCATCCGCAGCCGCCCGCTCGGCGGCGGCCTGCTGCTCCCGGAACGCGTCCGAGGCCGGGTCCAGCAGCGGGTTGTGGCACGCCTTCAGCCGCCGGTCGATGCGCCGCACCTGCGCGCGCGCGCCGCATCTCGTCTCCACTCTGGGCTCGCCGGCGGCTCCGAGCAGCCCCGCCGCCCCCTAGCTGGGCGCCCAGAGCGCCTGCGGGCGCTGCCTTGTAACTAAAAACAAAGCGGGTCACAGGCGCGGATGCTCAAGCGAACGCTTTCCTACAGGCATTCTTGCTGCTGGTACACACACACGCGCACAAATTCGCGCCCTCAAAGGCAACATGCTCAGAGCCCGACGCGCGCAGGCCGGAGCGGGCGCGCGCTGCCTCGTCGTCGACCGGCTGGGCGCCCTGCGCGCCCAGCGCGTCGATGCGCGCCAGGTCCTCGCGCAACCGCTCCAGCCGGCCCTCTCCAGCCGGGCTGCCGTCCGCCGCGCCCGCGCGCGCGGCCGCGCGCTCCAGGTAGCTGCCGAAAGGCGCGCCCAGCTGCGCGCCCCGCAGCGCTGCGCTCTCAGCTCTCGACAGCACAACAAACCGCTCATCGCCTGATTTGAAAGCAGGGCAGCGACGCCCCAGGAAGCTCAGCAGCCTGCGCCGTCGACGCCCATGGCCGCAACGCCACGCACGCCGCCCTGCACCTGCTCGCAGCCGCGCTGTCTGCTTCTCAGCGGGCCTGCGCGGACCGCCGCCAGCAGCCCCCTGGCAGGCCCTGAGCCCCGCGCGCGCCTTGCGCACGCCGGAGCGCAGCGCCGCGAGCGCGAGCTGGCCCGGCGGGAACAGCAGCGGCGCGTCGGTCAGCATCAGCGCGTCCAGGCCGGCGGCCGCCGCGCCGCGCAGGCGGCCCAGGCCGCCCGGCGCCGCCGCCAGCGCCGCCAGCGCGGGCTCCAGGCCGCCCGCGCCGGCCTCCTCGCCGCACGCCTCCAGGTCCTGCGGGGGCCCCGGGCGCCGTCGCGGGGGCGGCAGGTCGGCGGCGGAGCGCTGGGCGCAGGTGCCCCGCGCAGCAGTGCCTGATCATGTGCATGCACAGCATGTGCAACATGATATGAGCATGCGTGACACGGTCAGCAACATGCGCACGCACGTACAAGCTTCACGGCTGCCTGTGTTGGCGCTCGCTGGGCGCATGCAGGGCAGGGCACACGCCGCACTGGGACGTGCTGGCGAGCGCAGTGCACGGCATAAAAGTGCCTCTACTGCAGGCGCCCCAGGCTGCGCTGCTGCACCAGTGTCACAAGCAGGTGGCGCACCATGACAAAGCCTGCGAGCGCACGGAAGGGCGAGTAGGTGATGAGGTCGAAGCGCAGCGCCTGCAGCAGCGCCGGCTCCGCGCGCAGCACGGACGCCTCCTCCTGTCGCACGCGCGCGCAGAACTCCTCCGCGCCGATGTACGCCTCCTCCACCTGCGGCGCTCACACAGACGCCCCTCCCAATCATGCGGTTAGGGTAGGGTCATCATAATCGGGTCAGCGGCTCGCGCACGCGCCTCCGCCGCGGCCGGTGCCTGCGACGCTCGCGGGGCGGCCGCCCTGCCATGCGGTCAGTGTCTCGCGCGCACGCGCCCGCCGCAACCGGTGCCCATGGAAGGGGCGGCGGCATGAGCAGGCCCATCTGGGAGCGCATGCCCTGCATGCGCATTGGCGCACACACAGCGTCCGGCACCCGCAAAGACAGGAGTTCCACTGCCCTGATACAGTGTGGGTTGCGAGCCCGACATGACCCTCCCAGCACCCGTCCCGGAGCCAGCGCACCGCTGAGCAACCACCCCGACGCCCTTCGCCAGCATCTGACATCACTGGCCTCAAGTCCCTGCGCTGCACATGCATACCTGGTGACCATGACACAGCGGCTCTGGGACTCCGGTAGAGCTGAGCGCCCGGGCGCGCCTTGCCCGCCAGGTAGATGCAGGTGAGCATGAAGTTCTTGGGGTCGTGGTCGAGCACGGAGAAGGCGAGGTAGAAGCGCTTGAGGAACACCAGCGCGGCGGCCAGGACCTTGGTGGGGAAGCCCAGCGCGCGGCACAGGCCCTGCCGCGGCCGCATGCATCACAGGGCCTTCACTGAGGGGCAGCAGTGCGGGCTCAGTACTTGCCATGCCATGAAGTCTCCCACCAGCTTGCGGGTCGCAGGCCGCTGGCAGGTCGCAACATGCATTGGCACGGCAGACAACCGGAGGTGCACGCACATCAGCATCAGCATGATGCCAAGGCTTGGTCGCATGCTGCGCTGCTGCCAGCATGCAGTATCGCCTGCTCCTCGGTGCCTCAGTGCTTGTTGAATGCTGCGCTGCTGTGAGCATGCAGTATTGCCCGCTTCCTTGGCGCCTCGGAGCTTAGGAGGCAACGCTCCTGAAAGCCTGGAGCCCTGGCCTTGGGCGCCCCGCACCTGCATCTTAGTCTGGTAGAACTTTAGCAGCGAAGCCTCCTCCTCCAGCGTCACGGCGCGCGCCTTCTTCTGCTTGCCTGACGGCGACAGCAGCGCTGTGTCAGGGGACGCTCTGGCAGCGCCGTTGCTCCTTGCCGTTTCAGAGCGGGGCCACACCTGGCTGCTTGCTGCTGTCTGCCTCGGCAGGCGCCCCATGCGCGTCTCCGCTGTCCTCCTTTGCCTGCATGCCCGCTCATGCAAGTTACATGGTGCCGAGTGCGCTCCGTCGACAGCAAGGATATAGCAAGATGTTATCACCTTTCTTATGGCTGCCAAGCTGGCCTCCCGGTTCCTCTGCCGCAGCTCCAGCTGTGTACCGATGCACAGCAGCAGCTTTAGATGCAGTACGTGCATGGTGTATGTCAGAGCGGTCTGCAGTGAAGCCAGCGCTGCGAGCCCACCAGCTGCGCCTCGGTGAATAGCCAGCGGCTGCGTTGCGTGGACGTCTGAAAGTTCATCACCTCCCACCCTTCGCGGGACGCACCACACCGTTTTCTCCCTGGGACCACACCATCGATGACGAAGCAAGAAGTGGGGGAGCGGCGGGCAACTGGGTGCACAGCACGCAAGCAGCAAAAACCCCCTGCTGCCTGCTCAGGTTTCACTGCTCTCTGTGCGACGAGCGTAGGTGTCAGCCCCCACACAGGTGTGATCGCACTGAGTCTGGAGTTTGCTTGGCGTACTTTCTTGATAGTATGGCAGACACAGTGGACGTGGAAGCGCGACCTGCGGAGACAGCGCAGCAGCCGCTGCGAGTCACAGCGGAGCAGCTGGGCGTGCAACAAGGGTGCCTCCAGCCTCCACTTTGCAGTGACTTTGTGTAGCATTTACTTTTTATCAATACTTGGGCGGCGGCTATTACTGCACATGCATGCACTGCTTTATGGGGGTGCTGGCAGTGCTCAAGCCACCGGAAGCATGCTGCCGCGCAGCTGCACACTGCCTTGCAGTCACGCCGCTGCACTGGCCGTCGCTTGCACGCCCCCGACACGCTAGCCGCACTTTGCGCCGTGCTCGCCTGGGCCGGACCAGACCGGGGGAGAGCGCGCTGCGGCCCAGGGAGGAGTATGACGGCGGCCTGGACTACGACCTGGGCAACCTGATGGCCAGCGACCCCGCCCCGGTGGACGCGGAGCGCCTGCGCGCCGACCCGGACGGCGCGTGCCTGGAGCTCGCGACGCGCATCACGCAGAGCCTCGTCGCGCGGCTGTTCGAGCTGCCGAGCGAGGCGCGGCGCCCGGCCTGCCGCGTTTTGGCTTGCAGGAGCGCTGGTCCGGGCACACGGAGCCAGGGCCGGCGTGCGGGCAAGCGCCTGCACACCAGTACCGCCACTGTCTGCCAAGCGCGAGGTGCTGAGCTGAGCGTCACCGCGTGCCTCAGAGACTTGCCCGCGACGTGGTGCGCGCGGCCTTTCCCTCCTCTATGAGGAAGGCCAAGCTCAGGTAGTCCTGCAGAGGACCGCAGCTTTGCAGCACGCAGCGCGTATGGGAAGGGCAGTTTGCTTAAGGCGCTGCTGCCCCCACAGAATCAATGGCCGCGCAGTGAAGCGCTTGGGCGCCAAGGCGCCGCTGCGGCGCCTGTGCACGGGCTGTGCGCGCCAGCCGGCAGAGAGGTCCAGGTGATACGCCGTGGCAGCTTGCGGAAGGGCGACAACGGCGCGCAGGCGGCGCCGGTGGGCAGGGTGGCAACGCTGCCGCCGCCGGCGTACCCGCTACCGCGGCACAAGCCGCCGCCGGCGCCGCGCGCGCCGACGCGCTGGGA
>JAABUH010004284.1_pt1 | contig 11635 bp, 12 predicted proteins | sample 5559121 | NCBI WGS metagenome assembly JAABUH01 (sample SAMN10711871, study PRJNA513364) | rock metagenome | isolation source: Antarctica rocks | place: Antarctica: Victoria Land, Battleship Promontory nord | collected 2015-12-28 | reverse complement strand
ATGTTTGGGGCTCTTCGGAGATCCCATGTCAACCATAGAGCCTCTTCAACCGCCATCTTCACTGTCCTCTGCGACCCTAGCACTTCGAATCTTGACTTGATCAACCGGTCTATCCTCCGCCCCTGTCTTCACTAATCCCATTCTTTGTACAACTCTCAGCCCACTCTTCACTCTCCCAAATATTGTATGCTTCCCATCCAACCAAGGCGTAGGTGCAAGTGTGATGAAGAATTGACTCCCATTGGTGTTTGGCCCGCTATTTGCCATGCTCAGTACTCCTGCCCCTGTATGCTTCAATCCAGGATGTATCTCGTCCTCAAATTTCTCTCCATAGATCGAGCTGCCGCCTCGTCCAGTGCCGGTAGGGTCGCCGGTCTGAAGCATGAAATTCGGGATTATGCGATGGAAGATGACTTCGTTGTAGTAGCCCCGTTGGGCGAGGGACGCAAAGTTCTTACAAGTCTGTAGCAGCTTTAGCAAAGCACAAGTGACTGGATTGAGATGGGCGTAGAGCTACCTTTGGGGCGTGGTTGTTGTAGAGCTCAATAGTGATGGAGCCCTTCCAAATCTTAGCTGGATCAAGTCTAGGAACATCATTAGGCGCTTACCATAGTGGTGTCGAGAACCACATTTGTCGCCATTACAAGCCCACCAATTCCTTGCACTTTCCATAAGCTTTGTTTATTTGTGGTGATCAAGCAATCTCACTCAGCCCTATGAGATGACGCAGAAAAATCATACCCATTTATTTGAGACTTAACGAGACTATATTCCTCTACCTTCTGGCGATATTGCCATCAACAGCAGACTGTATAGTGTGTTTGATTGATTACGCTGTCTTTGCCTTGAAGTTTGACACGAGGGGAACTTGACCAACAACGGTTCGCTATGGCTGTGGCCTCTGCTCCACGCTCTCAATTGACTCCGCCTTTGAGAACGCCAGATCATTGGTATTAACCTGCTAAAATCCCACTCTCATAGCCGGCCCTTGGCACGTCATCTCTTAATTCAGTATCATGGATATTCTGGCAGCCGTGATTGCGCTGTCCTCAAGGAAGCCTTTTTCTTGCTAAAATCGGAATATTAGAAGTCCTGCAATGAGGCATTCGCTCTACAGTGAATCGAAATATACTCTAGCCCGGCCAGAGAGTTTGCTCGAAGATGATGCCAAAGCCACACCACATGCTATGTTTCTTGAAACCAATCGATAAATAATTTGTTTTTCTTTTTCCATTGGCTGTGTTCACCCTTCAACGCAATCTACCATCCCATGGTCTGCATTCTAATCCTTGAATTGAGTCTTGGTACTGTGGCCCAAAGTGATAAGCTTTTACTACACAATCAGCCCAACGGCGAGTCACGCAAAAGTATATTTCCAATAACCAGGGCGCTTCCTCATCAAAAGTCTTAACGAGAACTGAAGACTGCCTAGTCATCTCAGCATCGCGTTTAACAATTTCATCTATATAACCTACGGTAACTTCACTTTTCTTATCTTTCAGTTATATTAATGGATGCAGACATGTCAATCGCTGAGCGATTCATCGAATTTGCTCCTATCAAGTGGATGCCTCCGCCTTAACAACGGATCGATCACAAATATTACCCTAGTGAGGGAACCATTGAGGAAGAGTCTTCACCCAAAACGCGTCTCGATCTCAGGTTTGCGCCCCCAAAAGCAATGTTTCCACCCAAATCGTACAGAGAATGTCCACATCAGCAAAAAAAGGGGAGGAGATTGGCTATCCTTGAACTACTGTTCATCAACATCGAAAAGAAATGGACCAGCCCCGGACCTAGTTCTGAGCATCTTATCTTTCTGGAGCTCGTTCATAAAAGGAGGGGTGAGCTGTCCCTCAATTTGCCCTTCAGTAGAGAATATCCCGATTCAGAATCAGAGGATCAATGGTCGAAATTTTTGGTGAACACGCTGCGGAGAACCATTCGATCGAAAAAATGGTTCGACAAAGCCTGTAGACAAGATTCTGAACGCGGAACTTGCCTTGGCACTCTCGGATATCTACCTCCAGAGTTACGGGTCCAGATTTGGGAACAGCTTTCCAAAGGCGAAGGAAATATACCGCTGAATTCAGACACCGTTTTGCTTGACTATCAGCGCTCCGGACCAACTGCCATCCGACTATCCCATGGTACTGGACTGGATATCAAAAGGACTTGGATCAATCAGCATAGTGTCCGCCAGCTTCGGGAAGCCTTGGGTCCTACGGCATACGAACTCGATGCTGTGTTCTTTACCAGATTCATCTTTCGATTTAATTCGCCTGGAATGCTCAAGGAATTCTGGAAACATTTTGGCCCCGCTTCAAGCCCCTTTCACCGCATCGAGGTGGACATCTCGAACAGGTTTTATAGGAAATGCTGGCAAAGGTGTGATTACGCTTTCAGACCCGAATGGATAGACCCACGCTGGCTTACCGCCTTTGATTGTTCACTGCCTAGCATTCAGTCCGTGAAGTTGAACATGGGGCAGACATGGACGGATTCCGAGATGAGAGAATGTTTTTCGATACCCGTTGAACTATCTCAAACTTCTGAGCGGGGCTACAGCGAGGTGTACTCCGAGGAAAGTACTTCCATGATTTCATAGAATCACCCATTTCTAAAGGTTTTCGTAGAGAGGGCGTTTGATAGGGCCATTCAAACTTGAGTAATACTGTTACTTTGCTTAGGTGTGGCTATCGTCGTGGACATTCACAAAAGTATAATCACAATCGGATCTACCTTTACTAGAAGATCCTCGCACGCCACATTGGTAGCCCTGCTGTGAGTCATAACGACTCATCGATTAAGATTTATACATAATTTCCACTCGGATCTCAACATCTTTGGGCCGTTATCCGTCCTCCCTGATGACCTATATTAGGGTTGTTCGCATTCCTCTGGATCTACAATCTCGGCGAAGAATCCATCCTTCTGACCTAAATTTGACTCCAATTTCCCTGCACCTCTCAACAATTGGGTCGTCCGTCCCCGCCGATTGAGGGTGTTCAGGAAAAGCTCGGCGATTACTTCAAACAATCTCGCCATGACCCTTCGAACAGATTTTGCGCTCCTTAAGTTAGTGGAGAAAGACATGACTCAGCATCATGGGGATTCGATGCTTTCTCATTTGGTTTTTTCTGAGCTGAAGACTGCCGAGATGCTGGCAGATGAGGGGTTCCGCTACAAGGGACGACATGGTCACGATGGCATAGGGTGGTGGTTGGACTATGGCTCATGTGGGAATAAGTACTTCTTCCACTATTGCCAAGACACTTTTGGAAACGCAATGACGGACATTCTTAATGTCTTCCTCAGGAAGTGCCATTTTCGTTTCAGCCTCCCGGGATCACTCCTCCGCTTCCTAGATCTTTTCCAAAAGTTTCCACTTCCACCGCTTCGCATAACAGCGCAGATATTGAGCACCGTATGCATTCGGCGGTGTGGCCAAATATGTCCACGAGATTGCTTCTGCAGCGTATGCAGGAGGCAACATGATCGAAGAGATCCGCAAATATGCGTCTGCAGCTCTCTGGAAGACGATGCAAGATGGATGAAAGCCTTCCGACGTTTGCCATCCAACTTAGCATCTATCACCTTTTTCTGCGGGGACACTTTGGAACGCCGGATATCAAAGACCGGGCTCCGGAAGACATCGACGACCTTAGATGGGATGAATAAGGCCGTGATCAGGAATGTTCCAAAGGCTGTGACGTCGGTCTCATTCTCGCAAAACACAAGATTGACCCAGACACAGCAAGCCGAGCTCAAGGTAGTGCTAAAGGACGTTGAGAAGTGACAACAGAACTTAGGTGGGAGGGAGGCCGGTGATTGCGCGTTGTATCATTTTGGCTTCCTTGGTATCGCTTAATCATACGGAAAAATCCCAGAGACATGCGTTGCTAACTAGAGTAATTATCCCTAGAGTTTATTGAAGTATTGAATGAGTATCTGTAAGATCGCACTTTTCAGTCCTCCTAATCTTTTCACATCCAAACCATTATCCCTCACTCACATAAAGTTTCAAGAAACGAGACCTTCCTAGACTGTTCTCATCAGATTGCTGAATCACTTCAGACTTGTCTTTCGGAAGGTAAAAACATTCCCCCATTGTCTTTAGGATCGAGTTGCTTATCATCCGATCATGGAATACCCAACCCTTCATCAAAGAACCGAAGATCAACTGCGAGCTAGCGTCGAGGTCCTCCTCTACCGTCCAGTAGATTGAACCAAAGCCAAAGCAAACAAGAATACCCGATGCATCCAGAAACACCGCAAGAATCAACATATCCCACCCCGTATGATAAAGACTCCCGAGACCCGAGTCCGCAAAGAGCAATTGACATCGTGTCACGGCACTCAAAATCCTCATTCTGAAAAGTCCAAGTGTCTCACGCGAACACAACAATGATCTCTAACGCAAGCAGATTGATATCGCCTGGTCCTAACATCGGTGTTGTATCACTGATAGCAAGCTGACAATTCATACTATTCTGGAAAATTCTGTAACGCAAATGGCCTGTGGGCGGCAAGTTTTCTTGGATTTTGGTGAAACGAGCGGTGTCATTGATGAGTTTCACCATAGGAGTCTGCGAGAAGCCAGGCATGCTTTGAATCGGGAGAAGGCATTGCGAGCGGCTCTTTCATTTCAACTCACTGTCAACGAGTAGAACTTCCCGAAATCGGGATTAGATAAACATTAAACGGATTATCATTATAATGCATTACTGTGAAGTCCATAAGGAGTGTTTCATCTTCATTACATACATGATCCAAAAGCGCTCAAAGCAAAGCAAGCAATCCCCATCCCAAGCATATGCCCAGAAGAGACCAATCCATTCCCAGTCCAATTGGGTCCGCTTCCCCAGTGGATACCACGACGGACGTCGAAGCACTCACTGTAGGAGTGGACTCGGCTGACGTAGTCGCCCCTTCGCTTGGTGAGCTACTGACAATTACAGGAGGTGAGAGGGAGGTTTGCAATGATCTCGGGGGTGGCGACGAGATTGGAGAGGCTTCAGGCGTAGTTGTGCCAGGCGCCGGCTCGCTTGGCGTCACGCTAATAATTGTAGGAGGCGATGGCGTGGTAGGAGGCGGAGGAGAAACGGACGATGCTTCAGGTGTGGTCTGCTGGAGGACTGAGAACAGCTCGGAGAGCTGTGTTGGCGCTACACTGTTTGGATTAAAGATTGGAGAAGGCGGCGTGCTAGGTGGCGCTGCAGGTGTCGAGGGTGATTCAGGCGAAGCGACGGGCGGTGGAGGCGTCTCTGACGGTGGAGGGACTACTAGTGGGGGAGAGCCCTCTGGTGGTGGTGAACTCGCTGGCGGTGGCGGGGGAGGAGTCTCTGATGGTGGAGGGCTTGGAGATGGCTCTGGAGCGCTTGACGGTGGTGGTGGTGGCGGCGGCGGCGAGCTTGGTGGTGGCGTAGCAGAAATCTCTGGTACGGCTGTGGGGCTAGGAGCTGCTGCAGTGGCACAGGCAGGAGAATCGGTGTTGAAACATCCGGCAACATAGTCTGTTTTTGACGTTGTGGATGTCAAGGCGAGCGCCAGTGTTGGCGTGCTAAGCAGCTCAGCTGAGCGCCTGCCTGGATCGATAGACGGACCGCCTGGTAGGCAGGTAGTTATCCCAGGATACTGCCTAGCGTAATCGGAGTTCTGGGCCAAGAATTTGATGAAGAACGGGTCAACGTAGCCATAGTCAGCTTCCGTAGTATCATATCCAACGATGCTACTGGTAGGGGCGGCCGCAGCTCTTTTTACATTCACCCCGTTGAACTGACTCTGCGTAAAGACCCCAGTTGTAGGTAGATTGGGAGGGGCGAAATCAGCGGCAGAAGGGCCAGAGACTCTTTGGACGTAGGGAGTCGACAATGATATGACTGCTGTGCTAGTTGCCGTTGCACCGCTGAAAACAGCCTCTGCATTGGAGTTGATTCCGGGAAAAAGCAGAGAGCTTTGCGTCGCACCGAATGTCGCCGGAAAGGCGGTAGAAGTTGTGGCGCATGCGAGCTGGCCATTCTGATCGGTCACAGCAGGAACATGGATGATCCTGGCAGTGCGATAGACGAAGAAGTTGTTCGGTGATGTGCTAATAGTTGTGTCAGCATCCACCGATTATCACGAAGTCCTCTTAGACCATACACTGTCTGCGCATAGACCACCGTCGTTGCTCCACTCAGCTGTGACTCGGTTATAGCGTTGTTTGCGTTCGGTAATCTTGCAGCTAGGTCTAATGTAACGAGCAGGGAACTAGTAAATTCAGATACAGAGGTTGAAGTTTCCGTGATGATTGTGTCTGGATGGCTCGTGTAATGATATATGATCTCAGTAGATGGAGTAGTGAAAGTCAATGTGGATATCGAGGTATCTAGGATTGGGTCAGCATTGGGACTTGATCCGGGGCACTTTTGATTTATTACCTCCCCAGTACCTGTAGTCAATCGTGTCTTGTATCACGAAACAACAGTCTGAAGCAGTGGAGGGTATGGACGGTGGTGGGCTGGTGATAGGGGCAGTCGTGGGTGGAAGAGTATTCGTGGTGGTAAAGGATTCTATAGGACCCGATGGACTTGATGTAACCGGAGAGCTGATCAAAGGCGAGGTGCTGAGCGTAGGAGGTGGCATAACAGAGGCTGGGCTGGAAGGTGGTAGAGGTTGAGTTGGGGGCGGTACCACGGTCGTAGAAAGAGGTGTGCTTGGTGGCAAAGGTACCACAGGGGTAGTAACAGAAGTAGAAGGTGGAGGTATCGGTGGTACAGGTGTCGTAGTTAGTGGGGTTACCGGTAGGACAGAAGTGGAGGGTGGTGGAGGCACCGGTGGAATTGACGAGGTGCTTGGGGTAGGAACAGGCGTAGTAATAGGAGGAGGTATGGGTGGAACAGATGTGCTGGTTGGAGGAAGCACCGGTGAAGTTGATGACGAGGTCGATGGGAGAGGCACTGGTGAAGTAGACGGCGTAGTCCGTGGAGGAATAGGCGTAGTACTTAATAGCGATGTGGGTGGAATAGGTGTCGTAGCAGGCGGGGGAATAGGTGTCGTAGAAGGCCGGGAAATCGGTGTCGTAGAAGGTGGAGGAATCGGTGTCGTAGAAGATGGAGGTATCGTTGTGGTGGATGGCGGAATCCGTGTGGTGGATGGTGGAATCGGTGTGGTGGATGGTGGAGGTATCGGTGTGGTGGATAGTGGAATCGGTGTGGTGGATGGTGGAGGTGGAGGTGTCGTAGATGGTGGAGGAATCGGTGTCGTAGAAGATGGAGGTATCGGTGTGGTGGATGGTGGAATCGGGGTGGTGGATGGTGGAGGGATCGGTGTGGTGGATGGTGGAGGGATCGGCGTGGTGGAAGGCGGAGGGATCGGTGTGGTGGAAGGCGGAATCGGAGTTATAGGTGGTGGTGGAATAGGTGTAGACGAGGCGCTGGTGATATTGGTGGTTGGTGGAGGAACGGAGGAAGAGGTTGTTGGCGGCGGTGTGAAGGTAGGCGGCGTTATACTCGACGTGGTGCTGTTTGTGAGAGGCGAGGTACTCGAGGTCGATGTTGATGATGGGGGAAGGGTGGTGATTGAGGGAGTAGACGATGACGGCGTGGAAGTGGGTGGCGTTAGAGTCGTGAAAGTTATGTTTGATGATAAGGTAGTCAAAAAGGTAGTAGAGAAAATTGAAGACATGGTGAAGGTGGTTATCGCTGACGAAGACGTAGTAAAGATACTTGAAGAAGTCGGCGAGGTGCTCGTTGAGATCGACGTGGAGCCACTTAAGGTGGATGAAATGCTACTTGTGATTGTAAAATTTTCCGAGATACTGAAAATGCTGCTCGAAATGCTTGGACTGCTGCTCGTGACTGGGATAGTACTGATGGTGACAATGGGAGTTGTGCTTAAAGTACTTGAAGTGCTCGGAATAGGTTGCGTGCTGTTCGTGACGAGGGAGGTAGTACTTAAAATAGTGAGAGTGCTAGTTGCAGTGCTGGTTGAAATAGTAGACGAGTTGCTTGGAATGATTGGTATACTACTCGTCGAAGATGAGGAAGTAAAGAAAGTTGTAGAATTGTGGCTCGAAGTAGGTGTTACACTAGGACAGCTACTGCTCGTTACCGGAGTCGAAGAGGTCGTAGTCGTAAGGCTGGATGACGGACTCGACGAATTCGAGCTAGTCAAGGAACTCGTCAAGCTTGTCATTGACGTGATGTGCGTACTGGTTGTCGAAGGAGTCGTAGAGACGACGGTAGAGCTGTTAGAAGTTGCATAGCTCGTCGTGGGCGTCGTCTCTGGGCAGCTTGAAGTAGTATTATGACCAGGCACACTACTATGGCTTGAGGTACTTTCGGAGTGTGAATAATGTGTCCCATGGAGTGTTTTCGTTGTGGTAAAATGACTTGTCACGCTCGAAATCTCCGAAAGTGGTGGCTTCGTGGCCACCGAAGAGGTTGTGTTGCATGGCACAGTCGTTGTCTCGATTGTAACGATGGTTGAAATAGTTGGCGAGGTATGATTGTTTCCATACGGAGCTCCTAGATACCGATTCAGCCCCATGCCATCATTGAGGTGTAAAATGGGACAATGATTTACCATGACGGGGAAAGTGTGCTGTCGCATGGCCTGGTTGTAAGATCAACGCGGCCACAGCCCAGACCCCGAATATCCCCATTGTCGCGTGGAGCACAAACGAATGTGATATGTGTGGAAGCAACAATACATTCGCACGGTCGGGATGGAGGTTGTTTTTGCACGGGTACGAGCCTCAGCCTTGCAGCGTCGCAGGAGGAAGGCCTCGAAAGGCTAACCATTTCAGCCGTACTCTAGGAGCTTCCCACGCAATCCTCTTCGCAGCTCGGCCTCTTGATGACGAAGGGCGCACGGGAACTATCGTCCTGTGGTATGGTTGCATCGTATCTGTCACCCACCGTCATTGGCGGAGGAGGTGCTTGGACACGTTCAAAGAGTGGAGAGAGCCTCAAGTGTGCCGGATGGGGTTATTCCTCGACGCTAGACGGGCGAAAAGGAAGATCGGCAATGCATCCTAATGTGAGTTGGCAGCCCGAAGGATTGGCACTTGCGAAATGCACCAATCATGCCTTGCACTCTTTTCGTCCGATCTTTGGCGGGGTGGAGGGGTTCTGCGAGAAAGAGCAGAGAAGGATGAGAAACAAGAGAGACACGAGAGACACGAGAGACACGAGAGACACGAGAGACACGAGAGACATGAGAGACAAAAGTCGCAAAAGTCTTGGCGGTTGGCTGGCACCGTTGCATGCCGTTTCTTCCGCGAGGCATCTGGACCAGAGGATTGGCTCAATCCTGCGTGCCATGTCTCGACCATAGTCATAATCATAGTCATAATCAGAGCTTGCAGACATGGCTTGCTCACAGCCTCATGCTGAGGCGACCACTTCCTTCTCATCCCGTTTCTTCTTACCTCATTGCGACAAGCCATGAGCTCCCTCGGCATTGATCAATACCCTCCTTCGTGCTCTCAAAGTGGCCGACGACCATGCTGAATCGCTGGCTGGCCAAACGCGCAGCCTCGTCAGTACCCGCACCCATCTCTGTCCAGCCGAGTCAAAAGTTCAATGGGAATGATGGGCCTTGGTCCTCATTTCCCATCCAGGTCGGGACGCCTCCACAGATCGTGAATGTCTTGGTCTCCACAGCTAGCTCCCAGACGTGGGCGATAAATCCGCAGGGCTGCACGTCCTCTGACCCTGCCAATTGCTCCATTTCGCGAGGTGGATTTTTCCAGCCAAACGATTCGAGTACATGGAAACAGAACCAAGACGCTGCCAATGGCCTGTTCCCACTGGTCTTGGAAACCGATCTCAACGTCACCGGCACAGGCTTGTATGGCTATGACACCGTCAGTCTAAGCGGGCAAGGCAGTGGTGGTCCTACGCTTGATCAACAGGTCGTCGCCTCCATTGCCACGAAAGGGTATTACCTAGGTTTACTGGGGCTGAATCGGGGCTCATCGACGTTACCTGGAACCAGTAATGAGATACCTAGCTTCTTGTCGAATCTGAATCAAAGCAACCTGATTCCCTCTTTGAGTTGGAGCTATACAGCAGGCAACCAATATCGGCCAGGCCCAGTGTATGGGAGTCTCATTCTGGGAGGATATGACTCTTCCCGTTTTGAGCCCAATGATGTCTCATTTGCCTTCAACAACACCGCCAGTAAAGACCTTGTAGTTCACATTGGGGAAATCGATCTGACAACGAACGATTTCATCACCACCCTTGGTACCGACAATGAGAGTATAGCGGCCTTCATTGACTCGACCACACCATACATCATCCTACCTCTCAATATCTGCGAGCAATTTGAGCAGGCTTTTGGAATCGAGTGGGATGACGGTGTACAAGCATACCTTGTCAATGATACATTACACAGTGCATTGCAGCAAGGGAACACGTCGGTGGTATTCAACATCGTGGACTCATCCACCGTCTCAGGGCACGGTTTCAACATTTCACTGCCATACGCTGCTTTCGACCTTGTCGCCGGACCCCCTCTGCTGAAGAATTCCTCACGATACTTTCCTTTAATGCGTGCTTCGAACGATAGTGAAATCACCTTGGGCCGGACATTTCTGCAAGAAGCGTAAGTCGCTGTCTGCAGTCTCAATACTTACGATCATTGAACTCACCATTGATGTATTCTAGGTATGTGATAGCTGACTATGAGCACGACAACTTTTCCGTGTCCCAATGTAGTTGGGAGAGTGGTGCGTCTCCGCACATCATACCTATCAAGTCACCAAGCGCGCCGGATGACACAAATCACACTCCATCGAATAAGCTTTCCTCTGGAGCTATAGCCGGCATAGTGATCGGAGCTGTTGTTGCTCTGCTGGTATTGGGTTTGCTAGGCTTCATATTCTGGAGGAAACGGGGCACAAAGGAAACCAAGCACACTCAAGAGACGAAGAATTCACCCGTCGAGATTGACTCTGGAATGAAAGATCCTTATTTGGTGTCACCAGGTGGAATGCACAAGGACCACCCCCAAAGCCCCGAGCTGGATGTGGTGGAACATAAAGGGCATGAGCTCGATGGTCAGACCTACTTTGACCAGGTATCCCCGACCAACGAGCATCCGGTCGAACTACCTGCGACCGAAAGGCAAAGCCGTACACTGTCATCTCCTATATCTCTTATGAGTGAGATGTCAGATTCGACTAGATTGCATAGGCGCGAGCCATCTGATCCCACCTCTATAATGAGGGCGAGGTCTGATGACGCGGATGCACAGACGGGAGCCTTCAGATCCGGTCTCTCCAACGAGACAGAGATCGGACGCTACCAGGCTGCACAAGCGAGAGCTATCAGATCCGGTCTCTCTCTTGAGTGAGAGACGGGAATCAGGAGTTGGCAATCTATAAAGACTGGGGTTTCGGTACTTGCATTGGGAAGCTGGTTGGGAGATGTAATATCAAGTTCTTATCACCATTATGATCATAGGCAGGTATTACGCGAACTACCATTGTTTCTTCGGTGTCAATTTTTCAAAAAGTCCCGCGGGCACTCGAAATTGCTAAAATTGGGTGGAAATTGGAAGTTGACGCGTGTCTTGGTGTAATTATATCTGGGCAGTGACAGATCACGTGACCAAAGCCCTCCACACGAAACAATCACAATTT
>JAABUH010004283.1_pt1 | contig 11643 bp, 15 predicted proteins | sample 5559121 | NCBI WGS metagenome assembly JAABUH01 (sample SAMN10711871, study PRJNA513364) | rock metagenome | isolation source: Antarctica rocks | place: Antarctica: Victoria Land, Battleship Promontory nord | collected 2015-12-28 | reverse complement strand
CATGGCCGCGCGCGCCGGTGCGGGTGGGGCGCCCAGTGCTTCTGCCGCTTGGCTTTGCCGCCTGGCTGTCCGCAGCAGTGTGCTCCCAGAGGCGTGATGAGGTCGGGGCAGGCGCTGGCAGCAGGGACCCCTGGTTGCACGCACGCGCGGGCGCACCATGCGCGCGCCGCCCGCCGCCGCAGCCGCGCCGCCGCGCCGGACGGCCCGCATCCCCGACGTGAGTCCCTGCGGGCCTGGCGCGTGCCCTGGGATGCGTGCTGCTGGGACCGTGTGCGCCTGGGGTGACGCGGTGCATACCCTAGGGCTATGTGCAGGATGCTGCGGGTGCCCGCAGTCGTGCGCGCGGAGCGGCTTGACCTAGCGCCGCGCCGCGCTTGGCAGGTGGGCGCAGCGCCTCTCTGGCCTGCCGCTGCACCCGGTGGCACCCCGTGCAGTGCCCACCGCGGCGCGCGCGCCGCCCAGGTGGGGCGGCCCCAGCCCCGCGCCTCTCAGCCTGCTGCCGTGCCGCCGCTGCCAGCCCTGTCAGGCCCCAGCTGCGCGGCCTGCCAGGCGGCTGCCCGCTGTGCCCTGCAGCGTAAGACCTGGCCGGCCTGTCCCTGTATGCAACGCGGTGTATGGGCGTGCCCTGCCTGCGCTGGAGCTGTATGTGGCAAGCAGCCGCTCCTGGCATGCTCTCTGCCCAAGTTGGCTTTGAACGTCTGACTGCACCGCGGGCAGCGCCACAGCGCCAAGCCGCAGGCGGCCGCAGGACAGTTTGAATAGTTTTGGGTTTGCCCGTCACCAGCTCGCCAACCACTCTGTTTTTGGGTACGCTTTAGCGTGGCGCTAGGCAGCATGTACTTGGCAAAAGTTGCCAGAGTAGCCTGCGGCCAGTGTTAGAGCAGCTTCCACGACTTGGAACCTTGGACGTGCAGCGGGTGCGGCGTAAGAGGTCTGCGCGCTGTGTCGTGTGTTGCTGCATTTATGTTCATGCAAGTCAGCTGTAGTGTATGAAAGTAACGCCATTTGCACAGATACCTGCTTCTGAGTCCCTGCAAAGTGATTGCAGTCTCTTGCACAAGACTGCCTTCCTGTGACGCGACATTGCTCGGGTGCGATGCTCGAGCACCCAGGTGTCTACTCTTGACTGTGGGCCTTTGGGACCGCGCTGAGCGGGCGGCTGTGCAGCGGCGCTTCACATCAAGTTCGTCGCCACAGAATTGCATCCAGATCAACAGCGGCATCCAGATCAACAGCGCCGGCACGGCAATTGTGTTCAAGGTAACAAAAGGTAACAAAAGCCCAGGCAACTTGCCGAGGTGAAATAAATTGCATAACAATGTCCTGCAGTTGAGCTATGCAATTCACCACCGCACATGGGCGCGCCTGCACAACCAGCAGCTCTAGAGCAGCAGGCCGCACAGCTTGCAGAGCCCCGCCGCCACCCCTAGCTAGAACTGTCACGCCCTGGGCTGGACACGGCTTGAACAACAAGGCCTGCGCGACTGCATGTGCACATGCCAGCTCTTTCCTCCGAGGTCGAGAATGAGCTAAAGAATGGGGCAATCATGCTGACATTCAACGTGACGCCTGCCTTGCACCACCCAACGCCCACAAATGCAAACGGCAGCCCACACAGAGCTCAGCCGCCCGCACAGCCTCTGCACCATTGGACAGGGTCGGCCATGCAATGCGAAATAGCCCAATAAGGGTGCACCCGGTCCTTAGGAACTGCTGTGCACCCTGACCTTCTTAACGGGCAGCAGCTGTGGGTGCGGTCCGCCCAGCAGGCAGACAAGTGCAGCCCCGCCCAAGCCCGCTCGCAAGCGCTCCAGGGCCGGCCCGCGCGTCCGCGCAGCCGCTCACTGCTGGGCGCCCGCGCAGGTGAGGCAGTCCTCGAATGTGAACGGCTCCGTCTCCCACTCCACGCCCAGCTCGGAGAGCTTCAGGTGCGCGGCCGTGTACTCCTTGAAGAACAGGTCCTGGTCGGCCGCGTACTTCTCCGCGTACGGCCTGCGCGCGGGGCGCGGGCCCGGGTCAGCGGCAGCCTCCCCGCGCACTGCATACAGCCTGCAGGTACGATTACATATTAAGCAGGTGCCGGGGTGGTTCGAGACCCTGAAGTCGTTGCATTGCTTTACATGAGCAGGTTGCATGCTCCTCCGCAAGCGGCCGGCGCGCAGCGCGCGGGCAGCCCGAGGGGCGCCGCGCCGGCAGCCCAACATGGGGCCTGCTCAATCCACCTCTGACGAGTGCACCAAGTGCAGCAGCAAGTCTGTGTGCGGCCGCAGCTGTCTTGATCCTCTTCTGGGGTGTGCGTTTCCTATGTGTTTGTAAAGGAACTTGTGCACGTCACACAAGGCTGTGCAATACACTGGTGGCACCCAATGCGCCACCAAATCACCACTGGGCGCCTCGGTGATGTAAGCAGGGTTGCAGAGGCTGCTGCTGATGACATCTATGCCCATGAAGCTGCGTCAGGGCGCACCGGAAGCCCTCATCAGCGTACAACACATTGTCGGTCTCCAGCACAACCAGCTCGTCGTCCTTCTGCTCCTTCACATCCTGCCGCGGGCGCCAGACCGTGTGAACACCCATGCTCGCCATGCAACCAGCCATGCAACGCCATGCTCATCACGCTCATGCCACCCGCATGCCAACCACACCAGCGCGGGCCCCTTGCACCCGAAGAGCCCAGCGCCCAGCCTCTTCACGCGCGGCGCCAAAGCCCACCCCCGGAAAAGCCGCGCGCGGGCAAAGGGGGCGCGCCTTGAAGTACGAGTTGTCGAACTTCAGCCACTCCACGGTCCAGGAGGAGCCGCCAGGCGTGCCCGGGCCCTTCTCGGTGTACTTGGTCTTCTCCTTGCCGTAGCCGCTGCGCGAGGGCTTTACCCGGCCCAGCGTGTGCGCGCCTGCCGCGCCGCAACCCCCTCCCGTGACGCACTGCTGCACTCCTGGCCGGCGCCTGTTGGCCGGCGTGCGTGTGCTGCGGCCGCAGGCGGCGCTGCTGGGCAGTTGGTCAGCGCAGCAGTGGGCCGCATGTCGCAGCTCCAGCTGCTGCATCATGGTGGGCCCAGGCCAAGGAGCGCTGGCGCAGCCGCTCTGGCGGGCGCGAAGATCATCGCAAACGCGCCGTGCCGCCATGCACTGATGTATTGGCGTGTGCGCCGGCGCAACACCACACCACACCGCACTGTGACGGCAGCGCCACCCGAGCGCGCACCAGACAGCGCGACAATCTCCTGGTCGCTGAAGCCCATGCGGTAGAAGACCTGGCGCAGGTGGTCGCCCGGGCCCTTGGCCGGCGCCGGCCAGGGCGCGCCGCCGGCCGGCAGGTTGCCCTCCGGCGCGCAGCCCTCAGGGTTCTCGGTGTCCTTGCGCCCAAACTTCAGCGGGATCGACGGCCCGCCAGCCACCTGCGCGCCCGCTGCCCCCCTCTTGGGGACGAATCCTGACAGACGGAGGCGCGCGAGTGAGCTGAGGCTCGCTCTGCTGCGACAACAGTCCTGCAGGGCGCGCCGAATCGCCCGTCGCTCAAGGAGGGCGCATGGACAGCAAGCTCACAGGCACCGCGGCTGGTGACCAGGACCCAGGTCGGATGCGGCAACACATGCATTCCCGTGCCAGCCGCGCCACGATGATATGGGCTGCTGCTGCGGGGCCGCGCGCCTCGATGGCGGTCGCCGACGCGAGCTGGAATAGGTCTGCGTACGACACGCCCTCGTACTTGTCCGCGATCTCCTTCAGCAGGTCCAGCGCGACCGTCAGGCCTGCGCGCCGCCGGCCGCCCAGCAACGCTCGCACCGCGTCCGGCCTGAAGCGTCCGGTCTGGACCGCTACGCACGAGCGCAGGGCGCCCCGCAACGCCTCGCACGCTGCCTCACTTCACACGCAGCACGTCTGAGACAACGCTTGGCGCTATGCTGCTGTGCGCCGTGTAAAAAGCGGGGCGCTGTGTCCCGCTGTCGCACCAGCGTTCGCGTCGTGCGTGATCTCCGGGTAGAAGCGGATGCTGCGCCGCGGCCCCAGCACCGCAGTCAGGGCAGCAGGCCGGCTGTGCAGCGCTGCAGCTTCGCGTTGATGCCGGCCGCAAAATCCCATGAGCAACGCCTCTCACACAGGAAACGCACCTGCCGTTCGCCCCGCCGCGGCGAGGGAACTCCTTGACGTCCTGCGCAAGCACAGGAGCAGCGTGAGCGCCGCGTGCAATCCTCCAGATGGTTCCAAGCAGCCGCGTTCCCGCCAGGCCCGCAGCCCTCACCAGCCAGCACAGCAGGCTGCCTGCACTTAACATGCAGAGGCATAGGCACAAGCGCGCTGCCGCCAGCAAACAGAGCACACGCAACAACATCGGCACGCCCGCAGAAAAGCGCCCCGTGCACCTTATCAAACGAGCCGCTGTCGTGCCAGGCAAGCCGCACGACTATGGGATGGCAGTGCTTGCTCTTGATGAGGGTCTCCACATCCTTCTTCGCCTCCAGCAGCGCCTCCTTCTTCGTCTGACGCGCAACCACCATGACTGCCACCCGTGGCCGCGCTGCGGGTGTCCTGCTGTTGCTCTTGAGCTTGCTGCCGAAGGCGCCGGCGCGAGAAAACTGCGACACGCTGACCATGATGAACGGCTGGTTGAGATTGGCACACACCTGTCGATAATGAACAAGAGAACCTGTCTCTTGCCAAGGGCCCCAGGCCCCCCGTCTGCTGAGGACAGCAGGCGACACCGGGCTGCTGAGGCCGGGGCGCTGTTCACAGGAATGGCACGCGGGCGCGGCGTGATGGTCATGAGCCTGCTGGTTACAGTGGGGTGAGCGCCCTCCTGCTGGCGCCGTCTTACAGCCGTGCAGTTCGGCCAACATGTGAGCCGTGCTTGGAGGCAGCCTGCCGCTGCATGCTGACATGCGCGCATTAGCATGGTCGCCGGAACGGCGCTTGGCGGGGCTGGCCAGGGTGGGCGTCGCTTCGGGCGTCTACATTTTCGAGGAGCCGCTGCAGAGGGAGGCGCAGCGGCAGGCGCGGGAGCGGGAGCGGGGCAGGGATCCGCGGTCACAAGCGCCGCCCGCAGACGCGCCCGCACGCCAGCCCAAGCCGTAAACAGCGTTTGAAGGACAGCGACGGGCCCTGACGCCGTCTTCGCGGTGCAGCAGGCGTGCCACTCGTCCACTGTCTCACTTGGCCATGGCTGTGGTCTGCGGCATGCTTCCGCCCTGCAAGAGAGGCTGAAGGTCGCAGGAGAGGCTGAAGGTCGCAGGAGAGGCTGAAGGACTGGTTGCCACTCCAGGGGTGCTGGCTTGGTGTCCATCGCGCTGCAGCCTTGACGCTGCGCTGCAGCCTTGACGCCGCGCTGCAGCTCCAGCACGCGAGCGCACGGTAAAGGTGCGCCAATACGCCCAGGTCCGCCAGCTTTTCGTGCCCTCACACGGCTGTTGTGAGGTGTCACGGCCTCTTTCAGAAGCAGAGAGGTGCTCTCAGCACGTGTGTCTGCTGCGCGCAGGGGCGTAGTGAGCGTCCAGGCGCTCTGTCGCTGTCAAGGCCCGGTCATCAGCTGTCATGACATATCCACGCTTGCCTTCAGGGTGTTCTAAGGTGTCTGAACACTGTGACACGCCCCATCACTGGGTATTTTGCATGTAGCACTGCGCTCTTGACGTTGCTGCCGTTGTCCTGCGTATTGTCCCGCAGCTTACAGGGCGGTGCGTTGAGAGCTACCTCACATGCGAAGTGTAAAGTGCGAGGCAAGAAAGGAGACTATCGCGCAGTTCGCGCTGGTTACAAACAGGATGTCATCAGTGTGTTGCACCAACATGTTGGTCACGTCAGAGCTCTTTCACGACTTGCATGGTTTACAACTGAGGGTACAGACACATTCCAGCCACAGATTGTGCACAGTGCTGGCCGGCAGTGCACCTCGCAGCAAAGGCAACGTGCCAGTGCACCAGGCCATGCATGCCTGTGAGATCAACACGGCGTGTCAACCTCATAGCCTGCGCCGTCAAACGTGGAGCGGGGCTCCATCCAAAACGGAGAGCTATGCTGCAGCGGCCTCCTGCGCGGCCAGCAGCGCGTTGTAGCCCGACACGCTCGCACACGCGAGGCAGTGCCAGGCGGCGTGCGCCCAGCCGCAGCCCGCCCGCTCGCGCGCCGCATCCTCCAGCGCGAAGCACGCCAGGCCCAGCGCGCCCGCCGCCAGGTGCCGCCTGTGTGCGCGCCGCAGCGCCGCGGCCGCTCCCGCCCAGCCGCGCCGCCGCTCCGCCGCCGCGCCCGCGCTGCCGCAGGGCGGCGCGGCGGTGCCTCCGGGGCTGTCGTGCCAGGGCGCCGCGCTCACCCTGATGCAGGCGTGCGCCGGGTGGCTGCCAGCGGCGCCGCATGCGCTGGCGCCAGGTGCGCGCTCGCGCGCGCCGCCCGCCCCGGAGCCGGCCGCGGCGCAGCGGCAGGCTGCCGGGGGGCGCGCGAGCGCGCGGCGCGCAAACTCCACCTGGCGCCGCAGGCCGGGCGGTGAGCGCGCGGAGCAGCCGCCTGTTCCCGAGGTCGAGGGGGCGGCCGGTGACTGGGACAGCCGCGGGAGGGCACCCGCCCCTGCGCATGCTGCGCTCGGTGTACACGGTTGCTGTGCGCAGACAGCGACGGTGCGTTCCCCCGCCCTTCCTGCGGAAGCAGAGTGCTGCAAAGCCTCTGTTTAAGTGTATGCAGCTTGAGCGTTGAGAGGACGCTGCCAGCGGCAGCGCGTGTACAACATGTCTGAGAGCGACGGTGTGCATAAAAGCGTGACGGTGTGCATGAGTGCAGGACCAGCGGCGGGCGCGCGCCTCGGCGACGGCGATGTTCAGCGCGGTCACCAGTGTCGGCTGCAGCGGCGTCAGCGCGGCCGCCGCCGCCGCCCGCAACCTGCTGCGCCGCTCGCCGCCTGCTGCGCCGCCGCCGCGCGCCGACCCAGGGCGCGCCGCGCGCGCCAGCTGACCGGTCGCCGCCGCGATGGTCCTGCAGCGAAAATGCAACAAGGCTTTGGCGCGACCGCAGGCAGGTCCACTTTGCTGTTCTGGTATGCCGCGCAGTCCCGCTGCCAGCCTCTACCTGCAAGAGCGCACGTCTCTTGACACAAAACGTGAGGTCCCCTTGCCAGCTCTGCGCAGCATCAAATCCTCTGCAAGCGGGGACAATCCGGGGCATGCAGGGCACGCTTGCCAGTAGTCGAGCTTGCGCAGGGCAACGCGCAGCCGCCCCTTGGACGCGTGGTACGCTGTCGCAGTGGCCCCAAGCGCCACCAGCCAGGCGCCAAAGTGCTGGCCCTCGCTCGTCTGGCGCCGCCTGCGCATACAAGGCCCCAGGATCGCTGGCCCATGGCAGGTTTACAGGACGCAAACAAGCCGCACACGCAAATGTAAGCCTTACCTCAGCGTACTGAGGCCAACAGCGACAAACGGCAGCGAGGTCGCCACGTTGATAGCGCGCTCGACACGCTCGCGGTCGTTGCTGCCGGGTCCCTGGTACGGCGAGGTCATTGTTATGCGAGTCGGCGTTAGGTGTATAGCCGGCAGAGGTTATCAGCTGAGCACCAAGTGTGCAAGTGCGTGTGCAGGTGCAACACATCTTGGTATATACACATATATTTTTCTGTGTGTTCTGCTTATGTTTTTACTTGCTGGCAGTGTCCTGCACAGGTCACTGGTAAATAGGAAGCAGAGGCGCAGAGCGCAGCACACCTTTGGCTTGAGGCAGTGGCGCGCAGCATGCCGCAGGTGGGACAGGCGTGTCTGCTGCGCTGCGGCCTCTTCCGTGGGCAGCACGTGCTCTGCAATGCGTCCGCTGTGAACAGGCTGGAGCTCGTGAAATGGTCTGGCTCTGCCGTGTGCCCTGGACGCGTGCGGAAGCAGTGCGGGGCGCTGGCCAAGCGCCCTGCCAACCACGTCGGCCAGGCGTGCTGCAACGGGCTCGCCGTTGCAGTACGTGTCTCCCATGCCACAAGCTGCGCTTGTCAGTGGATGAGGTTGAAGGAATATGCCTGCGCGCTGCACTACGAGCATACACCACGGCGATAACAGCAGCAGAGTCTCACTCCAATGCGAGGTTGCCTGTACAATCGCTGCGCCGCGCGAGCAACAACGTCGCTGCCCTCCAAACTCGAGTTTATATGTTAAAATTATCCTATTTAGGCTAAGCACGTGCCTACCTGCAACCCGCTGCTTGAGCTCTAGGACACCAGTTTTGTTTGGCATTCTCTCCGGTCTGGTCTGCTACATCGTAACTTCTGCCCCTGCCCAAAGACCATCAGCAGAGCAATTGACAGTGATGCTGTCGTGTGGCTCCCTGCCTGTGCCTGTAAGCGATCTGTCTGCTATGAGCCATACACACAGCTACAGTCTTGCCACTCACTATCCGTCCGCAGCGCACCGACTTAGGAGGCGTGACAGCCCATGGGCTCGCTGCAAGGCCAGCAGCCAGCGCGGCGCTGCGCCGGGCAAGCGCGCTGCTGCACAGCAGGAGCAGGGCCGTACAGGCTGCACAGGGACGCGCTTTGCGGAGAGCCTGGGCGCTTCCTGCGCCGCATGGCTGTGCAGCGCGCCTGCCCAGGCTGCAGTGCATGCAGAGCCGGTCAACGCGCTGTCGCTGCCAACGTGGGCCGTCCACGTGTCCAGCACGGTGGAGTGGGGCGTGGCCATGTATCTGGTCTGGCGATATGCTGAGGTCACAGGTCCGCCCGGCGCTCCACTCGCCGTGCAAGGCCTCAGTGTGAAATACTGATACAGAGTCTAGGTAATGAGCAATGCGCCTGACCAGCACAGTGCCTGCGACAGGCAACGAGAGCTGGAAGGGCCTGACGTGGGGGATGATGCCGCTGTTCGGGGGCGCGCTGGCGGCGTGCACGTACCACTTCTTCTACAACTCGCCCACCCTGGACGCGCTGGTCGCCCTGCAGGTCTGCCACTCCGGGCGGAGCCAGCCTCACCGCTTGTTTTCTGGTTTGCACAGCCTGGACAAGCTGGTTGCCGGGCAGTTGTCGCCCTGCAGGTTGCCGCCCCCGTGGGAGGAGCTGGCTGTAGCCAAGTAGCTGCCGCGCCTCGCCGCAGTGCACTGTATTTGCAGTCAGTATGCACGTCTACATATTGCAGGGGGCTTGTGCCACCGATCACAGTCAGTGCTTTCACTGCCTGCGCCAACCCACTGCTTTGGTTGCGCAGGCCTTCCTTACATTCCTGGGCAACACCACATGCGCAGTGGCCGCCTACCGCATTTTCAAGAGCATGCAACCCAGCACAGGCAGCCCATAGGAAGTTGTATGGCGGAGCCGGGGGCAGTCCAGGCTAGCTCGCTGCTTTAGCAAGTACTTGCCTTGTAGCGATTTTCTGCTGTCAGGACATGCTTAGCCTGGCAAGCACACTAGTGGCCAGCATGATCACAACAAGCGGGTGCTGCACCCTTGCGCTGTGTAAAGGAGTTGCTGAGAGTTACATGTTGACACCTACGCAAAGACAGACTCAGAGCCCGACCATGCCCAGCAGCTGTCTGGTGCATAGGCACAGGCTCCAATCCCACCTCGCCTGAGAACCTGTCATACACCCGTCCGCTTCCAAGCAACACCCTGCCACTGCACTTTGCGCTGTATCACAACCATGCAAGGCCACATGGAGATAGCGCCCGACCCCGAACATGCTGCTGCGCACTGCACTACAAGGCAATCTTGATGCTTGTCTTCCCAACAACTGTGCAGCCCTGGCTGCACCAAGCAACGCTAAGCCCCTTGCAGCGCCGCTGGGCCCGTTGCTGCCTTGGCCGTTGATGTCGTGGCCCAGGCTGGCAGGCAGGTGCGGTGTCAGCAATCACGCCCGCTTTGCCTTGAAGTTGTAGTAGCACATACCCAGCGCAGACGCGAGCGCAAAGCCGCCATACACGCCGGCAACCGTCCAGCACATGTTCATGGCCTTGTCGCGCTGCTCTTCGTACGGCGCAAAGTCAGGCTCCGAGGTGTCAAACCACTCACCCAGGTACCTGTGGCAGACGGAGCTTGAGCAGGTATTTCGTAGTGCAGACCTGCGTCTCACAGACAGAGTATGTACCAGGAAAGAACCGCAAGCACGCCCCCTGCCTTGCGCCTCCACATGCTAGGTCGCGCGTCCAGGCGACACATACCACTCCCAACCCTCCGCCGCGAGGGGCGCACTGATAGTCGCGCTTGAGCAGCGTAGCCATCACACCCATGAACAGTGTGCCGAATATGGACAGCCCCAGGCAAAAGCCAGTGCCTGCGCGCAAGCAGCCCGCGCTCTGGTTCTGCTCACCAGCCGAGCAGGCTTCAGCGCGTATGCAAAGCTGCTCGCGTCTGTGCCGAGAGTCACACAGGCAGACGAAAGAAGCGCACAGCAAGGGCAGGTGCGCATGGCCGAACGCATAGCACAGGGCGCGCCTGCAGGGCCGCACATCGGGCCTGGCTAGGTCACAAACGATGCAGGGAACTGGCGCGTGCGAACGGCGCTGCCGCCCGGGCCGGGCGTGCAACCCTAGCGCGGTGCGGTGCCCCGCAGCGTACGCGCTGCGCAGGTGCCGTTAGTATGCAGTGATGGACTGCAGGTAGCAGGTACAGCCTAGGCCTGTTTGCAACAGTCAAGCAAGGCCCAGCGTGTGCAGCAGCAACAGAGTACTTCTGCAAAAGGCCTTTGACTGGTTGCAACGTAGCACCACGTGTCCGCCTTCACATCCGGTCTGCAGAGAAAAGCAAGTGCACGTCGCTGAGAGTGCACAAAATGCCCTACCGGTAGGTTTGCAGCCTTGAGCCTGCTCAGCGGCAGGCAGTGCCAAGCTACGACAAGCTCAAACAGAGGCGCGCGCCTCTTCACTTGCTGTGTGCTACAGTGGAAGATGAAGGCAGGACTTGCCAGCAGGCGCACGCCGACGGTGGCACAGGCTGCAGACGCTGACCCAGACGGTACGGCCCTGTGTCACTGCTCTGACTGGGACGTCCACTGTTAGTCCACTGGTGTCACTAAGCTGGCTTGCCGTCCTACCGCACTGCTCAGCAGGCAGGCAACACAGTTTGGCTGAGCTCCACCTGTGCCGTACCCGCAGAGGTGGGCGCGCTCCAGGGCCTGGAGGAGCGGCTGCCTGACACCGGAGCACTTGGCCGGGCCGCCAGCAGTCCAGGGAGCCCAGACGGCGACCAGGCCGCGGACGGTGAGGGCGTGCGTGCGACACTGGTCAGCCTGGCCTGGCTGTGAGGCACCTTTTTCTGAGCCTGGGCAGTGACGCGCTTGACAGCGGGTTCAGACCTCGCGGGTCCAGCATCGGAGGCCATGCATCCACGGGTTCAGGCTCTGCCCAACGCCTGGCTGCCGCAGGCGATGCTGACAGCGGCGGTGCTGACGACGATGACGACCTGGGTGATGCCGACTACGAGCGCGCGGCCTTGGCCGGCGCGCCCGCGCCCGCACCAGGCGGAGACGCCGGAGAGCGCGCGGATGGCGACGGGGCCGGCAGCGCGGCGTCGCCGAGCGACAGCGATGCGGGCAGCAGCGACGCGGAGCCCGCGCGCGGCGCGCCCGGCGGCCGTTGGCGACGGCGGCGCAGCGGGCAAGGCTGCGTCCTTCGCGCGCGCGTTTGCCAAGGTCATGGGCAGCGCGGTGCGGTCCGGCGCTGACGGCGCCGGCGCCGTCGCCGCGGCGCCGATCCTGGCCGGCA
>JAABUH010004282.1_pt1 | contig 11644 bp, 9 predicted proteins | sample 5559121 | NCBI WGS metagenome assembly JAABUH01 (sample SAMN10711871, study PRJNA513364) | rock metagenome | isolation source: Antarctica rocks | place: Antarctica: Victoria Land, Battleship Promontory nord | collected 2015-12-28 | reverse complement strand
CCTTGCTTGCCGGTATTGAAGACGGAAAGTAGGATTTTGAGAGATCTTATTGACAACATCCTACCGCCCATTCTGACGCCCAAACCAAATCTTGTTTATGGTATGAGCAGATTGGCAGTCACAGAAGTGGAGCAAGCTCTTAACGATTTGTACCCCATGTTTACGAACCTGTCACGGGGCGCCTACCATCCCTTCTTAGTAGTCGAGTATAGAGATCATTCATCATATTCAGGCGGTTCCGATGATATGTGGAACAAGGCAAGCGTTGCCGCAGCTGTGCTAATTCATGGATTACGAAGCCTCGATGATCTTAGGCCTTGTAAATGTACTAAGAAAGGTGCAGACATTCGAATGTGGTTGTTCTCTCTGACCCTGCAGCCAAGTCATGGAGAACTTTCGTCAATTGGGCTTATCTAAAAGACGATGGCGCCGCCGTTAACCATATGAACAAGCCAGCCGTCTATTGGTTGGATGTAGGTAGTGACTTAGCCCGGATGAAGAAACACGCGGACAATGTGATAGACTAGGGGATCGGAGAACGGAAAGAGAAGATCCAAGAGTTGTTGGCGGAAATCCGCAAAGCCAAAGCATCAGATGGGGTTTCCGGTCATGGAGGACTTGGAATTCGGAAGGGGCAGATCAAGAGAAAGTGGGTGGCCGTCAGCGAAGAGGGAGATGAACTATCTGGCGCATGAGCGAGCATTGGAGTCGGAGCTACGACCATTCGACAGGAATGGCCAGTTGGGAACTTTGTCGAATAGAGCTCCATAGGCACAAAAAATGAAAAATGTCACTCTCTGCAATCTGCGTTGTTCTACTCTATCTTGCTTTCTATCTTCGAGTAATGAAGTTCAAAATATCCCTATAAGTAGACATGTCCTCTTGGACATCCAGAACACAACGACACAATCATCTATCACATGCACCTCCCTACCAAAATGCTGCTTGATCATTGCGGTCAAGCTGAATGAGCTTGAGAAGGATATAGACAACATATTGGACTGGGCCATTGGGGATTGTAAGGAGATGATTCAGGAGATTTTGCAAGCTATCTATAAGGATAAAGCATGGAGGGTAAAGAAGCTGCACGAGGTCCCAGAGGAAGAAGCGCAGCAGGCGGCGGAGAAGTAAGCTCCTAGTTTGGTACTATGACGGTTTGACGGAGATGGCCAGCTGGAAAGTATGTACTATAGAGAATTAGAGATTGACAGCCATAAAAATGAAAACCCCATCCCCTGCTAATTTGTTTCGTATATCTCCATCTTGCTATTTAACTTCGATTTGCTACGTACTAGCATTCTACAAGAGAGCAAATATTCTTAAACATTCAGGAGACGGCAGCACGAGTACCTACCACACGCACGAGCTAGCTGTTGGAAACGGGGTACGTATGCACATACGTATGAACATACGTATGCTCATACGTATACCCCGGCGGTTAGTTATTTCCGCTCCGGCCGAAGCGGCTTGGCGCTAGGGGTATTTATCCGTCCTCCCACTTCTTCCTTCATCTGTATGCTCTATCATATATGCTCTACCTACTAGATAGTTCAACCAATATATCTACATGCACATATTCGCTCTGACCCTCATATATCAATAGATTATGAGCCCGGGTTAGCTCTATTCCGCTATCGCAAACAAACCTAAGGGCAGAATTCGAAGCATCGAACTCGCTGTCATCAAATCGACGAAACTTTCTCTATCGACCATATTCCACAAAATAACCCTCATACCTCAATCACAATGAAAGATTCGAAGAACTATCGTGTCTCGAAGCTAAAGAGAAGCGAGAACTATGAGTCATGAAAGAAGAATATAATCAATGCCTTGAAAGTCAAAGGTCTCTGAATGATCATCTCAGAGAAGCTGAAGAAATCAACATCACTGTCATTCGACGTCTCGACAGCAGATAAAAAGAAGTATATCACTGATGTTCAACATTGAGAAGATAGAAACGACAGAGTCAGCGATATAATTGACTTCAGCTGCGAAAAGAAACTCAGAATACATATAATCAAAGCAGAAAGCATCATCAAAATGTGATCTATTCTGAAGACTCAATATGAGCAGTCGAATTTGATCATTCTATTTCTGACAATCAAGAAACTGACTCAAACAAAGCAATTGAATTTCAAATTCATTCAGAACTATGTGAACTCGCTCAAGTAAATCATCATCAAGTGCTCAGACATCGAAAAAACAATTCAATCATGAATGTTGAGCAATCTCTTTCTTCTAGATTTTAACGAAAGTCTAGAATCATACATCTTTGATCTGATACAGAGCATCAAGATCAACAAATTCGATCTATTAATTTATGATATGACTATCGTCTTAGTCAATCATGACAAGCGATCAAATTCAGAGAAGAACTTCAGCTTCAAAAGTATGATAGCTCAGTTTGATGATAAGAAGCGAAAATTCGAAAATGTTATGATTCTAGCTCTCGTCTATTCTTTCTAGCTCTGACCTGAGTTTCATTCTAATCGAATCTAGTGAGCATTTGAGCTAGTAGTGATGTTCTTGAAACTCTGCATCATATGTGTAAGACGTCAATTCTTTCGAGTCTAGTACAGAGCTGAGAAACACACATATAAAGAATCGAGTTCTTTTCTGTAGATACTTTTCTTTCTTAGCATTTATCTATTAGTTAAATGACATTCATATGACTCGCTCTATGTCGATTTCTAACAGTAGATAAATGCTGATCAACTACTCTGCTATCAACGTGTAGATGATACGAAATAATCTACTTCTATTCAGAAAATTCGCAAGAAATTCTTTGAATTACTTTCATCAAAACACACATTCAAATTTACTCAAATTTATCAAATCTTATCATAATCTATCTATCTATCTTTATCTCTCTCACAATGACACACGACTCTGAATCAGTTGAGTCACGAACAGCTCGTCTGCTTAGAAGCACTGTTAGTAGACGAGTTTTTCTTATTTCTTTCGATGCTTCAGCGAAATCTCAGAATGTCGCTATTTTATGAGACATCAACATGAGTCAACAACTTCGTCAATGAACTATTGATCAGTCAGACGAGATTATCAAGATGCTGATCGAGCTAAGAGATCAACGAGACATAACTTTGAAACTCAACGAGCAATGAATCGATCTACAAGTTGATCACATCAAGAGACTTGATGAGCTAGAGATCAATCAAACGACAATAGACACTCAAGAAGAGACTATCGCTGAACTATAAGAGAAAGTATTGAGTCTCAAAAAGAAACAGCGTTCAGCGAATCAGTCTCGATATCGACAGTCTACGAAGTTTCGAGCTTCTATCGAGAATCATACTCGACGAGAGTTGTTCACTCTATTCAACAATGATCATCACAAGTTCTTCAAGTTTTTGAACTCATCTATATTCATTGATGAAGATGAATCGACATGAGACAGCTGAAGAATCAAGATAGACGATAAGCTTCAGACAAATGTTGATCACTTCAATAATGAGAATATCTGTATTGTCTATGTGATATCTAGACTAGAAGATGATGCTGCTGAGCACATCTTCGCTCAACATTGACATGATGCTTTGCATTCATACATCTCAATCGACGAGCTATTTGAGCATCTGAAAGAAATATACGATGAACTGAATAAGAATCGAAAGTGTTGTCGCGAGTACAACGCTCTGAGACAAGCAGACAAGTCTTTCAATGTCTTCTACTTCGACTTTATGAAGCTATTCAGCTATCTCGAATACGACGATCGCACTCTGATGAACGATCTTCAGAATAAAATCAATAATCGCTTGCAGAACGCTCTATCAGTCTGTTCAGAGAACTTTACTTCGCTCACTCGCTTAAGAATCTTTCTTCAAGATGTGAATAGTAAACAACGAGTCAATTATCAGCTTCGCAGCGAACGTCGCACTGTCATCGTCAAAGTCACTGTCATATCTGATAAACACGCTACTTTTCTGTCAGTAACAACTTTGATAATCAGTTATGTTAAGTCGACTATCTCTTCTATCTCTGAGTCAGCGAGATTGTCAATTATCTGCTACATCTGCAAGACTCTCGATCATTTGTTCAAGAATTGCTCTCAGCTGAACAAGATCGACACTTCTGCATCTCGTGCATTCATTTCTCGTCTACATGAGATCATCATTTCGAAGAATAAAGAGAATGAGAAAATGTCTTTCGAGAATAGCGAGGCAAAAAACTAGAGACTTTCATCAAAGGCGCGATGAAAGATGTGTTAATTTCTTCAACAACGAGCAGATCAGATGATTCTTTTGCTTCTGAATCTTTGACTACTGAATGTGTACTTTCTAGCAATGAAATTAGTTACTCATTGAAGTCATTGATTGACATCGAAGCTGCTGACTATTCGTTCATTGATGAAGTGATCGCGCAGATTGTTTGTGATCAGTTGCAAATCGAGTCTCTGACTTTGATCAAAGCGAAGTCAATTCGAGAATTCGACGATCATTATGCTAAGAAACTCATTATTCATGCCATCTATTCGAACCTGACTGTTCAAGATCATACGATTGACACAGCTTCTATGTTGATCACTCGATTAGATCAACATCAAATGATTCTCGAAAAAACATGAATGAACAAAATCGACCTAGTAATTGATATGCGAATCAATTCTCTTCGATTTTCGAATTTCAACCCTACTAGTCAGAAATCGATTGCTCTATTCTCAAGCAATAAATCAATCACGAAACGAAAGAGCTTGACTTCTACTCATATACTGAAGAGATCTTTCACTTTCGTTACATCTCAAACCAGTCAAAACAAGAAGTTCATCGAACAGTTAAAACAGCGTGACGCGACTTTGACTAGCGTCAATTCTAAATCAACGTTCATTCTGAAACCATTCTCTTTCAGTTCAACGAACATAGCAATAATAGAGACAGCGACATATAGAATGTTAGTCAAACGTTCAGACATCAAGATCTTTGCTGTTATCGTCTTGAAAATCGATCGACTCATAACTACAGCTGAAAACAAGTCTGAAGAAGTGAATCTGCATGAGCTTTTCCACGCTGAAGCTCTCAAGCAAGTCAAGATCAAGCTTCTCTCTGAATATCACGACTATCTAGACGTCTTCGATCGAGCAATGATCGATCAGCTATCATCGCATCGTTTCTACGATCACAAAATTGAGTTGACTGATGAAGAAACGTCTTCTCGAAGCAGACTATATCAGATGTTCGATCACAAGCTTCAGAAGATAAAGAAGTATCTGATCGATCATCTAAACAAAGAATTCATTTTCTTCAGCTTCGCATCATACGTCTCGCTCATCTTGTTCATCGAAAAAAAAGACGATAGTCTGCGTTTCTGCATTGATTACAGAAAGCTCAATGCTTTGATCAAACGAAATCGCTATCCTTTGTCATTGATAGACGAGACTCTCGCTCGTATACAAGAAAGCAAGTATCTGACTCGATTGAACATCATTATCGCGTTTAATAAACTTTGTATGCACTCAGGTAGCAAAGATTTGACTATCTTTATTATCTTCTTCGACTCATACAAATATCATGTAATGCTCTTCGAATTAACAAACGAATCGACGTTCTATCAGCACTATATGAACGACGTGTTGTTTGAATATCTACATCAGTTTTGTCAGATCTATCTAGATGACATTATTATCTACAGCAAGATTCTGAAGAAACACAAGCGACATGTATGATTGATCTTGAATAGACTACGAGAAGCTGATCTACAGATAGACATCAACAAGTGCGAGTTTCATGTTCAGAAAACTATCTTTCTAGAACTCTTGATATCAATCGAAGAATTGAAGATGAATTCGCGAAAGATGCAAGCAGTCGTTGATTGATCTACACTCAATAATCTCACTCAGATGCAGTTCTTCATTGACTTCTGCAATTTCTATCGACGCTTCATTAAGAACTTTTCGAAGATTGTTTATTCAATGATTCAACTTACTCAAAAGAAGATCATATTTGAATGAAATGAAGTCTGTCAGATCGTCTTCAATCATATAAAGAGATGTATGATTGAGACTTCTATACTACGTCACTTTGATCAAACTCATGAGACTATTCTCGAAATCAACTCATTCAACTACGTCAACAATGAAGTTCTTTCTCAATATGATGATGAAGAAGTACTACATTCGATTGTCTTCTATAGCAAGAACATGTCTTCTGCTGAATGCAACTACAAGATATATCATAAAGAACTTCTGATCATTATTTGAGCATTTGAACACTGACGACTTGAACTGAAGCTAACTGACATTTCTATCAAGATGTTCATCGATCATCAAGCACTCATTTCATTGATGAAAGATAAAGAGCTGAGCAGACGTCAGATGCATTGAGTTCAGAAGCTCACTGACTTCAACTTCAGAATAATGTATCGATCGAGCAAACAGAACATCAAGATCGATGCATTAACTCGTCAAGCTGACGTCGTGCTCAGAAATTCAGAAGATGAGCGTGTTCGCTATCAATGAATCACTATTCTGACTTCAAATCGAATGAAAATTGCTGATCTAAAGAAGAACATCAGTGAATTAATCTATAAACAGATTCTTGAGATTAATGAAATCAACGAGAATTGTACGCTACTTCGCGAAGCAATAGCAAGAGACGAGACACAATATGAAGATATCAAATTGAAGAATTGTTGAACTCAGAATAAAATCTTGTATCATGATAGTCAGCTATAAGTCTCGTTCAACGAGCTTCTACAAATGAATCTGATTCATGAGATGTACGATCAATCATCAGTTAATCATTCTGATATTCTTAGAACTGTGAAAATCATAAAGTGAAACTATTATTGATCATTCATGCAAAAAACGATAGATCAATATATTCGAAACTGCTATATCTGTCAACGTTCAAAGACATCTAGAGATAAATCAAACAACTTGCTTCAATCTCTATTGATATCTGAACAGCGATGACAAGACATTGCAATGAACTTCATTATCAATCTATCTGATTCAAGCGAGTACAACGCTATTCTGACGATCATCTGCAGATTATCAAAGAAAAGACATTATATTTCTTGCATCACTGATGATGAAGATATCACTGTCAAAAAGACAGCTGAAATGCTGATTCAATGAGTATATCAAACTCATGATCTATCAAGCTTTATAATATCTGATCGAGATTCGCAATTCATCTCTATACTATGAAAGTTTCTTTGCAAATGACTGAGCATTTCTCTTTGATTGTTCATCGTCTATCATTCTCAGATTGACGATCAAAGCGAACGAGTCAATCAGAACATCAAGCGATATCTTCAATTTTTCTGTTCATATATGCAGAATGACTGATCTAAGTGACTACTCATGATCAAGTTTGCCGACAATAACGTCTTGTTCTCAGTCATCTTCTTGATTCTCTTCTTCATGAACAAGAATTTTCATTCTCATATGAGCTTCAACTCTGACATCATCAAGTATGAAAGCACTCACGAACGCTTGCAGATCGATCAAGTCAAGAATATATCTGAAAAAATGAATAAGACATTAATCTTCGCTCGCGAAGCTCTGATCAAAACACGAAAACAAATGATGAATCAAGCTAACAAGCATAGAAAGAAGATCAATTACAAAATTGAATCAAAGATGTTTCTGAATGAACGAAACATCATTACAGCGAGACTCTTCAAAAAATTGAATGACAAGATGCTCGATTCTTTTCAGATCATCAATCTCATTGACTCATTCTATAAATTGAAACTACTCGAGACTATGTGTATACATGATGTATTTCATTCAGAGCTTCTTCGTCTTGTTATCAATGATTCTCTGTCTGATCAGAAGAATGAAATCTCGAGATCAATAGTGATAAATGATGAAGACGAATGAGAAATCGACGATATATTGAACTTTCGATGATATCGAAGACGACTTCAATATCGAGTCAAATGAAAGAGCTATGACAACGATCTCAACTGATATAACGCTGACGATGACGAATTTATGAACGCTCAAGAGATGATCAATAACTTTCATATCAAATATTCAAGAAAAGTGCATTAAGAAACAACATTCATGCAAACATGAATATTCAAGAAGAGAAAGTAATGTTATGATTCTAGTTCTCGTCTATTCTTTCTAGCTCTGACCTGAGTTTCATTCTAATTGAGTCTAATGAGCATTCAAGCTAGTAGTGATGTTCTTGAAACTCTGCATCATATGTGTAAGACATCAACTCTTTCAAGTCTAGCACAGAGCTAAGAAACACACATATAAAGAATTGAGTTCTTTTCTGTAGATACTTCTCTTTCTTAGCATTTATTTATTAGTTAAATGACATTCATATGACTCGCTCTATGTCGACTTCTAACAGAAAACAACAGCGAATTTCGAAGAAAATCAAAAAAATGCGCTCATTGCGAGCAAGAAGATCACAGCGAACAGAGCTGCTGACTTCTACATTCGAAGCTTCGTTCATATGAATGAAAGTCTCTTCAGAAAAGAAAGAATCTGATCAAAGAAAATAACTTTGAAAAAAGCTTCAAAGTCAGAATAGTCAGAACAATGAAGATCTTCATCGTCTGTCGAGTTGACAGTCACACAGATGTCTGATGAATAGACATTGAAGCTGAGAATCATGTCTGTTATGACATAAGCTTGTTCAATGAACAGTCATATCAAAAGATCATCGATAACAGCATTGTTACTGCAAATAATAAGGCAGTACTCATCATTGAGAAGAGTTCAATTATGATTGACATTTTGCTGAATAATCAATCAATCAAAATTTGACTAATTGATGTTTATCACTGTTCAAAACTACACTATAATTTGATGTTAATCGATCAGATGAAAGTCAAAGAATATACGTGTAGTATAAAGAACAACGAATTTCGTTTCATGAATTCTAGAAATGTTGTCGTTCTCATCGACTTGAGAAATGATGAGAAAGCATATTTCGTGAATACATCAATCAATCTCTCAAATTCTCAAGTCAATCTGACAAGCAGTTCAAAATCAGTCAAGACGTCATAATGTCAATGACATAAACGATTAGCTCATCTGAATATGACAGACATCAAGCGTCTAGTCAACATGAGCATCGATATCAGTGTGAATTCTGCAAATAGTCTAGAAGATAAAGAATCTTCAGAATCAATATGTGAGACTTATTGTTAAAATCGTGTCTAAATGATACAATTGATAAAGATCAGAATTGATAGTACTTGATCTTTAGAGATAGCTATAATTGAATATTAAGAATACAGAAGAAGATTGATACAAAAACTTTTATTTATGTAATGTTCAAAGACTGCGCTAGACTCGAAAGAAATATATTTGTGACACAGAAAGAATGTGATGTAGATAAACAAGATGTTGAAAAAGAAAAAGAATGTTGAGTCATATCTGAGTCATATCTGAGTCATATTTGAGTCATATCTGAATCAAACCTGACTAGCTCGCTGATTAGCTCTAATCATTACGCAGAGAACTCGCTAGCGTTCACTGCGAATTGATTAAAGCTTCAGTCTTGTTCAGTCTTGATACACTCGTAACATTATTTCTCTCTTTGAAAATTTATGTTCACATGAATGTAGTTCATTTGCTCGCTTTTGTTGATAGTTATTTCGATATTTAGCGCGATTTGTTTGAATATAGCTTATAAAATTCGTTCAAAACTTTCTCTGAGTCATCGAATTTCTCTTTATCAACATAGTATCATTCATCATCTTTATTTAGATCTGTTCATTTGACTTTGTACTGTATTCGATCTCGATAGCGTCTGAAGTTCAATATATCATTTATCTTTCAATGTTCATTGTTTTTGATAGTGATTGATTTGAGTGATTTTGAATGCTATTCTGATAAAGAGTCTTTTAAATACAATCGCAGTAGCTTCAAGTTAAACATTGAATGCAGATGCTTCATGCTGACTGATAGACAAAGATGATAGAAGATACTCACTTTGACAGTGATTTGATAGAGATTTAGCTGTTTGTCTTTCAAATCTTTGCAGAGTCTCATTGTCTTGACATTTCTGAAAGATAGTCAAACTCAGTCATCTACTTCATAGATGATGTCTCATTTATGTTTATTAATCTGAACTTCAATGATCAGCTTTGTCTTTTTCAATTGTTAATGATCGAAGTTCAGTAGCTCTTTCATTCAAATGACAATATTGTCTGCTTTTCTAGCTTCAAGTCGTTCACAAGTTGTTTCATAATCAGTCGTATCTGAATTGAAACTCATTCGAGAATGAAATTCTTTATTAAAGTAGAAGAAAATCATTGAAGTGATCGAGAAGATATTGAAATTGTCGCTGAATTTCATCATAAATATTCATTTGACTCAGTCGTTCTGCATGTAATTGCAATAGATTCTAAGTTTGCATTCGACGTCTTGATTGACTTATTTTGATTGATCATTGATCTCAGAATGATAGATTGTGAATAGACTAGCTGTGATTCTCAGTCGCTTGCAAAGACTTTTTCACATAGTTGATATGAATTGAGAGTCTCTGTTCGAAACAATAGAACTGAGTAGATCATGCAGTTGATAAACGTTTCATAACATGATTCAAATCATTTCTTTGACTGAGATGTCATCGTCTTCTCAATGACAGAAAACATAGTGACATTCTTTAATGAGATGACATATGATTATGCAAATGATGTTATAGTCTTCTGACAGAAATAGTTCAGTGATGAAGTTCATAGCTATATCTTTTCAGCGTTTCTGTGAAATTGAGAGAGAATGATGAAGTTCATTGATGCTATCTCTAGAAACTTTGCTTCGCTGATAAGCATAACAGTTTCGAATATATTATCAAATAGTAGCTCGATGATCTGATCAATAGTAGAAACGCTGAACTAGATCAATGATTCATTTATTGTCGAGATGAGAGATTGAAGATTGATCATGCACTTCTTGTAGTAATTTCGTGTGCATGTTCTCAGAGACTCACAGTAGATCTTTTCTAAATAGAACGTCGTCAATGATTTTGCAGTTCTTCAGTTTAGTGATATGAAATTTGAGCTTGTTTTCATTCATAGCTTGTCTATATTCGCTGCAGAACTCATCTGTTTGATTGATCATTCATACTCGTTGATAAAGATTTGCTTTCGATTCAATAGATAGAACATTAACTCTATCAAGAGTCAGAATAGTCTGAAAATGATCTTCAAGACGCTGAGCTGATTCAGAAACGTTCATTAGAGACATTCTGATTAAAGCATTGACTTTAGTGTTCATTTTGTCTGATCTAAAGATCATCTGAAAGTTGAACTTCGATAGAATGTTCAGATAGTTGACTTGTCATCGACTCAACTGTTTGTTTTTCATGAAGATCTTCAAAGTTTGATGATCGATGAACATCTGAATGAATAGTTCAGTGCATTTCAGCTCGAATCATCAGTGTTCAAAACATTGAATAATGACTAGCAATTTCTTGTCATAGATGTGATAATTGATTTCAGCGAGAATCATGCTTTTACTATAGAAGATCATCGAATGAAGAACTTTCTCATCATTGTACTGAGATAGTATTTCATCTTTTACATAGTTCGAAGCATCAATCTTCAGAATAGCTTGTCGTTTGAGATTGAAGTGACGAAGTACTGAGATCAAGCTGACTTGTTTCTTTAAATTGTCAAAGACTTGAACACAGATCTTGTTTCAAACAAAAGACGTGTT
>JAABUH010004281.1_pt1 | contig 11646 bp, 14 predicted proteins | sample 5559121 | NCBI WGS metagenome assembly JAABUH01 (sample SAMN10711871, study PRJNA513364) | rock metagenome | isolation source: Antarctica rocks | place: Antarctica: Victoria Land, Battleship Promontory nord | collected 2015-12-28 | reverse complement strand
CTCACGGCACCCACCGCCCCTCGACGTGGGCGACCCTCCGCGCGCGGGCGCGTCCTCCCGTTCTCGCCTCCCGCCGTACCACCCGAGAGGTCCGCCGCATGATCACGCTTGCGTGTGGCTATACCCATGGTTCATTTTGCGCCTGGAAATATGTTGACAGTTCGCGCAAGGCGGATTGGAAATTCGCCCGTGTCACCACTGTAGAAGCCGTTTCAACCACGCCTACACTGTCAACAAGTTTCTGAACCATACCTTCTGTGGCCCCAAAAATCATGAATCTGTATTGGGCAGCGACAGGTTGCACAGCTACCCTCCCGTCTACTTGCCGGCCACAGGGACTGCTGAACGCAGCGCGTGTGTGTCCCGCGGATAGACGTGAGGTACACACGCGCTCCAGCTCGTGTGCAACAACCTTTTGCCTAATACACAAAAATCATGAATCGTTACCGTATACCATGATGTCACGCAGCACACACGACATGTACAGGGGCGGGAGCGTGACGCCCTACGCGATACTAGCGCCAGAACGTCTGTCGTTAAAGGGGTTGTCATCAAGACAATCCCTTTGCTCAAGGGGCTGCAGGAGAGAGGATGACGAGCGAGGATGCCGCCGCGACGGCGATCATCGAGCCGGTCGAGCAGAAATTGGTTGCACTGACACCAGCTGGTGATGACAAAGTTTTGGCCGCGCGCATAGCAACCTCCGAAATTTACTTGCCGGTCAGGCCCATCTGCGGCACGCTGGGGGTGAACTGGGGCACGCAGTACCGCAAGATCAAAGCCGATGAGGTCCTGATGGAGAGCGTGCGCACCCTGCGTCTCCAGACACACGGTGGTCCGCAAAACCTCGTCTGCATGGATGTCGAGGCGATACCTCTGTGGCTCGCGGGGATTGAACCTAGCCGTTTGTGTACATGGCCATGTAGAAAGCCCCACTGATGGCCAGCTAATGGTCCCCATTCGTGGAGAACCTGCCGACGGTTCCCCAAGCCCCGCCCACGCGAAGGCCGTGCCGAGACAGGGAGAACTTGTTCTTCAGGGAGCAGGAACTGGCCCATCTGCCCTCTAACGAGCAGGCGCACGATGGCCACCAGTGGCGACTTTTGTGTGGCCACTGACACCGTGTGCGCGTCGACCTACGTGATCGCCTAAAAGCGTACAAGCGGTGGGTCCGTAAGGTCGTGTACGAGGCCTTCGCCCGCGAGACCGGCGTCGTGCTGACGGCGAGCACAACTCTCGTGCCCGCGAATCCCGACATCGCGGCCCTGGAGAGCATCGCGCAGATGGGCGAGGCGATCGCGACCATGGCCCGCCAGCAGATCGCCTTTGAGCAGCAGGCCGATCGCCGGTTCACCATCCTGGAAGGCAGCATGGGCGAGGTGACAGGACGGCTCGACCAGGCGGCGGCTGTGGTGGGCGGGCTCTTGCGCCGCATGAACGCGGTGGAGGGGATGGTGAACGCGGGAGAGACCATTAGCGAGGCGCAGGCGGCCGAGATCAGCACGCTTGTCAAGGCCATCGCCGCGGAATTGGCCGAGCACGGTGGCGCGGGGCGGAACCCCTACCAGGCCGTCTTTGGCGAGCTGTATCGCCGCTTCCGCGTCTCCAGCTATCACAACATCCCGCTGCGGCGCTTCGGCGAGGTGATGACCTGGCTGCGCGACTACCAGGAGACACTGGACGCGCACGGCGACGCATAGCCCATCCTCGTCGTGGGAGAGCGGTCGCTCGCGATCAGTGGCGTATCCGCTGCGCCTTGAGGACCGCGGCGACCAGTCCAGCACTCGCGACCACGAGGACGATAACGGCGAGCTCGCCGCGGCCGGACTTAGCCCCTTGCACCTGCAGAATATCTGACACCACGGTGAGGACTGTAGTCATCCCGACGATAGTGGCTCCGCCAACTGCGGCGAGCGGCTGTGCTGGCCGTTTAGTCCATCCATGCAACGAATAAACAAATACTGTTGCATGGATGGACTAAACGGCCAGCACAGGGCGACGTGCCCATGAAGACCTCGATCCCTAGCACGGCGTCGGGGTGGAACCGCGTATTGGTCGCCTCGTCGAGCCGGGCCGGCGCGTCGGCCACCCAATTGCCACTCCCAACCGGGCGCACGTTGTCGGCCAGCCGCTCCGGGTCGGCGTTGGGCGTGTCCCGCGTCCGCTCGTTGTGCCTGCCCATCGCGGCGATCTCGCCCATCTTGCTGTGCTTCTTGGTGCGCATGATCGCGTACATACTGCCGCCCCCGTCTAGCCGCCCCGGCCTTCGCGCATCAGCCGATGACGCGTCGCTCCTTCTTGAAATCCTCGTAGCGTTGTCTCACCACGACGGTCGGCTCGGCGTCGAGGTTGTCCGCCCGGTCGTTCCATACCCGCGTGCACGAGGGGCAAAGCGGATCTACCTCCTGCAAGCCGGTGACGTTGACCATCACCATCTCAGTGCGCCCGTAGTCCTTGCCGCACGCCGCGCATCGCATCGCGTATCCCCCTAGCACTTCTCTTCTCTCTCCCAGCACTTCTTTAACGCTCCTATAGTCAAGGGTCACGCGGTGTCGTACCACGGATGGAAGGTTCGATATCTCAGACCTCGCCGTCGGTTGGGCTACGCCGGCTTGCAACATCAGTGGCCGAAACGGCAGCGACGAGGTGCGAACTCTACGGGTCGTCTTATCGGAGCAGGGAGGCCGTTTCGAAAATACGCTTCCCCGTTGCAAGTCTCGAAGCCGCAGGCGGATAAACTGTAGGCGTGAGGTCGTATGTGGACGGGGGAGAGGGCCGTGTATGGTCGCGGGGACTCGGGAGCACGGGCTGGTCACGGCGTCGAAGCGCGACGCCGGGGCATTGGAGCGATTGTGGCAGTCGCTGGAGGGTGGCGTAATCGAGGCCGCGCCACTCAACGCCGCCAATGGGGCGCGGAAGGAGCGGTACGTTCTCGCCGCCATACAGGACTTCGGGCAGGTCAGCGTCATGTTCACCCCCAAGGCCGCCCTCGAGAGCTCGGTTGCGCCGTGCGAGATCACAGCGCAGCGGCCCGACGCCTTCCTCTCCGCTCTCTACAACCGTGCGTCCGAGGCGACCGCCTCTATTGTCCTGGATCAGACCGCGGCGCGGCGCAAACCGTCCCGCACGCCCGATACCACGGTCCGGCATGTCCCCACGCTCGTGCGCTTGTCTAGCGCCAACGGCGCCGATTGATGAGCCAGGGACACGGGACACGGGCTATACCCCTCGCCGGGCTCTGGCGTCATCCCGACTTCATGAAGCTGTGGTCGGCCCAGACGGTGTCCGTGTTCGGCTCGCAGGTGACGACGGTCGCGCTCGCCCTCACGGCCGTCCTGACGCTCCATGCGACCCCGTTACAGCTGGGCCTATTGAGGGCGGTTGGCTCCGCCCCACCCCTCGTGATCGCGCTGTTCGCGGGCGTCTGGGTCGACCGGCTGCCCCGACGCCCCTTGTTGGTGTGGGCGGATCTTGGTCGGGCGGCCCTCCTGGGCTCGATCCCGTGTGCCGCCCTCCTCGGCATGCTGGGGATGGAGCAGTTGTACATCGTCGTGTTCCTGGCGGGTGTCCTGACGACCGTCTTCGATGTGTCCCACATGTCGTTCGTACCCGCGCTCGTGCAGCCTGAGCAGCTCGTGGACGGTAACAGCAAGCTCCAAGCAACCTTCTCGCTCGCGTACGTGCTAGGGCCGGGGTTGGCAGGTAGTCTGGTCGCCCTGACGACGGCGCCGCTCGCCATCGCGGTCGATGCCCTCTCATTTCTGGTGTCGGCCCTGTTCATCGGCCTGATCCGCGTGGCCGGAGTGACGCCGCGTGCGCCCGCTCGACGCGAGAACGTGCGGCGGGACATCGGTGAGGGTCTCCGCGCGGTGTTCGGTACCCCCGTGCTGCGCGCCATCGCCCTGTACGCGGGAGCGCATTTTTTCTTTGTGAGCGCCATCCTCTCGCTGCTGCCGCTGTATGCAAGCCGCGACCTCGGTGTCCCTCCGGCGCTCATCGGAGTCGTTTTCGCGGCGATTGGCGTGGGCTATCTGCTCGGCGCACTCGTCGGGCGCGGCGTGGCGCGGCGCTTCGGGCTCGGCCTGGCGTCCGTGGGGGGTGCCGTCCTCAACGGCGTGGCCGTGCTCTTAATCCCCCTGGCGGGCGGGCACGGGATCGTGCCTGTCGCGCTGCTGGTGGCATCGCAACTGTTCCTTGGCTTGGGCATCATGGTCAACGACGTCCCCGAGACGAGCCTGCGGCAGGCGCTGACGCCAGATCACCTGAGGGGGCGCGTGAACGCGACGATCCGTTTCGCGGCGCGGGGGCCATCGCTATTCGGCGCGCTCCTGGGCGGTGCCCTGGGCCAGGCCATCGGCCCGCGACTAACGCTGCTAGTGATGGGGGTGGGGTTGCTGTGCGCCCCCCTGTGGCTGATCTTTTCCCCTATCCCGTCACTCCGCGAGCCGCCGGTGCCCGTCGATAGGGGGACTAGGGCTGTTTGACCGCGCATGCACTGAGGCCTGGCATTGGCGCCCATATCGCTGGGTCCCCGTCGCGACCCGTGCGGTCATGGCCAGCCCCGTTTCCCTGGGAGCCAGAGCTCACCTGAAAATAGCCGCCCTCGCTCGCGTCACCGGCGCGATTTTCATGCCCGCTAGTCGCGGCGCGCCGCGAGGGACCCTACCTGGAAAAATAATGGGGAGACAACAGTCCACTCATCCCAAGGGATGGGGCCTCAGGCTACCCGATGCGCCGGTTCCGTAGCGGCTGGGGACAGGCATTCGCCCCAGAGGCGCCAGATCGCCCGGATGAGGTAGCGTTTGAGCGCCCGGAAGGCCTCGCGCTTGGTCTTGCCCTCGGCCACGCGGCGCGCGAGGTACGCCTGCGCCTCGGGGGACCAGCGGGCTTGCACCAGTGCAATGCGGTACACGATGGCATTGAGCCGCCGGTTACCACCGCGGTTGAGCCGGTGGCGCACCCGGCCGGCGGACGAGGTCTCCAGCGGGGCGCACCCGGCATAGGCGGCGAGCTGGACCTCGGACGCGAAGCGGCGCCCGGGGCCGAGGATGCCGGCGAGGGCGCCGGCCGTGAGCAGGCTGACGCCGCAGAGGCGGGTGAGCGGGGCATAGCGGGCCTGGGCCAACGCCTCGATCCGCCTCCCCAGTTCCGCGACCTGCTCCAGGGCCAGGTGCAGGCGTCCCGCCAGTCGACGCACGACGGCCGCCCGCTCCTGCTGCACGAGGCTGCTGCTCGTCGTCGTGTACGTTGCGGCCGCCTGGACACCGGCGATGGAGGTGAGCGCGGGCAGGTGCAGGTGATACTGCGGATCGAGTTGGAGCAGGAGGTGGTGCAGCCGATTGCGCAAGCGCGTGGCCTCGGCCTGCGCGTCCTCCCGCTCGGCCGTGAGCAGATCGAGGGCGACCGTCTCGTCCTCCGCCGCGACGCGCGGGAGCTTGGCATTCTCGCGCTGCACCACCTGAGCGATGGCCTGTGCGTCGCACGGGCCATCCAAGTAGAGGGTCAGCCCACCTCGCCGCGCTCACCCTCTAGCGTATAGAGATCCAAGTAGGGACGGGCTTGCCGTGGCCTCGCTCGGGGAGCTGCGGGGCGTCGCGGCCAGGTGGCCCCGCAGGGCGAACGTAAGGTTTCGTGGGAGGCCCCCCAGGGCCGAGCGCGAAAACCTGGAGTGAGTCCGGGTTTGCTGCGCGCACCCCTACCGGCAGCGTACACCGTCGCGTCGGGCGGTCGCAAGCGGGGCGCGCGGCCTCCTTGGAAAAGAAAGGGCACGGTCGCGCTAGCCTCAATGGGTGGAGTGCTGTCGCGCGCTGATCCTGGCATGTTACCGCCTAAATTGCCGGCCATGTTGCCGATTTTGCCTGGTTCACGGCGTTTCAGGCATGTCATGCTGGATGTGCCGACGCCGCCTTTAGCCATGGACAGGGGAGGCGCTCCGATGTCGCCGTCTAAACAGAGAGCAGTGTGAAAGGAGAGCTATTCCACCGGTACGCCGTCGCTCCTGTCCCTGACCTCCTCGCGCGCCGGTTCGCGGCCGCACGCGCATATCCCGCCCCACACGACGCATAATAGGCCCACATCACGTCGGGAGCACACCCACCATGACACCGATCACGCGCCGCCTCGCGCCCCTGGCCCTGACCACCTCGTTTGCCCTCGCGCCCCTGATCGCCCAGGCCGCCCCCGCCTATGCTGCCGGCGCGCCCGCCCGCGCCCAGGCGCACCCCGCCGTCGCCCCGCAGCGTCGTCCCCAGTACCTCATCGACGCCTACTATGTCTCGACCTACAACACACTCGGTGCCTGTGGCTTCGCCGGCAACGTGGGCCTGATCGTCGGCGTGTGGAACGCCTACGCCTGCCGCCTCTTCATCCTGCGCGACGGCGTCGCCCACTGGGAACTCTGGGCCAGCGACTTCCCCGAATGGCCGTGAGCGCACCTAACCTGTCGCCACACGGACGCTAACGTGCGCCGACTTGTTGAGCTGCGGGCGTCGCGCCACTGCTATCGCCGTAGTATAATGACGCACAGATCGAAGGAGAGGTCAATGTCCACTAATGTTTCTATTATTCCCGCGCGCACGCCGCGACGGGCGCTCGCGCTGCTGCTGACCCTGGGCCTGGCGATCACGGCGCTGACGGTGACGGGCGGACTAGCCCGCCCCACCCCGGCCTACGCCCTCGGCCCCGGTCAAATCTGCGTGTTCCTCGCCCCCCAAGGCGCCCCCATCGCCGGCTTCTATGCCGGCCATGTCGGATGGGCCTTCCAGGAAGGAGGGACCAGCAACTGGATCTTCGGCGCCACTGAGAACGTGAGCGGCCGCCCCTTCGTCAAGCCCGGCGACGACAACTACGCCTGGGTCCTCAACGGCCCCTGGGCCGGCCCGCGGGGCTCCGTGCTCGCCACCTTCGCCGGGCAACTCTCTATCGGGGGCACGTTCTACCACGGCGCGGGCTACTACACGCAGTTCCGCTGCCAGAACACGGCCAACAGTTCCGTCGGGGCGGCCGTCGCGCGCGCCAATGCCATCAAGGGCTATGGGTACGGGTTCGTCACCGATAACTGCCTGGACCACGCCTACAACGTCCTGAGCACCTACGGGGGGAGCATGGTCTATCCGGCCGCCAACACGCAGTACTGGACACCAAACGGGTGGTTCTTCATCGGCCTCAACAGGAACTTCGGTCCCGTCATTGGACTAGCCACCGAGCATTGAGACGCGTACGCGCCGCGCGCACGGCCCGACCCATCGACGACCGGATGAGTAAACAGACAGGTGGCCGTTGTCGCCACGACGGCGTGTCTGGCGAGAACGGGACACAGCCGTCGTCCGGTGCCGGCGCGCACCCGAGGACGATCAGGATAGGGCCGCCTCCGCAGGGGGGCCGACAGGGGCTACGGGCTGGAGGGCACGGACGCGAAGCGCATCTGGGCGGCCCCGACCGCGCAGGTGCGGCTGGCGTCGTGGTAGGCGGCGCAGTCCGTCGACGCCCGGTCGGTCAGGTCCACCATCAGCCCGCCCCAGCGCCAGCCGTCGCGCGTCCCGTCGAAGATCCCCAGCCGCACCCACTCCGGGCTGTGGTGGACGAAGCCGGGCGCCGGTGACTCCTGATCCACAACCCGCCTATGGGGGTGGCCACGCCCGTCCGTGATGACGTAAGCCACCCGCGCGTCGGCGTTGTTGTCGGGGACCCAGACGTCCACCGCCACCCGTCGCCTGTCGCCGGCCCCACGGAGCGGGGGCGTGAACGACCAGCGGACGGCCGCGAGCGGCGCCCCCGTCGCCCCGCGCGCCCACGTCCAGTACGTGGGTCCGGCGAAGCCGGGGTAGCCGTGCAGGCCATCGGCGTACCACGCGCCCTGCTTCGCCCAGCAGCAGGCCGGACGGTCGGGGCCGACGATGGTCGCGGCCGGGGTGGTCGGAGCAGCCGGGGTGGCCGCCGGCCGCCGAACCCACACCGCCGCCGTGGTGGGGACGCCAAGTGCGACGAGGGCGACGAGGACGACGAGGACGACGAGGACGACGAGGACGACGAGCACCCCCACCGCGCGCCGCTGTGTCAGCGGCGCCCCCATCCATAGCGACCGTCTGCGAGCCTCGGGCACAGCCAGGGGGACGGCCGTGAGCGGATCATGATCTCTCGTGCATGGTGACGCGTCGTCGCCCGTCAGCGGAGGAGGCGCTGCTCGTGCCGCCGCGACGAACGTCTCCCGCTCCTCCGGCGAGAGGCCCAGCGCCTCGGCGAGCAGACACACCGTATCCTTGCGCGGGTGGCGCCCTGCCCCGCGCTCCACGTCACCAAGGCTGCGCACGCTGACCCCGGCCCGCGCCGCCAATTCCTCTTGCGTCAAGCCCGCCGAGGCGCGATACCGCCGGAGCCGCGTCGCGAGGGGCTCAGGGTCGGGGGCGACAGCGGGCATCCCTGTCCGCCCGTGCTCCACGCTGTCCATCGCCCGCCTCCCGTTCACGATTACCTATGCGTCTGTGTGGCGATTGCGACGAGTTTGTTGCGCTCACCCCTACCGTCAGCCTACACGGTCGCGGCGGGCGGTCGCAAGCAGGGTGCTCGGGCTGCTTGAAAAAGAAGGCGTGTGGCCTCGTATACTCGGATGATGAAACGCCTCATCGTCGTCATGGCTGGTTTCCTACTAGCGGCCGTGGTCGTCGCCGGTAGGGCCATGGTCTTGTGGCCCAGCGAGCCTGCGGGACCTGTCTACACGGTCGCGGACACGACCGCCAGCCTGCGCCAGCACCCCGGTCAGTGGGTCGGCCGCACGGTCGCGGCGCATGGGGTGGCCATCGGTTACGGCGCCAGCATAGCTGGCCCCGGTCCCGCGTTGTCTTGGTCCGGGTCGATCTTGCGCGACCCAATCCCGCTCTCCGGCCGGCGCCACAACCTCGCGCTATGGATCATGGAAGCGTCCCTCAGCCAAGCGGCAGGGAGGATATCGGTGCATTTCAACGCGCCGGGGATGACGCCGACGCTCGTGCTACGCGGGGATAGGCCGTCCAGGCCAACACCCTTCGACGTCGCCCAGCAACTCGTGACGGACATGGCCGCGCGGCTCGGCCCCGCGCGTCGCACGAACACCTACAGCGCCAGCCAGCCCCCGCCGCGTGTCTACCGCGTCCAGCTCCTGGCCCCGGCACGCTGCCCAGCCTCCCTGGCGTCGCCCTGCTACAGCGCCGTCGTGCGCTAGGCAACACGTCTTGCTGGTGCCTGTCAGACGCGCGAGGACCAGCACTCTGACACCTTAACCGTGTGTCACGGCGCGCGGTGGTGTGCGCCGGACCACTCGGACCACAGATCCCAGGCGAGGAGTCCGCTGACACCCCCGACGCTGCATACCGTCGGATAGAGGGTATCGAGATCGCCTGGGGCGGCGGCGTGACTGAGGCCGGCGACGACCGGTATGAGCACAAGCACGGCCCCAGACAGCCCGAGGAGGGCATCGAACTGCACGCCGGTCCCTCGCGTACGGGTCATGGCGCGATAGGCGACGCGCCATCCGCACACACAACATGAGGATATAGAGGACACTCATACGACCGTTGTAGCAGACGCGCCGCGACACGACCACGACCGCACGTTGACCGTTGACTCGCGGCCACCGGCCGTCCTTTAATTCACTGTAGCCCACGTATATTCACTGACAGTTAACTTTGTGGTATCATGGGGGAGAGAAACAGCGACGGCCACGACGGGAGGATCGGCCTATGCGGCGCACGGAACTGGACTACCACCTTGACGACCTCCGAGTCGCCGTCCTGGACACGGGGGCGCTCGTCGCGGACGCTATCGCGCGCACGAGCGAGGCCCTGCTGCGCGGGGACCACGCCCTGGCCGCGTGCGTCATTGACGGCGACGACGCGATCGACCGCGCGGCCCTGCGGGTCGAGGAGCGGGGCGCGTGCCTGATCGCTTTGCAGCAGCCCGCGCTCGGCGACCTGCGCGCCGTCCTCGCGGCGCTGACCATCGCGCAGGACCTGGAACGCATGGGTGACCACGCGGAGGGCATCGCCCACCTCACCCTGCGCGCGCCCCAGGCACTCGACGCGCCGGTGTGCGCCGGTCTGCGTGCGCTCACGACGCTGGCGCGCGTGCAGACGCAGGACGCCCTCGACGCGTACCGGGCCAGCGATGCGCACCACGCGCGCCGCGTGTGGCAGGGCGACGCCGCGGTGGACCACCTGCACGCCGGACTCGTTGCGACGATCATGGCGGCGATGGGCCGGGCCGCAGACGCGGACGCGCGCACGACGGGCACGTATGCGCTGTGGATCGCCCACGCCCTGGAACGCATCGCCGACCGCGCGACCAACATCTGCGAGCGCGTCGTGTACATCGACACGGGGGACCGTCGGCTCGCGTCCACAATGGCGTAGGGCACCGCACCGTCACCACGCACCCCCATCGGCAGCCTACACGGTCACCGGCAGCGGTCGCAAGCGGACGGCTCGAGGCTCCTAGGAAAAGAAGGGGGCGTGCTATGAAGGGTTCCACACCCTCTCCCGTCCGACAAGCAGAAAGGAGCGGCCGACCTATGCAGATGCGGGACGAGCTGACGACGGCCACCTACGCGGCGCGCGCTGGCGGCGCGATTATCCGCAGCCTCTTCGGGCAGGACCTCGCCGCGCGCGAGAAGCGCGGCGCCGACCTTGTGACCGAGGCGGACCAGGCCGCCGAGGCGACCATCCTCGCCGTCCTGCGGGCGGCGCACCCGGACTTCGGGATCATCTCAGAGGAGTGCGGGGCGCTCCCAGGCACGGCGGGGTACACCTGGGTCGTGGACCCCCTCGACGGCACCAACAACGTCGTCGCGGGCATCCCCCAGGGGGGCGTGTCCATCGCCCTCCTGCCCAGCGAGGAGGCGGTGCTCGACGTCACGTACCAGCCGATGGCTGATGTGCTCTGGCAGGCGCGGCGCGGCGAGGGCGCCCGGCGCAACGGGCACCCCATCGCCGTCGCGACGCGGCAGGACGACCTGGGCCGCGCGACGGTGGCCTACGTGCAAGGGTATCTCGCCGACGACGCGCTCGGGCCGGCGGTCCAGCGCGCCTTGCACGGGGGGGTCAAGCGGGTGCTGACCAACTGGGCGGCTGCGCTCGACTGGTGCTTGCTGGCCGAGGGGCGGATCGCCGCCGTAGTGAGCCTGGATTCCGAGCGCGAGGATCAGGTCGCCGGCACGCTGATCGCGCAGGAGGCGGGGGCACGCGTGACCGACGTGACTGGCCAGCCCTACGCCCCCGGCATGACGCGCCTGCTCGCCTGCGGCAATGATCAAATTCATGCGGCCCTCTCCCGTCTCCTGCGCGACATCGCGCCCTGAGATAGCCTCACGCGGCCGCCTCGACGACGTACTCGACGCGGCCGACGCGCCCGGTAGCGAGGCCGTCGCCGTCGATCTTGTGCAACGCGGCGACCACGCGCCCGGCCAACTTCCGCGTCACCTCGACGGCGTGCTCACGGCGCTTCCCGCATCTTTCCCGTATCTGGATGGCCCCGTTTGCCCCATGCGGGCTGACGCCGTATCGTCTAAGTAGGTGCTGGTAAATTCGTGTTAAGCAGCTAAGGGCAACGGCGCATCCTCCCGTGACTCGTTCGTCTTCGTGCGGTAGGGTGCCCGCTTGTAGGAATCCGTGGCCCCCG
>JAABUH010004280.1_pt1 | contig 11649 bp, 13 predicted proteins | sample 5559121 | NCBI WGS metagenome assembly JAABUH01 (sample SAMN10711871, study PRJNA513364) | rock metagenome | isolation source: Antarctica rocks | place: Antarctica: Victoria Land, Battleship Promontory nord | collected 2015-12-28 | reverse complement strand
TTGCTCAGTTCAGCTTGTAAGGATGTGTTCTCCATCTGCAGCTCCTCTCGAGTCTTCTTTGGACCATTGCAGGTCTTCTCGTGATTGCGCCGAGTATCGGGACTTTTTAAGCCTCTGCCGCAGCCCTTCCTGCAGAGATGCTGGCCAGCGTTGCATGGAGTCTTCCGCTTGCGATGTTGCTCCAGCGCAGCCTCATCCCCAATGAAGGTGCATTTGTCGCATCTCTGTTCCATCATGCTGACCACTGTACATACTACCAAGTTGATCTTCTTATATGCTTTTCCGGCCGGATGCCGCTGTTCATGCGGCCGCATTATCAACAGTGGTTGGCCAAATCTTGTATTGATCGTTGCAGTCATGCACTCTCCAGTGGGAGCTTCCGGTTCCGGTTGATTTTATGCGATTGCGTTGTCAAGAATCCAATGACACACTTCTTTTCCTGTTGCAACGTGCACATCCGCAACACAGAGCCGCCAAAGTTCCAGCTTGCACCCTCCTGACAGACTTGGGGCAGTAACAGCCAAGTGGGCGTCTCTCCAGACACTAGACAGCTGAGAGGTCCAGAGCGGCCAGGTGAACCTTTCCAACACTTTTGCATTTGAAAGTAACATGATGACCTGAACCGCCCAGCTCATTAGTTCTGCCTTCTAGAAGTCGTTGTGAGTGTGAGTGGGGAGCAAAGAGGACCCTGCACTCAGAACACAACTATGAATGCTCACTTGCTAGCCCGAACTCTCCACACACAACGGGCTAGCTTCTGAAGATTCCGCAGGTTTGTCTTCTTGAGTCTTTTCAACATTTCCTGCTTCCGGGCTAGCTGCTGTAGACTCCGCAGAATTGCCTTCTTGAGTCTTTTCAGCATTTCCTGCTTCCGGGCTAGCTGCTAAAGATTCCGCAGAATTGCCTTCTTGAGTCTCTTCAACACTACCTTGCAAGACCGCTGCTTCCTGTGAACGGCATATTTAGTTTTACCGTTGAAAGTTTGCTCGATTGACTCGATAGCAAAGTTAGTGTGGCGTCTGTCTTTGTTTCCTCTTTGTGTCCAAACAGGACGGACTGTACCTTGCCAGCTTAAAAGCCGGGGCACCTGAGCAGTCTCTGACATGGCTTCTCTTTGAAAGCTCACAAGCGAATTGTCCATTGTCACACCAACACACTTCTTACCATTCCTGTCTTTTCTGACAGCCGGCAACATCTTTCAACATTGCTTTGGTATGTGTTGCTTTAGGAGATTCTCGCTACTAGGTTACCTTGCCAACATATTGTTGACTAACTCCATTAGTTTACAAAGGGCTTTATCGTTCTAAACATCAAAACGACCTTGAAACGCTTAGGCGGATTGTCCTGCAAACATTGGCATTGTAGGGATGTCCACTGGAGCCTCTGCATGTTTGGTTCGCAGTTGATTCAAGTATTCTAGGGCATTCGCATATCGCTCATCAATCGCACAGTGAGGTTGCGATTTCCAAAATACAATTTCTTCTCTCCGGGGTACTTCACGGCAAAACCGTTCTTGTGTTTTTCACATACTTGTCCAATTTGGGCACGTAATTGGACATTCCATGTTGTTAAGATTCTGCCAACACTTCATTGCCCGTTTCAGCTTCTGCATCTGAGGCTTCTTCCGGTTGATGAATTTCTTCTCTGGACCGTTCTTATGCTGCACAATGTAGCCGATGAGCTCGTCTCCTTTCATGCACAAGACTGCAGAGGAGTCTCAATAGTCTAAAGGGACTGCTGATGATTCTACAAAAGTAACAGAGGATGCTACCGGTGCCGACAATGATCCACAGCAGTCTGACAAGACTGCTGATGATTCTACAAAAGTCACACAAGATGCTCCCGGTGATAACAAAACTGTAGAGGAGTCCCAACAATCTGACAAGACTGCTCATGATTCTACAAAAGTAACAGAAGATGCTGCCGGTGCCGACAATGATCCACAGCCGTCTGACGAGACTGCTGATGATTCTACAAAAGTCACACAAGATGCTCCCGGTGCTGACAAAACTGTAGAGGAGTCCCAACAATCTGACAAGACTTATGATGATTCTACAAAAGTCACAGAAGATGATGCCGGTGCCGACAATGATCCAGAGCAGTCTGACAAGACTGCTGATGAAAAAATACAAGTAACAGAAGATGCTGCCGGTGCTGACAAGACTTCAGAAGAGTCTCAACAGTCTGACGAGACTGCTGATGATTCTACAAAAGTCACAGAAAATGCGGCCGGTGCCAACAGTGATCCACAACAGTCCGACGAGACTGTTGATGATTCTACAAGAGTAACAGAAGATGCTCCTGGTGCTGACAAAACTGTAGAGGAGTCTCAACAATCTGACAAGACTGCTGATGATTCTACAAAAGTAACAGAAGATGCTGCCGGTGCCAACAATGATCCACAACAGTCTGACAAGACTGCTGATGATTCTACAAAAGTCACAGAAGATGCTGCCGGTGCCAACAGTAGCAGTGCTGACAGTAGCAGAAGGTGCTGACAGTACTGAAGAGGAGTCTGAACAATCTGACAAGACTGCTGATGATTCTACAAAAGTAACAGACGATGCTGCCGGTGCTAACATTGATCCACAACAGAATGCTGATGATTCTACAACCGTAGCAGAAGGTGCTCCAGGTGCAGACAGTACTGTAGAGGAGTCTGAACAATCTGATAAGACTGCTGATGATTCTACAAAAGTAACAGAAGATGCTCCCAGTGCTGCAGATTATTCAGTCGATGAAACCGCAGATGATTCAAAGAATAAAACTGATGACGACAAAGCTCCAACTGAAACAACAGAAGAACATTCTGGGCAAAATTTCGTCGCGCAAGACAAAACACAAGACAATATGCAGACAGCTGAGTTAGCGCCAGCAGTCAGATCTGACACACAGGAAAACAAACGCTTGGAGTTTGATTCTGGAAAACAACTGGAACCGTCTTCCTTGTGGACGGTTCCAGTTGTTTTACCCAGTTGTCTACTTGAGTCTTTTCAACATTTCCTGCTTCCAAGCTTGCTTTTGAAGGTTTTGCCGGTTTGTCTTCTTGAGTCTTCTCAACATTTACTGCTTCCGGGCTAGCTTTTGAAGATGCCGCCGGTGTGTCTTCTTGAGTCTTTTCAGCATTTCCTGCTTCTGAGCTAGCTTCTGAAGGTTCTCGCCGGTGTGACTTCTCGAGTCTTTTTGACATTTCCTGCTTCCGAGCTAGCTGTTGTAGATTCCGCAAAATTGCCTTCTTGAGTCTTTTCAACATTTCTTGCTTCCGGGCTAGCTTGTGAAGATTCCGTGTGTCTTCTTGCGTCTTCTCAACATTTCCTGCTTCCGGGCTAGCTTTTGAAGACGCCGCCGGTGTGTCTTCTTGAGTCTTTTCAGCATTTCCTGCCTCCGCACTAGCTTTTGAAGGTTACCTGTGTTTTACATGCTACATTGTCGGTATAAACTTGATATTTAGTTTTAAAAAATGTGGGGTTCTTGCATGTAGATCTTCTGCCAGGATCACGTCCCGCAATGGTCACAATCTTACAATGATCCTGCAATTGTGTAGACAGACAATCTCATCTTGAGTCACACTGTACATATGAATGCCAAGCAAACCCGTAATAAGATTGCGGGCCATCTGTGACCCCTAAGTCCGTAAAAAGATTGCATGCCGTCTAGTCGTCTGTCAAAGAATATTGATGCAAACAATATGCACCTATGTTTTACCTCCTAAATTATCAATATGACCTTAATATTTAGTTTGTAAAATGTAGGGTTCTTGCATATAGACAATGTGTTGCAGATGTGGCAAAACATTGTGGGCCATCTGTGAACCCGCACAAGCACGCCCCTAAGATTGCATGCCATCTGTCTAGTCATCTGTCAGGAATATCAACGCAAAACATTGGACCTATGCTCTAAATCTTAAATTATCAGTATGACCTTCATATTTCAGTTTATATAATGTGGGGTTCTTGCATGCAGATTGATGCAGATGTGGCAAACATTGTGGGACTTGACCACTCAGTGGATTTGTGTATAAGCTAGCCCGGATACACAAAACTCTACACACACAACTGGGGAGCTCAGGACTGTCACACGACTTTGAGCATTCACAGGCTAGCCCGGGTGCACTCTCCACCAACAGCTGCGGAATGCAGGACAAGACGCAGCACGGGACAGACTGTCTGATTTTGGGAGACACTGTACACAAGATCGATGCCAAACAATCCGGCAAGAAGATTGCGGGCCATCTGTGACCCCGCACAAGCAAGCCCGTAAAATTATTGCATGTCATCTAGTCATTTGTCAAAGAATATTGATGCAAACAATATGCACCTACGTTTTACCTCCTAAATTATCAATATGACCTTAATATGTTTGTAAAATGTAAAGTTCTTGCACAATGTGTTGCAGATGTGGCAAAACATTGTGGGCCATCTGTGAACCCGCACAAGCAAGCCCGAAAGATTGCATGCCATCTGTCTAGTCATCTGTCAAGAATATCAATGCAACAACATTGGACCTATGTTCTAAATCTTAAACTGTCAGTATGACCTTCATTTTTAGTTTACAAAATACGGGGTTCTTGCGTATAGATCATGCCTTGCAGATGTGGCAAAACATTATAAGACTTGACCTCTCAGTGGACTGGCCTACACATTGCTAAAAACTCAAGGCTGTCCAGTTTCAAGACAAGATATGGAAGGCTGTCCACCTTTGAGACAGCATGCAATGTGCTTGTCATACTGTTGGGAAGCAGACTTCTCTAAACTCATTGCAGGTGTGTGAAACCCCACGCTTCTGATGGTAGAGTTTCTCAAAGAGGCAGAAGATGCCATCAGGAGCTTTCATGCCACACAGGCAGGTGCATGTACTCAATCACTTACTGACAAAGTGATGTTGGATATATTGCGAGAGAAACAAGCGCATACTGACCCTTAATCAGCAGCAGGTTATCTCATATACAGATTCAAAATCATTAAAAAAATCATTAATTATAAGACTTGACCTCTCAGTGGACTGGCCTACACATTGCTAAAAACTCAAGGCTGTCCAGTTTCAAGACAAGATATGGAGGGCTGTCCACCTTTGAGACAGCATGCAATGTGCTTGTCATACTGTTGGGAAGCAGACTTCTCTAAACTCATTGCAGGTGTGTGAAACCCCATGCTTCTAATGGTAGAGTTTCTCAAAGAGGCAGAAGATGCCATCAGGAGCTTTCATGCCACACAGGCAGGTGCATGTACTCAATCACTTACTGACAAAGTGATGTTGGATATATTGCGAGAGAAACAAGCGCGTACTGACCCTTAATCAGCAGCAGGTTATCTTATATACAAATTCAAAATCCAGTATATTTTCTTTTCACATAAAGGTTGGTTGAAATCCCTTAGCATGCAACAGCTAAATGGTTAAATCGAAAATATGGCAAACAGACCCAGGTCAGACCCGGGTCAGATTCAAACCTATGACAGCTAGCTTGAAAACTGCTGAGCACCTCTTCAGAAACCATGTCCATAAAGTAGCATGGTCCGTGTGAGAGCATATGCAGGAGTGTGCATATGTTCTGCATTGGTATGATCGATCGCATAATCGAGTCAGTGGTCACCTTTGACAGATTCAGAAAGGCCCGTAAAAAGATTGCGGGCCGTCTATAATCCCACACAAGCAAGTAAACAGATTGTGGGCCATCTGTGATCCCACGCAAGCAAGCCCGTAAAAAGATTGCGGCCAATCTGTCTAAACATCTGTCAAGAATACTAAAGATTAAAAAAATATGCACCTATATTTTACATCCTAAAATGTAAGTAGAACCTCAATATTTAGTGCATAAAATGTGAGGTTCCTGCATATAGATCAATTTGTTGTAGATGTGGCAAAATATCGACAATTTCGTACCTTTCCTAGATTGTGCTGAATTCATGCAACACAAAGCATGGGCAGGAACATCGACCACACAGATCATGGCAGTAACAGTACATCTACTCAACACCTGCCTCCCAGCCTTGCAGATGCAGATGCTTTCATCTGGCAATGCAGCTGTGCAAGTCCAGCGTGCCGTCTTAAATGAGGAAACAGCTAAAACATGTTAATGATTGCATGAAGTGCATTACCTTGCATCCTGACAGGATGATGCATGGGCCAATGCGTGCTGCAGCAGCTCACAGGTGCGAACATCTTGAGCTGTTGTCAAATAGCAGCATTGATTTGTGTGTGGCATCTGCCATGAATTGTCTGTTGGCTGGAATGCCTTGAAGACGGCCTGTCAAGCCTGCAACAGAATAGCATGGAGTTAGTATTGTTCACACAAACATGCCCCTGTCAAATCAGTGTCCTTTGTGACAGTACTTTACTGTACTACAGATGACTGCCAGACAGACACCACAAACTGTTGTAGCAGGCCTTGATGCATCTATGTTTGTTACAAATGGCAGTGACACTCGATGCAAAAGAATGACAGCAGTGGTGGTTAAGCACTGTTTGTGTATGTACAGCAAAGCAGGCTCAAGCTAAGTTGGTGTACTTGTGCTCAGTGACTCTGCAAGCAAGCAAGCAAGCACAGCAGCAGACCGGCACAAAGTGATATCCCCAAATAAGCTTGCAACTTTGGCTTGAACGCCTACCTGAGTAATGTGGATGCATTTGGTGTGCAATTGCAGCTAATTACGTGCTTGTTGTCAGCACAACTTGAAGCCTTCTACCAACACATGATGGTCGTCTTCAACTCCATCGAGATCAAGATAGTACACTGCCCAGCTTGGATGCTGCTCGCTGTACAGCTCCACCAAGTCCAGATAGGCCGATCCAAGATCTGTGTGCCTGTTCATCCTGCATGTGACACTGGATAATTTACACATAGAAAGGCAAACTCTGCACATAGAGGAAGCAACTTTGCTGGTGGGTGTCTGCTGCAAAGCTGATGATATTGTGCTGGCAAGGCTGACCTGGTAGGCAGGCTGTATCACCTTGCAATCTTGTCATTGGACAACAGATCTCACTAGTATGCAAGTCATGACAGAGTGACAAGCTTCATGCATCACATGAATAGCATCGCAACAATGGAGAAACTGCAATTAGGCTGCTTGAAAGTGGCTCACTTGGCCAGGAGAACACTTGCAGCAAACAGCTTGTGTGCCCAAAAGACACCACGTGGTTCAGGGCTCTTGCCACTGCCTGCTTGCCTCATGATATCACGGCCTTCTTCTGTGTATGCTTTTTCGCAGGCTGTTGTTGCAGCAGGTAGTTTCTGCATGGCAACAGATGCAAGTGGACAGCAGAATGATGAATTGCCAAACAGTCAGACAGATAAATAGACAGACAGACAGATAGACAGACACATAGACAGACAGACAGACGGATGACTAGAATGGTAGATAGATAGACGCCTGACAGACTATTCAGACAGATACACAGGTGGATAGACAACTGTTGCCTCTTGTGTGGCTCAGCTGCTTTGTTGCATTATGTTATGCACCTGGTTCAGGGTTGACACCCTGACAATGCACTGCTATGTGAAGAGGACATGCGTCTTTCTGCATGTATCTTTGTTGGCAAGGATAGGCGTCACTGATCTACAGCTTGCACGACAAGTCACAAATGCTAGCAAAGTGTTGATGTTGCATGCGGCAGTGACATGACAAACAATGCAACAGACAACATCTTGGCAATGTCAGGTTCAATCTTTGGGTCATCGTCTAAGATATCAGGTAATGCATGTCAGCCTACCTGACAGGTCATTTGGAGCCATATGAGCAGATGGGCACCATCAGCACACAACCCTTGCCAGCTTTTGGGCTCCCAAAGGTTGGGAGAACACTGTTCCTCAACCTTGTCTGGCTGGCTTCCAACATCTAACAATATGCGCAAGGCATCCCTCAGATCACTGTTCGCGTAGTCTCCACCACACCAACTTAGCCTTCTGTGCTTGTCTGCAGATCAACAACCATGTCTCTTGCTAGGGAGTGCTGCAAACACTCGCTGCAGAATCCTCTTCACTCGTTGCCAGCTACAAATGCGCTATCATGGCTCCAGATATTGTAGCTGTATCAAATTGCTCGACACTGACAGCAGAACAACTCCAGTCCACAGAGCTTTTTGAGTTGTCTTGCAGTGAAAAGCACTAGGAAGGCGTGCTCACCTGCAGGAGCACTGCTTTGCCACCTCATTTGTAGCAGGTCCATCAAGAGAGAGCCAGCAAATGTCAGCTGCAGCATCAGCCATTCAGCCACATAGACATTGTGCTGCCGACGCATCATAGCTTCAGCAGAACGGTTCTTGAGCTCTCTCAGCACCTGCACAGTGACATGCATCAACCACAGGCGATGTGCATGGTCATGCAATGCTATCATGTAGCGCTAGAACATGACAGGCAGCAGATACTACTTGTAGCTTGGCTTGAGCTGCAGTTCTGTATGAGGCCATTTGCATTGTACCTTGGACAAGACCTTGGCGCCTCTTGCCAGATGCTTCTGCTGGAACCATAAGAAGTATACAAGTTCCAGCGAGATCTGAATGTGTTTGCAACAGGGAGTCCTATTACTGTCTGTTGCACCTGCGTTGTGCTCCTGGGAGCATAAATACCAGTCTAGGTGCAGAGATAGCTTTCGTCGCCTGCACAAGCAGGTCTGCATATGAGCTTCACAGTAAGCAAGCACCATGCTGTATGCCATTCGAGCTAGCTTGATTATGCAAGCAGTCCATTGTCATACATGCGCAGTCAACTACAAAAACATAGCACAATCTGGTTGTGCAACTTGAACCTGTTCAGAGACCTTGCAGCTGCTGAGACTGACCAGCCAGATGCATTGCTGAGGAACATGTACCTGCAGCTGCTGTCCACAGCTGAGCTGTTCTAGCTTCATCTGACAAGGGGTATTGTATTGCACAGTTCTGCTCTTCTGCCATTTGTAGCTGTGCAGCCGTGATAGCAAGCTCTTGCCAACTTTGGCCTGCCGGCCTTCCAAGCCCAGGGACTATACCATTGTTGACCCAAAACGGGCAGTCAGTCGTCAGCTTGCGCTGCCAGAATCTGCAACGAACGGGCATCAAAGTGCTGTTGAGTCCACTGATAGAACGCAGCTGCTAAGCACACAGCTCAGAACAATTGATCTGGCCTAGAAGCACGCATCATACATGTCTGATAATCAAGGCATGGCGACAAATCCACAGCTTACTGCGGTGCCAACAGAGAAGAAAAAGGATACACTCGTGCTGATGCATTGCAAGGCACTGTATGTATTCGAGTAGCAGGCTCACTCTTCTGACTGTAGAGAATCACAACAATGATGGTTGGCTGAAGCAAGGCAGATAGTATCGGCAACTGGCAGCTGCGTTGCTATTAGCTCTAGCAGCTCCGTTGGTAAGTTCATCCCAATGATAGTCTGCTCCTCTGGCACCTGCTCCCAAACGCGTAGGAAGTTGTGAGGGCTGGAGCCGAAGGAAACCTTGAGCAGCTGCAGCGCAGGTTGGCCAGATGGAAACCGTAGGCATGCCCGCAGGTACATTCAAGGATGTCTCTCTTGTATATGGCAAAAGCAACATAGCACTGCTTTGTTGTGGGGCCGCTCAGCCTCACAACAGTCTTGCTTGAGCATGGCTAACCTGGAAATCTTTTGAGGGTAAACACTCCAGCTGGGATTCAACATCCAGCCTGGCCTGTATGTTTTGGCAGTCTCCGGCGGCAGGAGGCATCTTTGCCTTATGGTATGTGCTCACTTGTTGACAGCCGTAAAGATAAGTTTGGATTGAGCTGATCACTGAGCGTCAGCCTTGCAAGCACACTTGTGTAGGCAACTAATCAATTTCTGTCACAACTAGCACAAGTATGGCTCGTATTTGGTACGTGCAGTGCTTGATCGCATCGATACGCACTACTGCCCGCCAAGCCATTATTCTTAAGACGTGCATGTATTTCTGTTGCGGTGGAACTGCGAAGCATGCTGCAGTTTGTCTGGGCGATCTGAGTTCGGCGGTTGTGCTTGCTGGACGTTCAGGATTTCCAGTCGCATATGTGAGACTGAAAAATCATGTTGCAACAATCTGGTCGTATCCTACTTCGTTGTTGTGCTTGCCTCGAGCACATCAAGCAGTGCAGCACAGCACCGTATCGCAGCATGGCACTGCAGTTCCAGGGGAATCTGAAGCTTGGTGTCCTTCGTTTGTTAGAGAGAATGCTTACGTGATCAGTGCACACATTTTCTGTGGAGGGCTGTCTACATTGTTCAAAAAAGACTGGCTGCAGAACATGTTCAGCCGCACCTGCCAATTGGGGAACACAGCAGTGTTGGGTACCAGCCCACATGGGTAGGGCCATGTCTCATTGACACTGCTCAGGGCCCTCTCAGGCCCGTTCCCTTTTCAGTCCCGTGTTTGTTTGCAGAAAAGTTTACATCAACAATGCATGCCTGACAATGTCAGAACTCCTTGAAGGCGCACAGCATCACATGTGATGATAGGGCCAACAGTGCAGTTGTGGTTGCAAACGTACTGCCAAGGAGCATGTTCGGCATGACAACCAGCACGTCCTGGTGACTGTTGTTTGACAAGCTGGCTCTGATGGGCAGGCCAAACATGTGAAGCATGACTCACGTGCTATCGCGGACCCGTAGATTTACACTCAAGTACATGAGATCATCACTGCTATTGCATGTACATCTAATAGTTCAGGGACCACACAAAGCTGAAAGTGACTGCACCAGGACTCTGCAGGATTGCATAAGCATAGATCGCGTCATAGGTCATGCAAGCTGTCAAGTCGCTAGTGATAAATACTGTGCAGCTGTGAAGCAGAAGCACATGTCACAAAGTGTAACAGGCAAACATGGCATACCCTACCTACCTAACTAGATCCTAATATAGATCAGCCAAATACATGACGCTAAAGCAGCGAAAAACACAAAACCTACCACTTGCAGGAATAAAAATTCAACAATTTCAGTTCTATCCTGAGAACAGACACCTAGTTTACACTTTAATTTAAGGTTCTTGCATTGACAGGATTCATTCTGCAAACCCCTTGCGCAGGGGTATTGCAATTTCAAGCATGCTAGTCATGTTGATTTCACCCACAAGATGAGCTGAGACGATCCCGAGCCCAAGCCCACGACCCACCTCTGAGGCAAACAGAGGGGATCAATAGCCACTGCTGGGCATGCAGAGGGCTGTCTGGGATGGGAGCAATGAGCAGACTTAGAAGGGACAGACCCAAGCAGCAAGGGTGACAAGGAATCCTGGGCACAAGGAGTATTGCACTGTAATCACTTCCTCCCCTTTCACCATGCTCAGGATGTCATCCATAAGCTTGTCTGTACCACCTCTCATTGGATTTTCCACCAACGGGCTTGTATGTGTTTCTCCCTCGTATATCTTCAGCGTTGACTGCACATATGTATGACACTGATCAGTAGCAACACAAGAAAATACTGAAGACAGCCAGCGTGCCCACTTTTCTCTGATCCACACATGAACATACTCTGTCTACTATTCAGCATGGCTGCAGAGCGTGCAAGCAGCAGCAGCTCTCAAAGTGTCTCATGTTTCCAAATGCTATATGACAGACGCAGACAGCCAACTTGGCTCCCAGCCATACTACCTACGCATCGACTAGCATGTCTCAAACTGCATGCTGTGACCAGGGCAAAGGAGCTGACCTGGATGCCGGCTCGATGC
>JAABUH010004278.1_pt1 | contig 11651 bp, 15 predicted proteins | sample 5559121 | NCBI WGS metagenome assembly JAABUH01 (sample SAMN10711871, study PRJNA513364) | rock metagenome | isolation source: Antarctica rocks | place: Antarctica: Victoria Land, Battleship Promontory nord | collected 2015-12-28 | reverse complement strand
TGGCACAACCGCCAGCGCCTCCATTCGAGCCTCGGCTACATCACGCCCGCCAACAAAGAACAGATCGCCGCGGCCGCGTAGGCCGTAACCCGTGTCCACCATAATAGGGGATGGTCAGAGCACCTGCGTGCCAACAAGCTCAGCAACAGCGTGTTCGACACCTACGACACCATCGTGGAGCGCTGCTGCACCGCCTGGAACTGGTTTACCGAAACGCCAGATCGCATCCGCTCCATCGCAGCCGCGCCGTGGACCAAAACGGTCAAAGCATAGGACCGTTGGTATAAGACCATGAAGCCCTTTGCTGCATCTGGATGCTTCAAGCTATGAAAAGTCAACATCAACTATAGATTGATACCCTACTCTCTGCTATTTGCGGATCCTGAACTACACAGGCCATCGTAAGAAACTCAGTCAAAGCGTTTGAGGCATAGCTGTCGTTGCGCCATATAAAGATAGTCTCGACAGAGCTCTCTGAGCTAGATAGCTTATGTGTCCTGACACGCTCCGCATCTGAAGCAGGACTAATCATATCCGCTGGGAGCAGGGTGACGCCAACGCCTGCGGCAACACAGTCTACAATAGCCTCAAGGGATCCAAACTCAAGGCTGCGAAGGCCGACGACCCCGCGCTTGGCAAGTAAGGCTTCTAATGCGCGTCGATAAGAGCAGCCAGCACGGCAAACAATCATTCTCAGATTCTGGATTTTGCTGAGCTGCTCGAAAGTTCTGATTGAACGCGCTGTGACAAGCACCAGGGTTTCATGGTACACAGTAGCCGCGGCTAACTCTGGGTGACTTACTGGGGCAGTAACGAAAGCTCCATCTAAATGACCTGAGGTGACGGCATCAATCAGGGTAGCTGTTGTTCCAGTAATTAGACTGAGATCAACTTCGGGAAAGGCTTTCGCAAACGCGGCTAGAACTCGAGGGAGACGAAATGCTGCCGTGGTCTCAACAGCTCCGAGCGCTAATGGACCTCTCGGTTCTCCATAATCGCTAACTGCCCTACGCGCATCCTCTAACAAACGTAGAACTCGCTTAGCGTAGGGTTCGAGACGTAGCCCAGCATGAGTTAGCACAACGCCGCGACTATGGCGGTTAAGCAAAATAATGTCAAGCTCTTCTTCGAGAAGCCGCATCCGAGTTGTAACGTTGGATTGAACGGTATTAAGCTCAGCTGCTGCTCGACTTATGCTTCCAAGCCGAGCCACCGCTTCGAAGATTCTAAGATCCCAATTATTCATTGCTATCTCACTTGATCTAAACGGTTTAAGGAGAGGAGGGGCATAGATTTTGTAAGCTCGACTCTGGGCAATCCTGGGCTGGCTGACGAGGGGTCGGTGAGCGGAGCGGGTGGTGGGTTAAGCTGGCGTATCCCCGCCAAGAAACGTTGCCATGCCCTGCCTGCCATCCCGCTTCGCCGAGGTCATTCTAACCTTCGCGCCCTTGTTCCTTCAACGCAGTTGGCATCACGCCGAGATGTTGCTGACCGGCGCCATACTAGTGTTAAGAGCCGTTCAAAAGGTGCAGTCGATTTTTATATTCCAATAGCGTTCAGGGGCTTGTCGATGAATCAACTGAATGCCTCTTTACACTAGCCCCGGGCCGGCGCACCGTGGCCAGCGTTCTGCGGATCGCCGGTCTCGCGCGCGAGCGGCATTTTGTGAACTAGAGTGTGTTGTGCACCTGGACGTTTCTTTTGATTTAAACATATCTGTGACCGACCATGGGTTCTTACATAGCTTCATGCTCAGTAACGATATCTAAAATTCGGATGCAACGACATCTTTACTTGCCTTGAAACATTCATAATACTGGAATAATCAACGCCACTGAACGAAGAAAATATCCACCGCGCAGATACACAACACGCTCTAGGTGTTTGGTCCCGGAGTGTGATGGTGCAACGTCAGCCCTGACCCGTCAGGCAGAGGATGCACTATGGCAAGCGTTTTTCAGGGCAGCACCCGAACAACGCCAAGAGTTCGAGCCGAGTTCCAAGCGTCGCAAACGCCGTCCCGTGCCCTGGCCGCCCAATACGGCGTCAACCCCAAAACCATCCTGAAATGGCGCAAGCGCACTTCCACCGCCGACGCCGCGATGGGACCCAGGCCCAAGAGCACCGTGCTCACCGCGGCCGAGGAGGCCATCGTCGTCGTCGTCGAGTTCCGGCGCACAACCCTCCTGCTGCTCGACGAGATGCTCGGCTCGCTCCGCGACACCATCGCGAACCTTAGCCGCAGCGCCTTGCACCGATGCCTCCAGCGCCATGGCATCTCCCGGTTGCCCAAAGACGATACCAGAGACAGCCGCAAACGCTTCAAGAGCTACGTCATCGGCTACGTCCACATCGACAGCTGCGAGCTGCGCCATGCCGACGGCAAGCTCATCCTGTTCCTCGCCATCGACCGTGTCTCCAAGTTCACTTACGTCGAGTTCTACGAACGCGCAGGCAAGGCGCAGGGCACAGAGTTCCTCAGAAACGTCGTCGCGGCATTCCTCTACAAGATCCACAACGTGCTCACCGACAATGGCTCAGCCTTCGCAGACCTGCCCAAAAACCGCGAAGGCCCGACACGGCGGCTCCTTGACCCACACATCTTCGATCGTGTCTGCATTGAGCATGGCATCGAGCATCGCCTGACCAAGCCGTATCATCCCTGGACCAACGGCCAAGCCGAACGAATGAACCGAACCGTCAAGGACGCAACAATCAAAACCTTCCACTACAGCGACATCGAAAGCCTCAAAGCACACGTCCTTGCTTTCGTGTCGGCCTACAACTTCGCCAAACACCTCAAAGCCCTCCAGTGGCGCACACCATTCAAAACCATCTGTGATGCTTGGAAACGCACCCAGACGCGTTTAAAATCAACCCGCACCACCTCATCCCGGGACCACACATCTAGGGAATCCAATTGCAGCGGGACTGGAAGTGCATCTGACCGACGCTGCCGCGGCAGTCGGTGCATCAAACCAGCATCAGCATGGGAAGCGCATCGCGGCTAAAGGTATTCACGGGGATCCCGTGCGGTCCCCACGTGGGCACTTCGTTAAGGCATCTGGCCGGCGCTGGCTCAGCCTGATACTGCTGGCCCCAGTCCCCCATGGGCAGGACGATCTGAACGCTACCGTATGCCCGATGTGTCTTCTGCTGCAAGCTCTTCTTCATTTGCGACGTCACAGGAGGGGCTGCGGCGACATAACCGGAAACGTCGGAGGTCCGCTGGTTCGACGAGGATGGGCTTCTGGATGGCCTGTCGCTCGGCCGCGTGCTGTCCGGCCAGCTCCGGCGCATGTTCCTGCACGTCCGTGATCCCTCCCTGCCAACGGAATTCGATCGAACCCGCCCGCACCTGCGGCATGGCGCCTCTGCCCCCACCCGCTTGCCCATGTGGCGGTACCCTTCCATATGCCAGAGATGAGCGAACTAAACTCTCACCGTAAACGGCGCAGCCCGTTCCATGCCTCCAGGCTAGACCGTCGCCGTCCTGCTGGACGCCCTGTCTCTGGACCGCCGCAAGGTCGCCGTGGAGCGCAATGAGGCCATCGTGCCCCGCTCCTGCTACGACACGACCGAGCTGACGCCCGGCGACCAGTTGGAAATCGTGCATTTTATCGGAGGAGGCTTACCCATGGACGGCTATCAAGCACCCGACACCTGGACCGTCGCCGGCCGCAGCTTCCGCTCCCGACTGGTGGTGGGCACCGGCAAATATAAGAGCCTGGAGGAAACCGCCGCCGCCATCGAGGCCTCGGGCGCCGAGATGGTGACGGTCGCGGTCCGCCGGGTGAACCTGTCCGACCCCGGCGCGCCGATGCTGCAAGACCACGTGGACCCCAAGCGCTACACCTACCTGCCCAATACCGCCGGCTGCCACACCGCCAACGACGCCGTCCGCACCCTGCGCCTGGCGCGGGAGGCCGGCGACTGGAACCTGGTCAAGCTGGAGGTGCTGGGACCACCGCCGCATCTGTATCCCGATATGCGCGCGACGCACGAGGCGCTGGACGTGCTGGTCGCCGACGGGTTCGAGGTCATGGTCTACTGCGCCGACGACCCCATCGCCGCCAAGCGGTTGGAGGAGGCCGGGGCGGTTGCAATCATGCCGCTCGGCGCCCCCGTCGGCTCGGGCCTTGGCATCCAAAATCCATCCATGCTTTCCGTGTTGATCGAGCAAGCCAAGGTGCCGGTGCTAGTGGACGCAGGCGTCGGCACCGCGTCCGACGCCGCCATCGGCATGGAGCTGGGCTGTGACGCCGTGCTGTTGAACTCTGCCATTGCCCATGCCGGTAACCCCACGCTGATGGCCCGCGCGATGCGGGCGGCGGTCGAGGCAGGACGGCTGTCGCACTTGGCCGGACGCATGCCACGACGGATAGGGGCGGACCCGTCCAGCCCGCTTTCAGGCCTGATCCGATAACAGCTGGAAACCTGGCGTGAAGCTTGGAAGGCGCGCCGTCTGCGTTTGCGGCGGTATTGGCCCAGTGACCGCGAAGGTGTGCGTTTTGGCCATCTGGCGTTACCGTCACAGCCCCTCGAAGCGCCGCCCTACCGTGCGGGGGCGTTGTCAGGTTGGCAGGTCTGGTTGGGCCATGGCAGCGTGCCGGGCATGACGACCTTCCCCAATCCCTACCGCGGCTTCCGCTTCCCGGCCGAGGTGATCGAGCATGCGGTTTGGCTTTACCATTGCTTCAGCCTGAGCCTGCGCGATGTCGAGACCATCCTGGCCGCCCGCGGCGTGGTCGTGTCATACGGGAGCATCCGCGAGTTGGGCCTGCGCTTCGGCCGGCTGTTCGCCAACGCGCTGAGACGGCGCCGGCCACGGCCGAGGGGACAGGTGGTTCGTGGACGAGGTGTTCATCCGCATCCGGGGCAAGCTGCATTGTCTCTGGCGTGCAGTCGACCAGAACGGCCATTTGCTCGACGTCCTCGTGCAGAGCCGGCGCAGCGCAAAGGCCGCCAAACGGTTCTTCCGCAAGTTGCTCAAGGGATTGCAATACGCGCCAAGGGTGGTGATCACCGACAAGCTCAGGAGCTACGCCGCCGCAAAGCGTAAGATCCTGCCCGGCGTCGAGCACCGGCAGAGCCGCTACCTCAACAACCGCGTCGAGGTGTCGCACCAGCCCACCCGACCACCAGAGCGGCAGATGCAGCGGTTCAAGTCGGCCCGCCATGCCCAGCGCTTCCTCTCCGCCCACAGCCATGTCCACAACCACTTCCAGCTCCACCGCCACCGCCTGACCGCCAACGAACACCGGGCACGACGGGACGATGCCTTCCGCACCTGGCGCGAGGTGGTCGGGGTTGCGTCAGCCGCGTGAGGACCTGATCAGTCGCAAGCGCTCGGTGTCGCCTCAACCATTAACCTGACAACGCCGCACTGCCTAATATCTAACGACGAGATGTTTTCCATCTTGAGAAATCACTTATGGATGGATAAAAATGTGGTCATAATATGTCCTGAACTAGGATCTAGGAATGCAACAAGGAATAGTCAGGAAGGGAGTCGATCCAGCGACGACGCCTGGATGGCGTATGACGGCTGCTGGCTTATGTGCCTTGCTAGTAGGCCTTGGCCTAGGGCGCTTCGCATACACACCGCTCATACCTGCCTTGATTGAGGCAAGGTGGTATACGCCAACACAGGTATTCTATTTCGGAGCCGCAAACTTCCTGGGATACCTTGTCGGAGCATTAGTAGGGCGACCGCTTACAAGCCGCACTCCACCGACGCTACTCATCCGAGGTGCTATGGTATTCATTGTAGTAGGATGTTTTGCCTGCGCCACGCCCCTCTCCTTAGAGTGGTACTTTTCTTGGCGATTTGTCGCCGGCTTTAGCGGTGGCATTATCATGGTACTCACTGCTTCTGCTATCCTACCGCATATACGCCCAGCCCGGCGTGGTTTTGTAGGAGGCTCAATTTTTAGCGGGATTGGCTTCGGCATAGCTACATCGGGCACATTAGTCCCGTTATTGCTTGGTTACGGTTTGACTACGACTTGGTGTGGCTTAGGCATTTTTGCTGCAATATTAACGGTAGCGACTTGGTCAAGCTGGCCTAAGGCTCCAAGGAACTCGGACGTCGCTATTGATACAAGATTTAGTGGTGAGTCCAACCGCCTCAATGTGCAGATTTATGGAGTGCTGCTCGAGTATGGTCTTATGGCAGTGTCTTTGGTTCCGCACATGGTATTCCTTGTTGATTACGTCGCTCGTGGTCTAGGAAAAGGGGTGATTGAAGGCTCACATCTCTGGGTTGTCTATGGGTCGGGTTCGCTGATTGGTGGCCAATTAGCCGGGTACTTGGGGGATCGTATCGGATTTCGGGCTGGACTAAGGTGCGCTTTTGTGGTCCAGGTGTTTGCTGTACTCATCCCCGTTATTACACCTGACACAAGCGTCCTAATGCTATCAAGTTTTGTCGTGGGTGCAATGTCGCCAGGGATAGTGGCGCTTACACTTGGCCGGTTACATGAGCTTATGCCAAATGATCAACACATGCAGCAGATGATGTGGAGCCGTGCTACGGTGAGTTTCGCGGTTTTCCAGGTAGCGGCGGTTTATGGATTCACATTGATCTTCTCCAAGTTGGGCGAACGCTATATCACGCTTTTTGAAATTGGTGTGTGTGCCGCTCTTCTTGCAATATTAGTTGACGTAACAACTAGTGATGAAAAGAATAGAATACAGAGAAGACCTATTTGACGACGATTTGCAGTCGAAGAAATCTGAGCGGCAACCACGTTCCAGTACCCTGAAGCCCATCTACAGTAACGCTTTACCTCGTCATGTGAGAGAGACAATGGCACAGAGACTTTCCGGCAACCGCATCCTTATCACGGAAGCCGACACGTTCATGGGACCTGTGATGCGAGACGGCCTCAACGCGCATGGAGCCGAGATAATTGCGGACGAAAGACAACTCTCGTCATCTCACGTGGCGAACGAAGTTATATCCGATGCTGGTGAATTGGATGGCCTTTTAGTAAATCTTGCTGCGGTAAATCCGCGTAGAGACATTACCGAGACATCGGACGAAGCCTGGCAAGAAATGTTTGACAGGATGGTCAATCCACTACACTGGATAGTCCGCGCAGTACTGCCCCAGATGATTGAACGTAAAAGGGGGAAAATACTCGTGCTTGGAAGCTCTTCAGGTTTAAGGATGCAACCAAATTGGTCATCCTACGCGACGGCTAGAGGCACCCAACTTACATACGTAAAAGCTGCTGCAATCGAAGTGGCGCATCATAACGTACAAGTCAATGCGATCGCTCAAACTTTTGTAGAAAATCCCGTCTACTTCTCTCCAGATTACATCAAGACCGACGAACTTCAAGAACGCCTCAAGTCAGTTCCTCTTGGGCGACTAGCTAGACCTGAGGAGGAGGTCCAATTGGCGACGTACCTCTTGAGCAGTGAAAGCGACTTCATCGTCGGGCAAGTCATCAGCTTCTCAGGCGGATGGTATATGTAATGATCTAACCTAGTCGGGTAGCAAAGACGTTCAACTTATTATCGAAATTAGATAGTATACTAGTGAATCAGATGTGTATAATTAGCATATGGTAAGCCTGATTTCCAAAATAGACCAATTTATATTGCTCTAATAATATCCGTCATTTTCTTTGACTCGAACGTGAGTAGGAGCGGCTCGGGGCGGTGTGGTGGCGTGTTCCTGCATTGTGGTGGGGGCGGGCATGACGGTTGCGGTTATGCGGACGGAGCACACGGCGTCGGACTTGCGCCGGCAGGTGGCAGGAACGGGCGACGCAGCGGTTGCCCGGCGGTTATTGGCGTTGGCTCTGGTCGTGGACGGGCGCAAGCGGGCGGACGCGGCGCGGCTGGCTGGGATGGACCGGCAGACGCTGCGTGATTGGGTCCACCGCACCAACGCAGACGGCGTGGCGCAGGTCTGGAGAACCGGCATGGCGGCGGTGCCAAGCCGCGGCTGTCAGCGGAGCAGGAGGCCGAAGTCGCGGGCTGGATACGGGCCTGCCCTGGCCAAGAACAAGGTCGTCCGGTGGCGCTGCACGGACATCCAGAGCCGGATCGCCAAGCTGTTCGGCGTGGCCCTGCACGAGCGCAGCGTGGGCCGCCATCGAGGCGCTGAACGCCAAGCTCCGGCGGGCGGTCCGCGCCCGCGGCCACTTCCCGACCGACGAGGCGGCGCTGAAGCTGTTGTTCCTGGTGTTGAACCGATCCGAGAAAGAGTGGACCATGCCTGCCCGTGAGTGGTGCATGGCCAAGGCCCAGTTCGCCGTCCTCTTCGGCGAGCGCTTCACCCGGGCGATGGCCTGATCAGTGACAACCAGCCCACCCACACACGGAATTCCTGACAATCCCGCCGCGTGCCCTGAAAGACTTGCGCTACGAGTGAGCCTATTTGTTTGGCGCCATGTGCGCCGAGCGCGGCGTGGGCGCCGCCCTGGTGCTGCCCCATGCCAACGCGGACGCCATGACCCTGCACCTAACCGAGGTCAGCCGCCAGGTCGCAGCCGGCGCCCCTGCCGTGCTGGTCTGCGACGGCGCAGGCTGGCATCAGACCGGCGGGCGCCTGCGTGTGCCAGGCAAACATCACCCTGCTGCGCTTGCCGCCCTACAGCCCCGAATTAAACCCCGTTGAGACCGTGTGGGAGCACCTGCGTGCCAACAAGCTCAGCAACAGCGTGTTCGACACCTACGACACCATCGTGGAGCGCTGCTGCGCCGCCTGGAACTGGCTTACCAGGCTGCTGAAAAACTCTGGCCGGGTGGTGGAATGATGTGATTCGCTCTCTGCGGTGGTCGAGGGTCACGGGATGCGCGGTTTGGACGAGCAGACGTCGTCGTTGTTCAGCTACGTGAGTTGCGAGGCGCGGGTGCCATCGGCGCATCCTCTGCGTTGCATCCGTGCGGTGGTGGACGAGGCTCTGGCCGTGCTGTCGCCGGAGCTTGACGGGATGTATGCGCTGGGTGGCCGCCCGTCGATTGCGCCGGAGAAGCTGCTGCGGGCGTTGTTGTTGCAGGCGTTCTACTCGCTTCGGTCCGAACGGCAGCTGATGAAGCAGCTCGACTACAACCTGCTGTTCCGCTGGTTCGTGGGCCTGTCGATGGACGCGCCGGTGTGGGACGCCAGCACCTTCAGCAAGAACCGCGACCGGCTGCTCGAAGGCGATATGGCGCAACGGCTGCTGAGAGCGATCATCACGCAGCCGCGGGTTGCGTAATCCGGTGGATCGCGATCGCTGATTCCGTTTGATCGCGATCACCTGGTCCATGCGATCGCGATCACCCATTCCGGTGATCGCGATCGCTTTGGCGATGGCGGCCTGTGGCCGGTGCGGCTGGCAGTTTCTCAACCCAGGACAGTCTGTTCCCGAGCCGACAGCAGGGGATGGAATGCCAAGCGAGAGAGTGCCGATGCGCAAGATACGAGACGTTCTGCGGTTGGGGCTGGGCCATGGCCTGCCCCAGCGCGCCGTGGGCCACAGCCTTGGTCTGAGCCAGGCGGCGATAAGCGAGTATCTGGGCCGTGCCCGACGCGCTGGCGTGGGGTGGCCCTTGCCGGAGGGCCTGGACGACGACCAGCTCGAGACGCTGCTGTTTCCGCCGCTGTCGCAGGTTCCGGCGGAGCAAAGGCCGGTGCCGGATTGGGTGTGGGTGCACCGGGAGCTGCGCCGGCCCAACGTGACGCTGGCTTTGTTGTGGGAGGAGCACCGGGCCGCGGCGCCGGACGGGTTTGGCTATTCCTGGTTCTGCGACCTGTATCGCGAGTGGGCCGGCCGGTTGAAGCCGACGCTGCGGCAAGTCCACACGGCGGGCGAGCAGCTGTTCGTCGACTATGCCGGCAGCACGATGGCGGTGGCGCAGGGGGCAAGCGGGGAGGAACGCCAGGCGGCGATCTTTGTCGCCGTGCTCGGCGCGTCGAGCTTCACCTATGCCTGCGCGACATGAACCAGACGCTGCCGGACTGGATCGGCGCGCATGTGGCGGCTTTCCGCTACTTCGGCGGTGTCGCGCGCCAGCTGGTCAGCGACAATCTCAAGGCCGGCGTCAGCCGCGCCTGCTTCCATGAGCCGGGAGTGAACCGGACCTACACCGAGATGGCGGCGCACTACGGCACGGCCGTGTTGCCAGCCCGGCCCTACAAGCCGCGCGACAAGGCCAAGGTGGAGGTTGGCGTGCAGGTGGTGCAGCGCTGGATCCTGGCGCGGCTGCGCCACCAGCGGTTCTTCTCCCTGGCCGAGCTGAACGCCGCGATCGCCGGGCTGGTCGAGCAGCTGAACGACCGCACGATGCGTGGCCTGGGCACGACGCGGCGCACCCTGTTCGAGCAGTTCGATCGTCCGGCGCTGCTGCCGCTGCCCCCTATGGCCTACGAGTATGCGGAGTGGCGGCGCTGCCGGGTCGGTCTCGACTACCACGTCCAGATCGACCGGCACTTCTACTCGGTGCCGCACGAACTGCTGCGTCAGGAGGTCGAGGCACGGATCACCGCCGGCACGGTCGAACTGTTCCATCGCGGCAAGCGGGTGGCGAGCCACGTACGCGGTGCCGACCGGCACCGTCCGAGCACGGTGGCCGAGCACATGCCGAGCGCGCACCGGCGCTACCGGGACTGGACCCACGACCGCATCCGGCGCGAGGCAGCCGCCATTGGCGACGACACGGCGACGCTGGCGGACCTGATCCTGCGTTCACGGCCGCACCCGGAACAGGGGTTCCGCTCCTGCATCGGCATCCTGGGGCTGGTGCAGCGCCACGGTGCAGAGCGGGTCGATGCCGCGTGCGCCCGGGCGCTGGCGCTCGGCACGCGCTCCTACACCTCGGTTGCCGCCATCCTGAAGAACCGACGGGACCAGCCCCTCACCGCGGACGAACCGGCCACGCTGCTGCACGAGAACATTCGCGGTCCCGGCTACTATCATTGAAAGGCGATCCCATGCTGATCCATCCCACGGCCGAGCGCCTGCGCGGCCTTGGCCTGCCCGCCATGGCCGAGGCGTTCACCGAACTGCAGAATACCCCGGAGGCGGCCGACCTGCCGCGCGAGGACTGACTTGGCCTGCTGGTCGACCGCGAAGCCACCAGCCGGGACAACAAGCGCCTGGCGCGCCGGCTGCGCGACGCCAAGCTGCGCCAGGCGGCCGCGGTCGAGGACACGGACTTCCGTACTCCTCGCGGCCTGGACCGCGCGCTGTTCCTCAAGCTTGCCGGCTGCGGCTGGATACGCGAGCACGCCCACGTGGTCATCGGCGGGCCAACCGGGGTCGGCAAGAGCTGGCTGGCCTGCGCGCTGGGCCACAAAGCCTGCCGGGAGGGCTACTCTGTCCTCTACAAGCGGGCGCCGCGGCTGTTCGCCGACCTGGCCACTGCCCGCGGCGAGGGCCGGCTGCCGCGATTGCTCGCCGCGATCGAGCGCACGCGCCTGCTGATCATCGACGACTGGGGACCCGAGCCGCTGACCGCTGAACAGCGCCGCGACCTGCTGGAGATCGTCGACGACCGATACGACAAGGGCTCGCTGCTGATTACTAGGCCGTGTGGACGGATAGCGGAAAGTATCACGTAGGGGGTTCCCGAATCAGCACTTCATCGAATCAATGGGCGACCGGTATCAAGGGAATCGGCCATGCTGACGGGAATGACGGAGGACGACT
>JAABUH010004275.1_pt1 | contig 11656 bp, 14 predicted proteins | sample 5559121 | NCBI WGS metagenome assembly JAABUH01 (sample SAMN10711871, study PRJNA513364) | rock metagenome | isolation source: Antarctica rocks | place: Antarctica: Victoria Land, Battleship Promontory nord | collected 2015-12-28 | reverse complement strand
AAGCATATGCCAAGACCGTTAAGCGAGGCCTCAACAAGATTCACATCGGGTCACCGAAGGCCTCGACAGTGCATATGCGCAGCATCAACTGAGCATAAAAAAACACCGATGGACGACGAAAGCATCGACGCTGAAAAACGGGCGGATGAGATAACAGGTCGGCTAAATGGTTTGAATGTGAGAGTCGCAGCCGGCATAGAGTATGCCGCGCATATACTAAAAAGAAACTCCGCTGACGGCTCGCCAGCTGTAACCCCGATCCCGAAATCTTACTTTCGAAAGTAGAATAAGCCGCGCTAAGCGCACGGGCCAACTCGAAGACATATAATCAGGCCCCATTGCCCACCTCGAAAGGAGAGTTTTCTTGCTCTCACCATAATCAACTGAACTCCAGACCCTCTTGGAGCCTAGTCTTACATGCAATGGATGACTTAATCCGTACCGCTCAGGTTCTCGGCCTGACCTCGTCCATCTTCCTCTCTGGAATCAACATTGGCGCGTCTTATCTCACACTTCCAATTCTCTACACACGCTCTCCTTCCATCAGCACACCCTTTTTCAACGAGTTCTATACCCGAGGCGCTGTGACTCTGGTTCCCCTCGGTCTCTTCTCGGCGTCCTGTTCGGCGTTAGTCGCCTACCTCCTTCCTTCTCAGCGAACCCTCTGGTCTGTTGCTGGTGTGGCTACATTTGCGCAGTTGCCTTGGACACTGCTTTTTATGATGAAGACGATCACTCGGCTGGGGGCTATTGCTGCTAGTAAAGATGAGCAGGTGAAGGCGAGTGGAGCGGAAGTCGTGGCCCTGTTGCGGCGGTGGGCGTGGATGAACATCGTGAGAGGACTTTTGGCTATGGTTGGGGGATTGACTGGTGTGTGGGCTGTAGTAGACGGTCAGAACTAAGTCGCCAATGCCCTGCCGCTGCAAAGGTGCTCGGTATATGGACGCAGAGAGCAACGAGATGCAATGTGTAATCCAAGGGCACGTTCCGAACGCAACGAATTAGGCAAATGAACGCGCTTGAAACCTTTAAGGGTTTGTGAGAACATGAGACCGACGCAAGAGGGCAAATGCAACGGCCTTGATATAGATATCAGAAAATCATTCACCTTCTCTCTCCCCCCCCAAGGCATCATCATACCATATTAGCAACCAGCCATCTATTTGCGTGAAGGACTAAATTTGGGCATCTTGAATCGCCAAGTCTTGAGAATTCTGCCCTGGCCTCACCCCTCTCGAAGTGTAGGGTGAGCGCCGCTTTACTTATGCGCCGCCACCCGATTGCTCATCGCTTGTCCCCAGATGATCGCCTCGTTTTACTTTCACAGAGTTCGCGCATCGTCATTTCTTGAAGACGGAAATATAGATTCATTCCAAAACAGCTTCTAGAAAAACGGTGTATAAATAGTGGGAACGCAAAGCCCGTCCTAGAAACCATCTTCGTACCGTTCATTCTCTTCGTCTTTTCCGTACGATTCGCTGTCTAGGCACGCTAGGGTAATACTGCACCTCTGACCACTCGGCCACCTAGGTAACCAAGTAATGGGCAAAAGGTTACGCCTGGGAACAATACAATGTCCTGCCGCACATTCGCTTTCAAAAGCACAGTAGCATCTACCAAACCTCCAATACAAGAACAGTGTCTCTGACAATGCTTGTTATCATAAAGGGTTCCGTAGCGCGATAAGTACAATCTACAAATTTGTCGGATCGTGGTGGATTGGATCGACCGAATCTACGGCACCACTCTCCTAGTACAACAAGAAGGCCATTGCTGGCGTCGTTCCACCGCAAGCCGCTGGTTCCCCCTTCACTTCCACTACCATCACCATCACTACCGCCGTCACCATCGTGACCGCCAGCACAAACAGCACTGGCAGCAGACACCGTGGCCCCTTCTGCTTCAGCCGACGGCCATCATTTGCATTTGATATCGTAGCGACTAGGGTCCCTAGTATAACAGCTAGAAAATGCCATGTTCCACCTTAAGTATGAGCCAATGCTTAGTTTTCATCTACACAAACCGCCGTTGTTGTTTTCCTGGGTCTGAGCTTCAATAGACTACCGACGACGAGTGTTGAAGGACTTCTTCTTAGCGGCGAGCACTGGGGACACAACCTTGACCCAAGACGCGATTCTGCGGAGTATAATCCTCGATGATGTATGGGCAGGACGCGTTTTCTTATCTTGGCTTAAAAGAGGGATCATAGTCTGAAGCACAGAGATTGTATGTTCGTAAAAGTCGCGCTTGTAAATGTCATGGAGTGTATGGAGCATCAAAAGGCGTCTCTGCCCCACATCAAGATCTCATGAGTAACGGTATTCGTTGAGACATGGACTTTCACGCGTTCAGTGCTGGAGTTCGATATGTCTTGAAGTTCTCAAAGAGTCGACCAGAAGCTCCGCGCGGGGAACAGCCCAAAGCGTGCATTATTTCCGTTCAGCCTCACTTTTGCAGCCCGGAAACAGAAGTTGAGTCGCGTCTTTCATCTTTTCATCAACCTTTGAATTTCACGCCGAGATGGCAGAAGGCCTCGCTATCGCGGCGAGCATGATCGCCGTTCTCCAGATCACCAACACGGTAATCTATAAATGTTATGACTTCGGAGCGGCTACGAGCGGGGCTTCGTGGCAACTATCTCGCATTAAGACGGAGCTGGAAGCCTGCGAAATGCGCTTCAGCAACTGAAGTCGTTGGTCAAACAAGCAGAACTCGTGCAGCAAATGCTCGACACGAAACTGTCAGCCTTTGAGGACCTATGAGCCAGAAGGATTATTGGCACATTATTCCCATCGGGTCAGTCACTTGGAGCAGCGACTAAAGACGCCGAGCTGGTGCGACGGATTCGGGGTCAACAGAAAAGCGTTGGGACAGGTTCTGCGATGGCCTTTGAAGGAGAAGGACACTGAAAAGATTTTGGTGACACTTGATGATTTCAAAAATACTCTGGCCCTCGCGCTCACAGCAGATGATATGTAGATGTCCAGTGCTTAAGTAGCTTAGAATTGCAGCAACTTTGAGTCTTTTCGCAGTACACTTTCGCTAGTAATCCAGAAATTTTTGAGGGCGACAAACGATGCAGTGAAGGACTCTTGGCAAGACGTACGTACTCTGCAGCAGATAAAAGTAGACATGCAAGAAAGAGTCGAATATACGCGGGCTGCAATCTCAGTTATGAATGACAAAGTCGAAGTCATTCAGCTTGATACTTGCCGACTCTAAGAGACGGCGACGGAAACGCATAGCAAGATTGACGTGACAAGGGACGTTGTCTCACAGGTGAGTGATAAGATGGAGGTTATACATTTCAAAACCCGCTGAAGAAATATACTTCTATGGCTAGCAGGGCCAGACCCCTCCTCCAATTACCATCGCGGTCGTCGCAGCCGACACGCACATACTGGATCGTGTTTCGTGGAAAGCGAAGAATACACACAATGCAAACAGAATGATGGCGCAACGCTCTATGCAGCAATACGACCCTGAAAATTGGCGGACCATGGATTTGCTCTTAATGGCAGGCGGGAAGGTCAACCTGGGTATGAAATGGTCAGGCACACCACTACATATTGCGTGTAATACGGGCACTACAAGAATGGCGGAGCTTCTGTTGGCAGCTGGTGCGGATCCAGACGCACAGGCTGACACTTATGCCACTCCCTTAAATTTGGCGTGCAGAAACATTGATTTAGAGGTTGCCATAAGAATGGTGGAGATTTTGCTGGAATATAACACACGTGATGATCATTACGGCGCTCCCTTACATAGGGTGTGCCGAACGAGGCCAAGAGCACCCACGACTTGCCAGAACACTCTTGAAAGGCGGCGCGGATGCCAACTTGCGCGACAAAAACGGGATTTCTGCATTGAAGATGATAAGGAGTAAGAAGCGAGGGTTCTGGCGTGATCTTCACGAGCTGGAGCTGGAATTGCTGTCGCTCGAATACGGTGTAGAGGAGGAGGCAGCAAGCTTGTCGAGCGATCATTCGGGATAGCTCGAGCAAATCAAGCCGAAATACGGCTGGTCGGATAGGGCGTAGAAAAAGGGGAAGCCGGTCTAAGCGGGGCCATAGAATCGATGTACTGCGCGTAAGAGAAGAAGACGATGGTCAGTACGATAGACATATTCAACATGGGAGAGCTGATATCTTAGTAAGGTGAAAAGCTTCTTTCAAATGATCAGCTGTAGAATTACTACTCCAGGAAGTAGAATGCTCCTTTTACAAAGATTCTAGAAGTAGTGGTATTACAGTCAATTTTTATCGTGAACAGACCTCAGAAAGCATCATAAAGGAAGCCTGCATATTTGCAGGCTTCATGTCGTGGTGAAACGGAGTAAAAGTCTCTCCAGCTCCGCATGTGACATCAGTGATACTTACAGCCCTACTCACACAAGCTCACCTGCATCATTCATGCATCCTCTAAATATGGTCTCTCCTCATGGCCCGCCAAATTTGGCCACGCTAAGAGCGATTAACAACGAAAACAAGGAAAGACGTAAGGTAAACAAGGAAGTCTCAGAGTTATAGAAAGAAGCAGAGAGCGAAAGAGAAGGAACGAAAGAAAAGAGTGGCCGAACAAGACCCCTTCACCGGGGCCAGGCGCCATCGGGGATTTATCGTATCGCTTCGCTCTGCGCGAATCTAACCAGAATGCTGTAAGCATGGAAGGATTGGCCAGAAGTATAAGAAGAGCAAAAGACAGAGGCGTATTCACGGTGACGGGAAGGAAGCATCTAAGAGTCGTGGCAGCAGCCAAGACCTGAAGCGGATACTCGTAGCAGCAGAAATTTGAGGGCGGCGAGGTGACGGCTAGCCGGACGCGGCACGCTTTTCCGCAAGAGGTACTAGTAATTCACCTGCACACTAACTACGCGGCTATCTTAAGGTGCGTCCTTATCGATAAGCCTTACGAGCATGTGAGCTCAGTTCTCACCGTACTTTTGTAACGAAGTAACAATGAGATTGAATAAGAGTGGTTTCGGCACGATGCTTGCTCCGCTCGCTCGGGCAATGCACAAGTACTAGCGCTATCATCTAAATAGCGTGGGCCAGCTGTTTCCCATTATGGGCAGGAAACCAAATCAGCTCGTCCTAGAGTTTTTTGACCGCGGGGCCAAACTTCCTGATGGCAGCAATCGTTACGAACACACATGCAAAGCTTGTGGAGAGCGTTTTCCAAAAGGGAGAATTGAAAGTCTGATGTCTCATTTAAAGACAAAATGTCACGCCGTTGCACCAGAAGACCGGCATCGAGCCCTACTACAATCGAATGAGCGGCCAGACTCAGAGCCACATGATGCTGAGAGATATTCTGGACCGGCAGCGGCTATTAAGGGGCACCGATACACTACAAAACTACCCATCAGTGGAAGCCGCAAACTCACGGGTCTAGAAGCCCTTGCGGAGGCAAGCAGACAAATTGAGCACCCGCGAAAACAAGGGCACAGTGGCATGGAGAAAATTAACATGATAGATCCGAGTTTGCGAAACATCTGGGAATATGAAATGTCCCTTGATGATCCTCAAGAAGGACGGAATGGAGTTGGTACATTCACCATCTATGTTTACTGGAGTTGGATCCTACCCCATCGCTAATTGCTCTGTCACTTAGTCTCTACGTCGGCTCCTTTTGATAGTAGTACTTTTAGCCTGCCGTCAACTTCGCAGGAGCTGTCTACTTCACCATACGCACTTCGACTTGCCTCCCCACCTCAAACGGCCGATCACTCCTCTACGCTCTCCATGATCGCGGCATCTGCGAGCAGCCTTGAGGCCATGATGCCTTGCAGTGAGGGTCTGAATCAGAATGATATCAACGGTAGCAGTGGTACACGTATTGATGCCGAAGGTCTGCATTCTATTGACCATGCGTACGATACAATACCCATGTCTACGCAACAATCGCTACAGGCTTACGTTAACGGGATAGAGAGGGAAATCCCGGATGAAATTGCCGCCCAAGCATCGTCCTTTCTCCGGCCTATCGCGATGAATCTCGGTCGTATACCTAGGTCTTCTCCAGTGGAACATGTTTCTTCCAGTAGCCGGGCACAGAAAATACGAGGGAAATTGAGTAGCTCGAGGCGTCAAGAAGTACAGAGCATGAGGAAGCAAGGGGCATGTATTCGATGCCGGATGTTAAGAAAGACTGTATGTTGTTTCCGAGACGCTTCTCCTGCGATGTTCTGGTAGCTGAAGCTTGTCAGTGCAGTGGAGATAACCCCTGCAAAACCTGCGCCGCTGTCACCAGCGCACGGGTATGGAAGCTCGATTGCATACGGACAAGCATCGTGAAAGAATTCGAACTATACCATACGAGTACGCGTTGCCAATCTCCGTTTTACTTTGCATTACTGACGCAGTGTCAGACCTACTTACATCTCTGGCAAACCAAAACCTTGATGTCGCCATGGGTCAAGTGAGATTTGAGCAATATCCAGGCTTTCTGAGCGTATTCCACGACATCAGTAACGACAAACCTATGAGATACTCAGTCTTGACGGGAATTCCTGAAAACCAAGAAACTGAGAGCGAACAAAATGGAGCTCTCGACTACACTAGGTCTTCTGAGACAATTACAATTTTAGACGAGGATGGTGAGGATGTACCGGCAAAGTTTCAATGCTATGCCGGGACCATGGCCCATAAAACATACGATGAGGAACAATCAGTGTTCATGAAGCATACCCTGACATTAGCATCGGAGCTATCTCTTCGAAAGCATGTCAGTAAACGCCATGAGTACTCTGGTTATAGGCTCTAAAAAAAGGCTCACCCAATTTACCAGGATAAACTCTTAGCACAGGTACTCGAGTTGTGGACCATAACGCATATTATTGTCGATAACGAGATGCATTGGCAAGTCTGGCTACAACCAGCGCAAGCATCGCCAAAGGCATACCCCAAATTTGCAATGCTCAACGAACCAGTTCGAATCAACGAAACGAATAATCCACAATCGTACCAGTTGATTTGTTCTCAATTGCGATCCGCGGCTGAGAAACTAGCTGCAACGATCAGCAAGACGGTATTGAACGAGTTAGAGAAACGCTTGGAGCGTCGTGACAAGTGCCGTGGATTCGAAACTTTCTTGGTCGGTATCGTACTGTTGAGTTGTGTGGAGAAAATGAGCTGGTACTACAAGACCTTTGATGACGTAAAATGGTCTGCGGAGGTTCGCCTACCACAGTAACAGCTTTGACAACCATTGACAAATACCAGTGGCCTCTGGATCAACCGCCAAACTCTTACTACGAGCGCGGTGATTATTTCTCCAACTTCATCTCTAAGCTGTTCAAGATGCGAGGAATCCTTTTCCATATTCATACGAGCCAAGTCGATGGCCTTTTGCATGCCCACGATCCCAGCGACCCACTCGCTAGTCAGTGGCTTGACGCTGTCCGTCTTTCAGGTAAGGCACTGTACTCATGGTGGTTTTCGGTCGTGGTGCCATCACTGATAATAGTATGTTCGACAGAACAGCATCTCGAAGTCTGCCAAGCTGCTGAGTTCGACTATACGAATTCTCGGAGCCTCGACCTGAAGTTTTCGTCGAAGCTGCTCCTGGCCCCGGAGTAGAGTACCCCACAAGTTCTTTGTAGTCAAGCTATCCAGGAATTAAACCCCTCTTGATGAGCTTCTTCGATTGACCTAGTAGTGAATGAATTTACCCCAGAACCTAGTCACTCTGTCCCTCTTGGAAAGGTTTTATCAAACATCGACCTCCTGGTTTGTTCGTTGCTAGTCTCGTCTTTAATCAAAAAAGTCGACACGCATGGAATCGAACAAATCATACATCATCGCTAAATCTTCCCAATCCTGGTACGTATCTTTTTCATTCATCCTCTCCTCCGCTCCCCTTCGATACCAAAATCCCAAATCCTCCAAAATAATCCCTAACCTCCACCGTAAAAACAGGTCGCTACCAATCAACCAACACGTCTGTTTGGTGGAAGCCTCACGACTTCGACTGATTCCACAAAACACCTCATTTTCGATAACCTGAAGATACTCGTACGTCGAATATTGAATAGAACAGCACGATTCTCGTGGGGATTTGTCTACTGGTTAGGGCTATTGTAGCGCAACGTGTTGTTCGGGTTTATCGTGTGGGATCCATGCTGGCAAAGCCTACTTGCAGACATGAATGACACACCTACGGACCTGACTTCTATGATGACCGGCTTGCCAAGCAACATTGGTGCCTGAAGCTAACGAGCTCCAAGGTTTGGTCTCGATGGCCCAATAATAGTTAGCTATTATCCCCACTGAGCGCACTTCTCCCTCCATGCGGTACTTTCAACCGGAGTCCGTGGTTGCCAAATGATGCTATGCTGCTATCTGCACAGCTAGTGCTGATAGGGTCTGGCCATGGTCAACGGAAGATGCATTCAGGCCCATCATGGCTTTCGTTGTCTTCTTTTCATCTGTTGGGGTTTTTCTCTTCTTCACTCTAATCTATTACTAGCCTAGGCAGGTCGGGGTTTGATTGGCTTGATTCATGAGATTTGGCGAACTTCAGCCCCGCTAGCAACTCTCGTCAATCAGATTGTCAGATTAGAGAGTCAGCCAAGCGATGATCAGTGTTTTAGATTAAATGCTGGCGCTTAGGAACACCCTCGAATTACCTACGGATTCGCGACTACGACGTTGCTCTTTAAGTGTGAAAAAAAACATCATGGTACTAGCAAAGGCGATCCAGAAAGGAAACTGTCTCAAGGACTATTTCATCATGAAGAGGATAGCATAATACATAGCTGAATATCTTACCGCAAGGGTGGACTCTACTGTTTAGAATCGGCAAAGTCATCCAATCCTTCAGACACGGCACGTTTTTCAGCCTCTGCTAGTGCTGACGTTTCAGTTCTGCCTTTCTCACGGACGTACTGTGCCTCGAACATGCAGGCGATATAGAACATGAATCGAGTTAATATTTATTGATTAAATCTGTCTTTCATTTTCCTGTACGCTGCCGTGTATTCTTCTCTATTGGGCAAACATATTTGGTTCGATACAATATCTCCAAGGTGTCCGTTGCTCTATAGCAAGCATACCTGGATTTCTATGAATCATGATCTTCCGTAAAGGAAAAATAGATCCCACCGACCACGCCAAATTACTTACTTCGACGGAAGCTGAACCGCAGAAGCACAAGGCTACAAGGGGTAATGGCAGACTTCGCGCTCTATTGCGCAACGGGGGCCTGAAAGCCGTCGCCGTCACTAAAGATGCCATCGTTGGCGAAGAGGAGGAGACGCCTAAGGTTGTTGTCACCAAGGACCTGTGGACGGCTTTGTTTCGCTGCGCGGTCCATCTTGTGCCGCTGAGCGTGACCGTCGTTCTGGCATACCTCAATCTGGCTAGCTACTATATCGGAGGAGAGCTCCAGGGGCTCAGCGGTCCCCTCTTCAACGCATTGGACAACTTTTGCCTACAAGTCGCGGCGAAACTGGCCGTACGTGTTCCATCATCTTGCTCAATCAATGCCGGCTTTAAGAACCCGCTAACCAACCTTCTGCACCTGGCAGGAACTTGCGGTTATGGGCTCCGTTGGCACCATTGTCATGGATGTACTGAGGAACGAGTTACTTTATGGCAAAGACGGTCTGCCACTTGGCATGCTGAGCGGCAAATCGAGATTCTCGGAATTGAGCTACTTCTGGTCCCCAGAATTTTGGTACGGCCGCAGGGGCTTTTCGTCGAGAAGCCGAAATTGGCTCATTCCGGCAGTCTTATTTGCCGCAGGCCTGTTCGCCGTTCTCACAGGTCCCGCGGCTGCGTTGCTGCTGATCCCGACAATGCGCGAGGATTGGCCTGCGGGATCTGCAAACTTTTGGCTCAACGGAACTGATCAGACGCTGTGGCCTACAACCTTGGATGCCACCGCCGTCGGCGGGCCCGAATGTCTTCTTCCCAGCGTCGAAACGGTAATGTCGAACGTCGGGAATTCGTCAGCGTGCATCTGGGGTGGACACGAGTATCTCACCCAGTATTATCGGCAATGGCGGTTTAGAGGGTTTTTCTCTAATGTAACCATGGACGAAGGTCAATTTAGGCGTGATTTGCGATGCGGTCTTAGGGGCAATAGCTCGAGAGAGACGTGGACTTTAGGAAGCAGCCTCGCCGTGGGCGCGTTTGCTCAGAAAATTCAAATTGCATGGGGTGACGCTCTTGCCTTGGCTCCGAAGACCCAACCTGGCAAGATGTATGCAACTTTCAACGCCCGGCCCCAGGATGGCACGGTGTCCACCATCGAAAGTCGCATTCCAGCCGTACGCACTCAATGCAGCTGGTATCCCCTCAAGTTTGTCTCAGACCAGCAAACACTTGGCGTAAGCATTTTCTGATAGTCGCGATTGGCCTATGCTGATGATATCCGATAGTATCCATACCTTCCAGAATATGACTACAGTTCCTATTCAGCCGACAGCTTCAACATCGACCTTATGGGGTATGCACTTTCGGAAGTCTACCCACCCTCATCCAACATTTCCAGCCGCTGGCTCCCTATTCCTGTTACCCCGGCGCTCCTCAAGTTTGCAGGTAACGGCACCGTTAATCATACCGACTTCCTTCCTTCCGCGTTCCTGGGTATTCAAATCCCCGCTTTAGATCCATCTCCAGCGTCCGGTACCGTCTTTGCCTGCTCGATCGACGCCCGCTGGGCGCCTGGAAAGAGTATCGCTACGGACGGAGGCCCCTTTTCCCGCTTCACCCAGCATAGCGAAATCACCAACTTCCGCGAGCCCCAAGAAATCCATCCTGCGTCCCGCGACGGCTTCCTCCCCAAAAACGACGGCTCCTGGACAACGGTCCGGATCGATCCCGCCTGGCTCAATACCCTCACCCCGTCGCTCTCCACCACTGCCCCCGGCTTCACCACGCTCTCCGCCTTTCTCGAAAGCATCGACGCCCGCAACGCCACCGGCTGGATGAAAAGCTATAACGACATCGTCGCTGGCGTCGAGGGTATCCTCGCTACCCTCGTCGCCGACGGCATGTCCCGCATCGGCTACACCGCCAACGCCGCGCCGGAATCCATGCGCTGGAACGGCGACATCTTCGCCTCTCCCTCCCCCTACAACAACATCTTTCCCCACTCCACCGCCAACGCCTTCCTACCACCCCCGGACACGCCACCCGCCTCCCTCATCCAGCTGTCCTGGTCCGTCACCATTGCCGGCTACGCCTACGGCGCCGACAGCCTCGCCTACTACCTTGCGCTAGCGGTGCTATTCTTGCACGCCGCGCTGACGCTGGCGCACGTCGCATACCGAATTTACACGCGGCGCTCGGCCGAGTGCTGGGACTCGTGGGAGGAGCTGCTGGTGCTAGCGTGGATGTCGAAGCCGCCGTTGGAGCGGGAGGGTGGGCCGCTAAGGAATACTTGCGCGGGAATCGGCAGCGCAAGGACGATGCGGACGCGGATGAGGGTGAGGGTGGCGGATGAGAAGGGTGGGGGGGAAGGCGTGGAGATGGTGGTTGCGGGTGGGGAGGGGGAGGAGAGGGGAGAAGGGGAGGGGTGGGGAACGGGGGAGGTGGTGGAGAATGTGAGGTACGGGGCGATTTAAGGTATGATGTGGGTCAAGCCGTTTGTGTCGGGAGATTTCCTTGCAAGCTAGAACGGACGCTAAGCGTGATCACGATCGAAAGGT
>JAABUH010004270.1_pt1 | contig 11669 bp, 14 predicted proteins | sample 5559121 | NCBI WGS metagenome assembly JAABUH01 (sample SAMN10711871, study PRJNA513364) | rock metagenome | isolation source: Antarctica rocks | place: Antarctica: Victoria Land, Battleship Promontory nord | collected 2015-12-28 | reverse complement strand
AACGGGTAACCATCGAGCCAGAACTGTGTACCCTTGGTCGTGGGATAGCCCGGCGGGAGATGGGCTGATGGGTTGCTGGCTCTGCGGTCGATCTCAGCGGATCTGGTGCAAGGGACGGATATCGCGTGGGAGAAGGGAAGGAGCAGGCTCGCGAGGAAGGGAAGGTGGAGCTTCATCGTGATCAGGATGTCGGCAGGTCAAAAAGCTTCTCGAGGGGATCAGGATGTTCGGGTCACGTCACAGAGAGAGGGATTAAGTATTCCATCACCGTCTGGGGCGAAACCCAACTCTGACGTCAGAGAAAAGACGGGCTAGTGGGAGTCAATCTCGCCGAACTTCCTCCCCATCTGGCCCTCACATCATGCTAGAATGACCCGGCGGCTATGGGGGAATCGGGGACTCCGAAGCACGTTGACCATCCTCCGTGAACTTCAATCTCGGGTGCCGAGTCCCTTCTCTAACCGAAATCATCTAGACGGCAATGAACGGAGAGGGAAACGGGGAATCACGGTAAGAGGAGGGATGACACGCGAGACCGTGCCTGATTCTAGCGGCAGCTGACTTTTACCTGCGCGAGATCCACCGCGAATCGCTTTGAGAAGGAGGTTTGTTCACGGGAGGTGCGAGAAAGTAGATTCGACACCGACGCACAATGATCACCTGTCGGCGATCTACCCCCGATGTACGATTGTAGGTATTCTCTTCCCTTGGTCTCGGGTATGATCACTGACAGGTGATTTCCAGACGAACGAGTTCAGTCAGTCGTCTCTACGGTGTCAACATGCAGGCTGATAGGACCTTGGACCCAATTGATAGGTAGCTGTCCGCTTCCAGCCCAAATCTTCCCAGTTCCTCCCACAACTACTCTCAAAGTGACTCAAAACCCAAACGTCACCGCATCGTCCAATCGCACGTCGAACCCAGTACGGATACTTCGGTACTATTCTTGATCTACGACATCATACCTTCGAAAGTCATGCTGGATTCGGTATTGCGGATGATTAGGCGGACGACCAGCCATTACCGCAACGAGTCTCTTCTGGCTGGCTCGCGGTCTTCCCAAGAGTGCAAATCATCAAGAGTGGCGAGATCGCAAGGCGGCCGAGGTGGCCGAGCTTTATCCAGTAATTTCATCTTATACTCTTAATTTCGACAAACTCTCGATCCCCATCTACATTTCCAAGATGACCGCCGCGATACTCGTCCTCGGCATCTGGAAGAACGGCTGTCCATCCGATAACTGGGTGACGTTCCCAAACAACACCTCCTTGACCGTCCCACTGTAATTTGCCAACGTGAACGCTCCGACCCAACCCGCTCCGGCGTCGTTGGGACCGTAGTTTTGGTTCACGGCCATCACGAGCACATCGGTCTTGCCCGTACCGTTGGCGTTATGGATCGTCCACGAGGCGAGATCGTAACCGTTTATGCCAGGGTAGGACAGGTTGGAGAAGATCTCTTGGCGGGTGTCGTAATGGTCGATCAGGAAGCGGGTTTGGCCATACAGGAGTGCTGCGGTGGATGACGCGTTCTGCGGAATAGGGAACAGTATCAGCTCTTGTTCACACGCCGTGAAGAGAGGCCTCACGTTGAGAAGATCCATCGAGCTGTACTGGGAGTTCCAAGCGGCCTGCCCCATACCACCATGGTTGAACGAAAGGATCGGGGTGACCGCCTCCCCCTCCGTTCCGGTGGGTACGCGATACCAAAACTCCTGCCCTCCATCGTTGAAACTCTGAGGAACGATCCAAATCGGTTTCGTCCTCCAACCCCCAGCCAGCCTCGCCCTGTTCCTACCACTCTCGATCCTTGTGGAAATATCGTAGAAAGTCCCATTACAGTTGTCGCATCCCCCGTCCCCGTAGTTCTCGTTCACGAGCGTATTGTACGGCTTTGACCACCGACCATTCACCGCGATCGGGTAGGGGTCCACCATGAGTACGTCCGCGCCGTTCAGTCCATAGTCGGTGAAGAAGTAATTCTCGCAGTTGAGCACGAGCGAGACGGGGTGGTATGCATCGGTCTCGTAGATCTTCACGTAGGCGAGTTGGGTCGAGTTGAGGTCATAGTCCGCTCCATCGGGTTCGTCGCCGGTATACCAGATCAGGATGTTGGATCGGTTCTTGAGGTAATCGACTTGATATTCGACCGAGGAGAGGTTGAGGAAGCTGTTCCGCATATCATACTGCACGTACAGACCGAGCGACTCGGCGGTATCGAGGTACTCCTCGAATTGGGCGGTCGCCTCGGCGTCAAATGTGTAGGGCATGAAGCCACCGGGAGGGACTGGGTGGACAAAGTTGAAACCGAGAGATTTGGCAAGGTGGAGTCGGGACAGGGTGTCGTTCACCGGCTGAGGAAGTCAGCTCTCGCTTCGCCTGATATTACTGGGACTAGCCACTCACGTCAGTTCCGTAGCCAGGACCGTAGATGGTCGGGTCGGACGTGCTGTTGTAGCTCTACAAAGCTTAGCATATCTTTGCCTCGGATGAACAAAGACTCACGTCGTAGAAGCCAAACGGAATGATCTTTTCCCAATTCTTCGTCCCCGAAGTCTCATTCCTCACAATCAAAGCTCCACTCGTCCGATCCACCTTGACGGTGTTCCCACCATATGGGTTAGGAGGGAGGTAAGCGAGGGTCGAATTTGCGTAGAAGGTCTGTCCGTTGATGGTCCCCTTGCAGGTCAGGTTGTAATTGGTCTTTTGCTCCTTGAGAGAGGTCGTGTTGAAAGGGAGGAGCGTGCCCAGTTGATCGATTTTGGCAGATCCGGACGTGAGGAGTTTGCCGCCGTCGACGTATACATCGACCCTCAATTCGCCGCTGTTCGCTCCGTGGTCTGTCCGAATCAGCTACGCCCCGGACAATCCCGATCGAGCACTCACATGCTTGTCCGACGTCGTAGGTGACGTTGGTGTCGACGAGGATGCTCGGCGGGTCATTCTTATCGTCTCCCGAGATATACAACGAGCTGGCCGTGACACATCGGAAGTCGAGCAATGGCTGATCCGAAGACTTGGGGTATTCGAAGAGGGACCCCTCCGGTCGAGAGTCCGGAATGGGTGCTCCGACCTGGTAGTATTTCCCACACCATTTCCCAAAAGTCGTCGTCTGAGCCAACGAGCTTGAGGTGAATAACGCAAGACCAAAGAGGCGCAACATGATGAGTGAAGACTTCAGACGAGATTTTTTCGGTAACCGTTCTATAACGGGGTCGTCCCGTTCTCGGCGTGCTCGGCGTCGGTCGTTCCTGCATCTCGTACCTTCTCCAATCAAGGCTAGCCGGGAATGGGCTATCGGTGCGTAAGCCGGACCCGTCAGATATAAAAAGCGGGCAAAGGAGGAACACGCGGCGAGTTTCCCGACCTTTCGGCCGTCGCCGCCGGAGGATCCCGGAACGCTGCGGCCACCTGGCCTTTTGAAGGTGGCAGCATTGCTTGTCATTTTTTATACATGCGAAATATCTCTACGTCCTGACAATTCTCCTCTGTTCAAGCAACGTCGTGCCAGGGATGGTTTATATGCAGACGGTCTGGGTACCAAGCAGTCATGGGAAGATCAGGCGCTTGATCAAGCCATGATTACCAAGAGTGGTGTCAGGGTTGGGGACCATGGACTGCCCCAATGCTGTTAAGAGATACCGGAGTCTTTCCACTCCTTGTCAAGCTAAGCCGGTCATCAGTGTACGGTGTCAGCCACTCCCCTGGACTCCGACCATGACCTTCACCATGATAACGGGGCATCCCTGGATTGAACCTTCAAACGAGGCCGGCTATCAGGCTTGCTGTGGTAGCAACCCCGGTAGTCGGCCCCATCCCAGTCCTACTTCCAAGAGGCACGTTTGGGTAGAGAGGAGTGTGCCAGATAGCCATTATATCACCAAGTCATTTACAACCTATTGCCCTTCCAACGCTTCAGACTCCCCATATTAGTAGAAAGTCTGCTTCCGGCCGTGGTTCTTGTTGTGCTTGTCATAGCCAACGGGTAGTGAGAAGTTTTTGGGTGGAGATGTTGACATGGCCCTGAGTTGTATCAAAGCCATATCCATCCCATTTCCATGCCGTGTTCTCCAAGAGGTGAGTCCAGTTGCTCCTTAGACCCGTCGGCCCATGAAGTTCGCGTTGATGATTCAACCTCAACCTATACCTCAACCTATACCCCACCCCGGCCGATCATCCTCTTCCACTGGCTCGGGAGGGACTTCAACGCGCAAGCGATCTTGGAGAACAGAGGGAGGGAGCGTGGAATTACGGACAAGGCAAAGATCATAAGGAAGCCGACCCGGCGGACATGATGGATTGGATGAAGAGCCCGGAAGCAGACCCGTCCCGGCTGAACAGACTTTTTTGTCTCTTTGTCGCACCCGTCGCGACACGCGAAATAGGTAAGACAACTCCCTCAACTCCGTCCCATGAGCTAGCCAGTAGAGTAGTAGACCACGCTGGTAAATAGGTGGGGCTTGTGCTTTCCTCCACCGAGATATGAGGACTGGGTCATGAAAAGTTGCACGAAGTACTGTAGTTGGTCAGGGTCTAAGCGGAGGGCTTGATAGTGATCTTGACCCCCAAGGTCAAAGAGGGAGATGGGGCGGCCGAATGGTCACACGCGGTCACCAGTCAGCGACATATAATTCATGCTTCGCTACTCTGCCAGCGAACTGTAATTCATCCCCGACTACTCTGTTCCATCGGCCAGTCTTTATTCCATTCGGGTTGAACTCGCCGCCTACTAAGCCTTGTAGGTGGAAGTGACGTTCAAAGACTTGCCGAGATCCAGCGCGGCCGCAACGTTGAAGGCGAGATCGGGCGAATTCTGGACACCCCTGAAGAGCTCATGTCCTGGACCCTATCATGAGGCTTCAATTTATTGTCGAGGTTTGGAAAAAGAACCTACCCATGCGTAGACCGGGACGTCGACCTAGATGGTCATGATCAGCAGGTACCGTGGAGACGGTACTCAGACCCACCAAGGAGTGTACACCCTGAGCCTCCCCAACATCGAGGTTACCGGTCATCACGAAGCCCCTCGGACTGTCGGCAGGATTGAAGAAATAGCCCGACGAGCTCGAGTTGGAGACCGCAGGAACACGCTCGTGGTCCTGAGGGACCTCGAAGCTCTGTCTGTTGTCGGGTATGGCGGCCCAGCCGTTGGCAAGCGTGTACCGAGGGTCCCAGGTGACCGGGAAACCATCGCCTTGTGGCGAGGTGAAAATCGTCTGGTTGTTCGGGGCGACATCGGATGGGACGGTGTAGGCGGACAGACCGGAGTTGACGTAAACGCCGATGGCGGCGCGCTTCTCCCGATCAGTCTTCGCCTGGTCCAGATATTCTAACGTGAATCAGCTTTGGGTATTTATACTTCTGGAGAGCGAGGACGTACTGGTGTCGGCCGAGCCGAAAACATCGAAGCCCTGACCATGATCGGCGGTGACTACGACGAGTGTCTCCTCGAGCTCACCGATCTCCTCCAGATGAGTCATGACGGCGCGCAGCGTATCATCGAGCTCCAGGAGATCGCCCAGTGCACGGTCAGTGTCGAGCACGTGCATCTCCTTGTCGATGAGCTAAATAGAATCCACTGAGCTTTATCGCGAACTAATTCTGGGTGGACGTACTGCGGCCTCAGACATGAGCATGAATCCGGTATCCCGCGCTTGTGCTCGGGTGTGGAGGATATCGATGGCTTTCAAGGTCATCTCCTTGAGTCCCGGCTGGTCATACGCTCCACGGCCACCGCGCGGTCTTATTGCCAAGTCCAGGGCATTCGTGTAAACGTTCTGGTCGAGCCAGGTGGAGATGTTACCTTGGGTGAAAAGACCGAGAGCTCGTTGCGCGTTGTCGAATGCCTGAAGCTGGGTGTTGTTGTATCCCACCTGGTAGCCAAAGGATGCCCATCGCTCAAACTGTGAGACATTGCCGTTCGTTGGCCCTGCCAGGAAGTTCTCGGCCCCACCGCCTGAAACGCCGCCTTGAGCTTTCACGCCATTTCCGTCGATGGTTCTCACTCACCGAAGAGGAGGTCCACACCCTGCCACGGGAACCAGGAGTAGTTGCCGGATACACCGTTGAGGTACTGCTCGATGATGGCGGTATACTGAGAGCGTTGACTCTGCGATAGATGCCATTAGCTCTCGTCCTCGATGACGGATAAGATGCCAAGCTGACGGTGTGCGTGCAGACCGCGGCAGGGGTCGCATCTGCAATGTATGCCTTTGAGACGATACCGACCTGTCCACCGGTGATGCGGCGGAACATCTCGAAAATGGTCTCGACCTACGAAGCACCCTCAGCTCGAGGGAGAAGTCAAACACATCATGCTGACTTTGGGGTCACCAAAAGCCTTTCCAGAAGAGCTGCATTAAGGATCGACAACGATGAGTGAAACTCAAGGTAGACGGGTGGAAGGACGCTTACTCCTGAATTGATGTGTATGCCGTCAGCTGGATCTTGGGATTTCAAACGGAAACACTTACAGTGTAAGCGTTCAGAGCGTTCACAGTCGACTTCTTCCCTGAGAATAGGGCAGTGGCAGAGTTGGCTGAATCCGTGATGAAAGAGTCCAGCCTATGTACGGAAAGGCGTCAGCGAGTGCTACCATCCCCGCACTCATCCGTTCTACGTCTCCTACGTCTCCTATGTCTCCTCTGCAGAAGAAATCAGACATACGAGTGAGTCATTTGACTTCCGTAAGCAGGCCTGTTTGGATCGCCGGTAAGCCTGCGGGAAAAAACACCGCACCGGACCGCTCACGCTTCGTCCATTTTCATCCTGTTGAGATCCGTTCCGTTAGCAGAGTACACGGACGCGAGGAGGTCAACTACTCACTTGGACTGGTATTTGCCGTTGATCGTCTTGTGCGCCAAGAGTCGGGCCGCAGATATCATCGAGGTCGCCATGCCATCTCCTGCCGTTCCCGTCTTGAGCACCGTCCGCGAAGAAATAGCGGGAACCATGTCACTCACCGATGAAGTAGATGACGTTTTTGGCCTTCTTGCAATCAGCGAGAGGCAACACCTCCCAAACAGCCGTCGTGCTCATCCCGTTATTGTACGTGAGGTTAAGATGGTATTTGCCAGGGTTGTGCAGCTGGACGTTCCGGTATGACTTCGCCAGGACGTTGACCGGGATCTTCGCGCGTGCATCCTCGCCGAACAGGTCCTCGTAGTAAGTGAAGTTATAAGACTCCACTGCGATCCGCTGTCAGACGTACAAAAGGAAGCGAGACCTGGAATTGGACTTGCCAGAGGGGTCAGAGATCCCAAAGAACTCGGTGATCTCCATGAGAGACCCACCCTCACCACCAATGGTGAGGGAGAAGCTGGGGCTTGGCACTCCGTCGGCATAAGCCTCTGTACCATTCACCGGTGCTTGAACCTCGATGCGGATGTCGAAGGTCTCTGTTCATCGTGAGCGCCAATTCACCGTTTGCTTCATCGGGATACCCACGGCCGGCGATGAAGTCGGTCTGATCCTATAATGACTGATCAAACGGTTTGTCTAGCTTGATGGGATTGAGATCCAAGCTCACAGGGGGGAAAACACAGCCAAGCTTAGGGCAAGCCGCCGTCCTTCGGAAGGTCTGAGCGAGTGTCGGTGTTGAGCTGACGAGGAACGCCAACAGTACGAGGAGGCCGTTGGCGCCCATCGCTCTTGATTGTTGTCTTGGGTTTCGTTCAAAAGGGAGAAGAGTACAAATGACACGGCGATGTGCAGGTCCCCCATTTTGGCAGATGTCAAGTAGGCACGTACGGGTTCCCACCTTTCCCGTCGTGGGCTCTAAAGCAGGCACGTTTGTGTATGAACAAAACTCTTGGCGGGGTCGTAATGGGCAAGCACGTTCGTTATTCGGACAGCTCCGCTGATGGCTCTCCCACGGTGTCCTCAAAGTGCCTCATTTCACATTTCACTCAAGCATGAAAAATGAAAACGTTCCGCTCTGCATCTACACCGCTGTTTCTCGCCGAAGTGTCTTCTAGAGACGACACAGGAGATCACGGATATATCTTCGGTCCGCCTGCACCCCTCCCATTTTGTCGCAGCGCTCCCTCAAACGTCGTCTCGTCGAGACCGTCCGAAACTATTGGGACCTCGGCTTCATCTCGTTTGGGGGACCTGGAGTCCATGTTGTGATTTTGAGGAAGAGATTTGTCGGGAAATTGCAATGGCTCGATGCGACAACTTCGCAGGACCTGTTCACGCTAGGTGCATCACCTCAAGATCTGGCCAAGCCCCTCACCCGGGCAGGGCCGTCGGGGGGAGATGTTATCGCAGTCTCTCTTTCAAGGCTGACTATGAATCCAAGTCTCGCTGACAAATATCTTCATTTTCAAAGGCAACGCCGGTCCAGGTCCCGCATCCACACAGCTCGCTTTCTCGATCGCGGTGATGAGAAATGGTACGATTGCAGGTCTTCTCGAGTCTTTCCATCTGGTCGTACGCCTACATCCTGATCTGTTTCCCACCCTGGTTGACGGGTCGGGTTTGTGGATGCAGACTGCCTGGGGCAGCCGCAATGGCTGGTCTTGGTGCTGAGATCCTGTTCATCCCATGATTACTTCCACCGACCTTTCTCGTTCTCCTAACTGGCCTCAACACCGCAGCAGTGGGCTTGGTAGCGGTCGCGGCCTACCAGCTCAACACAAACGCGGTGACAGATGTTGTCACGAGGCTGGTCGTCACTGGAAGTGTCGCGTTTGGGATTACCTACCATGCACCATGGGTAGGCGCCACTGTTCTTTCGAATTATTGGGTTGGTCGGTGATGCAAGCGTTCTGCCTACTCGCTATATGCACCCCGTTCTGGTAGTCATCGGGGGGCTGTCCACTCTGAGCTACAAGTATCGAAATATCCTTTCGAGTGCTGTCAAACGAGGGACACATGTTGACCGACAAAGACGCGGTTTCCTGCAGATCCAATCTCTTTTGATGCAGCATTCCAAGAATGTGACATGGTGGCATACTGTCAATTAATAGAGGGAAAACGTGACGCTGAGTGTCAGCGGCTCCGTGACAAGGAGCGGGTTCTTCCATTCGTCTGTCATGTGTCCAGACCGAGCCGCATATCCAGTGGTCTCACATCTTTATCGGACCAGTTCTGCCTCTGGACATGTACCGTTCTGAGCGGATTTGCCCATGTCTCCGGTTTACAGCATATTCCCATAGAAACAGACGACATCCTTTGCTTTCTCGCTCCCGTTACCTTGGCCGTGATCGAACTACTTCCTTGTAAGGCTGCTTCTCCCTCCTTTGAGATTCACGTCCAACCCAGGTCGACCACTAATACCTCGAAGCCAACCCAGCCTCCTTATCCCTCCTCGCCCTCTCCCTCGCCGCCCTTGCCAGATCGAAACTCTTCTGTTTCGGGTTCGGACTCTCGAAGACTGAGTCCATGTCCTCGAGCGAGAGTTGCTTGGTTTCGACTACGACGAGGTAGATTACGACGATGCCGACGACGTCCCAGGCGAAGAAGACGAGGTAGGCTGGGGGCGTCAGCGCGGTACCAGCCAAGCGAGGGGAAGGACGTGAGAGGAGAATAGGAGCGAATGCGAACTTGTTGGCGAATGGGAACGTAGGTCTAGGTTGGAAATGGACGACTCACTCTTCCAGCTTAGAGCTTGGAGTGCGGAAGGCAGACCGAAAGTATTGATGAGCGAGACCGAGTTCGTGACGATGCCCTGAAGAGCGAGTCCCTTTGCGCGGTTCTCGAAAGACAGGACCTCAGCGGGATAGAGCGCCTGCAACGGCGTCCATCCGAACGAGAAGAACACCATGAACAGGACTATCACACCATGAGTACCGACCTCAAAGGAGAGAGGGGGTCACGCACAGATGAAGCTGATCCCCGCGTTCGCGCGCATTTGGTCCCCCTTGGAGGATAGCAGACCAGCGACGATGGCCATCCCGATCATGCAAGAAACGGCGGAGAAGAGCATCAGCTTGCGTCGACCGACGTGGTCAATGATCGCCGTCCCGGAGAGTGCGCCGATGAAGGAGGTGACCGAGTTTACGAAGTTGAGCACTCGTTGGCGGTCGGGGCTCGTAATGCCCGCTTGCTTTAGCAGTACCGGCAGGAAATCTAGTGGCATCAGTCATGCGTAGGTATCGGTGGGACGGGCCAGGTACAGGTGATGAGACCGTTTCCTGAGAGTTGACCCCAGACGGAAACGATCGCGCACAGCCCGAACCGATATCGAGCCGCAGCGGTGTGGAACAGGGCTCTAAAGTCCCAGAACCTCTTATCCGCGCCGGTCAAACTGATATTCTCCTGAATCTCCTGGATCTCAAGCTGGACCAGCGGACTGTTGATATCGTTATCCCTCGAATGGAGTCTCGCCAAAATCTGAACGGCGTGGTCCTTTCGCCCGCGGGTGTATAGCCATCGAGGCGACTCGGGCAGGAGCATTACGAAGGCGACATTGATGATTGCAAATCCCGCTTGGAGGTAGATCGGTGCTCGCCAAGCGTAGCTGGACTGTGTCCGACCAAAGGGGATGGAAATGCCCGACGCGATGATCTGGCCGACATAGTAAAATGAGTTGAGAAGACCCATCCATCGGCCCCGGTCGGACGGACTGGTGATCTCGGCGAGGTAGGATTTGGCGGATGTGGATGCCGTGGTGCAGCCGAGACCGGTGAGGAAACGACCACCTATGAACATGCTTTGGTTCTTGGCGTTGGCGGAGATCAAGGCGCCGACTCTGCGTATGAGTACTGGTCAGCGTGATGAAAGGATTGGTGGGCAGGACGAACATGAGGACGGAGTTGCCGATGAGCATGGAGAGACGACGACCGATCCTGTCTGGCAAGTACGAGGCTGGGAAGAAGGAGACGACTTGGCCGACGGTGTAGATACCCTATCCACGATCGATTCCCGACTCTACCCGTGGACAGAGGAGACTCACAAAGATGATCCCGGTCTTACTGGCGCCAGAACTGTTTTGCGCGATCCCAAAGAAGCTGAGGTACTGAGTCATCGAATTGATCGACGACATGATCGTCCCGTCGAACCCTGCTTCAGGTCAGTGAAAATTCCCATAGAGTAGCTCATCTCAATCTCTCACCGTTATCGCCGGAACACATGCAGACGACGAGTACGATACCGGTGAAGATCACCGTCCGCATACTGGCTATCGGCGGTCCCGGATCGGCTTGTTGAGCTAGCCTCAACGCCGCCGCCCGATCTTCCGCGCTCATTCGGTGCATTTCCCCCGCCTGAACCGGCGCGAGGACCGTATCCTTCATCGGATCGTCATCGTACGCGTTCTCGAGATGGTGAGAATTGCCCTTGTCTTCGAATCCGAGTTGCGACATCTTGCGGTTGGAAGCTTTGAAACCAGGACTCATCGAGGAAGGATGACCTTATTATAGAAGTGGCGATCAGCCGGTCCCCGTCGACCGGCGCTCCGGGCCGCAGGGGTTTGCTAAAACACAGTCAGCTGTTCTATCGCGCGTCCAGACGACATTGAGTTGGTGAGGCACGCAGGAATGACGGGTGATTGCGGTCTTCTTTGCGGGGATCGTCTCATGCAGCCGCTGCCCCGAATCTGCAATTTGGTTTCAGGACAAAATTCTTTCGGTGAAAAAGAGGTTTCGAGGTGACGATGGAAAGGGTCAATCAATGAACTGCGAGTTCACGGCCGATCGTAGCATGTAGGCATGTCTTGACCACATC
>JAABUH010004269.1_pt1 | contig 11671 bp, 15 predicted proteins | sample 5559121 | NCBI WGS metagenome assembly JAABUH01 (sample SAMN10711871, study PRJNA513364) | rock metagenome | isolation source: Antarctica rocks | place: Antarctica: Victoria Land, Battleship Promontory nord | collected 2015-12-28 | reverse complement strand
CCATAATGCACTGTGGGCCCAGCACGATGACAAGCTGACAGCTTCAGCTTCCGCCTATCATGCAAAGTCCGCTCTGACAGAAAAAGCCATGGCAGCATGGCAAGCCACAACGCGACGGCCCAGCTCGCTGCCAGTGCGCTCTCCTGCGCCTCCCTGTCACGCGCGGGCGCGCGGCGACGCACCAGCTCGTCTGGCGCTCGGCCTCACGGCGCTCGCTGACGGAGCTGAACAGGCCGCCGAGGGACGGCACGGGCGCCAGCCGCGCGTCCAGCCCGCCCGCGTTCACGTAGAAGCGCGGCCCCAGAAGCGACTCCAGGCCGGCCACGGGGCGCAGCGCGAGCGCGGGCCGCAGCTCCAGGCGCGAGACGAAGCCGGCCGCGCGCGGCTGCGCGCCGGCCGGCCCGAACAGGAAGAAGGTCCGGTGCTGCGCGCCGCCACTGGGGCGCTCGGTGTCCTGCGCGGCGCGGTGCTGCCTGAGCGCGGCGCCTGGAGGTGCACGGCGCGTCTGTCCCGCACCCCGGGCCCGTTAACAGCGTTGCGTCGTCTGCCGCTGCTGGGCGTCTGGAAACTGCGCGGCAGCGTCTCTGCATATGTCACCACAGTATGCAGAGCCCTGCAATTTCACATCGTTTCAGTACCGGATACGGCCTGTATTCTCTCCGGCGCGGGGGCACAGTGTCCGGCGAGGCCGCAAAGGTTCAGCAGGCAAATAGTATGCTCTGCCTGGGGCCACAGATACTCGGCGCGGTAATGCGCAAGCTTCCATGACAAAGTACCCGTGCTGTGTGCAGCCGCTGCTGACGTGTGTTGGCGCAAGCACACAGCCTGCGCTCAGCGTGTTGTCGATGCAAGCGCAGCGCCGTGCCTCCCCGGTAAACCCAGCCCAGATGGAAGGCGCGGTGCTGCACACTACCGCTTGAGAAGTCGGCAGTTGGGGCAGGCACCACGCAGGACGCTGTCTGCAGGGTACGCGAACAGCGCGCCGCCACGACTCCCCGGACACCACACCCAAGACGCTTTTGCAGCCCTCAGGCACGAGCGCATAGGTGATGCGTTAACAGCACTATCAAGCGGATGAGGAGGGGAGGCGGCCGCCGTGGCGGAGCTCTACATGCAGCGCAGCAGCAACACTGCTGCGCATCAAGCTGCGCTTCCAGCTGCCACAGCAGCTTTTTTATTTTCAATAAGCTCTGGCGGCCTCGCTCACTCCAGGCATCTTTTACTGAAAAAGCACGCGCGCACACCTTCGACTCTGCTGCCACCGCTGCACCTAGTGAGCGACTCACGGCACCACGCTTTGCAGTGCCGGTGTTGCCATGCAGGCCGGCACGGCACCATCGCTCGCGTGTCAGCGCAGGCGTGAAAATGCGCATCAAGCCCTAGACGCGCGGCCCAGGCCGTGCCTGGCTGTGCAGGGTGATCAGCTCTGCGGACGAAGCCAGCACCAGCGCAAGCGCCAGCGCCGCTCTCAGCATCGCGCCCAGCCGGGGGACCTTCACCAGCCTTGGTGTTGCCGCCGCTGCACACCTTCACCTAACGGAATCCAATCACACCTCGCGCTCGGTTGCGCGTCCTCGTCGTTGATGGGGCTGTCATCAACGATCCAACACGATGACTCATTGCGCTGTTTTTTCAAATCTTTAACCGACAGCTGACCCGCGCACACAGGTGAGCTAGACTACGTTTTGTGTCTTGATTAAGAAAGTGACCACATAGCAGAACGGCGCTATCCCCTGTTCTCCGCCCAATGGCGCCGCAGCTGCCGAGCTGCGCACACTCACGGGGCTGGCCTCACCTTTGCAGGCATCGCTCGCAGGCGTTGACAGGGACAGCCCGCGCAGATTCAGGTCTGCGTGTCAACTCTGCACACCTCAGCCTGCGCACTGGTCTCAGCCAACGCTCGCAGCAGCGACCCAGCTGTCCGCATCTCAGAAGCCTTACAAGGCTTCTGGCACGCAGGCAGAGGTAGTTGCAGCAGTCAAGCCCGCTCGCCTCAAACCAGGAGGAGGGCTCAGACTTCCGGCTGCAGCGGCCGCCGTGGGGTCATGCACGCGAGCAGGGTCGTGCTGGGGCACTGACACCGCCAAACTGCGCAAGCGGTGCCACGGCGGCCGCGCCAGCAAACATTGCAGGCACAAGGCATAGTGAAAGGTTGGCGGTGCGTCTGCGGCGGCGGTGCAGCTCGCCCGCGCACAGGCCTGCGAATGCACCGCCGCAGCAGCCAAGCTTGTTGGTGCAGCCGTGGCCTGTGTATTCTCGCCAGCGGCGGCGCCACGGCCCTTTGTTGCACGGGTCGCAGCAGTGCAGCACTTGCAGCAGCCAAGCCAGAGAGCCTGGCTAACAGGGGCAAGCACGGCTCAGCTTGGCCTGCGCGCCAGCGGCGGCCGTATGGCCCGCCCAAGCCACAGCGGCTTCAAGATCTGAGCCAGGTCGTGCGTGGCGCGCGCGTGCGCGGTCGCGCGCTCCACACGCGCGCGCCGCTGCCGCTCGTCCGCCAGGAAGAAGCGCAGACGGCCGGCGAGCTCGTCCACACCCTCCGCAAACGCGACCTGCAACAGGGAGCGGGGGAGCGCGGGTCAGGCCCCCAGCACCTTTCATGGCATGCCGTCCCGGTCGTGCTCACACGCATGTCCTAACCCAATAGTCCCCAGGCGTCCTACCCTATCCCCATAGTCCCCAGGGCGTGCAGCCAGCCCGGCGGCGCCCCTCCTGAGGCTCCACAGGCGCTCTCCACCCTCCGCAAACAAGGAGCATGCACGGGGGCGTGCGGGTGGACCGCAGACTGCATGGCTGCACCGTGGAGTGCTGGCAGGTCGTCCCGGCCGTGTCTTCCAGCACCCGGGCGCGCAGCTGTGCGGACGGCGCACCTTGTCGGCCCACAGCGCGTCGAGCGCGGGGTCTGCGCTGGGCTCGGACACCACCAGCGCGCCCAGGCTGACGGCCTCCAGGATGCGGCACCTGCTCGCGGAGCTCGCTCAGGGGCTGGAGACCCAGGCGCTTGGATCAGCACAAGCGCGCACGAGCGCACGGCCCTCGTGGCACCCGCCAGACGGCTGCAGCCGACTCAAGAGTTAGACGCGACGTGGCTGCAGCGCACAGCGCCAAGATCACTGTTACATTACGGTACGGAGTAATTGTTGCAGTTACCGCATGTTGTGACGCCGTGCCGGGGAGGCTGAGGAGCTACGCGCACTTTCAGTCTGCGGAGCGGTGCACGTGCAGGCGTTGCAAGCAGGCCTGGCGCGGCGCCAGGGACACGGCAGCGCCGGGGACCTCCCGGGCGTGCGGCGCACATCTCCAGGTCGCGGGCCTCGTAGAAGTGGATGTTGAGCACGACGCGCGTGCGCAGCAGCAGCGCGGTCAGGTTGCCCTCGAACGTGTCCACGTTTGCGACCTGCTTGGTTCAGGCTGCCTTCAGGCGACTAGAGCGCGGTCTGCATCTAGCCCATGACCAGGCCATGTTCCAAAGGCGCCTGGACAGCAGCCCCTACGCACTGCGGCCCCAACTATGTTTGCAGCCTGCACACACTGTGCCTGCTGAAACCACAGAGAGGGTGAGTGAGCAGCTGCTGTGTCTGGCACTGCCCGCACACAGAAGCAGCCACCCCAGGTGCCCCTCGAGTGGCTATACCTCCATGTTTGCAGGCACGCTTCTACGAGTCTTTTCTCAGGTTTGGTGCAGGTTGGTAAGCAGTTGTGCATGGTGCAGGAAGTTGGGCACATCACCTTGACTGGCAGCCCTCGCGCCTGGAGCGCTTTAAGTGTCGCATCGCGGTGCGAGTCCGGCAGGAGCCAGCCATAAAACAGGACGTCGATGTCCTTGCGGCTATGGTTGACCTGGGGCAGCAGCCTGTGATCACCACGCGTGCTGCTCTAGACTGCAATGCAGCCTAGCACTGCGGCTCCATGCACGGACCATGTTCAAAGTCGCACTTGCCTCTCCCGGCGCAAATGAGGGTGCTATCAGTGCAACATAAGCACGCAACTGTATCTGCTGAGGAACACACCTTCAGCAGCGTGGCATGAGCAGGCGGCACACACCCCAGGCGAGAGGCGCTCACAGCTGCCGGAGGCGCCAGAGCCAAGCGGACAAGCAGGCTCATGCAGCGCCGCCACGCAGGCAACATGCACGTGGGGACGGCATTCGCCAGCAGCGGAGCCGGACCTGCGGCGCGGGGAACCAGGCGAAGGGCACGTAGCGGAAGGTCACTCCTGCGCCGGCAAAGCGCTTGCGCCACTGCATCACGTGCTGCTCGCTGTAGTCCCACACCTGCGGGTGCAGGCCGCCAGGCTCGCCGCGCGCTCGTCGCGCTGCACAGCTGACGCCTGCGTGCTCATGTGCATGCGCGCCTGTAGGGTGTCGCCTGTGCTAGACATGCGCTGGCAAGGGAGCAGGCTACCGCAGCACTCAACCGCAACGGAACGGGCATGTCCACAGCATGGAGTTGAGCAGCTGTGCCGCGCCTCGACCGCGCCGCGGAAGACGTCCCCGCAGTCGCGGCGCGCGGCGCCGCCGTGCGCGGGGCCCCACGCGGCGCTGCCCTCTGCCAGCAGCGGGTGGCCCCACTGCTCGGTCTGGAACACGACGTAGTGCGGCGGGAAGCTGGGCATCAGGTGCGCGGCCAGCAGCACAAACAGCGCGCTGTGCAGCGCTGGGTCCGGCCCCTGCCACTGATTCCCCTGGGGCCCCAGAGGCGCAGGTGAGAGCTGCTGGGTGCACAACCGCGCCACCGCGGGGCTGGCGTATGAATTGCATGCCGTGCAGCACTGCCTGGGGCGCCTTCCCAAAGACACGACCAAACAGATGGGCCCTCCTACCAGCTCAATAGCATGTTGTGAATGGCCGCGGGAGGCATGGATTCGCAAGACACGTTCGCCCGAGCCAGCGGTCTTGGGAAGTGCGCGGGAGAGAGGCAGCGGCGAACAAACAGTGCAGCGGCGACACAGCGCTCAGCATGTGCCCACGCATGCATGATACGATACGTGGCAGACGGTGCCCTGTGCAGCCGGGGCAGGTCGCCTGGCGAGCGCGCCTGAAAGCGCACAGTGACGTTGAAGTACGGCCTGAGCACGCGAGCGATCTCCAGGGCCTGGTGGTAGATGCCGTGCCAGGCCCACACGTGGATGTCGGAGAAGGAGCGGAAGGTGCGCTTGCTGCCTGACAGGCGTGCAGGAACCTTGGTCGCAGCGCGTGCTAGGTACAACACACTGCTACTTTCTATTACAAAACTCACAAGCAGTGCACCGAGGAGCAGCTGCCTGCGGAGAGCGTATGCAGCCAAATAGACAGAAGAGGCCATACAGCGGACTTTGCCCCAAATCAGCCAGGGATTGGGTATGCAGCATGGTAGTGCGCACCAACACGGCCATCGTTCCAGCCAGTGTGCGCGTAGGTGCGGATGCGCAAGTGCTCAACTCCCCTCCCTTGCCCCACTGGCGACGGAAGAGCAATGTTTTGCGCGCCTGCACGACAGGGCGCTCACACTGGTTATTGCGACAGGGGTGAGGTCAGGAGCACCAGCCTTGGCAGCCAAGAGTACCACACACATACCTTCAGCCCTCTGCAGAGAACTAGAGAGTAGACATAATGCCACAATTGCGAGCATTACGTGGAGCTAAGCATGCGCTGCCCTGTACTGCACATGCCTTCTGCTGCGCTTCACGTCGCAACTTGGGCTGCGGATAGCTGCACTACGCTTAACAATGCGCAGCTTGCAGGGCACTATATAGCAGGGCACTATATATGTGGACCCAGCGTCCTGAAGCGCTTGCAAGCAGTGCCCCGCTGCCTTCGTGCTGGTCCCTGCAAATTATATATCAGACACACGCAAAAAGAAGGTGCCCGGTATCTACTGGAGCAAGGAGCAGCTGTAGAGGCTACGATAGCGGAAAAAATGCCACTCTGGCGGTGTCGAGTTTGAAATGATGTGGCCTGCCTCATTAGGCTCAAGGCTCTTGTGCCTCGCATGAGAGACACAGGAAGGGTGAGCAAACTCCTCGAGTGAGCACTCGCAGGGTACCAAGGACGCCATGCGCGCGTTGCGCGTGCTCACATACAACAGCATACCATGCGCCGCAGGACTCACAGTCATGTCGGAGTTGGGTGTTTCTTGGCAAGGGTCGGCACACATTTTGCCCTGCTAGGCCAGATACTGACACACAAACAGGTCCTTCCTGTCAAACACACGACTGTACATAACAATCCCACAACCACCAGAGCCAGGCACATGTCATACAATGATCTAGATCTGGAGACCATGCCGCCTCATAGTGGTGAGAGCAGACATGGAGGCCTGAACATGGAACTCGACCAAGCCTGAAGGCATGGCACCTGTGCTGGGGCCTACAGTCATAGGGTTAGGTTAAAGTAGCCCTAACCTTAACACCAACTCTACAGTCAAACCCGGGGGTCACCAGAAAGCGCTGGCGACCATGTGGAGCTCAGCTAGCCGTCCGCCAGGCCGCACACGGCGCGCGAGGCCGCGTCGCGCACGCGGCGCATGAGCCGGCGGTAGGCCGCCTGCAGCGCCGCCTGCTCAGCGTCCAGCTCGGCCGGCGGCCGCGCGCGCTGCGCGAGCAGGAAGCCCGGCAGCTCCGCCCAGGAGGCCAGCTGCGGCACGGGCAGGCCGTGCGCGCCCAGGTAGGACAGCGCCAGCTCGCCCGCCAGCACGACGGGCGTCGCGCCGGCCTCCTGCGCGGCCCGCGCCTGACTTCTGTTGGCAAAGGCCCCAGGACACCGGGTGGCTGCACGCTGCAGACTGCATGGCCCGGCCTCCTCCACCGCACGCCCACCCTTTCACACAGGCTCGCAGCCCAGACGCGCTTCAGCAGCCTACCAGCTCCGTCTGGTGACTAACCACCGTGGCTGCACGTGGTGCAGCGAGCCTTGCAGCGTGCGGCCGGCGGGATGCGCACCAGCGCCTCCCAGATGCGGAACTGCTCGGCGGAGCGGCCGGCCGGGCAGGGCACAAAGGCGCTGTCGTGCAGCAGGCCGGTGTACATCGCGGCCGCGGCCGCCACGCCGCCCGCGTCGGCGCCAAACCAGTCGTACGTCTCCAGGAAGCCGCTCGCGTTGAGCGCCGGCCAGGCCGCGTGCGCGCGCAGCGCGCCCAAAAAGGCCTCCCGCTGCGGCTTGCGGCCCACGCTGCCGGCCCAGGACCAGAGCAGGCGCCGCGCGGACGCGGGCGCGCGCAGGCCGGCCGCGCCCGGCAGCAGCAGGTGGCCGTACCCCAGCGGCAGCCACGCCACTGCCGCGCCCTGCGCGCCGCGCGCGCGCCCGCGGCCAGGCATGAGCCATGGCGGCCGCAGCAGGCGGTTTGCACCGCAGCAGGAAGCAAACACTCCGCCCAGCATGGAGCATGGCAGCCGAGCGCCGCTCAGCACAGCTGTGGCAGGCGCCGTGCAAGCGGGCGCGGGCGACGGCCGCCCTGCAGAGAAGTCGTTCGCCACAACCGCAGAGCCATGTCACCCATGCCAGCGGGTGTTTGTGGTCTGTACAGGGGCGCTAGGCTGACCGCGGAATGGCGCGGGCAAGCGTCCCGGGGCGGAGCTGCGGCGCGCACCGCGGGCATGCCGCCGCGCACATAGTTGCGCAGCACGAACGCGAAGCGCGGGTAGGCGGCCGTGTCGTCGGTCAGGTGCTCGTCGCCGAGGTGCACGAGGCCCAGCGTGGCCAGGTCAGCGCGCGCGGCCAGCGCCGCTAGGTCGGCCGCGTAACCCGGCCAGGCGTCGGCGTTGGTGCCGCTGATGACGAGCGCGCGCGTGACGTTCGCGTCGGCGAGCAGGCGCGCGCGCGGCAGCACGCGCAGCCAGCAGCCGCAGCGGCCCAGCACGCCGCCGAGCACGCGGTCGAACAGGTACGAGGCCTGCGCCGCGCGACCGGCGTGCGCCTCAGCCCACCCTGGCAGAGGGAGCCTGGCATGGAAGCGCGCCCGATGTCACGGTTCACTCACATCAGCCGGCTGAGGCTGCCCGCGCAGCTTGTCACTGGAAAGGAATGGCCGCGTTGCGCTGCCGGGCCCCGTCCTCGGCGCACATGAGCCAGGGAGCCGCACCTCATAGTTGAGGTACTCGGCCGTGTAGGCACGGATGATGCATGGCTCTGCGGCGGCGCGGCCAGCGCCATGCTCGCGGACTGCGCCTGCGGCCGGGCGCAGGCGGCCGGACAGGCGCAGCGCCGGCGCTGCCGCGGCACCGTGCGCCGCAGCTAGGAGCAGGAGGAGTGCAGCGGCGGCCGTGCGCGCGCGTCCCGAGCGGTCGCCCGCCGTGCGGCGGGGCTCCGCGGTAGCCTCAGGCGGCGCCAGGCTGCGTTGCCGCATCACCGTCGACGCGCAGCGTTGCCACGTCATTGCTGTTGCCTAGCAGCAGCATGCCTGGCGTCGTGCTGTGCAATCACCTGCGAGTGGGGCACCTGCGAGCGTAGAGAAGCAGCTCGCATGCTTGTGAACGCCTCAAGAAGGCTGCACCAACTCTGCAAGTACCTGCGACACAGATTAAGGCTGATATGCTGTGCAAGCAAGTAAGGAGGGTGCAGCGCCTTGGTGAGCAGCTGACGTGCGTCAGGAAGGCAAATCTTGATGCATAGAAGTTTGTGGGTTTGCGCGAACGGCCAGTTCAAGAGCAGTGCTGATGTCAGTGAAGAGAGTGCTCGCCTGTAGATGCCAGGAACTTGGATGCAGATCCACGCTGCCGCACTGGCGCTGCAGGCGTGCACCGGTGACGACCTCAGCAAGCAGCGCCTCTTTTCGCTTACAGGCGTTGATGAGATTGCTCCTGGTGACAGTCTCGATACAAGCCGTTTGTGGAGCTTGGCATCACGCACATGCCCCGGAGCTCCTGCTCGACGCTTGATGTCAAGAGCCTGATTAGGCACCGCATGTCATCAGAGCCAGCCCAGTTCAAACTGCGCATGCGTTCGTCCCGCGGGAGAACAGAAAAGTCTGTGTGCAGTGGTCCGCGCTGTCAGCAAGTGTGAATGCGTGCACGCCGTCTGCTGAAAGCGCAGGCCATGCATAGAAATCGCATGCCCGGCTAGACTCAGGCCGGTGGGCAAATGTGGCCTGCCAACGTCAGGAGAGAGTCTGAAAGACACGGCGTTCAGGGGCGACGTCGTCATTGGCTGCCGCTCTGGTACCTGGCGCTCCTCTTGGCGGCTTGGAGCGGCGGCAGGGGCGCTGAAGTGCGCCCTGCGCGTTGCGTTGCGACTGCTGTGAGACTTGGAGCGTAGCCTTGTGAAGCCAGGCGTGCCTTCCCTGCGGGAAGAGCAGCGGTGCAAGTCTGACTTGCAGACGCTGCTCTCGCGGCAGGGCGCTGGGGTGGTCGCCGGCAAGGAGGACAGCAGAGGCGGCAACGACACCGTGCGGATAATAGACAGCTTTTCGTACAACGGGGAGATGGTAGTAGAGCTGCGGCTGCACCACCTGATGCCAGTTGTGGACGAGTTTGTGGTCACGGAGGCGCGCGAGACGCACTCGGGCGTGCCCAAGAAGGAGCTCTTCATCGACCGCTACCGCTCCACGTTCCAGCCGTACATGACAAAGGCGCGCTGCCCTGCCTGTCGAGCGTGCTTTTGCAGGAGCGGGCGCCGGAACGGCCGTGGCAGCACGCTCGAGCTGCCGGCGTTGCAGCCGCGCGTACCTGTTGCGCTCTCGCTTTATGAGCAACGGCCTGCACCACACGGTGGTATTAAAGTATGCTGCGGACCGGCTGTGCGTAATTCCCTGAAGACAGTTGCCTGCTGGGGAACCAGCCATGACTGGGGTGCAGAACACCCCAGTAACTCGCTGACCCGCGTTTGTCGCAGGTCACGTTCCTTGTCATCGACAAGTTTCCCGACCCAGACCCAGAGTTTCTCAAGCGCAGGGGCAGCAAACCCTGGGTGAGCGACGCCACGGCATGGCGCGCCCCCGCGACAGCCCCGCCTCTGCGTAGCGCGCTGTGCAGTCCAATGCAGCTCGTTGCCTTTCCTTCTCGCGTCGGGCGACGCGCTGCATGGTGCTCGGTCCTGTGCTGCTCTTGACGCGCCGCCCGCAAACCTTGTGCAACCCAACTGGGTGCCCTACCCACCCTGCGTGAGGCCCTGTGACAGGCGCACAGCCGGCGCTCCCTACGCGGCGCGCGCCCTCGCAGGCGGGCCGCAGCTGCCGAGCTGGGGCGCGCGGCTGCGCAGGTGGCGCGAGGCGTACCAGCGGCTGCACCCGGCGCAGTACATCCTGGACAAGTACGCGGGCCGGCGGTACGTGGTGCTGGTGTGCGACAGCGACGAGGTGCCGCGCCGCGAGGTCGTGGCCGACCTGCGTGGGCCGCTGTACGGCCGCACGGCGGACGCCCTGTACCTGGAGATGCGCTTCCTGTACTACAACTTCAGGCGCGGCCGCGCCCGCGCCCGGCCGCGCGCGGGCGCGCCGCGCCATGACGCGCCCACGCTCCACGTCGCGCGCGCCCCCTGTCGTGCAAAGCCAGGCTGGCGGTGGGCAGGACATGCACATGTCTGTGTGGGGCGTGGGGCCGCTGTCCTTGGAAGGGCACCTGCAAGCACCCGCGTTGGCAAGCGCGTCCCTCTTAGGAGCACACCCAGGCGCATGCCTCGTCGTGGGTCGTCCTTCCTAACACAGTCGCCAAATGCGGCTCCAGCTCCCGCGCGCGCACTGCGCCGGGCCGCTGCCTCGCTAGCAGGGAGGACTGGTGGGCTCGCCTGTCGCGCCCCCGAGCCAGTCACCAGCCGGCATGCGAGGGCTGAGCTTATGCAGCCTCTCTTGGCACATCGGTCCCTGACATTGCAGGCTGTCCGCCCGCTGTCGCGGATGAACATTGGACCATTGCAAGGCCCTAGCAAGGCAGCGCATACGGACACACTCGCGCCCTTGCAGTCCCTTTGCAGACACGCTGCGCTGCTGCCATCCGCTGCTTTCAGGGCCAGGCCTCGCGCAGGTGGGCCAAGCCCACGGAGTGGTACCACGCGTTTGCGGTGTCCGAGGCGGGCATGCGGACGGCCACGCTGGACCAGCGGCGCGTGGAGCTGCCGCGCGTGGACACCGTGTACGACGCCGGCTGGCACCTGAGCTACTTCATGTCGCTGGCGGACATCGTGCGCAAGGCGCGCCGCCCCCGCCCGGCGCCGAGCGCGCCGCCAGCGCACCTGCGTGCAGAGGCATGCACGGCGAGCCTTTCTCTGTTGCCGACTAGCAGACCAAGCAGCCTGCGCGCGTTCGACGCCGAATGAGTCGCTGCCCATGTTTCGCTCGCCCGACCTTGCTGGCTGCGCCATGCTGCCGTGCCCAGCACAGGCACCCTGCACTCATGGTGAAGGCGGGCTCTCCTGATGTGAAGTGACAGCGCGTCTGTCACAAGGCGGCGCCTGGCCAGCAGGCCAGGGGCGGACCTGCCATGGCGCCCCGGTGTAGGCAGTGGTAACCTACCTTGCATGCATTCCCAGTGCGGCGGCGCTTGGCCAGCATGGCAGCAGGCGCGGGCCAGCCGTGACGCCCCGCAGCCCGCGCCGCGCAGGTGGGCAGCTTTGCGCACACCGAGTTCAACCAGGCGGAGTTCCGCAACCTGACGCTGATCGTGGACCGCATCGCCTACGGGCGCGACCTGTTCGGCCGCGGCGGCGCGGAGGACTGCCTGCCGTACGATGCGGAGCACTACGGCCTGCCGGAGGGCGCGGCCGAGC
>JAABUH010004268.1_pt1 | contig 11675 bp, 14 predicted proteins | sample 5559121 | NCBI WGS metagenome assembly JAABUH01 (sample SAMN10711871, study PRJNA513364) | rock metagenome | isolation source: Antarctica rocks | place: Antarctica: Victoria Land, Battleship Promontory nord | collected 2015-12-28 | reverse complement strand
GGCGATCCTCTTTACCATCCGCACCTACATCAGAAACTTGGCATGGTATGCTGCTCGACCCAATGAGTGTGCCACCCTGGCAGACGCTCTGCGGAACCTGCCAGAAGATCTGGTGAGTCACCACATGTTTTTTTGTGTTTTTGAGTCACCACATGACTTGCCAAGACTGACAAAAGCTTGCAAGAAAGCTTGGCAGAACCATATGTTTTGCATGCAATGACAATCTGCTGCCTGTCGGTCAGCAGATTTATGTGAGCAGTCATGCTTACTGTCAGTGGCACCAAATCTGTCCGTCGTCGTGCTTGTTGCAAACTGCAGTTTGTCCTTGGCATTGCAGCACCCTAGGGCTACAAACCGCACATTCTGCATGCGGCCCAGCTAGCACTTGCTGGAGCTTCTGATCATAGCTGTTGTTCCCTGACATTACCCCCGAAATCACATAATCATGCCATTCTTGCTGCAGAGCTGAGTGAGACCAAAACTTTGAGTCAGTAGCATTTTGTAACGACAGTTGCATGGTTTCATGTGCACACAAAGCTCGTAACATGCTGATGCTGATGCTGCAATGACACTGCAGACCAACTACAAGACCATGGCTCATATCAAAGACCAAGCACAAGAGTACTTGGACAGCGCCATCAAGACCTGAAAGGGCTTAGCATGTGATTGCATAGCCAATGACTTTACCACAAACAGGGTAGTACAGTCACAAGATACTACAGCATTTGAGAGCAGAAATCAACATGGTGTGAACAGACTGCTGGTCAAATCAGGACCAACAGTGGTGAAGTCAGCAGGCTGGCAGCTGACTTGCACACTTTTGTTGCAGCCAGCCTTATTACAGTACAGATTGACCTGAAAGCAGCAGGCGTCAGAGCTTTGCCACATTGGCAGTATCAGCTGTGCCATATGTCTACAGAACAGATCAATCTGACAGTCAAAGCTGTCGGAGCGTTGCCAGGAAGACAACGTATGTATCAGAAGAGATCAATCTGGCAGTTTCAGGGTGAAACTGCCGGAGCATTGCTATGATCGCAATGTCATGCAGATCATGTATCACCAGAACAGATCAGTCTGGCTGCAACAATGCCAGAGCATTGTTACATGACCAATGTCCTGTAGTCAGTACAATAAAGCAGTACTGTATTGAAAGTGTACATGTTGTAGCAGGTCCATACAGGATTCAGCCACTGTCATCCTTGTATGCACTGAGAGCATGCGTATACGTTTTCAGATCAGAAGTTCTTGCTTGAGTGATGGCTTTGCATAGAGACCACATTCTGGCAACTGATCTCCATGAGCAGCCAGAAGCCACTCTTCCTATCACCATGTGTGATTGGTTCTGGCTGACTATACATTTGCACCTGTCATTGTAATTTCCAAAGCTGCAAGGTGGAAACAGGCTAAGATTGAGCTATTGTGCCATGCATGTCAGAGCTGAGTCTGCATGTATTGCAGCTGTTGTTACAGTTGCAAACAAGGTTTCTTCTACAGAGGGTCTGCTCTCTGCAGCATCAAACCGTTTCTTGCACTGTCGCTCACACTATGCAAGAGACTTATGGCAACTACTGGCTTGCTTACAGTAAATGGATATAGACATCTGAGACATGCTACTTTGTACTTGGAAACTTGTACTACATGTTGAAATGTGTGGTTCATCAGGCATACAGCTGATTAAAAGCTGTGGGTACTGTATTACTTGGCAACAGCCATGACAGCAGCATATATCAGAGGCCATGGATAAGTTGAAACTACTCTTCGTCTGATGAGTCAGGCTCCTCATGTCTGTAGATGACCTGCCGATTGTGGTTCTGATGTAGAGGAGGCATGTCATCGTCTTCATCAGATGACTCATCAGACCTTGGCAGCATGTCAGGCATGGCTGTCTTGGGCTCTGATGGACCATTGCTGTCAAATGCTGCTGGCCTGCATGTTCAGCTTAAAATCATACCACAAAGCTTGGGCACTCTGCGCTTTTTTTAATGCATCGCGCAACCTAACACGATTTTGCATGACTGCATAGTGTGACAGACTTTCTATGGTGCAGGCATTCTACCAGGCTCAGTGCATCTTTGGGAAAATATTTCTGAGACTCTGATGCAAGGAATGCTTGGGCACTTAGTACTCACTGCTGTAGAAGACAATGAGCAAAGATATGCAACTAAGAAGCACCAAATTAGAGACTAGTAAAGACACATTTGGCAATGATGCAATCTTGAGTAGTGGTGAAACACGAACATACCAGACTCCAGAAAGCTTTTTGAAGGCCTTGACATCCTGCTCATAAAGAACCTTGACTATTGTTGCTGTGACTTTATCTTGTACATCAACGTCACCTTCTTCGACAATGATGTAGCCTCCACGCTTGATCCAGAGCTTCTTGTTGAACTTTGCTGGGAGGAAGCACAACAGATCACGCCCGTCTGCAGTCTCAGCCTGTACAATGATGAAGACACTCACGCTGAATGTGTACATATGGTACATGGCAGGCCTGAGTGGTTTCAAGCTTCAAGTTATACGGCAGCCTCTACTCGCCTCAAATATATTGCTACCCCTGCTAAGCTTTGCTCTGACGATCTGCTGCTTATCTGTGGGCGGGACAAGCTCCTGTTGAGTAAGGTGCTTCCTGCGCCGGCTCATAACCGCAACATGGGTGAAATGGTCACAAGAGGTCTCAGGCCTGTCGATACGAAAGCAGGCCTGCTGACTAGCAACAAGTACTGGATGCAACCGCCGTTAAGTCAGCGACGACAGTCTGTGCGTGTGAGTGGCAGCTTGCGTACAGTCTTTTTTGCGTTGAGTCAATCGGGCGGCCAGCCGCTTATTCCAAACGCCAGTTTATAACGCCAGTTTCCTGTCGATGCCAATCGCTTTCAGGCTGAAAGTTTCAGCGCCTGCGCTTGATGCCAGCTCAGTCGGTCGAGTTCTCTGTACGTTCCGCGAGCTCTCTGTCCTATGCGAAAGCCAATAGTTTCTGCAGCGCCGCGATCAGCAAACACCCTCACAACAACAGATACGCGTGCTCCTGAGCTACACAACACTTGAGACCATTTACAGAAACCCCGTCTTACCTTTGTCTGGCTGGCGCTTGTCAGTCAAGGCAACATTGGTGGTGTCTGGACAGGACCAAGTGCCCTCAGCTCCCTTGCATGAACGTGTTGTACCCAAACTCCAAGCAAACTCAGGGCTTGGGCCGCTGTCCTGGACCTCATACCTGCATGATGCTGCACATGAATGTACTGAATTTGCATTTTTGTCAAGCCAGACAGCACGCACCCATTTCAGGCAGCTGTGCTGAGGTTTTCTGCCTGCTGCAGGCTGCCCTTGCGTCTTGACCAGCCAGCACCTAAAGAAGTCAGGAACTTTGGCAAGCCATTGCAACATGGAGAGTTGGCTTGACTGCTCTGGCAGGTACTAAACACCGGAGTTTGAGTGAATCGCCAGATGCCCAGTGGGTTAAACAGCGGTCACAGCCAAGTTGGCAGGATTCCCCGTCATGTACAGGGCCCAGTGCATTCCCTGCAGCAGACGCCAGTCACTGCCTTTCTTTGCCTTGTGTGCACTGCTACATCAGCGGCTCTCAAGCTGCGCTGGTGGGTAATGTTGCTTGAATTCTGCATCTTTTGCTGCATGCCGCTTGATGGCATCCCTGCCATGAGATTGTCAAACCGTCTAGATGCCTTGCCTTGCCTTGCCTTGCCTTGCCTTGCCTTGCCTTGCCTTGCCTTGCCTTGCCTTGCCTTGCCTGGCATGATGCTTTGCTGATCCCACAATCGGATGGTCATTATGGCAGTATCTATTTAGCAGCATTGTCTGTCCTACTGTGTTCCATAACCATCACAACTCATCACGCCTTGAGCTGTCGGCGTTCTGTTTCTACGACCCATGTAAGCGCTTGCTGGTTCATACAGCGTCCCTGTTGTTCTCTTCTTGCATTTCTTCATGCATATGCATGGCAGGTGCAACCTTTTGACAAGGCAAAGCACGCTCCTATGACTTCCGCAAGGACCAAGCCTCCTGAGGTGGCACCACAGCGCTAGCCCTGCTATCACAGCAAACTCAGGAGACTGCCAAGCAGTGCTTGGTTGCACTGAAGACGGCATCCACTCATTGGCAGACTGCACAGCCGTCATGAACATGCATGTAATATCACAAGGGTTCTTTTGCAGTTCTATGCCTTGCAGCAGCCTTGAGGCTTCATAGCTATACAGCAGTCATGTATGTGTATGAAGTGGCCTACCACATGGTGCACCCACTGGCAAGCTTGCATACGGAGGACAGTTTCAGACACCTAATGTAGGGGAACCTTAACTGATCTTCATGCCTGCGTGACAATGGGAAGATTTGAGTGTGCTGAGCGTCGATGTCCCAATGTCGACTCGTTGTGGCAATTGCATGATAGCTGCTGGTTAGCACACTCACGTGTGACGAGTGTAATCCATGTGTCTGGTCTTTTACCCTACTACTGCTTTCAAAGATTTATTTCCACTGTACATGCATATGCGTACAGTACTGGGCACTAGTGTTCGGGACACATGCCTGGTGAATTCATTTGTGGTACATACCCAGTGGGAGACCCAATCTATTATCACGGATACATAGTGGTGTGTAAATCTAGATACATGATGATGATTATGGCTGCACCGTATGCATGCATGCATGTGCATATATACATGGTGTACACATTGCATGGTGTATACATTGCATTTAAATTTGCCATCAAATCTTGTGCGATCGGCAAGCTTGCAGATCAGGGTTTCTTTTACAAACGAAATGTATGGTGCTTTATTGAAATCAGCTCGTCCTGCTTGTTATCTTTGTGTAAGTGGCCTGCAATGCTGCTTATATCACGATCTATCAGCTGCGTAGCTAACTAATCAATATAAGTTACTTGTTTATCGAGCACTGAGATGGGTTGTACACACACTGTATTTCGAATGGCATCGCGTGGAAATCAAAAATAGTTCAATAACTTCAACTCAGGGCACAACAAAAGTGGGCATAATGTCCAATGATTGCACCACATCACAGGCTGACACAGCCCGTGCTACATGTGGTGTGGCATATCGGAGGACAAGGCGATACGGGACAGATCTGTCCGGCCTTGCAAGGTGCACCTTCTCCGCACGGAATGGGGTCGCCGATCTCATCGATTGCCGGTCCGCAACTCAAAAGCGGTGTGTTCTGGTCGTATGCCAACACACAGAAGGGACCTGCAGATCACGAAATACTTGTTTCCTCAGACACTGCGCCAGCGCAACACCAATCAGCAGAGCACTGCAGATCGGCACCCACATCCAGTGAGCGAATGAGGGCCGATTTGGCCGCAACCAGCAAATGGGAGAGGAATATCGTAGTCTCCGAAACTGCACTCAGTCTGAGCCATGCTGCCTGCAAGAAGATCAGAGGTCAGAAAGGTGCCGCACTCGCACAACGCCAGACTCGTTTTTAAGCAGCACGTTCATGGTCGCGTGTGTGCATGCACAAATCAGTCGAGCTTGCATAGACAGCAAAAGCGCCAAGTGACAAGCCTGCAGCCTAGGCGTGCAAAGCAGGCAGCAACACTTACTGGAGAAGGCCGCTAGGCACAAGACGGCCACCAGAGCATGCTTAGTTGTCATTGCTACAACTGTGACTGTGGCTGGGTGTTCTGCAACACTCAGTTGAAAGGGCAGTCTGCAGCGGCGTCATGTGCTGTGCTCTAATATATTCGGGAAAAGCGCGCCAGATCAGAAACGGTTGTTAAAAGCTGCTTCATAATCCTGAGCAGATAATTATAGTAGAATCCCTGTGTTCCATGACTGTCTCTGTGACGCAGTCTGGATCTGAGCGGGTCATGAGTAATAAAGTGGCAAATATCACCTCTTTTTGCCCCCTCTTAGTCACTCTTATGTGTGCAAAGTGACAAAAGTCGGCAACACAATTGTCTACAACAAATAGTGATCCGATACACTGACATTGATGATCCGTCACATTGTCTGCTGATAGTGTTGAGTTGTGCTAAGCACTTATATTGATTCAGTCAAGTCATTCTTGAAGTGGTTAGTCATAGTTGGGTCATGTGTCTCTATTATGAATAGTTTCGTATACCAGCGTCCTGCCGTCAGCTATATATTCAGGCTAATGTACACAGTCCAGCGGCTTGATAACAACGTGATAGCAGCAACAACAGTGAGAGAAACCGTCTTGTAATGATTCTGTCTGGTTACACAAGACCGCCGTGACGTCCTTGTTTCAATATTTAGTATGGTTTCTCCCCTACTGGTTTCTCCCCTACTGGAGCCTGAATTGATGTAGCAGCATAAAGTTGAATGTTTGCTTCCTGCAGTATAGACATATATACTCATACTTAGTATGTGTATGTATATATTTACACACATATATGTATCTTTTCGCCATAGTCAGTTCAATGCTGTGTCCAGCCCCTGACTACAGATTTCAGAGTCAAGCAGATTGAGTCCCTCACAGAGCCCTGCGGCTCTGAAGGGTAGAATCTATAGACGTTCACTGGCCTTGTATGTGAGAGTCTCAAATGGCTAAAATATGACAGCTGTAGACGTGCATGCATCAGGAGATCGATTATCGATCGATATTATCAACATGCATCGGTGAACTGTATGAGCTCATACAGTATCATACAATGCCAGATCCAGATTCCATCCTAGAACCAGCAAAAACAAAGCATGGAGCCGAAATTGTGGTGCCCTTTGAAGAGCTCTTTTTCACGCTCAAGAATGGGGAAGCCGTGCGTAATTTGGCTCATAAGCCTTGTAATATTATGGGTTTAATGATATGTTTGAGGAAGGGCAATTTCAAAATACCCACTCAACAGCTGCATAGCCCTTATATATAAGCGTTCGCGACTTGCCACGTTGCGCGGACGACCGTTGCATAGGCTGACCGCGTTCACCAGGAACGCGAAGCAAAGTTTCGATGTCACATAAGCCCTGCCGTAGCTTCGCTCGATAGATGTCTGACTAGTGGTGACTCCCTGAACGCTCAAAGATGTTGTGCCAGCAAGCATGAGCGTTCGAGCCTGGACTGCAACGGATGTCAAGAAGGTAGAGGTCAGCCTGCTGGGCGTTGGAGAAGGCAGAAGTGCAGAAGTTCTAGAAAAAGTATGCACACAAAGGTTCCTCTCCCAGCCTGGGAGTGCCATTCAGTGGTTCCAGCTGCATTCAGCTTGCAGATGTACTTCAGTTCGACTGTTCAACCTGCCCTTTGACCTATGTCCACCATCAGCAACACAATGGGAAGTGTGGGAATGCTCATTAACAAGGGTGTTGGCTACTACATACCGCAGCATGCCCTTTGAAGCTCCAGGCACCCTCACCATTGCAAGCATGAGTTCATAGTCATTGCAGACACTTTGCACAAACAAGTTTGCTGCATTGGCCGCCATGTGCATCCCTAATTGCCTGGCCGCCGCAATATGGAGTACAACCCACACAAGTTTCTGACTGTACATTGCCTGCAGGCTGGCTTGGCCAGCTTCTGATCCATCAAAGAGCTCCAAGATGCAGAAGCAGCTTCTGATGACAAGAGCTTCAGACATGTACGCGGCCAAGGTGTTGCACGTCAGGCGCCTCCTGGACAAGAGGTCCCTTGTATGTCCTATGGAGAGCGCCTTGCAGGGCATCCTGAGCAGGACTTTTATGCAGAGCTGGTGACACCTCAGAGGCTTGAGCACGAGAGAAGATCCCCCAGTCAGAAGGGACTAGCAATGTGGACTGAAGCAGAGCTTGTCACTCCTGAAGTCTTGGAGCAACTTCCCATTTACCTCCGTAAGGTGGTTTCTATGGGAAAGCTGGTAGTCTGTGAGGGAAGACATGCACAGCGCAGGACTTGTGATGCTCTTATGGATTAGATACGTCTGGCTGGCTGACCTTCCAAAACATGGCACCCCTTTGCGCAACGTGGATCGATCAAGCATTGTACGGTATCTTGACACCTGCTCTCAAGCAAGAGCCTTGTTGCATGACATCAGCACAATGACTGCATGCAGCATCACAATATGCCATCGTGCAACCACATGGCCGGTTCACAAGCAAGTTGTCATTGTAGCATTGATGTGGGAACCGCCAGTCAACCATTTTGACTTTGACCATCAGTAATTACAATCGTTACCAGTAACAGCATTCTGATTCCTCATGCCTGCCTTGGGTTTGGCATGCCATTTGTATTGCAAGACATGCAGCACTCTGGCAAAATTCTGCCGATGCATCATTACGTAACTTCAGCATTGCTTGCATGCACAAGTGCAATACTGCACTCACCTGTAACTTGTTGCCTGCAAGAAATTGCTAAGCCAGATTGCTGCACATATGACCATCTCAGGTTGTGTTGCTGCACAACAAAGGGCAGTCAATGCAGTTCTCAACACCAATGTGCTGCCTTCAACTAAACACTTTGCTGCTCAGACAGCTGGGCTGCCTGTCTCACCTGTTCAGTGGCAATCACAGTAGTAATGTTGATGTCAGGCAATGTGTGCAGCTCATGGTCCCTCACTAGTGAGATTGCATTTGTGTGGCGGGCTTTCCAGGAAAATCTCAAATTGTTTTGGTCTAGTCTGTTTGCAATATTACTCTGCAGGCAGGTGCGGAATGACTGATGGTCTCAAAGCGCAGCACAACAGCCCAGGGATGATCAATGCTGTTCCTTGATGGTGGCACAAGTTCTGTTCCCATAAGGAAGCCTCACCAGCAACATGATGCGTCATTAAGATCAGCCTTTTGCATGCATAGCCATTGACTGTGGACCAGCATCTGCAGTATGCATATCCACATTGCGATCAGTCTGTTAAAACCTCTGAGTTCTGGAATGCAGAACTCTTTGTGATGCAAGAGACTAGTACAATTGCCTCTGCCCAATCACTACAAGCTGTAAATGCGCTCAGTATGTGAACGTCCCCACTGCAACTATTGCAACGTGTAGGGCTCAGCATATATGCATGTGGTGGTGTGCATCCTGGTGATTATCGACCTAATATTTTGTTGTGCCTGTGACGCAGGTGCTGGAGGCATACTGGCGCTGCAGAATGGCATGATTTTGACAAGGCTGTTGAACAACTCTGGCTGCATCAATGCTAAGTACATTGCAGGACAAATTCAGAGAAGCAAACGATTTCCTGTGCGAGGAGAACAATGTCACTATGAATTTCTGGCAGCTTACATCTCTGAAATCGTCTGCTTGCCATATGCAACCCACATATGTATACTCCTTCTCAAAGAAGCCTTGATTTGCTGAGCCGGCTAACATGCCTGGATGACATTGAGCTGATTTGAGTGCAACATGCAAAGCTTTGTTAGGCTGCATGATGCATCACCTCATAGTAAGAACCAGGAAAGGGGTTGGTGAGGCTACAGTGTCTTCGTGATATCCTGGGAGTTCTAGCCCATGCCAACAAAAATGTGCAAACCATGCCAGGTGGTCTCGAAGCACATTGCAAAGGAGTGGTTTTTGAGAGGATTTGTACGTTGGGTCTACAGACTAGCTAGATCTCCTGCAGCTAGTGCGAGTTCTTTACCAAATGCACGTAGTGACATGTTTATACAAACCCTCATGCGACACTTTGTACTCAGTCAGGCAAATACATATCTACTCAGCTAGCTGCGGTCCTCGATTGTCCTTATTGGTTTAATGTGCTGTGTTTGAAGGATGAAACCAGAGTACAGTGGGGCGCATAAGTCCTGATCAGGACATTTGCATTGCTGGAGATGGCATGGTACATTGCCATTCATGACCATGACATCTCAGTGACTCAACATGGTCTTGCATCTTACATGACCAAGTTTGAAAGCCAAAGCTTTAGACTTCGTTCAAAATATGGGGTAGCCTTTGCTCAGCAAGAAAGCTGCTGGCGTAGTCAGCAGTCAGCGTCAAAGTCAAGGGGCAAGGGTAGGGCCAAACTCTGGCAATTTTTTGGAGCTGGTAAGTAAACTGCTGTGTTGTGCATATGCAAGTTACTTCACTGAAAACAAAGGCTTGCTGACTGAACAGGCTCTCCTTGTGTCAAAGGAAAGCTTGTTCAGGCAGCAAGCTTTTGGACCTTCTTGTGCAAACGCTCTTGTTCTATGTCTGCTGCTTCACTGATAAAACTGGATACTACAAGTCAAAGCTGACTAGTTTTACCGAAGACCCAGGGTGTCACAGGCTATCGTTGTGTATGTCTTTCGCGGGCCGCACAGCTGCCAAGTTGGGGCCTTGCTGTCAGCCTTGTTTCACTGCCACAGACCTGTTGCTTTTACCGGCGCCAAACATGCGCTACAAGCGCTTTCTGCGCCAGTGAAGCCGTACACAGAAAGGTGTGCTGGTTGACTTGCTGTGTTCGGAAAGGACCGCCGCTTAAACACAGACTTGCGCTTCGCATTAATGTCGGAGCTCGCACATGTTCCTGGTCCGACCGATACTTATGGGCCCCACTGTAAGTAGCCCTCGAAAGAAAGTCGCCCCAAGCAAAATCTTATTTTCTACGTACACACTGATCCCGACGGTTTACCGAGCTTTGCTGACAAGTGCAGTTTCGGGAATCGGTCATCGGATTCATACCACTAAGAGAATAAGACGGGATCAGTGTGTACGTACGAAAGTGTCACTGCAAAATATGTCGGCAGGGGTTGGATATGCATGTCGGAAGTATTGTATTACAACAGGGGCTGGCTGTGTGCTGACATATTGTAGGCTGTCAGTTGTAAGGAAATCTGAGGCTGAGCTTAGGTCAAACTGATAGAAGCGCTGCCGGCCACGAGCTTAGGCACAAAGCATGTAGGTCCGTCGCAGGATGAAGCAGTGTCTATACCTATATTAGCAGAGTAAGAAGCCCTCAGAATGTGTATCAAGGCTGCTTCGAAGAGTCCAGGCAGGCACAGGCAGATTCTCGTCCACTCAGGCACAAGGCAGACAGGCTCATGACCGGCAAAGCAAAATCTTATTTGCAAGCCCCACATACTCAATAGATGTCTGAATTTCAGGCCGCTGACCACTATTATCATTCAACTCTTGACGCTCTGTGATGCATGTCGCCTCCGCATTCACAAACTGCGGCAGCACCTTTCATGCTGCACGCATAGCTTCAGATCAGTTGGAGCAGGGTACACGCATCAAGGCACCTTGACAGGTAACTAAATGCCACTCTCCAAACTCATCGTGCTTTGTCGGAATCTCTGTACAGTGTCTTCTTCTTAGCTGTTCGTCACGCTTCAAGCTTCATTGCATCACTCTCCAAAACCAAGTCTTTCTCAACTGAGATTCTTGTGCTGCTTTTCCTTGGCTCTATCCACTAGTACTGTGCTCGCAGGAGAATGACACATTTCTGCGGCCAACTGCTCCCGATCTCTGATGGTCAGCTGACCATTGGCAAGCATGTGACTTATGTAGCTGTGTCTCAGCAAAGTCAGCATGCAAGGCTTGAATAGTTTGTGCAAGGTATGTCTTGAGTACATCGTCCCTAAAGCTCGAGGCATGCCAGACTGTGTAGAAACTCCACCTGCATGGATCTGCATCAAACTGCACTGTCAAGTTTGGTGCAGATCTGTACCTTACATGGTTTAGCATGGTACCATACCATGCAGACTGGTGTGGATCCATGCCGGTGCTAGTTCTGTGTGATCCAACACCAGTGTGGATCCATGCTGGTGCCACATAGTGTGACCTGATGCTTGTAAGGGACTGCGCAG
>JAABUH010004267.1_pt1 | contig 11676 bp, 14 predicted proteins | sample 5559121 | NCBI WGS metagenome assembly JAABUH01 (sample SAMN10711871, study PRJNA513364) | rock metagenome | isolation source: Antarctica rocks | place: Antarctica: Victoria Land, Battleship Promontory nord | collected 2015-12-28 | reverse complement strand
GGGCCATCTCGGTCACGCTCGCGGTGGAGTGGATCTTGCCCGCGGCCTGCGCGGCGCGCACCTGGTTCGCCAGATCATGGTCGTAGCGGGCCTGCGCATCCACCGCGTCGGAGAAGTTGTTCGGATCCGCGGAACCCTTACCGGTGGTGTCCTTACCGTAAGAACCCCAGGTCTGCGGTTCGAATTGCGAGTACCCCATCGCCCCGGTGGAGGACACCGCGGAGGCGTGAAAGCCGGACTCCTGCTGAATCTGCGCGGCCAGCACCGGGGCCGGGAACGCCGCGTCCAGCGCGCCCGCCTCCTGGATCAGCGGCACAAACGCCACAGGAATACCTCCCGCAGCCAACGCACCGGTGCCCGGACCACCACCCAAACCGCCCGCACCCTGCTGATCACACGGCGGCGCGACGCCGCCCACCACCATCACAATCACAAGCAGCGGCACCACAAACGCCAACGCAAGCAACGCCACGGCCGCCTTACTGCCCTTCACCGCACGACCACCCTTGCAGCGAACTGCCCCGGATCCGGCACGGGGGACGGTGCTTGCGAGGTGAACACACGAACGTCGCAGTACCGGTGAATAGCCGCCACATCATCGGGCAAGTCCCGCACCGTCACTGTGGTCTGCGTCGGTATCCGGGCACCCAACGTTCCCCGATCGGGGTTCGCTCCCGCAGCCACCACATGATCTACACGCAACGACGCGAACGTCGAACCCAACCCCACGGTGGTGGTGGTTTTTCCGACACCGCCCTTCATGCTCAGCATCGCGATCTTGTAATCACCGCGGATGGTTTGGTTCACCCGCGCGACCAGCTGGGCCCGGCGCACATCTGCCGGGGACTCCCTCACATTCCACAACCCGAACGTCACCACCCACACCAACCACCGCCACCCCGACCGCGGCCGCTGCGTCGTCGGGCGCCGCAACATCTCTCGACCAATCTCACCGTGATGATCCGGCCCCACAGGCGGTGCAGGCGTCCTCGTTCTCGGCGAGGTGGCGGCGTAGCCGGGCCCAACAAAGTCAGACTCGCCCGCTGGTGCGCTAGCTGGCACCGGTGGCCTCGGCAACGGCAACGAGGGCGCAGCGGCCTCCGCCACCCGCAACGGTCCCCGCTCCACCACAACCCGCTGAACTCACCGACGGGAGTGGACTCACAGCAGGACTCGGTGCCCGTGTCTCCGCCGCAGCAACAGGCGCCCACGACGGGCCCCGACGAGCCACGTCGACGCCGCCTTCGTCGCCGGCGCTGCACTCGACGAGGGCGGGGAGCCCGACGAAGACGCCGTGAGCCTGGTCGGGGTGGGTGCCGGTGTACCCGTACAAGCCGCCACAGCCAGCGCCACCGTTGGCGCTACGAACAACTGCAGTGCCCGCCATCTTTGACCTCCTGCAGATTCGCATTTGACCCACCGCCGGGGAACTAGCGCTCGACTGTTCCTTCATGCGGGCTCCTTTTGCTCACGCGATGGCCGGAACGACACTCGCAGCGACCGTATCAGGTTATACCTATCGTTTAAACCTACGTACTGTGACACTGACCTAAGAGGATCGGCACGATGGCCAACCATGAGGAACCTTCACGGATGAGTCGTCGCATCCTTCGTGGGTTCGATGCGCTGCGCTTTCGAGCCGCGCGTGAGACCGCAGGTCTTACCCGGGGTGACTTGGCACGGTTGGCGCAGGTCAGTGCCGCCGCTATAGCGGCCTGGGAAAACGAGCGGAACCGACCGCAGGTCGACAGCCTCGCGCGGGCGGCGACCACGCTCAAGGTCGAGATGCACGACCTCGTCGTCGTACCCGACGATCAGAGGTATCTCAGTGATCTTCGAGTTCAACGGGGGCTGACTCAACCTCAACTCGGCAAGCTTGCGGGCGTTTCCACCACCCACCTTGGAGCGCTGGAGCGTGGCGAGACGGGCCTCACCGAGGCTGTTGCCACGCGACTCGCTACCGCCCTTGCCGTCACGCCCGTGCAGGTTCGGGTCGCGTGGGAGCGGGCACGCAGCCGCCCTCCCGGCGCGGCGCCGTAGACGTCGATAAATTCCTTGTCGCGGGTCGAGGACTTGCGATGCCATGCACCTAGTGTAAACATCTGTGGACGTTCTGCGTCAACAGATGCAGGTCTGGGCTTTACTACAGTCGTTCGAGGAATCGGAAGAGAGGGACGACGATGACGGACCAGGTCACCGAAGGCGAGTGGACGTTCGCTGCGGCGCTGCGGCATCTCGTCGCGACGCTGCACCCAGCCGACCGCGGCCCGTACAGCCTCGCCGAGCTCGGCGACGCAACCGGTCTGTCCCGCCAATACATTCACCAGCTCATCCACGGGCGTCGCAACGCCCCGCGGTACCAGCACGTTCGGGCACTCGCCGACTTCTTCGGGGTACCACCGGATTATTTCTTCGACGCTGCTCTTGCTCAACAGGTTGATCACGAGATCGCTACTCTCACGACCCGCCGCGACGGCCCTGCTAGCGGTACAGGGCCGCCCCACAGTGCCGAGGGCCGCCGCTTGGCGCAGAGAGTGATGGATCTCAGTCCGCACGCCCAACAAGCGGTGTCAGCACTCGTGGACAGCCTCCGTGACTACGAGCAACAACCCCGCGCAAGACGATCACGGCGAAAGCCTGAGCCTGATGCGGACGCAACATGAACCGGCGGCTCACACGCTCACAACTCAGCCTCAACTGCCACCAGCGGGTCGATGACCTGTTATGTCACGTGCAACTGCCCAACCCCTGGTCGATGAACGTGTTCATCGACCAGTTAGAGACCTACCGGGGGCGCGAGATCGATCTCTGCGCGTTCATCTGGACACCCGGATCGGCCACCGGTGGGTGGCAGCCCTACGCCACGCACGACGTCGTCGCCTACGCCGAAAACACCACGGTGCCCCACCAGGACCACACGATTTTTCACGAAATCGGACACATGCTCGCCGGCCACATTCCACGCTGCGTGCTGTCGATCACTGAGGCGGAGCACGACGCACCGCACCTACGCCCAGCTGCGCTGAACCATCTCCTCGCCGCAGAATCCCATGCCATCGACGAATACGAAGCTGAGCTGATCGCGACGATACTGCTGTGCCGGGTGGCGAAGAGTCACCCACACGGACCGCTCCAGCAGCGCGTCGAGGCAGCCTTCCAGTGATCGCCGGCTCACTGTTTTACGGTGTCGCGCTGGGCGCCGGAATGGGCGCCTTCATCCGCTTATGGAGACTCGGCAGCACCACGAACCGCCAGGCCGGTCTCGCGTACTGTCTCGCTCTCGCGGCCCTTACAGCGACGTTCACCGCCATGGCGCCGCCCACCCAGCGATTGGTCAACCAGGTCATCTCGGACGGCGCTAAATTTCTGGGAAACGCCCTCACCTTGACGGCCGCGTTCAGCGGCCTCGTGGTCACGCTCTATTCGCAATGGCCACCCGAGTTGGCTGCCCCTCGAGTTCGCCGGCGCCTCCCATGGCTACTCCTGACACTGGTCGTGCTCAGCGCGACCTTCGCGCTTCCGCACGGCGCCGCGCTGACGGGATCATTCGACGGCCTCTACACCCGCCACCCGGAACTCGTCGCCTACACCGTTGTCTACGCCACCTACTTGGGCGCAACACTGATCAGCCAGGCACGCATGTTCTGGACATTCGCCCGGCCCGCGCCGTTCTTCTTTGCCACCGGTCTGCGGCTGTTCGCCATGGCCGATGCGCTCGGAGTGCTCTACGCGGTAGCGAAGCTCGTTGTCCTCGCCACTCATATCGCCACAAGATCCACCACTACCACCGGCGACGCCTCGGGGGTCTGCCATCAGCCGTTCAGCTCCACCAGCTGCGCCGTCGCCGTCGGCGCCCCCGCCATCGTCGTCAGCGTGTTTGTCGCGGCTGTCTTCCTCTGCCTGATCTCCCTCCGGCTGGACAAGCTTGCCCAGTGGATCGGCCACGCCCGGTCATACCGGCGACTCACGCCACTTTGGATCGCCGTTACTGCCGCGCACCCCGAGCTGCTCAACCGTGCCTCCATTGCCGGTCTGGAGAACACCGCAGAGAGCATCGAATGGCGCCTCACCCAACGCTACGTTGAAATCCGCGACGCCCTCCTGTTACTCAGTCCATACCGGCCGGTGGAGGAGTTCACTGCGACCGTGACCAACGGAAACGCTCATAGCCCAGAAGCGGAGGAAGCCGCGGCGATCCTCACAGCACTACGCGCGGAACAGAGCGGCAACCCAGTTCCCAACACCGCACCACGTCCTGTCCCAGGACCACGAGGGGGTATCGACCCAGACCGGGCATGGCTTGAACGCGTCGCCATCGCCTTCAACCACATAGCATCCCTCGGCGTCGCAACCGACAACCAAGGAGCCAAACAAGATGCCGCATAAGCCAATCTTCGTCATCGTCGACACTGACGGGGGTGTCGACGACGCTTTGGCCCTCGTTCATCTCGCCCGCAGCAGCACCACAGACCTGGTGGCGGTGGGCTCAGTGCACGGCAACGTCACCGCCCACGCCGCAGCCCGCAACTCACTGCGCATCCTCGAACTCGCGGGAGACACCACCACTCCCGTTGCCGAAGGTGCAGCGCAGCCGCTCGCGCGGCCACTGCACCTTCGTCACCCCGATGATCCCGTGGGGGCGCTGACCGGGGCGACGGACCGACAGACCACCGACGAAACCGCAGCTGACCAGCTCGTGCGCTTAGCTCGAGACCGACCGGGCGAGCTCTCACTCCTCGCCATTGGACCGTTGACGAACCTAGCGCTTGCACTCGCGACCGAGCCGCAGCTTCCCCACCTTCTCGACCGTGTCATCGCCATGGCTGGCGCGTTCACCGTCCCCGGCAACATCACTGCGTTCGCTGAGAGCAACGTCTGGCACGACCCCGACGCTGCTGCCGCTGTCGTTACGGCCGGCTTCCAACTCACCCTCGTCGGTCTCGATGTCACCCGGGCGACGACGGCCACCCGCGAGTGGCTCGAAAGCGTCGCCACCGACCCCACACAGCTGTGGGGGCAGTACGCCGCCGCACTTCTGGGCAACGATGGTGCCGCCCTGCCCTCGCTTCCGCTGCACGACCCGCTCGCTGCGGCACTCCTCGCCGACCCGGAGCTGGGTACGTACCAGCAACAGCGCGTCGCTGTCGACCTAAGTGAGAGTGAGCTCAGGGGACAGACCCGATCCACACCCGTGACACGCTCGACAGAACCGCACAGCGACCTTCACGAGACGGGCGGGATCGCCAACATCACCGTAACGGTGGATCGGCCACGATTTCTGAGCCGATTGCTCGAGAGCCTGGTTCCAGCACGGTGATTTACAGCGACACGCCTGAAACGTCCGACGAGTAGCGCCACTCATGGGTCAAGATGTGTCTATGCCCATAGGTGGACCTGGCCGCGCACGTCGCCCGGCGTCAACGCCGCTCATCGCCATGAACTGCCGTGTTCTGGAAAGCACGCGAGTGCTTGCTAGTGCGGCGGCCGACGCCATGGGCATCACGATGGGCCGGTACGTCGAGCTGCTGGTCCAACGTGATCAGTTCGATTCAGCTGGCCGGCCCGTTTGGATGGACGAGGTGTTTCCGCCGCTCCAAAACACGCTTCCGGGACTGGAGCGCACGGATGCCGCCTGAGACTGCGCGACCGGGTCAGCCAGCCGGCTGACCCGGACACAACGAAGCCCCACACCCTAAGTCAGTTTGGCCGCTGGATAAAGGGTGCAGGGCTTCGTAGATGAACTTCTGGAGGAGACATTACACCGCCCTTGTTGGGCGGGCACCTGCGACATGCCGTGTTTTTGGTGTGTCTTGGTGACCTGACCCTCTGTTTTGCGCGTGGCCGGCGCCGTCTGAGGCGGTGACCCGTCCGGCGGCCGACATTGGCCGCCTGTCGGACCCGTGTGATGTGTGGGCGTTGACCCGTGCGGTGAGTCCGCGCCCGGTGGTGCGGGTGGCTGATGTGGATGCCTGCGGTGAGGTTTTGAACACTTACACCGGTGGTGCCCGCATTGACGGGGAACGCCCGTGTGCCCCGTGGGCGGTGTATTTGACCGACGGGGCGGGACAGTTCCGGTTGCTCGCGTTCGATTTGGACGTCGCCAAGGGGGATCCGGTGGCGGATGCGGCCACGTTGTGTGGCTGGCTCACTGCCGCGGGTTTGCCGCATGTGGTGGCGGCGTCGGGTCCTGCTGGGGGACGGCATGTGTGGTTGGGGTTGGCCGAGGCGGTGGAGGCCACCGTGGTGGACACCCTCGCCCGCTTGGTCCGTGCCCAGCTGCCGAGCTTGGACATTGCCCCGTTGGCGAATCCGGTTACTGGCTGTGTTCGTCCTCCCGGGGCCCCGCACCGTCACGGCGGTACCTCGATCGTGCTGGCGGGACAGCTGTGCGCCCTGACCGCACCGGTGGTCACCGGTGCTGATGTGGGGCGTCTTATCGACATGCTCGCCGCTGGTCATCGGCCGCAGCGGTCGGACCCGGTCGAGTTGGGCACGCCGTTACCGGTGGATGGGGCCGGTCGGTTGCATCTGCCCGGACCGCGCCGGGATCTGCCGGTAGCCAGCGCCGCGGCGCTAGGCCGGGACGGTGCGGGCACCGACGCCAACACCGTGTTGTGGACGGTGTTGATCGGGGCTGCTGCCGCCCGGTGGCGGTGCGCGGATATCGCCGCTCTGACTGATCGGGCGCCGGGGTTGGAACACGTGCGTACCCAGGGCCAAGGACCGGGCCGGGTCCGGCGTACCCGCAGCGGGCGGGAGGCCCGGGCGGTGTTGGCTCGTCAGTGGGACCGTGCGGTGGCGTGGGTGGCCACCCATCCCCGCGCCGCCATCGTCGAGGACCCGAGTTTCGAGCCCCGCGCCGCCGGTCTAGTTGCGCTCATTGAGCACACCCAGACCCGTGCCGATGCTGGGCCCGGGCGGTGGAGCGGACCGGGAGGACCCGCCGACCGGCGGGTCCTCGACGCCTTGTGCGCCCTGTCCCTGCAGGGCATGTGCACCGTGGTGGAGGCCGACATCCGCCGCCTCGGGTTGCTGTGCGGGATTGGGCGGGAAACTGCCCGTACCGCGCTGGGGCGCCTGTGCGGGGACGGGTGGATCAGCCAAGTCCGTCCCGGGGAGGGTACGCGGGCGGCGTTCTGGAAACTCCCGGCCCCGTTGTCCACACCCTCTCACCTACCAGGACGGTCACAAGCGGTCCCGCGCCCCCCCGGTGCCGGTACCGCCGACCGGACCCGGTGGTTGCGGCTGCTGGAAACCCGGCTCTCGGCGGTGGTGCACGATGTGTTCACCCCTGCGGGGGGTTTGGGGCACGCTACCGGTCAGGTGTACGCCGCGTTGTGCGCGCACCCGGTGGGTACCGAGGAGCTGAGCCGGCGGTTGGGGTACTCGGTGGGGGAGTTGGTGTCCCGCCTTGGTGTGTTGCGTGGCTTGCGTCTGATCGAGTGCTCGTTGACAGGGTGGGTTTTATGCCGGATCGATCGGCGTGCGGCGGCGGCGGAGCGGCTCGGGGTCAGCGGGCGGCTGCAGGATCGGGCCGATCGTTACGGTGTGGAACGTGCGGCCTGGGCCTGGTGGCTGACGGAGCTGGCGTGGATGCGGGCCGGTCGGCGGACGGCGGCCAGTCGCCGACCCGGCCCCGACCAGTTGGTGCTGCTCGACCTACCGGGGGCAGCGCCGAGTCTGCCCGCGCACCCTCGGCGTGCCGACGGGCGGGCAGACTTCCCGGCCGCCCGCCGCGCCCTGCTCACCCGGTTGGTTGCGCCGTCTTCCGACACGGGATTTCTGCGCCGTCGGGCCGCGTAAACCCTGGTCCGATCCGAAGAAGGGTGCGCGGCGGAACTGGGAAGACCCGGAACTGGGGGGACACCATGGTGGACCCTGGAATCGGTGCCCATCGCGGTCCACGCAGCCCCACGGAACCCGTCGGTCCCGTCGCGGCGGGACGTGACCGACGGTGACGGGGCGACACTGGCCTGCACCGTGGGGCGGCTCGGAATCGGCGCGGGGGAGCACCGCGGCAGCGTCGATGGACATCACGCAGGGGCGCCTGATCAGTTGGCTGAGTGATCCGATCCCGAGCATCCAGTGGAGGGGGATCATCGACGACCGGGGACACCCCGCCACCGCGGGACGTCGATCGCATCTTCGCTGCGCTCGCCAGGCTCAAGAACGGTGCCCTCCAAGTGCAGCTGGACGGGATCCGTCTGCGACGACTCGACGGCGGCTAAAGCACCGTGCACGGTCGGGCCACCCGCATGTCCGCCACGGCGACATCCCTGGTCGTCCTCGGGGAAATGACCCCCATCACCCCACTAACGCTGCGGATGCTCCACCGACGCGTCCGGGCCGGGGAACACGAGGGACTCGTGCCCGTCCTCATGCCGGACGAGATAGGGCGGCGAGCCGTCCATCCCGTGGACCTCGACGACCTCGGCCGTCCGCTCGGGTTGACCGACGACCCGCCCGTGGAGGTGCAATTGGTCTCCGACAACTGCGCGCATGTCTGCTCCTCCGTGTGCCTTCTCCCAGCATGCACCTTTCAACGGGCCGGCGTAGAGGGACGTGCAGTCTCGGGGCCTCTGGCATAAGCCGTACTGCCGGGGGTCGCCGGCGGGCAGACGCCCGGCCGCAATGGGCGGTGTCCGTGAGAGTCTGCGGCCGTCCGAGCGCAGCGAGGAACTCCAGGAAGCGATCGAGACCGGCGAGGCGATCATCGAGGGTGCCGAACAGCTCGTGAGCCACCTCGGGATATTCAGCGCTCAGTGCTATCCATGTAACCGGAGGAGTGCAGGTCAGGTGGTCCTCCACGGCCGGTTCGCTGGGGGACGCTCCAGGCTCGGTGGATGTCCGCGGGTCTGTGGTGGTGTTCGTGGTGTTTTCGATGGTCGCTTGGTGGCGATGAGGTCCTGGTAGCGGACCGGTGTGTGGCTGGCGGCGAGCTCGAGGACCCGGTAGAACAGCAGGCCGCGGCTGCGGGAGCGGCGCCGGTTGAAGCGGAACACGAACTTGTTCATGTAGCTGGGCAGGTGGGTGGCTTCCGTCGAGCCCTGATGGGTGCCCAGCAGCCACCGCTTGATCAGCGCGGCGACCCGGTGGACTGCGGGGAGCAGCGTGCCGGAGTCTTCTCCGCGGGCGTGGGCGTCCCGTTGGCTGCGCCGGTCGTGGACGTAGCCGAGCTTGTCCAGCCCGCGGTAGCCCTGCCAGGCATCGGCGATCACCGTGGAGCTCGGCTCGACGTGGTCGGTGACGAAGGCATGCAGCGAGTCGGCGGACGCATCGGTCAGCGGCGCCATCCGGCACCGACCGATCCCCTTCGGCTCGCGGACCTCGACAACGATGGCGGTCAGGACCTTCTTGCCCCGGGCGCGGCCTCCGCGCAGCCCCGGGTTCCCCACCGCCGATGAAGGTCTCATCCACTTCCACCGTGCCGGACAGACGATCTCTGCCGGGCCGTACCATTACCGACCGCAGTCGATGCAGCATCGCCCACACAGTCTGGTACGAGCCGATCTCCAACGTCCGCTGCAGACTCAACGCGGAAATACCGTCCTTGCCGGAGGCGAACAACACTGGCGGGAGCAGGAAGCCGCGCTCAACGCCTGGCCGCAGGTGATCACGACGGTCGATGGCACCCGGCTGCACGCGGTGCATGTGCCCTCACCGGAGCTGGCCGCCGTCCCGCTGGTGCTGTTGCACGGCTGGCCGGAGTCGATCGTGGAGTTCCAGCGGGTGCTTGCTCCGCTCACCGACCCGGCCGCGCATGGCGGCGACCCGGCCGACGCCGTCCACCTCGTCGTCCCCTCGCTGCCTGGCTACGGTTTCTCCGGGCCAACCCCGGACGGCGGCTGGTCCACCCAACGGATGGCCGCGGCGATCGCCGAGCTGGTGCGCCGGCTCGGCTACGACCGCTACCTCGTGCACGGTGGCGACTGGGGCTCGGCGGTCGCCCGCGACCTCGGCGTCCTGGACCGGGAGCACCTGCTCGGCCTGCACCTGACCATGACCATGGGTCTGCAGGCCCAGGACCCGCACACCGACGTCGAACGGGCCGCGGCACAAAAGGCACGGCACTACGCCGCCGAGCTCTCCGGTTACAACAAGGTGCAGGGCACTGCCGGTAGGTCAGTCCGCCGCTGCCGGTGATCGTCAACCTTGACCACGCCCTGGCCCGGGACAGCGCGTCGCTGCGCACAGTCCACCCGCTGCGGGTCACCGCCGGCGGTCTCCGGCTCAGCGGTTACCGGGCACCTGCACGCCTAGATCGGCTCAACACCAGCAGCTGGCTCGGGTTGTGCACCTCACCGCACACAGCGGCAACGGACGATGCCGCTTCGCCATGGCGAGGTGGGTTCCGCCAGCACGATCACCCCTGATGAGCGGCTTGCCCGGCGCCGCGGATGGCACCGTCGACCGCTCCGGTGGCGGCACCGTAGGCGGCACCGGTGACGGCTGCCGAAGCACCCGTCACGGCAACGGCAGCGTCCTTACCGGCCCGACGGGTGAGGCTCAGTAGTCCCATGAGGGTCTCCAGGGAGCGGGGGTGCGGTGACCGCGACACCGGAGCGGTGATCGAGGTTCATGCCACCGTACCCAGCGGCGCCCGAACCGCTCAACGAGCAACGCCCTATCCAATTGGGTTCAGCCCTTCGCAGTCCAGGCCATGCTCTGTTGTACCGCCCGTGGTGTCGACGGTGGTGGCACACTCGGGGCGAGGTGAGGTTCATGAATGATCAGTCCTACGCGGATGTCACCGAACGGCTGTTTCGCGTGTTCGAAGAGGTGCACCCGCTGCCCGTGATCACCGCGGTGGTCCAGCAGTGCCGCTCCGATCTGGACAGCGTGCCCTCCGGGGCGATTCCGGAACTGCTGGAACGGGTGGCCCATCAGCGGCTGAGCGATCTCCAGCCCGCAACCTGAGGACCCACCAGCAGTGAGCCGTCCGCGGGCCCACCGTGGTCACGACAGCGCCGATCCGGCGCGTCGGCGCTGCCTCGGCGTGCCCGGGAGGCGACCGGTGTTGCAGACGAATGCTGCCGTGTGGCCGCGGATCCGCGGCCACACCAGTGCATCAGCCAGGCTTGCACGCCTCGGCTATGTCAGTGGCGGATGAAAGCCGCTCCCCCACAACGTAAGTCAAGTGCCGATAAGTTACGTTATGACAATTACCTTGCTTGTATGGCGTTTGATGCGTACGCGCAGCGCTCTGTGACAGCCTTGTCTCCGGTCAGCGGCGTTGGTGTGTCCGGGGTATCAGGGGGTGACTTCGGTCAGGTGTCCGGTTGTCTCGTCGTAGACGAATCCGCGGACAGCGTCTTTGTGTGGGAGGAAGGGACTGGCCGTGATTCGGGCCAGCGATTGCCGTACGTCTTCGGCTGAATCCGTGAAGGCCTCGGGCGCCCAGGAGGGCCGGATTCCGGTGTCGGCGTATATCTGGCGGTGAAAGTCTTCGTCGGTGAAGGTGCGCATGCCGCAGTCGTTGTGGTGGATCAGGATGATCTCTTCGGTGCCGAGTAGGCGCTGGGAGATGGCGAGGGAACGGATGGCGTCCTCGGTGATGGCCCCGCCGGCGTTGCGGATGAGGTGGGCATCGCCCTCGGTCAAACCGAAGAGCCCGTAGGGATTGATGCAGGCGTCCATGCAGGCGACGATGGCCACGTGTAAACCCGGAGGCATCGG
>JAABUH010004266.1_pt1 | contig 11679 bp, 22 predicted proteins | sample 5559121 | NCBI WGS metagenome assembly JAABUH01 (sample SAMN10711871, study PRJNA513364) | rock metagenome | isolation source: Antarctica rocks | place: Antarctica: Victoria Land, Battleship Promontory nord | collected 2015-12-28 | reverse complement strand
GCCCAGCGGCGGTCGGCGCCGTACGCGATGCGTGCGGCCTGCTCCAGGTCGCCGGCGACCAGCGTGTCGCCGAACGCGTAGAAGAACGCCGGGCGCAGCGCCTCGTCGCGCGGGCGCACCAGGTCGTACAGCCGCGCCACACCTGCGGGCACGCGTGCGCAGGTAGCATGCTTGTCTGGCGCTGGTCATCGCTCGTCGACATCGCTTGCGGGTGTGGAGCTCCGAGGGCTCCTGGTGACTGTGTGTTACCTGACCCAACCCTGCGTGCAAGACGCAGCCCAACGTGCGACACAGCTGTAAGCGTAGCTCATGAAGTTTGCTCAGCCAGGAGGTCTGTGTGCTTCCAGTGGCCAAGCTGCCCCGGGCAGGGCAGCCGCGCCTTCGGGGGGCCGGGCCTTCTCGGCCGCGCGGCGCGCCAGGTGCGCCTGCTTGTCCAGCAGCAGGAACGTGGCCACGCCCAGGCCGCGTCGGCGCAGCAGCTCCACGCAGCGCTGCGCGGTCGGCGTGTCGTCCACGACGATGAAGTCCAGCGCGCCCGCCGCCGTGGACGCGGCCACGTCGTACCGCGCGTCGATCGCGCCCAGGTCGCCTGCAGGCACGGCGCCGCACGCTTCGGGTCTTGTTGGGGGGTGTGCAGGCGGAGTGGTGGCAGGCATGCGTCAGTGTAAGTGCATGGCTCTTGTGCGCTGGGGGCTGGCACCTACCATGCGCATGGCCAGGAGCACTTCACAAATACATCCCACGCCTCGGCATGTACGCTAGTATATCGGCAGCCATGCATCATCACAGCCGTGAAGCGCAAACATTCCTGCGACAGCGTGTGCCAGCCGCGCGGCATCCGCAGCGCACCCAGGCGCCCGTGGATGCTGTCAATCTCGCCGGCCGCGCGCGCGGCCAGCAGCGCCTTCACGACGCCGCCCTGGCTGCTCTGCGCGGCGGCCTCGCTGCGCCGCTGCGCTGCCTGCCCGCGCACCTCGCGCAGGCCCGCCTCCAGCCCGTCGGCCTCCGTGCTGGCGGCCTGCGCCTCGGCCCTCGCCGCCGCTTCCGCGCGCCTGCCGCGCAGTGTGTCTGGCCTCGCGCTCGAGGTGTAATGAACCTACAGGTTGCTGGGTGACCTGAGGCGTTCTGCAAGCCGGAACGCCCCAGTTCCTGCTTTTGTAATTGCAGCACTTGCATGCAAGATGCGCGCACAGGAGTCTGGTGGATCCGCACTATGGCCATAGCATTGGAGGCAACATGGTGGGCAGAAACCCACTCAGCCCTGTGCAAATATCGAGCAATTCTGGCGACTGCACCATTAATAAGTAATCCTGGCTAGAAAAAAATAACACACAGAGAGATTCGCAGGGAGCAACGCGCCATGGGAAGGGGCTGTGGGAACAAACCTGTGCTTGTCCAGAGATGCCTCCATCTCGTGGATGCTGGCGCCTGTCGTCTCTGCTGCCGCGCTGGCTGACGCGAGGCCCTCTTCCGCATCCTGCAGATTGCATGGGCTAGTCATTTAAAGCTGGGGCAGCTCATAGCATGCACCACTGATTCCGGCATGTGCCTGCATGTACCAGCACAGCTATAGTACCAAGGCATGGTGCACAGACACGCCCAAACCCACATGTACACAGATGCATCTGGCAAAAGCACAACTACAAGCATCCCACTTTTGACCTCTACCCATGAACCACAGTCGCGGGCAGCGCACTGCTCCAGGCGCCTGCGCATCTGCGGCGCATGCGCACGGGCGCGCGGGGGCCCCACCCTGAGGCGCTGCTGCGCCTCAGCGCCCTGCCTGAGCAGCAGGTCGCGCTCCGCCGCGGCCACGTCCAGGCGGCTCTTCGCGGCCGCGATTCGGGCCTCCCAGGGCGCCAGCTCGCCGCGCACGCCGCCCAGCTGCCGGCGCAGCGCCTCCACCTCGCCCGCCACGCCCGCGCGTAGCGCCTCCAGCGCCTGCCCGCGCGTGACCATATGTGTGCCGCCATGCATGTAGTACTCATTCATGATGCTTCCGGCTGCCTGAGTGTGATGCCCTCGCGCATGCCCACATGTGTGCCGCCATGCATGTAATGTACTTGGTCGTGATGCATCCGGCTGCCTGAGTGTCATGCTCGTGCAGTGCGCCACGCCGTGGTGAACAGCGACGCCCTGCTGCCCCGCGCACACCCCTCATCCGGCCATGCAGCGGGTGCAGCTCCGCGCGGCCATCCACAGACGTCTGCTTGGCGGGCAGACGTGCCCGTCTCGTCCTACCCGCTTGCAATCGCGGCAGCCCGCTGTTCGCACCCAAGCTGGTGAGCTGAACCAGCAATGTGGCAGGTGCACAGGTGTCAGCAGGGCGCTGAGCTCGCCTCTGCTGGCATCATGAGGCAGGAGACGTGTCCCCATCACAGGCGCGCCTGCTCGGCTTCCTGCAGCTCCTGCGCGAGCGCCTCTGCCTTGGCCGCCATCCGTGGCGCGGCCGCCTCCATCGCAGCCGCCTGCGCCTCGGTCTCCTGCATGCACGGCCCCGCCCCGCACAGCCATTCATGAAGTCACACCTCAGCCTGCCAGTCAGAAGGTGTCGCCATGGCAGCAACGCATCTGCATCAGCTACAAATGCGTGCTGTGCTTTAAGCTACCGGAGCAAGCATCGAGCCGGCCGTCACGATCAGCTCTGTGCACCTTCTCTGCCAGCTCGGGTGCATAAGGCAGCGCAAGCAGGTGCTGCCACATCGCGGCAGGCAGCGCCGGGGCCAGCGCACCGCGCGCTTGGCGCCGTCGCGCTGCAGGCGCTCCGCCAGCTTCCGGCGCTTGGCCTTGAGGTGCTTCAGGTCCTCGCGCAGCTGCACGTCGCGGCGCTCGAACTCCTTGAAGCGCTCGTTGGCCGCGTCCAGCTCGTGCTGCACCGCCGCGTGCTGCGCGCCCTCCGCCTTCATCCTGCGTGTGCGGCGGCACGTGCGGATCGCTGTGACCATGACCGCTTGACGAACGCGGCCTTGCCCTGTTTCCCTGCATGTGCCGTGCATCCATAATAGCAACGTGTGCTCAATTGTCAGGCAAGCACTATAAAATCGATAGCCAAGCGTTTGGTATGCGGTGGTGCTGCATTGACATGAGAGCATGCACGAGGAGTCTGCTGCCAAAGCAGACAAATCTTCAAGTACATAGGCCGCTGCATGCCAAAGCAGCGACTAATAGCAGGCGCACTTGGCCTCGGCAGCCTGCAGGTCCGCGCCATAGGTCGCCAGCTTGCCCTGCTCGTGCGCCAGCTTGGCGTCCAGCGCGGCGATGTTCTTCTCCAGCAGCTCCAGGTTGCGCTGCGCGGTGGCACAGCGCTCGGTCACGTGAAGCTGCGGCGCTACATGTGTGCACAGGCCGGAGGAGACACACCCACAAGGCCAGACAGTCACGGTAAGCTGCAGATTACACTATCACACACTCTGCCGTACCGCAGGGAAACAAGGAGGGGGCACTCATCAGCAGGCTGTAAGGCTGCAGGCAGGACATGCTGGCTCCTTGCGGACATGCGAAGCTTCGGCGCTTGCGAGCAAGGCAGGGCAGGCTGGATGCTGCCCGGAGATGTTGCTGCAGCAGGCCAGGGCTGCACCTGCCCGTCGCGCATGAACAGCTGGTAGATGGCCGCGTGCGTGGCAGTGCACTCGCGGTCGCGCGCCAGGTAGGCCTCGGCCGCGGCCTTGGCGCCCTCCAGGCCCTCGCGCTCGCGCTCGCTCGCCTTCACGCGCGCGACCATGCCCTGCCGCGCCTCGCTCAGCTCCTCCAGCCTGCGCGGGGACGCAAATGGCCCTTGTTTACAGCTGCTTTCGGCGGCTTCATCGGGACCCTGCGTGCGAGCCATGGCATCATGCGTGTGGACCCCGCGCCTCAGTCAGTTACTCCAGCTGGCAGGGTCATGCACGTCAGATGGCTGCTTTCAAGATGTTTGCATGTTGGCTGTATGCAGCACCTGCATGCATGCGCACGTCACGCCCTCCATGCTCAGCCGCAGAACCGTCCGCTGAAGCCAGATGCTGTGGCCATGGCGGAGTCAGCAGTAGCGTCAGGCTGGTCACAGGGCCCCACACATCCCCATCGCCTAGTGGACAGCCAGCTCTTCACTATCGTACATAAGATTGCAGCAGCTGCCTCCCTTTCGATATTGTGGACACGTTGCAGGGCCGCAGCAGGTCACCGCTTGGCGCCAGCCTCGATCTGCGGCACGTAGCGCTCGGTGCCGATGATGTCCTCCAGGTACTCCAGCAGGCCGCCCTCGTGCGGGCCCACCGCCTTGGGCTTCATCATGCTGATCTGCTCCACCTCGCCCTGCGGCGCCAGCTTGACACGGTCACATGCGCTCAAGCACGCGTTTGCTGCACCTGCTTCGGAAGGTCTAAATGTAAAAATGACGGTCCTGGTGTGAGGGGCTGCAAGGCACGCTCAGGAGCTGCTGTGGTGCTGCACGCCATCATGCCGCCCGGTGACGCCTGTTCAGACGTGCACTTAAGAGTCAGGTCATGCATCACTGTGTCGCTGGTGGATGCAGGGGCCATGATCCGCGGTATCGGCTAGATGCCGGCCGGCTGCAAGACAACAGCCCAGCCGAAATGCCCATGCCGCCGAGCACTAAACTGCCGCTCCCACGCAGTAGACTGGGTCGCCTGGCTTCAAGCCGGCCAGCAATGGCGCGCTCCGCAGCGAGCCGGCGCGGGGCACAGTCCTCCCATGGCGCCGCCCGGGCGCGCGCGCCTGCAGGATGAGGAAGCGGTTGTTGTCCAGGTCCACGCCCTTGGCCTTGAGCAGGTCGGTCACCTGGCCCTGGCTGCTCTTGCGGCCGTCGATGTAGTACTGCGAGGTGTTGCTGCGCAGCGCCGTGCGCGCCACCGAAAAGTCCGACCCGGGCACCACCGTGTACTCCTCGTCGCCCTGCGGCGGCTGGGCTGCGTGACCTACAGGGCGGCGCCCCTGGTGCAACTGAGGGCCACCGTGCAGGAGCGGGGCGCCGTGCTTATACCCGCTGCCCTGCAGCGGCCAGGCATTGTGGCACCAGAGCGTTAAGAGTTTTAATGGGACCACATGGATATATTCCACTACGACGTTTCTGCGGCAGCCAGGCAAACGCCAGAAACAGCACTCAAGAGCAGGATGCCTATGGCTTGACACATTGTCCTTTGCTGGTGACCAAGCTGTCGGTTTCTTTCTGCAGCCCATACACGATTGAGACCTGGGGCAAGCTCGGGCTGCGCCAGGCTGCACCATGTCAATAATTTCCTGAAAGTACACGCTGACGCGCGCCGAGTCCAGGTTCTGGTGGTTGGCAGACTTGTGGATGAGCTCCGACACTTTGCTTAGCCGCAGCTGCGCACACAGCGCCTCAGTGCACGTGCACGGCGCGAAACGTTGTTGCGCGCCATTGTGCTTGCGTGAGGGGCGGGACCGTACCTGCTTGGCGCGCTTGCCAAACACAAAGAGCATCGCGTCAATGACGTTGCTCTTGCCGCTGCCGTTCGGCCCCACCACCGAAGAGAAGCACTGCAAGATTGGCCGCACACACGCTGTCTCAGCACGCAGCACATGCTACTGCACCAGTTGAAGCTCCTGCAAATTTTGGAGCCCAGGAAGCGGCCTCTCCGGGAGGCACAGGTGCCATCTTTTTCTATACAGCGTCCGCGCCTTGTGGAAAGGGCCCACGCGCTGCTCCCCCGCATACGACTTGAAGTTTTCCAGAACCATCTCAGTGATAATAAGCCGCTGCGGCGCGCTGCTGCTGGCCTGCTCCATGTTGGCATCCATTGGGGCTGCCTGCGCCCGCTGCAGTCCTGTGGCCGCTGGGAACGCAGCAGAGCCTGCTCTTCACGTCTTTGATCGCGCCATATGTCCTGCGTCGCTCACAGTCTTGCAATCACTGCAGGGGCCTGAGCTGGCAGGTGCGCAAGTTTTGAAACAGGGCTGGCCAGGTTTAGTGAGAGGGTGTGCAGAACTTGGCCTAGTGACTACGCCCTAGTCTAGACCAACGCCTGAGCTTCCCTGAGCTGACAGGGGCGACATCTCGTTGCTTGTAGCAGACGGAGCACAGCGCTCCTTTCACCTCACGCCCCATTGAGATCGACAGAGCACAGCGCCACAGGTCTGATAGCAGGGGTGCGTGACCTCCCTTCTGCTTTGTGCTGCATAGGCAGTGCGTATGCGCAGACCTGGTGCAGCGCTTATCTCTTTTGTTGGCAGCTAAAGTGGGGCGTGACTGTTGCGCTAACAGAGTGTTGTGCGTGTGCTTCTTGGCAGTGCGAAATGGATCCAGCGCAGCCAGGCGTGGACAGCCTGTCCGATGAGCTGCTAGCACAGATCATGAGCTACACATCTGACTCCATGAGACTTCGTACACTCCCGCTGGTGTCCAGGTACAGCTTGTGCTCTGACAGCCAATGCGCAGTTGATCGTGGCACTATGCACCTAACGCCGCCTGCTTGTCTGCCTGCAGGCGCTTCAATGCCGTCCTCGGAAAGCCAACAGCCGCCTGGAGGCACCTATCCGCACACTTTGCGCTGGCCCTGACCCAGCTACAAGGCACGCCCAACTTTGGCATATGACACCTGCAGCCTGGCGCGTGACCAGGCTCACGCAGTAACCTGCGTCATCAAGGTGCGCAGGTGAGGGTCTAGGCGAGTACGGCGAGCGTATGCTGCTGATGTGCGATTGGCTGCTTCCACGAGCCTCCGCAGTGCGCCAGCTACACCTGAACTTCAGCAACTCGGTCGGTAGGCGCGGGTATCATTTCTTCTTGTTGCCGTGGCGGTGGGTGAAGGTGGTGGCGATTGTGGCGCGCGCCGCCTCCAACCTGGAAGTGCTGTCACTCGAGCTGTCAGGCGGGAATGGATGGCGTGCAGGCAAACCTGTGGGAAGCGACGAACAGGCTGTGCTTGCAGCCCAGAGCTGCCACAGGCTGAAGTGTGCGGTTAGGAGCTGTGCCAGGTTCAAGGAACTGCACATGCGAGTGCGGCAGTTTGGCGGCCTCCTGCTGTCCCTGCTGGGTGCTCTGCCAGCGAGCCTGGAGCGCCTTGTGATTGATGCATCAGATGACACACCAGTAGGCACTCATCGTCCTGTCAACCTAAACCGTGCTCAGGAGGGTGGTAGCCACCTTGACCTCGCATGCCTCGGCGCGCTCGCCCGGCTTGTCTATGTGCATCTGCACCTGCCCTGCCTCCTGCTGAGAGTTCCTGCTGCCCTGTCGTGCGTGACTTTTTTACACCTGTCGTGCAAGGAGATGACCTTTTCACAGGAGCTGGCAATGCCTGACCTCCAGCACCTGTGCTTAAACCACCATAGGCGTGACGGGGGCAGCGTACAGCTGCCAGCGCTGCATGTACTCACGGCTCTGACCGCGCTGGCCATCACTGGGGACCTTGTTGCGCGCGACTGGTTCACGCTGCCGCACTTGCGGAAGTGCGATTTGACAGACACCACTCTTGTGGCCCAGCCACCCGCGATGTGCACGCAGCTCGAGTCCCTGTGCATAAATTGCCAGGTAAACTGCTTTCCAGTCCAGTTTGCTGAGCTGGTAGGCCTGCGGTCGCTTTCCATGCCATACATGTGCTACACTCACCTGCCACCACTGATCACTCAGCTGTCGAACCTGGAAACATTACGACTTGGGCGCGTTGGGTCTGTGGGTAACCTGGACGCCTCAGCGCTCGGTGACCTATCGGCCTTCCCGCGCCTGCAGTATCTGGAGTTCAGGGACTGCTATGTTGCGCTGGCGCCTTGCGTGGGCACGCACCTGCCTGCAATGCTCCAGCGGCTGTTCTTTCGAGGCGCTGCCTTATGCCACGCGCGGCGGGCGTGGCGTGCTGGCTCTGCACCGGCAGCTCACGGCCCAAGGGCGCCCAGGCGTGTCTTGCATTGGCACAAGCACAATAATGCGTGATCCCAATGGCAGGCATGATAGGGCCATATGGTTTGAGCATGCGCTGGATATGGCCGCAACCCCGCATGCACAGGTGTAACCTGTATTACCCCAGTCAGAATCAAGTATCATCTCGAGCCGATTCTCATTCAGCCAGACTACCTCATTGCGAGGTGTTTGTGTGCATGGCATGTTTTACCAGCAGGGCACGCCCGGCATAGGGACTAGGGGAAATCAGTGCCAACTAAATCAGAGGAGTCAAATGGCATGCACTGCAGCCCACAGGACAGTATGGTGCAATGCCGCCCATCAAACACAGTACCTCTGCAGTTAACGCTGATGTTTTGCTGTGTGCGAACAAAAGCGTCCTGTAGGTAGGAATGAGGGTGTGCACAGGACAGCCCATGCGTGCACTGCGCTGCCGTTACATGCCAGGCTTCCGACTACTGCTTGTCTCGCAACAGAGGCAGATTTATGGAGCGCCCCAGCAGCGCTACCGCCGCCGCAGGAGAGCTAGCCTATGGTTCTACCTGCTATGTTCGTACAGACATGGCCCAAACCCGATTTGAAACTATTAGACAATCAAGAGTGGTGACATGGAATACATTTGAGCCGCTTCCATTCGAGCCGCATTGACGACGGACAGCACAATGACCGTGCGCAAGCTGGGCCGAGGGCCACATCGTACTGACATGCCAAGAGCAGGGCGCCCTGTGTTGGAAGCGGCCACATCCCTTAGCGCATCAAGCACCACAGGGCGGCCTAGCACCACAGACTCCTGTATTGCTCAGCCGGTCGCGATGCATGTGCTACGCACCAGGGGTTAATAATCGCACGCCACCCGCCAAACAGCGACGCGCACACTGCCTGCCCGGCCGCGCGCGCATGCCCGTGCGACGCCGCGCCCGCGCCGCGCCCCGGCCGCTCACTGCACCAGCGCAACGAGCACGGTGATGTCGTCGCGCTTGCCGCCCGAATACACCATGTCGAAAGCCTCCGACGCGCCCAGCGAGTACGGCGACTCGCCCTCGCGGTCCAGCGAGGCCTTGAACGCCAGGCCGGCCAGGCGGCGCGCGAGCGCGGGCGCGCCCTCGCGCGCCTTGCGCCCGGCCGCCACGGCGGCCACTAGCGCGTCGTCTGCCAGGTTGTCCCACAGGCCGTCGGAGCCCAGGACCACCACGTCGACCTGGGCCCGGTGAAGCCTGTGAGGAATTTTTCAGCTGCCACATGTCCTGGATGCATGGACAGCAGTCTAGCAGTTGCAAGGCTCAGCCTGTGCGGCGGCTCGCATATTGCTCTGCTTTTTACACTACTATAATGATATCGATAATCAAACTGCATTGTCTTTTGGAAATGCCTGTGTAAACAGATAGGAATAATAAAGCCATCATCAAATGCACAGAGCAATGGCTTCAGTCAATACACGGCAGCACAGTGGTGCACAATCGTACTCACTCCAGCCACATGCAAGGGCATGCTCGGGGGTGGGGCCGCACGGGCAGCGTCATCAGCATGGCGTCGTCGCCGCGATCCGCGCTGGGCAAGTGGCCCAGCTGGTAGGGGCACCCGAAGCTGTGCTCCTGCTGCGGGCTGTGGTACTTCACCTGCCGCGCGCGCAGGCCCCGACCTTTGCGAACAGAAGGCTCCCCAGCGTTGGAGCGGCAGCGCTTGAGCTCACCTGGCCGCTGGTTGTGTGTACCAATGCTGAGCTTGAATGTGAGTGGCAGTAATCAAGGGAACCACCTGGCCGTGCTCGCCAGCAGCAGTGCTGCCCAGCAGGTGAAGAGGAGCAGTGCTCCTCTCTGTGCAATCCCATCACCGCTCTGGTCTCCATACGTACAGACAGCATACATGCCCAGATGGCGGGCAGAGGGCGGCGGCACAGGCCCCACCTGCAGCGCCGCGCGGTAGGGCGTAGCCCCAACGACCACAAAGCCGGAGTCGCCGACGTTGGCGCTGGTCAGACGGCCCTGCGCGCCGGCCAGCGGTCCTTGCCGGCGTGACGCGGTATGACTCCACCGCCCACGCCCGCAGTCGCGCACACTGTATGATTGGAGCGGCACTTGAGCGAGCCCCGTTGGAGCTTCAACTATCCAGGCTGTGTCTTGCCACAGCATGTGCCCAACGACGCATTCTCCAAGGGCTGTCGAGCTTTACATGCATGCCACGATCGGCACGGTGGCAGCAAGCCAATGACGCTGGCAAGTCACTGTCCAACCAGCCGCAGGCAGCGCCCTGCTGACAGCGAGCCACGCGTGCACAGCATGCCCACACAGACGGCGGACTGCGCGCCTGGGCAGAGTCAATGAGCACCACGCAGCACGTGCTGCTGCCCTGCAGCCCCTCCCTGTCCACGTTCGCCGCGGCCGCCTTGAGCACTGCGCGTGCCCAGGCGAGCCAGACGGTTTAGGCGCCCTGGAGTGTTGGCACCAGTGACCAGTGCCAGTGTGCGGCTGCAGCTGCTTTTACACGGTACACTAGGCGATGACATATGCCCTCTTTGCGTGCGTGTGGCAGGTTTCTAAATGACGATGGGAAGAAGGGTGCTGCCCACGTGCCACGCACCTTCACATCAAGCATAGCCATGTGCTCCGCCGTGAGCAGGCTCTCACAGTAGAGCGACCACGCAAAAGCAAGCACACGAACACACTTAATGGGTTTTGCTATGCTGCGCATATGCCTCCAGACCTGCCATCAACACTGTTTCATCCTGGCGGGCCCGCAGGCGAGCCCTAGCAGCTGCCACGGCACCGGCGAGCCGCCTGCATGCCCCGGCCGCGCGGCCGCCGCACCGGCAAGCGCGTCGGCGGCGCCGCCCTCGACCTCGCGCCGCGCGGTGTCCATGAGCGCGCGCGAGAACAGGCCCGCGTCGATGCCCTGCGTCTTCCACATGTACACGCCGTCCGCGATGCCCAGGCCGACCACGCCGCCCCTGCCGCCGCGCGAGCCGCGCGTGAGCGCCCCTCGCATCTCAGACACGCCTGAGCGCTCAGCGACGCCAAACTGACCACTTTCCATAGCATGCACGCCACGCCAACGTGCACTGCTTCCCCGCCACGCGAGCACTGCCCGTCCTCGGTACGGGATGCATTCGGATGCATTGTGCAGGCTCCTGGGTGATGCCAGGTCGACGCAGCACCCCTGACGTGCAGAGCCCACACTGCTGACCAAGTCCTACCCAAACCCTACTCCTACCCTACCCAACCCTGCCCAACCCTGCTGAGGCCGCACCCCCCGCACGCGGTGAAGTAGGCGTCCTCGCCGGCCCAGCCCTCGCGGCGCCGGCTGACCGCGCGCGCGCCCGCCTCCACCTTCTCCGGGTGCGGCAGCGCGGCCGCGCCGGTCGCGAGCGCGAGCGGGCGCTCCAGCGGCGCGTCCGCCTCGCCGGCCACCTCGGGCTCCAGGTGCCGCTGCTGGCAGCCTGCCGCGCGCGCGGCGGCCCGCTCAGCGCGCCCTGCCTGCCGGCCCGGCCCCGGCCGCCAGCTCGGCGGGCCAGGCGCCAGGCAGAAGCTGCTGAACGCCTGACGTTACATCCTCAGTACGCAGACATGCTTGGCACCATGCGTGGTGTGGGCCGCAGCTCAGTGCCTGGGCATGCATGCGCATGTCTGGAAATACGCCTCTGCATGCTTGAGAGGGGCTGGCGCGGGCCTGCAGGCATGGCATAAACGCAGGCCATGCGGCCGGGCACCGCGGCGCGCGCGCACCCCGGTGGTCGCCGGCGTCGCTCTTGCCGAGCCAGTTGTGGCAGGGGAAGCTCGACTGCGTGCCCTCCGGGCCCATCACCTCGATGCGGTCGAGGTACCAGCCGC
>JAABUH010004265.1_pt1 | contig 11680 bp, 17 predicted proteins | sample 5559121 | NCBI WGS metagenome assembly JAABUH01 (sample SAMN10711871, study PRJNA513364) | rock metagenome | isolation source: Antarctica rocks | place: Antarctica: Victoria Land, Battleship Promontory nord | collected 2015-12-28 | reverse complement strand
ATCAGGGTTGCGCGTGCGCAGGCGGTGGAGTTTGTGCAGATGCAGCGCGACGACGAGCTGTGGGAGCTGCTGATCAGCCTGGCGCTCGGCAGCGCAGAGCTCACGGGTGCGCGGCGCGGCGTCGCGCAACCCCTGCCTCAATTAGGGTTGCGCGGACCGTGCAGCCTGGGCCTCAAACCCAGTCCTGCCCAGGGGCATGCCGCCGCTGGCGGGTGGCCGGGCAGCGCTGACGCGACGCACTCATGGACGAGATCGGCCGGTAGGGTTAGGATAGGGCGGTGACGCCGGCCGGCCGCAGGCGCCCTTATGGACGGGATCGGCGGGTAGGGTTAGGGTAGAGCGCTGACGCCGGCCGGCCGCAGGCGCGCTCATGGACGAGATTGGCGGCTACGTGGACCCGCTGCGGCTCGTGCGCCGCATCCCGGACGGCCTGGCCATCCCGCGCCTGCGCGACCGGCTCGTGCGCATCATCGCCGACTTCCGCACGCAGACGTCGCTGCGCCAGGGCTGCGCGGCCATCCTGGAGCATGACTGCCTCGCGCTCGCGCAGGTGCGCTACAGGCCCCAGCGGCGCCGCCGTGGCAGTTTGCTCAGGGTAGCCTCGTCTGCCTGGGCGGCCCACGGCAGTGCCTGAGCACTGTCCCGGCCTGTGCGCCGGCAGCGCCTGTACGCGGAGGTCCGGCGCGCGCTGCGAGCGTTCTACGTGAAGCCGCGCGGCGGCGGCGGCGGCGGCGCCGGCGCCAGCGCCGGCGCCAGCGTTGGCGCCGGCTGGGCGCGGTGGGAGGCGGGCGGCCGCAGGAAGCTGCCGGCCGACGCGGAGGCGCTGCCCGGGCCGCTCGGCGGCCAGCGGCTGCTTGTGCAGCCCGCGGGCAAGGCCGACGCAGACGCGGCCGAGCTGCCCAAGGCGCGCCGCCCTCAACCCTAACCCTCACCCTAACGCTGCACAGCCCTGCTCGCGGGCGGCCAGGCCTGTTGCGCTCGCGCCCCGCTTCACGTGGCGTGCGGTGTGCGTGGGTCGCCCGCTGCTACATGTGGCGCAGGGCCCTGCGCGGGACGCAACATGCAGCGCGGCAAGAGGCGCGGCCGGGACGGCGGCAGGTGTGGGTGGGCCTCGCCGGCGCCGCGCTGCAGCCCGCGGCGCCGGACGCGGCCGCCGCCAGGCGCCCAAGCGGCGCGGGCGCGCGGCGCGCCGGCGCTCGGCGCGCGACCGGCGAGGAGGCCGCTGCGCCGCCGCTGCCCAGCCTGGTGCTCGGGCAGCCGGCGGGCGCGTAAGGCGCGCGCGGCCGGCGGATGCCAGGTTTTTTGGGTTGGGCAAGTTTAGTTTTTTTTTGGAGGCAGCACACATAGCATACCCTTGTTACGCCCCCACACGGCTTGGGTCCTGCTGTTACACAACGACGGTCGGCAACGTATTTACCGAGACCCGGTGCACCTGCATGCCTGCCGGCAAGCACAACACCTGCCAACTTACAGTACATGTAGAACCATCACCAACAGCCAGCCGGCTTCTGCGGCGCTGGGGCTGCCAACTGTACAGAAGCATGGGCTTGTTTGCTGGTCTATGGTGAGCTGAGTGGCCACACAGACTGACCAGGTCGCACGACGCAGCTGCCCAACAGACACTACGCTCAGTTTCAACCGAAGCACACAGAGTATGCAATAGAGCACTGCACATAGCCCCTGCTTCAGGCAAGCTGACCCGCTCACCCGCCCCGTCCAGCCTCAGGCCCGCCGGCGACGACGAAGCGGCGCACGGCGCGGCGGGGCCGCTGGCCGGCCGCGCGCGGCAGCGAGCGCGCCGCGCAGCGCCAGTGCGCCCGCCGCCGGCGCCCTGCCCGGGCGGTCGAGCGGCAGCGCGCGCAACGCGGGCGCCCGGGCGGCCCGGTCAGCCGCGTGCGGCGGCGAGCGCGTCGCGCAGCGCCAGCACCCACTCGCCGGCATCCTGCCCGGCGGCCGCGCGGAAGCACGCGCGGCGCGGCCGGCCCCACAGGCTGCCCGCGCACGCCAGCCGGAACTGCTCCGGGTCGCCCGCATCCAGCTGGCAGCGCGCCAGCGCCAGCGAGCCGGCCGGCAGCGGCGCGGCGGCCGCCGGCGGCCCGCCCTCGAACCAGTGCAGGCAGCCCGCGCGCGTGAGCACCAGGTGGCAGTCCGCCCAGCGGCCGCCGCCGGCCACCCAGCGCGCCATCGCGCCCTGCCTGCGGCCGCGCGCCGCCACGCCTCAGCCGCTCGCCGGTCCCGGCCTTGCTGGGGGCAGGCTTAGGGTCAGGCCATGCTGACCCAGCCGGCTGCTCCGTGGACATGCTACGCCCAGGCCGGCCCCGGCAAGGCATGCTGCCCCACGCCTGCGGCCAGACACCAGGGCATCCCCATGGCGCACGCGGCCCGAAACCTGCAGGCGGAGCGCGCTGTCTGGCATCTGCCGCACCCTCCCAGGCCTTGTTGCGCTTCATCGTCACACACATGCCCAGATTGGAGCACACACGCCCCGGCCGGCGCGCACCGCACGATCTCCGCGCTGCCGAGCAGCTCCGCAGCGGCGGCGTCGAGCGCACCCGCCTGGCGCGCGGCCAGCGCGGCGCCGGCCTCGGCCGCCGCAGCCGCGCTGGCCGCCAGCGGCACCAGGTCGGCGTCGCCCGCGGCCGCCGCCTCCACCACCGCCTCCAGCGCGCTAGTGTCCGAGCGCAGCGCGCCAAGCGCCGCCCTGCAGGGAGCCGGCGAGCGCCGTCAGCATGCCCCGTGGCTATAACAGGCCTTTGCACACTTCAAAAAACCCCGCTGCTCATGTCACTTCTAAAATATACAAACCTTGCCCGTTCCTGAGCGTGTCTTCACTCACGCCTGAAGGCACCTTGTCCCTCTGCGTCATGCGCGCCCTGCACACTCTCGCCCGAGCATTCTGGCAGCAGGTCGCTTGCCTGTACGCGTGCACCAGGGTGGCGGCCACGGCACGCACGGCGCCCGCGCGCCGCATCTCCAGCTCGCACACGCGCGCGAACGCGCGCTCCAGGAAGGCGCGCTCGGCGGTGCCGGCCGCGGCCACCGCGGCGCCGGCCGCCACGCAGCGCGCCACGCCCAGCCAGGGGTCGCCCTCGGGCGCCGCGCGCGCGCCGCGCTCCACCACCCTGCGCGCTTGCGCCGCCGCGCTCGGGCTCGGCGGCGCGCGGGGGCGTTCGCCGGTGCGCAGCAGCCGGCGTGTGGGCATCAGGGTCATGTCTAGGGTTATGGCATGCTGGGCAGCATGGCGACCGCAGCTTGCAAGCTTCTGATGTGGCAGTGGTGCCCCCAGGCGGAGCGTCTCTCCACCACAGGCCATGTGCGGGCGCCGGCTGATCAGGCCCAGGGCGCGGGGCGGGCGCGCCGGCACCTTCGGGCGGCCTGGCGCGCGGCGTGCGCGGCGGCCAGCTCCAGCCGCGCGCCGTCCATGGCGCGGTGCGCGCGGTGCGCGTCGGCGGTCACGTCCGCGCACCCCGCGCGCAGCGCCGCCACCACCTCCTGCGCGGCCCAAGCGCGCGGCTCCCGAGCGCGCCCGGAATGCAGGCGCTGGCTGTGGTAAAGGGTAAGGGTATAGGGTTCTGATGCAGCACACATCGTCCCGGAACAGGCGGCGCTCGCGGTCAGGGAGACGCAGGCTGGAACGGCCGCGGCGGCGGCGGCGCGTGCGCCGTGGACAGGGGGGCGGCAGAGCGGGTGGCCCGGGGGGGGCCGCGCGCCTGCACGGCGCGCGTGGTGTCGGACAGGCCGGCGCCGATGGCGGCGTGCTGCTGGCCCACCTGGAAGGGCAAATCCGCCAGGCCGGCCGCCGCCGCGCACAGCGCCGCGCCGTCGCAGTCGCCCGCCAGCGCGACGCGGCTCGCCGCCGTCAGCGCGCGCGTGTACGCCGCCTCCGCGCCCGCCAGCGCCTGCGCGGCCGCCCCGCCACATCTCAACACGCCGCGCGCGACATGGAGCAGCCGTGCCGCAAGCGCGCCCGCCGCCTGACTGACACCCCGATAATATACCCTATACCCTATATATATACCCACCCTATTTTGTCATTAAAACCCTAATAGGGCATGGCAGGCGGGGCGCGCCTGCAGGACGCCGAGCAGCTTCTTGGAGGCGCGGCGCGCCGCGTCCAGGCGCGCGACCAGCAGCGCAGCCAGCTCGCGCTTGGCAAAACCCTAGAAGGGCATGGCGGGGCGCGCCTGCAGGACGCCAAGCAGCTTCTCGGAGGCGCGGCGCGCCGCGTCCAGGCGCGCGGCCAGCAGCGCGGCTAGCTCGCGCCCGGCGCGGCTCTCCTCGGCCGCCTCGCCGTCCAGCGCGTCGGCCGCGCGCCCGGCCGGCGCTGCCTGCCCCGCACCCGCACCGCTCAGCCCTCCTCGCGCGGGCCGCGCGGGGCGCAGCACAGGCGCACGTCCTGGGTCCTTGTGTCGTGTGCAGAGGTCCTTGTCTCGCGTGTAGAGGGCGCGACGCGCCGCGCTAGCGTCGCAGTGACATGCAGGCGATGAAGAGGCGAGCAGGGGCAGTCATCCGAGAGGCAAGCACTCGTCAGCTGGGCGCGGGCCGCTTTGCAGGCCACGGGCAGCACCTCGGCCTCCGGCTGCGGCGCCTTGGCCGCCGCGCCGCCCGCCGCCGCCGGCGGGTCGGGGCCGCCCGTGCCCAGCTCGGCGCGCGCGGCGCGCGCCAGCAGCGGGTTTTGCGCAATGTCCGCAAAGCTCACCTGATGCCAGGCGGCGATTTGTTACTGCTCATGCTATGCAGCACACATGCTTGCAGCACGGCAAGCAGGAAGGATCGAGCATGATCAAGTCAGTGTTTCGCCTGGCGCCACGGCAGCAGTGATGTGAGCGCCTCTGCGAGGACGACAGGCGCCAGGGCGCAGCAGCCAGCGCAGAGAGCCGGGCCGGGCCTGGCCGCTCGCAGCCCGCACCCGCTCGCTGCCACGCCAGACGGCGGAGCGCAGGCGCGCAGCCTGCACAGCCACCGCGCGCGCAAACGAGTCGCCGGAACCAGGCACGCCGGCGTCGCTGCCGCCGCTGTTTACCGGCGAGCCCAGTGTGGGCGTCTCGATCTCGGCGGCCACGCGCGCCGGCAGCGGGCTCGGGGACGCCCGCATGCGGTGCTCCCGCCGCATGGTCACGCTGCGCCCCCCGTGCGCTGTGTAGAGGCGCCGGCAGACTCAACACCCACGCGTCTGTTGGGTGCAGTGAGAGGCCACCACTGGCAGCGCTGTGCCCTCGCTGTGCAGGCTGAAGGTCAGCGCACCTCAGCTTGCTCGCCAGCGCTGCGGCAATACTCTCGGCCACGGTGGGCGCGCGCGACGCGGGCTGCCCGGAGACATCGTTGGCGTGCGCAGGCTCCCCACCAGCCCCACCGCCGCGGTCGCCAGCGTCGCTACTTTCTGCAGTGCCTTCCGCTTGGTCTGGCGCAGGGGCCGCGGCAGCATCGGTGGGCAGCGCCAGTGGGCTGCCAGCGCTGCCTGGCTCCGGCAGCAGGGCCGCGGGGTGCTCGGGTGCTGCGCCTTCAACCGCATCTGCTTCGGCGTCACCCAGGCGGGCCGCTGGTAGGCTGCTCGCTGGCGTCCCAGTGCCCAGCACCTCCGCATCTGGCGCCTGCTCTGGCACGCTGTGACCAGGTTGCGCTGCCGGCTTGCTAGGGGATGGTGCAGGTTCCCCGTGAGGCTCAGCAGAGCCCCGCAGCTGCTCCGTGTCCTCCTCAGCAGCACCAGTGAGGGGATCAGCAAGCATGGTGTCAAAGGCCAAGTGCACGCTCAAAGGAGCACGGCAGTGAACCGGCACCTAGTCTCAGCACCTGTGTCTCACATCTTGTGAAGAGCTTGTGAATGCTCAGGCTAAGCAACACTACACACTTCGGGCAATGGCACAGGTATGTTGCAAACACCTCTGAACGTCCCAGTGCCCACACCAGGCTTAACCACGCAGAGCGCCAGTGCTAGGTGCCTAGCAAGTCAGGCTTGCTAGCCTTCCTGCTGTACTTCTGACACTGCTCGTGCTCGTGTGCCTCCTACAAGCGCTGGCGTCAGGCTCTGAGTGGATGGTGTGTATAAGCGAGCATGCAGGCCCACCTGGGGCAAAATGCATATTTTTTCCTTTTTTTTGGCTGAAGCTCAAGCCCACCCCAGGCTACACCTAAGCCTGTCCACCCCTCGTGCCCCTCAGGGGTAGGGCCTACCTGACCACATGCAAGGATGATGACCCGCTACTCTGCGACCAGCTCGCACACGTGCTGCGTAAGGTGCATATATCACACAGCAGGTGCGCAAACACACACAGGCCGTGCCTCTGCGATAGAGCCTCTGCCGCGACCCGCTGAGGCTGAACAATGGAGCACTACAGTTGTGTATACCTGTACTGGCCGACGCTGTCATACATGCAGGCACTATCTGCAGAAGCTCGTTATGATTCTGGTCCGTGTTTCGCAAGCCTGCATGCAGTGACCGGCCTGCATTTGCGTGTTCTGGACACCACTCGTGAAACATGGCTCCTTTTACATGCATCTACCGCATCGCATGTGTCCTAGTTCCTCTCGCTGCATCTCTCTGATAGCTAGCAGATGTTGCGGCGAACAGCCTGCACTGTGACTGTGCAGCAGCAGACTGATCACGACGGCGCCGGGACAGGCTCAGTCATCATGCGCTCATGGGGAGCTGGCTGGTGTCCACGGCGCAGGGAAGCGAGGTGTAGGAGGGCGGCCCATAGATGCCACCTGCGCGGCGCAGCAAAGCTTGAACGCATGCGAGCACAGCAAGCCAGGGTTGAAGCAGGACGCAGATATCGCGCCCTGCGACAGCAGGACTCGACTGTGCGTAGCCGACGCCCTTGCACGGGTTTGGATGCCAAGAGATGCCATGGCCTCAGACAGCCTGCTCGTTCACAGGGGGGGGCGCGCACCCCCCATGCATGTGAAGTTGCCGCGCACGGCGAGGCCGCACGTCCAGTGCATGGCTGGCTGCGGCACGTTCAGCGAGCCTGTCTGCCGGCACGGCAGCGCCATGAAGCCCTGCTCCCCTGGCGCGTCCGGATTCTGCGCAGCGCCACGCAGTCACAACAAGCGCGCCAACGTCTGACGATGCGGCAGCAGGACACCATCATCTCTCTCCAGGATATTCTAGTCTGCCGCAGGGCCCTGCGCTTGCAGCTCCGCTGTTGCGCGGGCTCAGGCACGAAACAATATGCGCTCAGTAGACCTTCAAGGTACCATGTTTGCCAGCCAGACTGTGCTGCAGCACCGCGCTGCCTCGGCCTGTCCGCAGCAGCATCTGCGCAGCTGTGCAGACTGGCAGTGCAGCGGGTGGCTCCGCCGCGCGCCTGCAGAGTGCAGTTGCCGCGCGTGTATGTGAACGCCCCGTTGCCGGTCTGCACGCCCTGGATCTGCACGCTGTCTGCACGCGCATGCCGCTGCTCTATTCAATCCGACGTGTCAGCTCATGCAGCCCCAACAGCGCACGCCAGCTCAGTAACAATGCCATGCGCTGCGGTGACAAGTGTCTCAAGACCGACACAAGACGCACACCAACAGCACAAGACCAGCTGCGCGCCTGTGGCAGGGTTCAAGTAAATACTGCCGTCCTGGCTTGGGGTGACAATGATGCGCCCGTTGGCCCCGGAGTAGTACAGGCTGCCGGGGCCCATGTTGAAAACCTCCGAGTAGCTGGCATTGCCGCTCGCCACAACATCGCCGCTCCTGGCGCGCCATGCAGTGGTCTTCATGAGCTTATATGCATGCCTGAAGCGACTGTGACGTTGCTTCACATCATCCCCCCCCCATGTCAAGCGATGCAGATGAGCAGAGCTCAATAATCTGTTATTGATCAATAGCAGCTGCATGCGTACGCTATATTGCAGCGGTGCACACTCGCAAGCGCTATGCTATGATGAGCGCTATCTCACGACCTTCCCATCAAGAAGCACACCAGAGCAGTGTTCTTGAGCGTGCGCTCACCCAGCCACGCTGAACTTGGCCAGGTCGCTGTTGAGGCCCGAGATGACCATGGTGCCGTTGCCGCGCTTGACAATCTCGCCCTTGGACTTGGAGAAGGTCACGTTGACCAGCAGGTCGCTGTTCACAAAGTTTATCTCCGTGTACTGTAGCACGCCTTCCGGCATGCGCACGGTGACCTTGATGGGCTGGCTGCTGTTGAAGGTGAGGTTGGACGCGATGCCGAGGCCCTTGCCGTTGACGTCGATCGCCAGCGACTGGCGCACGGGCGCCTCTGCCTCCACCACGACTTCGTAGGCGTTGCTCGCGGGCGCGACCAGCACGTTGATAGGCGCGCAGATTGCAATCGTCTCTGCGGCCGCAAACAGGTTTGTGCGTCAAGCGTAGCCGCCCCAGGTTGTCCAACAGCGTGTTTGTCCAGCATCGCCAAATGCGCTTATCATGACTCGCAGCCGGTGAAAGTGTGCGCACCAAAGTAGCCAAAGGAATACGTCTGCACGTTGCCGCGGGTCACATTGGTGGCTGCGTGCGTGCTGCCGTGGAGCAGGGCCAGGCACAAGCCGCATAGCGCCAATCTGGCGCGCATAATGCGCGTCGCTGCCGGCCCCGCACCCTCCGCAACCTTGTCCAGGTACCACAACTGGGCTACTGGAGTGCGCAGTGCTGCCTTGAGTAAAAACGAGGCCGCAAAGGATACAGAAGGGTGTGTAGTATAAGTCCAGGGCCTGCCAGCTTGCAGGAACTGACTTGTGTCGGTCTTCCTTGATACGTATCTGCACATTGCCTGGCAGCGTAGCAAAGGGTGTATGTCAAGGCGCTGAGAGGCCAGGCATCGCTGCCGGTCATGGCATACCACAGCTGCTGGCACGTGGCGGCACTGGCGACCGCGTGGGTGCTAGCTGCCACGTGTGTGCTGGCTCAGAGCAGCGGCGACACTGGCAGCTGCAGCCCCTACGGCCCCAGGAAGGACTGCGGTGCGCCTGCCAGTATTAGCGCATGCATGCATGTGTCGGGCGGGCGGCTGCGTCACGACGCAGGCGGCGAGGCGTGCTGCATTGCTACTGTATGCGAGCTGCTGACCCGTGCTGGAAGGTGGCCGCTGGGCGCCTGTGCGCGCGGGCGCCGAGCACACTCGCGCGTGCCGAGTGTGTCACGGCAGTGATCGAGGTCGCGTCCGGCGCCAGGCTACAATGGCATCACCCCGAGCGAGTGCCAGCAGAAAGGGTGCTGCTTCGTGCCGTCGGCGCCCTACATCGGCTCCGCGATGCTGGACCTGCCGGTCTGCATCTTCCCGAACAACGGCTCCAGCGCGTACAACCTGGCCGGTGACCTGACAGCCGCCGGTGCGCGCCCCAGCGCTCGCCCCGCCTGCCCCGCGTCGGCCCCGCGGTGTAGTGAGGCGCTGAGAGGGGGTCGCCAAAGCCGGGCGCCCGCCGTCCAGCTGTACGACCTGGGCGGACCCAGGTGTGCGTCCTTGGTGGGCTGCACTCCAGCTGTTCCTGAGGCGCACGCGACTTCCGCCGTAGAGCAGCGTGGCGCGCGGCACGCCCGGAGCAGGGCGCAACCTGGGGCGCCTGCGCGGCCGGCAGGCGGCGGGCAGCAGACGGCGACGCTGACGCAGGCGGCCGCCACGCTGCCGCAGCTGGGGCCCGATGTGTCGCCGCTGGCGCTGACGGTGGAGCACACGCGCGCGGACATCCTGCGCGTGAAGATCGGCGCGCAGGGCCGCTGGGAGGTCCCGCGGTCGACGTTCCCGGCCAACGTGTCGGCGGGTGCCGGCCCCTGCCAGACGCCGCCCTCCCCGCACCAGTGCACATGCCCAGACTGCAGGTCGCACGCCAGCCCGCCCGAGGCCCTCAGCAGGGCAGGGTGTCATGCATGCTGAGCATGCAGGCGGGTTTGACGCCCCAGCGCATGTGCGACCTGAAGACGTGCGTGGTGGCATACATGGTCATGGGGTGCGCGGCCGGGGGGCGCCCGCAGGCAACACCACTGGCCCCGCCTGTACGTTCAACCACACCGCGTCGCCGTTTGGCTTCTCTGTGGCGCGCGCGGGCCGGGCGGACGAGGCGCCGCTTTTCTCGACCAGCGGCTACAGGCTCGTGTTCAAGGCGCGGCGGGGCGCCGCCATGCGCCCGTGCTGCTGCACATGGCCTGCCTGACTGCCTGCGCGCGGCCCCCGGGGCCTCACAGCGGGCGGCGCCCCACGCCGGCCGCCCTGGCACTCTGTCCCGCAGCGTGCTTGGCCGTGCCCTGTGTGCGCGGCGTTTGGCGGTCGCCGCTGTTCCGCGACAGCACCCAGCGCACTCTCCACTCTCTCCACAAGTGCATGTGGTGGGCCGTGCCTGTTTTGGCCGCGCGGGGTCTGCCTGTTATGGCCCCGAGCCCTGCATGCACGCGCGCTCTCCCCGCTCTGTCCGCGCGCACACACGGCGGGCGGCCGCATGCTGGCCTGGCCTAATCAGGCGCCGCCCGCCTGATCAGGCACGCCCGCGCGCGCGCGCAGGACCAGTACCTCGAGCTGACCACGAGCGTGCCGGCAGGCTCATCGCTGTACGGCCTGGGCGAGTTCACGTCCAGCACGGGCCTGCGCCTGCGCCGCGACGGGCTGCCGCGCGCGCTGTGGACGCGCGACCAGACCGCCGCCACGCCCGACATCAACACCTACGGCGCCTGGCCCTTCGTGCTGGAAGTCCGGTCAGGCGCGCGCCTTGGCGGTTAGGGTAACAACCCTGGCAGGGTAACAACCAGGGTTGTTGCCCTGCGGCACGTGCGCGTGCGTCGTCCTATGCGTCACTCTGCGCTGCGCTGTGAGCAGGGAGTGCGGTGCCGAGGGTGGGGATGACAGGGAGGAGCGGCCTGCGAGCCTGCCTCCGCTCTCCTGGTCTCCCTATTTTGCCGACAGCAGCAATCCGTGCGACGAGACTCACGCCCGTCTAAGTCCACGCTGTCTTGTGTGAACACTCCCTGCGACTGCGCTCTACCAAGCCATGCGCCACTGCATAACCAAGGAGTTCTGCGGGCAGACGGGTCCAGCCACGGCGTGCTGCTGCTCAACAGCAACGGCATGGAGATCGTCCCCGGCCCCGACTCGCTCAGCTTCCGCGCGATCGGCGGCGTGCTCGACTTCTATATCTTTGCGGGGCCCACGCCCGCGGCCGTGCTGGAGCAGCTGACGGCGGTGGTGGGCCGGCCGTACCTGCCGCCCTACTGGAGCATGGGGCTCATGAACAGCAAGTGCGCCGGCCTGCATATCCCGGCGCGACCGACCTCAGAGCCTGCAGGCCACCTGCGGGCTGCCCTGCCTGGGGGGGGGGCCGCCTCCTCTGCAGATGTGCCACGTGACCTGGCAAGCCTCCATGGCTCGCTTTGCAGCCCTGCACTCACAGGCGCGTTTGCGGCTGCCTCGGGTGGCAGCTGCGCCTGCCGCGGGAGGGCGCGCCAGAGCATCGGCATGTACCCTAGCATAACCCTAACCCTAGCTTGACCGCCGGCCGCGGCAGGTACGGCTACGCGTCGTCGCGGCAGCTGGCGGACGTGGTGGGCGGGTACCAGTACGCGGGCATCCCGCTGGAGACGCTGGTCACTGACTCGCAGTACATGGACAAGGACCAGGACTTCACCTTCTCGCCCGACTTCTCGCTGCCGTCCATGCAGGCGCGCCCCTACATTAGCCCTAAGGAACCATAAGTTAGGGTACGTGGACAGGGGCCAGGGCTTCACCTTCTCACCCAACAACTCG
>JAABUH010004264.1_pt1 | contig 11680 bp, 16 predicted proteins | sample 5559121 | NCBI WGS metagenome assembly JAABUH01 (sample SAMN10711871, study PRJNA513364) | rock metagenome | isolation source: Antarctica rocks | place: Antarctica: Victoria Land, Battleship Promontory nord | collected 2015-12-28 | reverse complement strand
GGATCGAGGTGTTGGTGCCCTGGAAGCGCAGCCGCCGTTGGGTACGGCACCCGACGCCGGCCCTCCGACCGTCCTGGGGTCGACTTTATCAACACTCTCAGAACAGTATCGGTAGTCAGCATGCTACTCTTGAACCATGTCTGATCACCTCGCCATTGCTCCCGTAGACTCTCTGACGGTTCGACGACCGCTGGAGGACGCGGCCCGCGCGTACGTCCGAGCCAGCAAGTCAGAGAACACCCTGCGTACTTACCGCTCTGATCTCCATGACTTCGAAGCCTGGTGCACCGATCAGGTGGTCGCTCCCTTGCCCGCCACCCCGCAGACGGTCTCGCTCTACATCAGCGCGCTCGCTGAACTGAATGTGAAACCCTCCACCATCCAGCGACGACTCTCCGCCATCTCCCAGGCACACCAGCTGGCCGGCCACACGCCCTCCCCCACCGGCGACTGGCTGGTCCGCACTACGATGCAAGGCATCCGTCGTACCCTCGGCACCGCCCCTTCGCAAAAGACTCCGGTGGTGACGGCCGAGCTCCGTAGACTGCTGGTGACCTGCCCCGATGACACGCTGGCCGGGCTCCGGGATCGAGCCCTCCTTATAGTGGGGTTTGCGGGAGGCTCCCGTCGCTCGGAGCTGGTGGCGCTCGATGTCGCGGACCTTCAGGAGAGTAGCGATGGAGTACGCATCACGGTGCGACAGAGCAAGACCGACCAGGAGGGCGCCGGGCGTGAGGTGGGGATCCCACATGGACAGCATCCGGAAACCTGTCCGGCACGAGCCCTCCGCGCCTGGCGAGAGGCTGCCGGGATCTCGGAGGGGGCGGTTTTTCGGGGGGTGAATCGGCACGATCAAATTCAGGACGGTCGACTGACGGATCGGGCGGTTGCACTGATAGTAAAACGGGCGGCAGAGCGAGCGGGATTCGATCCTTCGACCTATGCCGGGCATTCGCTCCGGGCCGGGCTGGCCACCGCGGCGGCCGCAGGTGGCGCGCCCGAGCGGTCGATCATGCGGCAGACCGGCCACAAGAGCGTGGTCATGGTGCGTCGCTACATTCGGAGCGGCTCACTGTTTCAGGAGAACGCTGCGGCATACGTCGGACTGTAGTGCAAAGCTGGATTCGCAGCTCCCCACAAGGTTATTCTGCGTAGGCTTTGCGTTGAGAAGGCGCTTCCTCGGCCGCCTCAGCAAACATCGCTGTGATCTCCGAGTCGAATCTCTCCGAGAACTGTGTGTAGTAGGCCACGCCGTACAATGCCTTTTCACGCGCTAAAAACTCATCAGAGGTCAAGCCGTCACTAGAAGAGGATGAGTAAAGCTTGTTATCTCGGGTATTCATGAATAATAAACTCCATCTACTTGCAAGTATATTACAGCCCATCTGCTCTCTCGTCCACAAAATCTGACTCTAGGCAGGCATCAGGCTTGAAAATGCCCAGCCTATGGGAGATTCCCTGGTCGCGATTTGTCGAGCTGATAAGTTCGACTTGTTCGGCAAATCGATTCTCCCAGGTTACTAAGACCGATATCCGGTGCACACTGCAGAACGCGGCATGCTCACGATCGCCCTTGTCTCCTCCCCTGCCGTCCCATCCAGCGCGCCTGTAAGCATCTGCGAGCTCTGCAATCTGATTTGCTTGCTGAGGCGTCGAGGAAGGATGAGCGGGCCTTTCGAGCCAGTCCTTGATCTCGGACAAGTGATTCTTATATTTTCCGCGCTCCGGTCCAATGATCTGATAGCGCACCTCTGTCGCCACAACCGGTCCGATCACTAAGTCTGATTCGAATACAGTCAAAAATTGGATAGTTTTTGTGTACTTATAGAGGCTGCGATGGCGCTCTCCGACCTGCAGGATTACATTTGAGTCGACGTATCTCTTCAAGACATCCGCCACGGCCTTGACAAATTCCGAGATCCTCTCGCCAGTGCCATCAGAGCACTGTGTGTTTCGTTAGGCACGTTTACCTCTTGCCGTATTTTGCCCTGATCGTCCTTGTGGCACCCATCAGACCCGCAATCGGAAGCTACAGTTCCGTCCGGCTGCCACGCAGTGGGGGCGCACCCCTATTTACCGATCCAGTTTAGAGCCGCATTCCTCAGCGTTACGTCTCTTAAAGAACGGGATCTTGTCAAGGTCCACCGCCCAAGAAACACCCTGTCGGCACTGAATCACTCATCCCTCAGACGCCGGTTGTTCGCTCGGCGAACACGGGCTCGAGCACCCGAAACGTTGATCCGGAACTCAAGCATTCGGCGGCTCACGCCATATCGGTCGACCGCTACCTCAAGATCGAGGTGATCGCGCACAATCTTGAGTGCGATAGCGTCCGTTACCAAGAGCGCTCCGGCGAGCCACGTGGCCTCATCCTCGATCGCGCGGTTCCAGTAACGACATCCACGGTCATCAATGGCTGGAGTCGGCGTATGCATTAGAAGCCCGTGTGAGAGTTCATGGCAAACGTCGCTCGCCTGACGACTCCTGCTATGTGCGTCGTTGTGCACGATCAAGCGCTGCGCTCCATTGAATACTGTAACCGCCGAGAATGCTTCCTGCTCCACTGTCAAAAAGTGACCGCAAACATCTGGAATCTCGGACTGAAACGAACTCAAGGTGACAACCGGGATATCGAGGTGCTTGGCAAGTTGCCATGGATCGAAACGGTCGGTAAGCCGAACCCCGAGTTCCAACCGCACATCGGCTGCAATGTCGCGGGCCTCTGTCCGAAATCCCCACCGTAGATGCATTGACCCAGCTAGTCTTCGCGGAGCCGATTGTACGCCGCCTTAACAAGGTCATCGAGCGCCGCAGCACTTGTTCCAGTGAGATGCGGGTCACTACGCAAGTAGGTTGAAATCATTGCCAGTGTTTCGGGCTCGTCTCGCTCTTCGCGGACTTGTCGGAAATATGCATCGGCATCGAGCCCTGCCCACGCGGTCAGCGCGGCAAAACCATCCACATCAGGTCGCTTTCCCTGCGCCATGCGCGTCAGCGTAGAAGCGCTTACGCCGGCCTCTGCCGCGACTGTTTTCCAAGTAATTCGTCTCGCCTGCCGCTGAGCATCCAGTGCGGCGAAAAATGCGGTCGTGTCAAAATACGCCCTCGTCATTCTCTCCTCCAATTTCACTCTAGCAAGTAGAGTCGAGTTTGCAATTCACCTCGTCTACATGCAATAATTTGATCATAGCAATCGATCCGAATAATGAAACCGGAGGCCCTTATGGTTGCGGAACAGACTAGTCAGCATACTCACCGAGAGCACGAGATTGCTGTCACCGTCCGATTTGCTCTCTCGCGCCAGAGTCCCTATCACGGCGATTTCGCGCAGGAGACTCTAGTGAGCACCGTGCGAGACCTCGCAATACACGCGCTGGGAGTGACCCCCGATCCTCAGTACCTCTACTACCTGACACACAATCGTACAAAGGTAGATGATACAAAGCGCTTATCCGACGTCGCCGGCCCAGCCAAGGCCATCGAGTTCGGGCTTGCTAAAGAGCTGATCCAAGGATAGTGGATCTCGAGAGCAGACTTAATCTCAAAGTCGATGCTCGTGAGGTTGCCTATTACCTGCTAGAGCATGATGGTGCAGTCAAGCGCGACTCAGCCGAGGACGGTACGTACTGGCTAATTCTTACGCCTGTGAGCGCTCCGACAGAGACATATTATGTCCGTGTCGGGTGGCAGAGCTACCCTCATCAACCACCTTCTGTCAAGTTCGCCGATCGAGTGTGTGGTAGTTTGCAGCTGACCTCGTCTTGGCCCGTCATACCTGGATACCGCCCAACGAGTTTTGACATTTGCCAACCCTTCACTGCAGAAGGCTACAATCTCCATTTGGAGTGGCGATCCGGTCCTGAGGCTTGGACTGTCACCGGCAATCCGTTCCTGTGGGTCGTCCAAACTCTGCAGAATGACCTGGATATTCGCTACGTAGGTCGTTCTGCGTGAAGCAGAAAGAGGTGCTTCTTGTACCGGACGGCGGCATCGCTGCAGTTGTTCGCGCTGTGACCCGTTACGGAGCACAAGACGTTGAGACAGGCGGGTTTTTCCTTGCCTCCGAGCGGCAGTGGACTACTGTGAGCCACGTCGCCCTGGCGGGTGAGCGGGGCGTCCTGAGGAAGCGCAATCTATTCGTTGTCAGTGGTCCAGCGATATCAATGCTCTTCGACTGGGCGACCGTTAGGGGCTGTGCCGTCGTAGCGCAGTTTCACTCACATCGAAAAGGGTCGTTTCTGTCCGAAACAGACCTTGAGCACGGCTTTGCCGTCACAGACTTTGTATCCACAGTCGTGCCAACGTATTTCTCGCCCCCGCAAGACCAGGCGGCTTGGGGATGGTGGCGCTATAACGGCCACGCATGGGAACTTACAGAAGCGGCGCATCGTTTTCCCGGTATGCCGACACTGCTGCTCTTTGATGAAGATGGCGTAAGAGATGCTTGAGCACTCGCGGGCCCTGAGGCTCGGTGAAGGCGTCACAGGCATGCAATCGAGCGAGCTCCATCGACTGCTCGACGACGGCCACGTCGCAGTCTCATTTAACCATGACTACCCTGGGGCCCTGCTCGCCGTTCGCATCCTTCTGACGACTCTGCGCCGTCTTCCTGGTGAGATCTCCCTCGTGACTGACGTCCCGGGTGCAGCCTCCACGGAGTTGCTCGCTGAATCAGTCGCTGCAATTGATCCGGACCGCGGACTTCTCGTCAGACCTGCGCGTCACACGCATGGGCTTCGCGTGCATGTTGGCCCTGGCGGCTCCCGGGACGCCATTCGCATCACTCCAGAGGGTTACGGCGTCCATCTCACCACGGGCACGAGCGGTGACCCATCCATTACGGCTCCAGTTCATCCGCTCGGGGCCATATACACAGCTGCTGTGGGCGCCGCAGAAGTTTTCAAGACCAGTGCCCGCGTGTTGCCATGGCGGCAGACACGCCACCGCGCGTTGCATTTTTGTCCCGTATCGCTATCTAGTAACCTCACTGCCACGCCGGTGGCCCCTCGTCTGCATCTAAACCTTGCTCTCCTTGGCCTGGGTGCCGTAGGTACCGGGAATGCCCTAATCCTGAGTGAGCTTGATGCTGACGGTACGATTCTCGCCGTGGATCGGCAAAATTACGCGCCAGAGAACAGGGGTACATACTCTTTGGGCGGTCACCGCGAAGCACGAGAACAGACACAGAAAGTGGACGTTGCCGCTCGGATTCTTGAGCAGCGCTACACTGTGCGCCGCTACCCTCACGCCATAGCTGACCTCATATCCGACGTCGATGCGGGCAACATTGCCTGCCCTTCACTACTTCTTACGGGACTTGACTCGGTCGAGGCGCGCCATGAGGGCCAGCGCCTGTGGCCCGATCACATAATTGATGCGGCGACAGGCGATACCATGCTTGGAATCCACGATGTCTCCTACGGCAAGGGTCCTTGCCTGATGTGTTTCTTGGAAGGTCCGCGCGACACTCTCTCTAGTGCGACACACCTTGCAAATCAGACTGGACTTTCCATAGAGGTAACGCGGCACGGGGATACAGCGCTCGACGAAGGCCATTTGTCATCGCTGTCGCAACAGCAGCAGGAGCGACTTCGGCCCCATCTTGGTAAACCGGTCTGCGGGCTCGCACGAGCTCTCGGCCTGTCACAGGTTGCTGGAGGCGATTACCGACCAGCCGTTCCATTCGTCGCACTTCAAGCTGCCTGTCTTGCCGTCGGTCGCTTGCTTCGGCTGCACTCATCGCTTAGGCGCGGACCAAATTTTGTTCAATACGACGCGCTCCTCGGACCATCGCGGACGATCAAGGAGCAGCGTAGACCAACACCAGGCTGCTACTGTCAGACGCGCACAAACACGATTGAACAAGTGCGCGTTGCTCGAGGATCCGCAGAGCACAACACGTAGCTCCGTTACTCCGATGCCTCCACTACCCGCGATGCATGAAGGGACTCCGGAATTTGCAGAAGTGTGCTTTCTCGGGTACTCGTTGCCAGCGGATGCTGAGAGACGTTGATTATAAGACGCCTTATCGAGGCGCTGGATTTGGCATAAAGGCATCGCCAATACTCCCCTTTCATCCCGTCTCACAAAACGACCGTTTGTAAGACTAGCCATCCCCGCCGAACGGAACTTCCCGTAGTTGCTTCACAGCGACACTCTATCGAGCTATGGTGTCAAGCGCGGCCATGTGGAGAGAGCTGCTGATAGTCAGTGGACAAGAGAGTGTCCACGGCAGCCGCATTCTTCTCCGGCTGTTCCGGCATAGGCGCGTCCACAGCTTCCGGCTCTTCGCCGGTCACCATGCCTACAATGAAGGCGGCTGGTTGGTTGATGTTACGGGGTGTTTCTTGCTTGAGCGGTCTGGAATACTACGAGTACACGGCTTTGCGGTTGATAAGGGAAGAGGGGGAATGGCGGGTACCAACGAGAAGTTGAGCGCACAGGAAGCCATCCGCTCTTATGTAGCGGCGTGGAATACAGCAAATCAGGCTAGCCGCGATGCACTACTAGAGCATTGCTGGGCAGAGGATGCCCCATATGCCGATCCGCAAGTGGAGGCGCAGGGGCGAAGCGGAATAAGCTCTATCATCGCGGCGTACCACAGCCACCGACCCGACTTCGTGCTTGCGATTGATGGGTCGATTGACGCGCATCACGCTACGTTCCGCTTCGTGTGGTCGCTCACTGACGGTGAAGGTATCCTGAAGGGTATGGAGTTTGGCACTGTGCAACAGGGACTCATCGAGTCGGTGACCCGATTTTTCGGTGCGCTCCCAGAGACGAGTTGATCTTCGTATCCCCGCTACTTCTTAACATCAAACTGACCCACTACCGACGGCGGGCCTATTATCAATGCTCATCAGGACAGCATCGCCGTAATCCGGCAGTAGAGTTCCTCTCCATCTCCTGCACTACGGAGCCGCAAAGGTATCCAAGTGCCTATGCCGGCGAATTCTTGACGGCTACTCAACGCGCTAGTAGAACATAGGCCCAAAGTCTGATACCCTGAGAACAGGTTATTAAAGAGTTGGCGTATGCCAACTGTAGGTGGCATAATTGGGCGCGAATCATCCGAAGCACTCCAAGAAGGAAATCGAGGAGGCTTTGTGCTTTGCGGAAGATCAGGGCTGGCTGGTAGAGAAAAGCATGGGAGGAAATGCACACTGCTGGGGAATCATCTACTGCCCGCACAAGGAAACTGGGCTCAAGATGTCAGTTTCTGGCACTCCAAGGAGCCCGGAGAATGAAGCGAAACGCATACTGAAACGTGTCCTGACGTGCAAAAACACCCATGGCAAGCCCGGCGAGAATGGGGATACATGAACACTTATAACTTCACGCTTCTTTTTGAAGGGCCGGATGCCTTATCGCCTGAAGTCTCTGATGCACTGTTCAACGCTGGATGCGATGATGCTTCATTTGGAGCGGAGGGCAGTGCGCAGTTCGGTGAGTTTGATCGAGACGCATCGTCATACGCGGAAGCTGTAATCTCTGCCATCGAAGACCTCGAACGCGCGGCGCCGGGACTCTTGGTTCGCAGAGTCAAAACCGATGACTTGGTAGGCGTTAGCGACATCGCCGCGCGCACCGGGTATGGTCGCGAACATATCCGTCTTTTGGCTGAAGGACGAAGGGGACCGGGCAGCTTCCCGGCTGCTCAAGCTTGGATCGGCAACCACAGGGCACTATGGCATTGGCCTGAGGTTGTTACTTGGTTTCATCAAGTACACAAAAAGCCCGTTGACCTCGATCCCCATGCCGCAACTTCCGCTGCGATCAATTCGGCCATAGACTTCAGAAGACAGTTTCGGGCGGTTACACACTTGGAACAGAACTTAATTAGAAAATGGGTCAGCAGTGAGATTGGTTCTCCCTATCAAACGCAGTATCCCTCGGTCCCAGACAGGCAGCGGATCGCTTCCTCTTTCACGGAACGTCAATTTGGTATGCTCTTAGTTGGCAGTTCCGCACATTCGTCCAGCGTGGTTCACGGTACCAAAGTAAGAGCACTTTTCGAAGATATTCGTGCCACTCATCAGGTCTTGACTCAGCGAGAAGCAATACTGAATGCTGGTGTATTTGGCTCACAAAATGAACTGCCTCTGGTTGATTTTGATCCTGTCTGCGAAGCGAGTCTGACGCCTGCGACGCCTATTCCTTTACCTGTCGTGAAAGATCACCAACTTTTGCAGTGCGTAATTTCGCAGCAAGCGTCGGTATGACCATGAGCGAGGAGATTCGACTTTTCTCAGCGCGTCGCTCATACGAATACGCCGTAGACGGCTTGCGCATGAGCGCCCTGAGTACTCCGCACGCCATGCACGCCATTCAAGCCTTCTTCAACTTTCAGCAGTTCGGTGCACAGATTCCTCCTGCTACATTCGGCGCACCGCTTCCGACAACCACGAGTGGCTTGGTGTTCCAAAACGGTACCGCTTTGGTTGACGATCAGGTTGTTCCGATCCGGGCGCTTTACGTGGAGATCGCCCGCATCGTCATAGAGATTAGTTCTGGTTCAGGCATGCTCGATCCAATCTTCAGCATGCTGCGCGCTGTGGTTGAGAATATCCCTTTTGCGATTGACTCTCCTGTAATTCCAGAACCTATTGGGGTGCGCGATTGGTCTGCGATGTTAGCTAAGTTCCCGGCCCCACTTGACCGAGTGTTCATCCCTGAGATAAGGGAATTGCTCAAGGATGGGTTTGGTAGTGACTTAGAACCTGGTGTAATCGCAGCGCCACTCATTCTTGTACACTCTGTGCCCTCAGACGAAGGTTACGTAGGCGCTGTAAGTCCGGGACTTGAACTCGCAGTGAGAGCGGGATCGAATCCAAGTGACATGATTTATGTGAGTGCAGCCTTCCTTGACTCGTCTGCACATGAGCAATATGTGAAGAGATTGGCTGCTGCTCTTGCGGCAAGTCCAGCAAGTGCAGACTAGAAACACATACTCTGCCATCACTCTTTGTGGCCGTTGCAGACTCGGGAAACGTTTTTGTCGCCGACCAGATCCATGGTCGAGTGAGTAAGTTTCCGCCTTGAGGCAAACTTTTAGGGCGTTGGTCCGGGTTTGTTCAGCCTCGTGGGATTGCGGTTGATCGCACCCGAGTCGTGTTGGTGACGGAATACGGCGCACGACGACTCACGATACTATCTCCGGCGGGGGCGATCCTCCATCGGTACAACATCCAGGCGATTCCGATCACGCACTCGAAAACGTGGGCTGGATGGCCTGCGAACCCTGGCGCTGTCGCGGTGACTCCTCGTACGGGCCAGGTGTCTAATACGGCCGTTTGTCTGCAGCGCTTCTTGCTGGTCAAAATGCCCCTTTACTTTCGGCGAGAAGTGGTTAAAATAATATGTATTGATCCCTTTGTCGTAACAGGGGCCAACCATGACGATGATTTACGGCTACATTCGGGTCTCAACCGACCGACAGACCACTGAGAATCAACGCTTCGAGATTTTGAAGTTCGCCGATGAGAAGCGGCTCCACATTGATCAATGGGTTGAGGAGACCATCAGCGCCACCAAGCATCTGGACGATCGACAGCTCGGTCAACTGCTGAGTCGACTCCAGGTCGATGATGTCCTCATTGTTACCGAACTCTCCCGCATCGGTCGCTCGATCCTGGAGGTGATGAGCATCCTGCACCGGATCATGGAGACAGAAGCTAAGGTCTTTACGACGAAGGAACGCTACGAGCTGGGGAATACCATCTCCTCGAAGGTCCTGGCGTTCGCCTTCTCCCTCTCCGCCGAGATCGAGCGTTCAATGATCTCCTCCCGTACCAAGGAGGCATTGGCCCGGAAGAAGAGTGAAGGTATGCGCTTGGGCAGACCACCCGGAAGCTTCGCCAAGAAGACCAAGCTTACTGGCAAGGAAGAGATCATCCAGGAGTTGCTGAGCAAGCAGGTCTCACACAGCGCCATCGCGCGCATTCTTGGGGTGAATCGTGGGACTGTCGCGAACTTTGTGCGACGGCGTCACCTGGAAACTCACTAGTACTACAGCGCCACTTATTCGGAGGACCCCAAGATATGCCGCGAGACGCATGCCGGACACCCAACTGGTGCTGCTATCGATCGGGAAGAATTCGCGATCTGTCGTTGTAGTACTAGGTCCTGTTTTCAAAACGTGTCAAAATCGGTAGACTCGTGGTATGAGCAGACGAGATTTGACCAATGAGCAGTGGGAGCGGTTGCGGTGGCTGCTCCCACCACAGCGAGCACGTCGTGGCCGCCCCGCGAAGGATCATCGCCGGATCATCAATGGCATGGTATGGATGCTGCGCACCGGCGCCCCCTGGCGCGATCTCCCCGCCGAGTACGGACCCTGGCAGACGGTGGCCACCCGCTTCTATCGCTGGCGTAGAGCCGGCATCTGGGACCGTATCCTGGCAGAGCTGCAGGAGGAGGCGGATGCTGCCGGGGAGCTGGACTGGCACCTGCATCATGTCGATGGCACCATCATTCGCGCCCACCAGCATACAGCGGGGGCGCAAAAAAGGGGATCGATCACCTGAGGTATCCCGATGAGGCGTTGGGCCGCAGCCAGGGAGGGTTTGGTACCAAGATCCATGTGCGGGCGGAAGGGAATGGCAAGCCGATGGTCCTGCTGCTGACCGCAGGACAGCGCCACGAGCAGACGTTGTTCGAGTCCCTGATGGAGCGGGGCGCGGTCAAGCGACGCCGAGGACGGCCACGGATTCGACCAGATCGGGTAGCCGGGGACAAAGGATACAGCAGCAAGAAGATCAGACGCTATCTGCGCCACCGGAGCATCGGGGTGGTGATCGCTCGGCAGAAGCGCGAGCGGCGAGTCCGGTTTGACAAGGTGGCGTACCGCAAGAGGAATGTGGTGGAACGCCTGATCAATCGCTTGAAGCAGTTCCGGCGCATCGCTACCCGCTACGAGAAACGGGCAGTCAACTACCTGGCGATGCTCACCATTGCCGCCATCGTGCTCTGGCTCTAATTGGAGCGACGAGTACCCGTTCGCCCTTAGTCAGGATGGGCAGGAGCTGGTTATAGAGGAGGAGCATGTGCGACGCAGCGGACGGGCGATCGTCATTCACGAGGGCCGGTTAGCACTGGTCCAGCGCGATCTGTCCGGCCACACCTACTACGTGTTCCCGGGCGGAGGTGTCGAGCGTGATGAAACGCCAGAGCAGGCAGCACTTCGAGAGGCGCACGAGGAATTGGGAATCTTAATCCGTCCAGAGAAACTTGTTGCTGTTGTCCGGTGGAGCGAGCACGAGATGTACTTCTACCAGTCGTCAATGATTGGTGGCAGGTTCGGTGGCGTGCACGGCCCAGAGTTTCATTCCTACCCTCCCGGGCGCGGGACATACACACCCGTCTGGCTCGATCTACCGTCCCTTACTGACTTCGATGTCCGCCCCAAGGAACTGGCCACTGCTCTCGCAACAGGCAGTTTATTTGCGCAGGCTACACCGCTCATCTTGACCCTTCCGACTGCCATCTAGGTAGCGGTATTGGTCGCTCTGGACTCGCTCCCATCACGAGCACAGATCATTTTGAAAACAGGCCCTAGTGGCTTGTCCAGGACGGTTTGAGGACTCATGCCACGAGGTTGTGGCTCCGCGATCCAGACTAAAACCGCGCTATTGGGAGACAGGGGATACGTAAAGTGTGGGACAATGCCTCGGCCCCAATA